>OBDG01000020.1_pt1 | contig 192532 bp, 179 predicted proteins | sample 1481331 | NCBI WGS metagenome assembly OBDG01 (sample SAMN00990124, study PRJEB22392) | human gut metagenome
CATCTATATAGATACTTGATAGGTCTATCTGATTTTCTTCTATCAGTATTTGAACTATTTGATTTAGTAAATCTGGTGTTAGTTCTACAATTTTTTGTCTAAATCTGTTTATTGTGCTATGGTCTGGTGGTAGTTCTTTATCGAGTAAGTACTTAATTCTTAAATCATATTTACAAGCTTTTTCTATTCCTATTGATGAAAATATTCCTTCTGAATAGAAGGATATTATTATTTGAAGCATAGTTACTGGATTTACAGTAGGTTTTCTTCCAAATGATGAGTAGACTTTTTTTAGCTTTGATAAGTTCATCCTCTCTATTATATTTTTTACAAGCCTTAGTTTAACATCATCTTGGATATCTATTTCTGTATTAAAGTTTAATCTTAGTTGAATTGTATCATTAACTAGTGTATAGTTAGTTAATGATGATGTATTTGTAGTTGTTTTCATAAATACATTGTATCAAAAAAGACGAGGATTTTTATGTTTCCTCGTCTTTTTTCTATCTAGGGGACTTTTGCAACAACCTCTTTAATTATTATTGTTACGATATTGTTACACTTAGATTTTAGATTGGCTTATTTAAGCTATTTATAAGTTATAATCTTTTATTCCCATTCAATAGTTGCTGGTGGTTTACTTGTTATGTCGTACACTATTCTATTTATATGGTCTACTTCGTTTACTATTCTATTGGAAACTTTGTCCAAGACTTCCCAAGGGATTCTTGTAAAGTCTGCTGTCATAAAGTCTGTTGTTGACACTGCTCTTAGTGCCAATGTGTAGTCATAAGTTCTAAAGTCGCCCATTACTCCTACTGATTTATTGTTTGTCAATACTGCAAAGTATTGATTGATGTCTTCTAGTTTTGCTTTTTCAAGTTCGGTTCTAAAAATTTTATCTGCGTCACGAAGTGTATCTAATTTTTCTTTTGTGATTTCTCCAATAACTCTTATTGCAAGTCCTGGGCCTGGGAATGGTTGTCTATCTACTAAATAATCTGCAAGGCCAAGTTCACGTCCAAGTTCACGAACTTCGTCTTTAAATAGCATGCGAAGTGGCTCGATTATTTCTTTAAAATCTACAAAGTCGGGAAGTCCTCCTACGTTATGATGACTTTTTATTACCGCTGAATCGCCAAGACCTGATTCAATTACGTCTGGATAAATTGTTCCTTGTGCTAAGAAGTCCACTGATTTTATTTTTTGACCTTCTTCTTCAAAGACTCTTATGAATTCTTTGCCAATTATTTTTCTTTTCTTTTCTGGATCTGTTACACCAGATAATTTTTCTAAAAATCTCTTTTCTGCGTCCACTCTTATAAAGTGCATTCCAGAATTTTTAAAGGCTTCTTCTACTTCGTCGCCTTCATTTTTTCGCAATAGTCCATGGTCTACAAAGATGCAAGTTAAGTTTTTTCCAACTGCTTTGGATAGAAGTGAAGCTGTGACAGATGAGTCAACTCCACCTGATAGAGCTAGTAAAACTTTTCCATCTCCAACTTTTTCTTTTATCTCTGCAATAGATTTTTTTGCATAATTTTCCATTGTCCAATCTTTTTTTGCACCGCAAATATTTACTGCAAAGTTTTCTAACATTTCTTTGCCATGAACTGAATGATTTACTTCTGGATGAAATTGCAATGCGTATAGTTTTTTGTCTTCATTTTCCATTGCGGCTACTGGGCAATTTTCACTTTTGGCAATTATTTTAAATCCTTCTGGTACTTTTTCTACTCTATCTACATGACTCATCCAAATAGTTTCTTCATCTGATAAGTTTTTAAATATTTCAGATTTTTCTGTTTTTATTTTAGTTTTTCCAAATTCTCTTTCCTTTGGTGCGTTTACAACTTCTCCACCAAGTATGTGTGCCATAATTTGCATTCCATAGCAAAGTCCCAAGATTGGAATATTTTTTTCGAAGATTTCTCTTTCTATTTTAGGGGCACTTTCTTCATAGACAGAATTTGGACCACCTGTAAATATTATTCCTTCTATATTTTTTCTGTTTTCTATTTCTTTTAAGGCTTTGTTGTAAGGAACTACTTCACAGTAGATATTAAGATCTCTTATGCGTCTTGCTATCAACTGATTGTATTGGCCGCCAAAGTCAACTACTAATATCATATAAACCTCCTCGTCTTTTTATACATTTTATAATAAAAAATTTATTTTGTATAGTTGCTATTATTGTATAAATTTAATTTAAAAGAAGTATTTAACTTAATTTTATTGACATTAATTATTAGTAAACATATAATTATAGGGAAACATAAAAAATTGATTTTTATTGTAAAGAATGCCATTTAATGATAAAATATTACGTCAGGTAAAAGGAGTGGTAAAATGGGTTTAATGGAAAAGATTTTTGGTACCTACAGCGATAGGGAATTAAAAAAAATCGAGCCCCTTGTAAATAAAGTTATGGATCTCGAAGGTGAGATGGAAAAACTTTCTGATAATGAGCTAAAAGCAAAGACTGAAGAGTTTAAAAATAGACTTAACAATGGTGAAACAACTGATGACATTCTTCCAGAAGCTTTTGCAGTGGTAAGAGAAGCTGCATGGAGAGTTCTTGGAATGAAACACTTTAGAGTGCAAGTAATCGGTGGCATTGTTCTTCACCAAGGCAGGATTGCTGAAATGAAAACTGGTGAAGGTAAGACGCTTGTTGCAACTCTTCCTGCATATTTAAATGCACTTGAAGGAAAGGGTACGCACATTGTAACAGTAAATGATTATTTGGCTAGTCGTGATAGAGATTGGATGGGCAAGGTCTACGAATTTTTGGGATTAAGCGTTGGTTGTATTATTCACGACATGGATCAAGAAGACAGAAAAATTGCATACAATTGCGACATTACTTACGGTACAAATAATGAATTTGGATTTGACTACCTAAGAGATAATATGGTTATCTACAAAGAAGAAATGGTTCAAAGGGGACTTCATTTCTGTATTGTCGATGAAGTTGACTCAATTTTAATTGATGAAGCTAGAACTCCACTTATTATTTCTGGTCAAGGCGATGAATCTGTTGATCTTTATGTGAGAGCAAGAGATTTTGTAAATACTTTGTCACACAGAATTAAGAGTCAAGACGAAATTGATCTTGAAAGATTTAATAGAGAATTTGAAGAAGAAACTGTTGATTACGTTATAAATGAAAAAGATAAAACTGCAACACTTACTGATAAAGGTATCGAAAAGGCTGAGAAATATTTTGGAATAGAAAATTTATCAGATGCATCTAATATGGAACTTTCTCACCATATCAATCAAGCACTTAAAGCTGCAGGAACTATGAAAAATGATATAGATTATGTTGTAAAAGATGGCGAAATCATAATAGTAGATGAATTTACTGGTCGTTTAATGTATGGTAGAAGATATTCTGAAGGTCTTCACCAAGCAATAGAAGCTAAAGAAGGTCTAGAAGTAAGAGCAGAATCTAAAACTCTTGCTACAATTACGTTCCAAAATTATTTTAGAATGTATAAAAAGCTTTCTGGGATGACTGGTACTGCCATGACAGAAGAAGGCGAATTTAGAGATATTTATAATATTGACGTTGTTGAAATTCCTACAAATAAGCCTGTAATAAGGGATGATGATAATGATCAAATTTATATAAATGAGGATGCAAAATTTAAAGCAGTTACAAGAGAAATTGAAGAAGCACACGCAAAAGGACAACCAGTTCTAGTTGGTACAATTTCTATTGATAAGTCAGAAGCACTTTCTAAATATTTAAAACGTGCCGGCATAAAGCACAATGTCTTAAATGCTAAGAAACACGAACAAGAGTCTGAAATAGTTGCACAAGCTGGTCGTTTCGGTCAAGTTACTATTGCAACAAATATGGCTGGTCGTGGTACCGACATTGTACTTGGTGGTAATCCAGAGTATCTTGCTAAAAAAGAACTTAAAAAGCAAGGTATGGAAGAAGAAATGCTTGAATATGCAGATTCATATTTCAACACAGATGATTCAGAAATTTTAAAAGCAAGAGAAGATTATCAAAATCTTGTGAAGAAATTCAAGGAAGAAACTGACAAAGAAGCAGAAGAAGTTAAAAAAGCTGGTGGACTTAGAATAATTGGTACAGAAAGACATGAGTCAAGACGTATTGACAACCAACTTCGTGGACGTTCTGGACGTCAAGGAGATCCTGGTTTTTCAAGATTCTATATTTCTGCAGATGATGATTTAATTAGACTTTTTGCTGGAGATAGATTTAAAGAAACAATGCTAAAGCTTGATCCGGAAGAAGATGAACCAATTGAACATAAAATTCTAACTAGATTAATTGAATCTGCACAAAGAAAAGTTGAAGGCAATAACTTTAGTATTCGTAAAAATGTTTTAAAATACGATGATGTTATGAATAAACAAAGAGAAGTTATCTATGCTGAAAGACGAAAAGTTTTGGAAGGTGAAAACCTAAAAGATGACATTATGGAAATGAGAAATGATGTTATTGACAATACAATAGATTTTTACAATAAACTTGATGACAACAATAAAAATTATCTAGATTTTGAATCAATTAGAAATTTTGGAGTTAGTACTTTTGACTTTGAAGAAGATTTCTTAAAGGGAATTGAAAATCCAACAGCAGAAAGTTTAAAATCTTTCGTAAAAGAACTTGCTGATGAAAAATATAAAGAAAAAGAAGAAGACTTTGGAGAAGAAAAATTTAGAGAAATTGAAAGAGTTGCACTACTTCAAAATGTTGACCAAAAATGGATGGATCATATTGACGCAATGGATCAACTTAGAAAGGGAATTGGGCTTCGTGCAGTTGGACAAACTGACCCAGTAAGGGCATATGCTGAAGAAGGTTTCGACATGTTTCAAACTATGAATGAGTCTATAAAAGAAGACACAGTGAAGATGCTCTACCATGTAGCGAACCCTGAAAAAGTTAAGAGAGTTAGAGTTGCAAAAGAAGTGGAAACTGTAAATCCAGATGATGGAAAGAAAAAACCTTATGTGAGAAAAGAAAAGAAAGTTGGCAGAAATGATCCATGTCCATGTGGAAGTGGAAAAAAATATAAAAATTGTCACGGAAAATATGAATAATTAACAAAAGGACTTTCAACAAATTGTTGAGAGTCTTTTTTTGTAAAAGTATGTGTAATAGGAAAAGGATAATTCTAAAACCATAACTTTATCAAGATAAATTATTGACACAGAATTAAATATATTATAAAGTTATTTTACAAATAAATATTAACTGCTTCATTTTGCATGAGCTATTACAATAGATCAATAAACAATTTGAGACCCAGTGAATAAAGTAATCTTTATTTTGCTGGGATTTTTTAATATATTTTATAATTTGTCTAGTATGAATTTTGTAATGAAGTAAATAAGGAGGGTATTTTTTGTTCTTTGTCAAGAGTTTAGGGACAACTCATCCATGTAATGTATTTAAAGTTGATTTGGGGATAAAGCTAATTTTATTCTAAATTTACTTGATTTTTATGATTTTAGAGTGCACAAACAAGACCTAAGGCCATTTTTTATGATATTATTAATAATATTTTGTTCTGAAATGGTTAAAGTTTTACATTCCAAAATTTGTTCTTTTTATGGGTTCTATTCTATTGTATAATCTTTCTAAGTATCCATTAATCCAGGAATGAGGAGGAGTTTAATACTTTTTCTTTCCAGTATTTTTTCTTCTATTGTTAGGATTCCTGAATCTTTTTTTAGATACTTTTTATTTTTTAAAGTAGATAATGGAAAGTTTTATCGGCACAATAAGGGTAATATTTTGGTTTCTTTCATAGATATTGTATTTATTTGGCAATTCGTATGCAAAAAAATATCTGTTAAGGGATATTTTTATCCCCAACAGATATTTTAGCTCCTTTTTAAAACTATTTAAAAAAGTGTTACAAATATAAAATTAATTATAAACCAGACCATTTTAAATAAAAGTTCAAGAAGTGTAAATGGAATGGCATACCATCCAATAAAGTTAATTTTAGATTCTCCCAAATCTCTATTATAAAGGGTAATTGCAATTAAAAGAGATAAAATAATTACAAGAAGTGTTGCAAGGGGCATAGCTGTCAATGCTTGTAAAATATCATATTTTAGGAATCCTCCATAAGGAGAAATTATAAATCCTATAAACAAAAATACTTTACAAATTATCCAATTTATAAGAGCGAATTTTTTAACTTCAGGATAGCTAGTATCAATATCATCTCTATCAGTAGCAATGTTTAGTGGAATATAAAATTCTAAATAGTCAAATACAAGTTTAAGAATTATAAATAAAATAAGTAAGAAACTAAAAGATCCATTTCCAATTAGAACTGAAATTGCAGTCAAAGATGCACCTATACCTATTACGATTTTACTTTCCCTAGAACCTAAATCGCCTATATAATTTGAAATTCTAGAAGTCAATATATCTAAATTTTCTAAAATTTTATCTAACCATTCGAGTAATGTTTTAGAAAATTTTGAATTTTTTTGATTTTCTCTTTTTGAGAATTTTTTTTCGATAGATTTATCAAATTTCGAATCAGATTTTTCAATTTCTTTTACAGGTTTTTCACCTTTATCCTTAAAAGTAAATAAGTCCTTAAGTTTTTCAGACTTATTTATTTTCTCCTCTGTATTTTTAGGATTTTGTGATTTTTTTTCTTTAAAAATTTTTTTACTCAATATATTTTTATTTGGTGAATTAAATTTTTTATCAGAGTCATCTTTTAAAGATTTATTATCGCTATTTTTTTTATTTAAATTATCTTTTTTTTCTTTTTCTTTATCAGATTTTACAATTGCTTCTTCAATATCAACCTTAGGAGTGCTAAGAGTATTTTCAAAATTTTTGTCAGAATCTTCTAGAGATTTACTTATTTCTAAATTTCTAGTATCTTCTTTTTTAGAATCGTCATCTTTTAAATTAGAAAAGATAGAGTACTCATCGTCATCTTCATTGATAAAATTTTGCCATTTTTCTTTAAAAGAAAATTTTCTAGATTTTTCATCTTCGGTGAAAGAATCATATTGTTCTTTTTGAGAAAGTTCATAATTATTTGAGTTTGAATCCCTATTAGCAGAAGAAAAAGTTGACTTTGAAGAATTTTCTTTGTAATTTGATTTTTTTAGTTCTTCTTGGACTCTTTTGACAAGTTCCTTCTGACTTATGTTAAAGTTATCCTTGATATTTTTGGAATTATCATCTATTAAGAAATCCTTATCAGAGATTTTCGAAGAGCTTGATAATTTTTCTGGACTATCTTTTCTATTTTCTTTAGAAAATTTAGATTCTTTATTTTTTTCTAAATTATTTGAAATAAATTTGTCTTTTTTATTTTCCCTTTCAGGTGATTTCTTTTGGACATTGCCCTTTTCATGGTCTTCAATATTTTTGGAAATCTTTCTGTCAACTTCTTCGATGATATTTTTTAATTCGTCTGTGGTGTCTATTGAATCTAAGGATTTAGGATTAAAAACTCTTGTATTTTCACTTATTTTCTTTATTTTATTGGTATCCTTATTATTATCAGACGTTACATTTATACGAACATCCTTTAGATTTTTACCGCAATAAGCACAAAAATTATCATCTTTAGAAACTGGATTTCCACATTTTGGACAAAACAAAAAAACACCTTCTTTCATATATTCTATTTTATAATTATAACATATTTTTTACACCGAACAAATTAAATAAAAAATTAAAAAGTAAGTTTGATGGCGTTAACTAATTAAAAATTTAAGTATAAAAAAAGAAAGCCCCGAAAGGCTTTCTAAATAATTTAAACTAAAATTATTTTGCAGCTTCTTCGTTGTTTGTGTTTTCAGTAGCTGCATTAGCATCAGCGTTAGCTTCAGCTTTTTCTTGTTCAGCGTTAACAGCTGCGTTAGCTTCATCTTCTTTAGCGTTAGCTTCAGCTTTAGCTTCGTTAGCATTTGCTTGAGCTTTGTTAGCTTCAGCTTGTTCTTCTACTGCATTGTTTTTAGCGTTAGCTGATTCTTCTTTTTTGTTATTAGCGCCTTGGCATGCTACCATACCTACCATTAATACGGAAATCATTCCAACGCTTGCTATTTTCTTTAAATTTTTCATTTTAATAAATCCTCCTAATTTTTGAAACACATTGTTTCTTGATTTGTCTATATATTATACTGGTCATGTGAAAATTATGTGAAGATGGTGTTAAAAATTTTTGGAAATAGAATTATAGAAAATTAAACTCTTCAAAAGAAGTTTTAAAAATTGTAAAAATAATTTATAAAAAAGTTTTTTCATGTATAATTATTTTAGGTGAGAAAATGTACAAAGCTTTATATAGAAAATACAGATCCAAAACTTTTGATGAATTATATGGACAAGATGCAGTTGTTGCTTCGTTGAAAAATCAGGTAAAAAATAATGAGATAAGTCATGCATATATATTCCAAGGGACTAGAGGTACAGGGAAAACTTCTGCGGCAAAAATTCTATCTCGTGCTGTAAATTGTCTTAATCCGATAGATGGAAATCCATGCAATGAATGTGAGAATTGTAAAAAAATTTTAAAAGAATCAGTTCTAGATGTTGTAGAAATGGATGCAGCAAGTAATAATGGTGTCGACGACATAAGAGAGTTAAAGGAAAAAGTAATTTATCCTCCACAGTCTTTAAAATACAAAGTATATATTATTGACGAAGTTCATATGCTTTCAAAAGGAGCGTTTAATGCACTTTTAAAAGTTTTAGAAGAGCCTCCAAAACATTTAATTTTTATTCTTGCTACAACTGAAATTGAAAAAATCCCTGCAACAATACTTTCCAGATCTCAGAAGTTTAATTTTAAGAGAATATCAATAGAAGATATAGAAAGAAACCTCAAGAGAATAACGGAACTTGAGGGCAAAACTTGTGACGAAGAAGTATTTACTCTTCTTGCAAAAAACTCTGATGGAGCCATGAGAGATGCGATTTCTATTTTAGATCAACTTTTGACGAAAAAAACTGATCACATAAAAATAGAAGATGCTATGGAAGTTTTGGGAATTTCTTCTTCAAAATTATTATTTGAACTTTCTAAGTTTTTAATAGAAAGAAATATAAGTAATTCTTTATTTACAATTGATGAAATTTATAGAGAAGGAGTTGATTTCACGACTTTATCGGGGCAGTTATTAGAGCACTTTAGAGATCTTTTATTAGTAAAAACTTTAAGTGATCCAAAAAAAATTGTCTATACAACATATTTAGATGAATTTAAAGAATTGGCGACAAAAGTTGACTTGGAAGATCTTCTTATTATAATTGAAATTTTGAAAAATTTGTCAAATGAAATAAAATATGCAGATAACAAGAGAGTTGTCTTTGAAATGAATTCAGTAAAAGTTTGCAACAGAGTTACAAAAGATGACTTATGTCTTAGAGTAAAAGCCATTGAAGATAAGGTAAGCTCTTTTGAAAGCGGGAATTTTATAAATAAAAGTACTAAAAAAAATAATATTTCAAAAGAATATAAGGATTATGATGATTTACAAAAAAAACATACAAAAGATGATGAAAATATTGCAGAAAGTGTAGAAGATAACTTAATTGAAAAATTTGATGATTCTGCTATAATAAAGAGTAATGGAGAAGTGGAAGATGGAATTATTAAGAGTGCTGAAGAGGCTTCTTGTAGTTCACTTTTCTTTGAAATAATAAAAATGGATTGGCAAAGAATAATTGACGAACTTATTTCTAAGGGATTTAATGGTTTTGCTGGTTTTGTAAAGTTTGCAGAGCCTAGTGAATTTCATGACAATATTTTAAAAATTACTTTTGAAGAAAAAAATAGTTTGTTTTATTCTTATTGCATTCGCCCAGAAAACAAAAATATTTTGCCAGATCTATTAGAAAGTATTTATGGCGAAAAAATAGATGTCAGAATGGATATCAAAAAGGGTGGTCCAGATAAACTAGAAGAAATTTTTGGAAAGAATAATATAGAAGATATTTAGGAGGAAATATGGCTAAAGGCGGATTTAATGGCTTCCCAGGTGGAGGCGGAAGAAATAATATGATGAAACAAATTGAAAAGCTTCAAAAACAAATGGAAGAGATGCAGGAAAATTTAGCTAATGAAGAAATTTCTGCAACTTCAGGTGGTGGGGCTGTGTGTGCAACTGTAAATGGAAATAAGGAACTTATTTCTATTAAACTTGATAAAGACGCAGTAGATCCTGATGATGTTGAAATGTTAGAGGATTTAATTGTAGCTGCAGTAAATGAAGCTCTTAGAAGTGCTGATAACAAAATGAGTTCTCAAATGGGTAAATTTACAGGTGGATTAAATATACCAGGACTATAAAATGAACAACGAAATTGGACCTATTGAGGATTTAATTAAAAAATTAAATAGACTTCCTGGTATTGGTTCCAAAACTGCTCAAAGACTTGCTTATTACATTATTGGTTTAGATGAAGCCGAGGCACTTGATATTGCAAATTCTATTGTTTCTGCAAATAAGAATACTGTAGAGTGTTCTATTTGTAGGAATTATGCAGACAGCGATCCTTGTGAAATTTGTGCTGATAAATCCAGAGATGATTCTGTTATATGCGTGGTTGAAAGTCCGAAGGATGTTGAAGCAATGGAAAGATCACTTAGCTTTCGTGGGAAGTACCATGTGCTACATGGAGAAATTTCTCCACTTAAAGGGAAAACTCCAGAGGATGTAAAAGTAAAGGAGCTTATAGATAGAGTTGAGGAAGGAAATGTAGAGGAAGTTATTGTGGCAACAAATCCAACTGTTGATGGAGATGCAACAGCGAGATATATAAAAAATATACTAGAAGATTATGATGTAACTGTTTCTAGAATAGGTTATGGTCTTCCAGTTGGTGGAAATCTCGAATTTTATGATGAGATAACTATTCAAACAGCGATTCAAAATAGAAGAAGGCTAGATTAATTTTGGGACTTGTTCCAAAATTTTTCTTTTTGAAGGGAGAAAATTTTGTCTAACAACAAAAATAATTTTAATAAATATATTCCCAAGATTCTTTATGTTATATTGGTAATAAGTATTTTTTATTTAGTTACCATATTTTTTGTACCAAAACTTAATAAGGATCAAAGTATAAAGAAAATTGATTATGTATCCTTTGTAAATATGGTAAAAAAAGGTGAGGTAAAGAAAGCAGAAGTAAGAGATAAAACTATTGCTTTTGAAGTAGAGAAAAAAGGGGAAAAAGTAAAGTACGAAACTAATAGGATGTATGATCCTAATTTAGTTGATAGATTAGCAGATGCAAATGTGAAAAGTGCACAGGTTTATAAAACTGAAATGAATCCAGTTCTTTCATTTATAATATCTACTATTGCAACTTTTGCAATTTTTATAGCTTTTTGGATTTTTCTATCCAAGGTTTTATTCAAAAAAATGGGCGATGTTGGTCCAATGAATCTTGGGAAAAGTGGAGCAAAGATTTATGTTGAGTCGACTGACGGCATAAAGTTTGAAAATGTAGCAGGACAAGATGAAGCAAAAGAAGCTTTATCAGAACTTGTTGATTTTTTACACAATCCAAAAAAATATACAGAAATAGGGGCAAAGCTTCCTAAAGGGGCACTTTTAGTTGGGCCTCCAGGAACTGGTAAGACACTTCTTGCAAAAGCTGTAGCGAGTGAAGCAGGAGTTCCTTTCTTTTCGATTTCAGGCTCTGCCTTTGTAGAAATGTTTGTAGGTCTTGGAGCAGCAAAAGTTAGAGATTTATTTAAGCAAGCTGTGGAAAAAGCTCCCTGTATAATTTTTATAGACGAAATAGATACAATTGGTAAAAAAAGAGATGGCGTTGGCATCTCAGGAAATGATGAAAGAGAACAAACATTAAATCAACTTTTATCAGAGATGGATGGTTTTGATGCTAAAGCTGGTGTAGTAATTTTAGCTGCAACAAATAGGCCAGATTCTCTTGACCCAGCTCTTTTAAGGCCGGGCAGGTTTGACAGAAGGATACCAGTAGAACTTCCAGATTTAAGTGGAAGAATTGACATTCTAAAAGTTCATGCGAAAGATATAAAAAAAGAAGAAAATATAGATTATTCAAAGATTGCTCGTGCGACTGCTGGAGCAAGTGGTGCAGACCTTGCCAATATGATAAATGAAGCAGCTCTTCGTGCAGTGCGTGAAGGCAGAGATAAAATGAGCGAAAGAGATATAGAAGAATCAGTAGAAGTAGTTTTGGCAGGTTATGAAAAGAAGAATGCAGTCATATCTTCTCGTGAAAAAAGAATAATTGCATATCATGAAGTGGGGCATGCACTTGTAGCTGCAAAACAAAAAGATTCTGCTCCAGTTCATAAGATTACAATTATCCCAAGAACTTCAGGTGCACTTGGATATACTATGCAAGTTGACGAAGAAGAAAAATTCTTAATGACAAAAGAGGATGCAATTAATAGCATTGTAACCTTAACTGGAGGAAGGTCAGCAGAAGAATTAATATTTAATATAAGGACAAGTGGAGCTTCAAATGATATTGAAAAGGCAACAAAGATTGCAAAGGCTATGGTTACAAGATTTGGAATGACAGATGAATTTGGATTTGTAGCACTAGAATCAATGACTAATGCCTATCTAGGAGGGGATACTTCTCTTCAATGTTCTCCACAGACACAATATGAAATTGACGAAGCTGTGCAAAAAATAATTGATGGAGCACATGAGGAAGCTAGAAAGATTTTAAAAGAAAATATAAAAGCACTTCATGCAATTGCAGAATATCTTTTAAGACAGGAAACTATAACAGGTGAAGAATTTATGGATATTTTAAAAGAGTATGAAGAAAAAGAAGAGTTATCAAATAAAGATGATGACAAAATTGAAAGTGAAAAAAAAGAATAAAGTTTTTAGATTAAAACTATTTTTATATAATATTTTCCGTGTAAATCAATTGCAAATTAGTCGTTAATTAAGTATTAAAGTTCGGAAAAGATTTTTCTAATCACAGAAAAGTCTTTTTTTTATACAAATTTTAGATTACAATGTATAATTAGGGTATAAAAAATATATAAAAAAAGAAAAGGGGAGAATAATGATACTTTCAAATGCAGTTATACTGTCAGTAATAATACTGGCGGCTTTATGTTTAGCTAAAGTACCTGTATTTTTTTCGCTGATGATTTCAGCAATATGTGCAGGACTTATTTCGGGAACAGGGATTTCTGAAACTATGAAACTTTTAATAGGGGGTATGGGCAATAACGCTGAGACAGCACTTAGCTACATACTTCTTGGTTCGCTTGCTTTTTGTATGCAAGAAACTGGTGCAGCAGATATAATGGCAAAAAAAATAGGATCTCTTGTAAAAGACAATAAGATTTTACTTTGTATTATTATAATTTTAATTGCTATTGCAGCAGAAACTATAATACCAATTCACATTGCTTTTATACCTATCTTGATACCACCACTTCTTTCACACATGAACAAGATGAAGATGAATAGAAAAATGCTTTCTGTTTCTTTTGGTTTTGGACTTAAAGCTCCTTATATTGCCATACCTGTTGGTTATGGTGCAATATTCCAAGGGCTTATAGTAGATTCTTTTAACAGATCAGGGCTTTCTATTGTGAGAAAGGACGTTATAACGACAAACTGGATAGTTGCAGCTATAATGTTTGTAGGTCTAGTAGCAGGTTTAATATTTTTCTCACGCGATAGAGATTATGCAGAAAAAGAAGTGGAAGATTCAGAAACAAGAGAAATTCCAGATAAATTGGAAAAAAGACATATACTTGTACTTTTATCAGGAGTAATAACTGTTTTAGTGCAAATATTTACAGAATCACTTCCACTAGGTGCGTTAGTAGGTCTTATTTTTATAGTAGTAACTAGAGTTATAAAATGGGACGAAATACAAAAAATGCTTGATGGCGGAATAAACATGATGGGATTTATAGCTTTTGTAATGTTAATTGCAGCAGGTTATGCAAATGTACTAATAAAGACAGGTTCTGTTGATGCTTTGGTACAATATGCTACATCTTTATTAGATGGTTCAAAACTTGTAGCTTCTTATGTAATGATTCTTTTAGGACTAATGATTACTCTTGGAATAGGAACTTCTTTTGGTACAGTTCCAATTATCTCAGCTATATATGTACCGATTGCAGTTAGCCTTGGATATTCAATCCCAGCTACAATTTTACTTGTAACAATTGCAGCAGTTTGTGGAGATGCAGGATCACCGGCATCAGACACAACTCTTGGACCAACATCTGGACTTTCTGTGGACGGTCAACATGATCATATAAAAGATACTTGTGTCCCACAATTTACATTTTATGGAATACCATTAATTTTAATTGGTGGTTTCATAACAACTTTAATTTAAAAAGATTATTACTAAAAATTAAATTAAAAGAAAATAAAAGAAACTTCTGCGGGGTGGACAGAAGTTTCTTTTATTTTCTTTATCAAAATATAAGTAAAGGATTAGCAAAATAATATTATAAAATAATATTAACTTACTAAATATATTATAACTCTATTATAAAAAAAGTAAAGAAGAATTTTGTAATGCGAATGGCATTTCACATAGTGGATTTAATCTTTTTTATTTTTTTGGCAGTCAGGGCAAATTCCACGAAGTTCTACAATATGGCTTATTACAGTATAGCCAGTTTCTTTTTCTGCAATTTTTTCAAAGTCTGCAATAGGACAATTTTCAATTGCAGAAATTTTACCACATTTAGCACAAACTATATAATGTCTGTGTCTATCATCGTTGAATTCAAAATAATAAAGTCCATTGTGATATAAATTTTTCTTTAAAATATTTTTGTCAGATAGTTCATTTAACATTCTATAAAGTGAAGTAAAGCTTGGAATTATTTTTTTATTAACAGAACTATATATTTCTTCTGTATTCATTGGAATTTTTGAATTATATAATAAGTCAAGTAGCTCAATTCTACCGCGAGTTATTTTTAAATCATTTTTTCTTAAAATGTTTTCGTAATTTTTCAAAATATCACCACCTAATTTTATTATTATATCAAAATTTAATTAATTAAAAAAATTACTTTTATAATAAAGAATTAGTGGTATAATAATTAATGGAAATCATTATTATTTAGGAGGAATTATGAAAAATATTAAAAAATTTTTAATTTTATTAGCCGGCATAGTTTTACTATCAGGTTGTTCTAAAGGTCAAGATACAAAAGATGTGGCTAAGGAAGTTGCAGATGAGAAAAGTGGATTAAAGGTTTACGCTTCAGTTTATCCAGTATATGATTTTGCAAAAAAAATTGCTGGAGATAAAATTGATGTAGAAATGGTTATGCCACAAGGTACTGAACCACATGGATGGGAACCAGATTCTGAGGCAATAAAAAATCTTGAAGGTGCAGATATGTTTATTTATAATGGTGCAGGGTTAGAATCTTGGACTGATAAAGTAATTGGTTCACTTTCAAATAAAGATTTAAAAGTAGTAGAAGCATCAGAAGGTGTTGAACTTATAGAATCAACTCATACTCATGAGCATGAAGATCATGATCATGAAGCAGTAGAAGAACACAATCACAATCACGAAGCAGAAGAAAATAATCACAATAATGATTTAGAAAATCACAACCACAATCATGAAGAACACCATGATCATGAACATGAACATCATCATGGACCAATGGATCCACATGTTTGGATTTCACCAAAAAACGCAAAAATTGAAATGGAAAATATAAAAAATGCTTTCGCAGAACTTGATGAAGAAAATAAAGATTATTACGAGTCAAATTATGAAAAATATGCTAAAATGTTAGATGAACTAGATGCAAAATATAATGACTCTTTAAAAGATCTTCCAAATAAAACAATTGTAGTAAGTCATGAAGCATACGGTTATTTGTGTAAGGATTATGGTTTAACTCAAATTGGCATTAAAGGTGTAAATGCAGAAACTGAACCAGATGCAAAGAAAATGGCAGAAATAATTAATTACATCAAAGAAAATGATATAAAAACTATTTTCACAGAAGAATTAATTGATCCTAAAGTTTCAAAAATTATTGCTGATGAAACAGGTTGTGATGTAAAAGTCCTTTCACCAATTGAAGGTTTAAGCGAAGAGCAAATTAAAAACAATGAAGAATATTTTAGCATCATGGAACAAAATCTAGAAAATTTAGTAGGTGCTTTAAAATAGTGAAGGAAAAATTATTAGAAATCAAAAATCTAAGTTTTAAATATAGCGACGATTTGATTTTAGATGATATAAATTTTGATGTCTATAAGGGCGATTATATTGCCCTTATAGGTTCTAATGGTGCTGGAAAGTCCACTTTGATTAAGTTGATATTAAATCAACTCAATCCACTTTTTGGCACTATTTCTTTTTATATAGAAAATGGTTTAAAAGATATTGGTTATGTTCCCCAGCTTTCTGTGTCGGCGAGTTTAGAATTTCCAATAACGGTGACAGAGCTTTTGTCACTTTCTCTTTATCCAAGGAATAAAGGATTTAAAAAGCTAAAAGATTTTGACATAGAGAGAATTGAAAATGCATTAAATCTTGTTGGAATGGCAAAGTATAGAGATAGACTTTATACGGAACTTTCTGGTGGACAGAGGCAGAGAGTTTTAATTGCAAAGGCTCTTGTTTCTACACCTGAGTTTTTAATTTTAGATGAACCTATGACTGGAGTGGATAAAGAATCTAAGGAGTCACTTTTTCATCTGTTAAGTCATATAAATAGAGAACACAATATTACAATTTTAATGATTACTCATGACCTTGATGAAATAGAAGATAATGTAAATAAAGTTTTTGAAATAAAAGATAAAAAGATAAGGGAAGTGGAATAATGGAAATTTTTCAGTATTCATATATGATTAAGGCTCTTATAGTTGGAGCTTTTTTGTCAATAATTATTCCATGTATGGGCGTAGTTGTAGTAAATAAAAAAATATCTGTGATAGGAGATGCCTTATCTCATGTGTCTCTTGCAGGGGTAATGCTTGGTCTTATAACATCAACATCGCCAGTTTTAGGGGCATTAGTTTTATGTGTTATTGGCTCAATTTTCTTAGAATATGTGAGGACAAAGTTCCCTGGGTATCAAGAAATATCTAGTGCAATTTTAATGAGTACAGGAATTGGGCTTGCTTCAATTTTTTCAGGTTTCGTAAAAACTACTGCGAATTTTGAAGAATATCTTTTTGGATCTATAATTGCAATACCAAAATTTGATTTTTATTTAATTTTAATTATTTCAATAATTGTTTTTATTTTATTTTCTTATTTATTTACAGATTTAATGTATATTTCCTTTGATGAATCTTCAGCTAGGTTATCTGGCGTAAATGTTGATAGAATTAATTTAATTTTTATGATTCTTATAGCAGTTACGATTTCTGTTTCTGCAAGGACAGTTGGTATTTTAATAATTTCATCACTAATGGTTGTGCCCGTTGCCTGTGCGATGCAATTTAAAAAGGGATATTTAAAGACGACGATCCTTGCATCAATTTTTGGTTTTATTTTTACAATGATTGGATTATTTTTATCTTTTTATGTAGGATTAAAACCAGGTGGTACAATTGTATTGATTGGAGTTTTCTTTTTAATAATTTTACTTTTCATAAAAAAAAGATGAGAGTTAGGATTTTGTCCCACTCTTATTTTTTTATAATAATTTTTTATTTTTGTAATGTGGATGTAGTTGAGATTTATTTTACCAATATGTTTTAAAACTATTTTAAGTAAGGCAAAATGAAATGCATATAGTATTGTATTTTTTTCACAATATCAACTATCATTATAGTTACAAAAACTAAAAGAAAAACATTCTATATTATTAAAGAGATGAACAAAACCTTTTTTTGTTGTAAAATTGATATAGATGAAAAGGTGATTTTATGAAAAAAACTAATGCAATGAGAATTTTGGAAAATGAAAATATAAAATTTGAAATTATTGAGTACTCAACGAAGGATGGTATTGGAGGAGCTGACGTTGCAGAAAAATTGGGTGAAGATAAGAATAAAGTTTTTAAAACTCTTGTGACAGAGTCAAAGGAAGGGGAAAATTATGTATTTGTAGTTCCAGTTTCAAGTGAACTGGATTTAAAAAAAGGCGCAAAAGTTTCTGGTTCTAAAAAAATTGAAATGATTCCACAGAAAAAACTTTTGCCTCTTACAGGGTATGTCCATGGGGGATGTTCTCCTGTTGGCATGAAAAAATCTTTTAAAACTTTTATTGACAGTTCTGCAGAAAATTTAGATTATTTTTATATAAGCGGAGGAAAAGTAGGAATGCAAATAAAATTAAATCCAAAAGAACTTATTTCTGCGATTGATGGAGAATTTTCTGATATAAAGAAGGAGTAATTATGTATAGAGAAGTTTATGAAAAGTGGCTTGAAAGTAAAAATGTAGATGAAAATTTGAAAAGTGAGCTTGAAGGTATAAAAAATAATGAAGAGGAAATAGAAGAAAGATTTTACAAAGATTTGGAATTTGGAACTGCAGGGCTTCGTGGAATTTTAGGTGCAGGGACAAATAGAATGAATTATTTGACTGTTGGGAAGACTGCAATTGCTCTAGCGCATATAATTGAAAATCTTGGTGACGATGCAAAAAAAAGGGGCGTGGTCATTGGCAGAGATATGAGAAAATTTTCTTATGAATTTTCTATTTTAACTGCAAAGATATTGGCGGATTCTGGTGTAAAAGTTTATTTATTTCCCGGGATAATTCCAACACCACTACTTGCATATTCCATAAGATATCTTAAAACTATTTCTGGAATTATGATTACAGCATCTCACAATCCAAAGGATTACAATGGGTTTAAACTATATTGGGATAAGGGTTCACAAATTTTATCTGATATTGCAGATGAAATGGAAGAGGAGTCCCAAAAAATTGACATTTTAAATTATGATTTTAAAAGTTTAAAGGAATTAGGTGAATATGAAAATATTAAATTTTTAGGAGATAATGTAACAAAATCTTTTTATAGGAATACATTAAAGAAAACCTTAATTGATGATATTGATAAAGATATAAAGATTATTTATACGCCTTTAAGTGGTTGCGGAAATAAATATGTTAGAAAGATTCTAGATCTTCGTGGTTTTAAAAATGTATTGGTGGTACCTGAACAAGAAAATCCTGACGGAAGTTTTAAAAATGTTACAAACCCAAATCCAGAAGATATAAGAGCCTTTGATAAGGCAATTGAACTTGCAAAAAAAGAAAATGCAGATATAATTATCGCAACAGATCCTGACTCAGATAGAGTTGCAATAGTAGAATGTGGAGATGACTTTTTTAAAGTTACTGGAAATCAAATGGGAATTCTTCTTGGAAATTTTATTTTGGAAAGATCAAGTGGAGATTTAAATGATGGAGCAATTGTAAAGACTGTTGTAACTGGAGATTTAATTAAAAGAATTGCTAAAAATTATGGTATTGATGTTTTTGAAACTCTAACAGGTTTTAAGAATATTTGTCGTCTCGCCAACACTTGGGATGAAACTAAAGAAAAAGAATTTATTTTTGGATACGAAGAGTCAATAGGATATACAATAGGCGACAATATTAGAGATAAGGATGCAGTTGCAACTTCAATGATTATTGCAGAGATGGCGGGGTATCTTAAAAAGAGAAATTTAAAAATAAAAGATTATCTTGAAGAAATTTACAAAAAATATGGCTATTTTGAGGAATATTTAGATTCAACTTATTTTGAAGGAAAAGATGGAAACAAGGTAATGAAAGAAATCATGGACGATTTTAGAAATGTAGAAGATTTTGAAGAACTTGGAAGATTTGGAAAAAAAGTAGATTTTATAGACGATAAAGAAGAGCCACAAAATCTTTTGAAGTTTTATTTTGGGGAAGAAACTTGGTTTGCCCTTAGACCTTCTGGAACTGAACCAAAACTTAAAGTTTATGCTTATTCAGTTTCAGATAGTTTAGACGAATCTGTAAATAAGATAAATATTATGAAAAAAGAAATTATGAAAAGAATAAAAGAAAGCAGGTGAAGAAATGATATTGTTTTGTGATTTTAATCCGAAAATTGTAAGAGAATTTAAATTGAAGGGTGATTCTCAAGATATTATTGAAAGTTCAAAAATTTATCCTTCAGGTCATGGAATAAAAATGGCACTCTTTTCTAAAAAACTTGGAGTAGATTCTGAAGTTTTTATGTTAAAGGGAAGTAATAGAGGAAAAGAAATTGCATTAATATTAAGTAGACTTGGTATAGATGTGAATTTTACCGGCTTGAAAGATGAAAATGTAGAGAAAGTTTTAATAAAAGGTAAAAATGTAAAAAGTGAGTACAGCACAGAAGATCCGAGAATTACCATGGAAGATAAAAATGATATTTTAAATTCTTTTGAAAGATCTCTATACAATAAGAATATTGTGATTCTTCCAAAAATTGCACTGATAGGTCTTGATGAATCAGTTTATGAAAAATTCATAAAAATTTGTTACAAAAATAATATAAAAGTTGCAGTAAATCCTACAAATTTAGATGAAATTGAGAAGACTAATCCCTATATATTGATGTTTGACAAAAAAGATATAGAAAAAGATAAAAAAATAAATTATACAGGTGAAGTTATAGAATTTAATAAAAAGTTTGTGAATTCAGGCACAAAAATTGTATTTGTAAATAGTAAGAGAGCCACGATAATTTCTACTGAAGATAAAAATTATAGGGCTTATATTAACAAAGATAAAATAGAAAAAGATAATATTATAGAAAAATTTGACAACGAACTTTCTCTTGCAGGGCTTGCAATTGCAATAGATAGAGATTATGATTTCATAACTTCAATAAAACTTGCAATATCTTGTGGAGTGTGGGAAAATTTTGTTGGAAAAGATGAAATTGAAATGAGTGCTATTAAAAAAATCATGAATAGCGTTGAAGTTGAAGAAATCTAGGAGGAATAATGAAAAATTTTAAATTAAATAGAGAAGATGTGCTTTTTACTTTTATAGATATTCAAGACAAACTTTTAAAGGCAATGTACAATAGCGAAGATATTGTGAAAAATGGAAATGTTTTGGCAAATGTTGCAAAAGTAATTGAAGCAGAATCACTTTTTACAGTTCAATATCCAAAGGGACTTGGCTATACAAATAAAGAAGTAAAGGCTCCACTTAAAGATAAAAAAGAATTTGATAAATTAACTTTTAATTCTCTCGATGATGAAAAAATAAAAAAAGAAATTGAAAGATTAAATAAAAAACAAATTATTTTATGTGGAATGGAAGTCCATATTTGTGTGTTTCAAACTGTAAGAGCTCTTTTAGATGAGGGTTATGAAGTTTTTATTGTAGAAGATGCTGTTGGCTCAAGGACAGAAAAAAATGCAAAAAATGGAATAGAAATGCTTCGTGAAATGGGTGCGATTATAACTAATACAGAGACAGTTTTATTTGATCTTGCTGGGATTGCAGGTACAGAAGAATTTAAAACTTTACAAAAATTGATAATTTAATAATTATTTAAAGAGTTTCCTATTTTGGAAGCTCTTTTTTTGATAAAAAACTGTGATATAATTATTTTGGTGATAAAATGAAGATAATTCATACAGGAGATTTGCATTTAAAAAAATTTTATAGAGGAAGAGTTCCTCTTGAAGTTTCAAATAAATTATTAGAAGATATTTGGTATTCTTTTAGTAGTCTTTGTGATTTTTCAAATAGAGTTGATGCAGATATTTTTTTAATTGCAGGAGATTTATTTGAGAGAGATTTTTTTGATTTAAAAGATTTGGAAAGACTTTTAGATTTAATAAAGAATTTAAGTGCCAAGGTCTTTGTAGTTTTTGGCAATCACGATTATCTTGCGAAAGACAATTTGTTTTTAAAGGTAGATCTTCCAGAAAATTTATATATTTTTAAGGATGAATTGGATTTTTACGAATTGAAAGAATTAAATACAAGAGTTTATGGAATTTCTTATAATAATTATAATTTTAGAAAAGAATTTCAAGAGATAAATCTCGATAAAAGTTTTATAAATATTGGGCTTTTTCATTCTGATTTATGTGACAATAGATATATGCCACTTAGCGAGGATTTTTTAAAAGATTTTAGTTATGTTGCACTTGGACATATACATAAGAGGGGGAAAGTTTTTGACAACGCCTATTACTGTGGTTCTCTAACTCCTTTATCTTTTAAAGAAGAAGGAGAACATGGGATAATTTTTCTAGACGATGATAGAAAAGAAATTGAGTTTAAAAATTTTTCTAAGAGAAAGTTTGTAAATTTAGAAATTAAAATAAGTAGTGAGATGACCTTTTCTGAAATTTTAAAAAAAGTACAAAGTGAGATAGAAAAGGAAAATCTTTACAGGATTAAATTAGTTGGAAGTCACAAACATTTTATAGAAATAGAAAATTTTTTGGAAGAAAATTTAAATGCTTTTTATTTTGAGTTAGAAAATGAAGTTTTGCCGGAGAGAGATTTAGAAAATTTTAAGATAGAAGAAAAGCATATTTTGGAACTTTTAAATTCCTTTTCTGATAAAGATATGGAAAAGGATGCAAGAAAACTTTCTGAAAAATACATTTTGGAGCAGTATTATGATATTTAAGGAACTTGGAATTTTAAATTTTGGAAAATTTGAAGATAAGATAATAAAGCTCGACAGTGGAATAAATTTAATTTGTGGGGATAATGAGAGTGGGAAATCAACTGTTGTAAATTTTATTGATGGAATTTTTTATGGATTTAGCAGAGATTCTCTTGCAAAGAAAATAAAAGACGACTTATTTTATAAATCTAGACCGTGGGATTCTAGCCTATATAGAGGGTTTATAATTTTAAAAGATTGCGATGAATTTAGAGTAACAAGAGATTTCGAAAAAGATGAAGTTTCTATTTTAAAATTAGAAACTTCAGAGGAATTTAGTGAAGATGCTAAAAATTATAAATATTCAAGAATTTCTCAGCCAGGATCATTTTTCTTTGATATGAATAGGAAGCTTTACAAATCTAGTTTTTTCATTTCACAAAGATTTTCAGAGGTTGAAAAAGATGCTGCAGAGGAACTAAGAAATAGAATTGACAATTTTTCTGTTTCGGAAGATGAAAATGTTGATTTAAATAAAATTTTAGAAAAGATGAAATCAGATTTCTATGACTTGGGAACAGAAAGGCGAAAAGCATCTGAAATTGGAAGAATTAGTGAAAATTTAAAAAATTTAAATTCCAAAAAAACAAATTTAATTTTAGATAAAGAGAAATACGAAGAGGCTACTTCCGATTATAGTGATGCAAAAAATGAGATTAAATCTTTGGAATATAAACTAAGGGGAAGAAAACTCTTTGAACTTAAGAAATTAAAAGAAGAATTAGAAAAATTGACAGATAAAAAAGATGAAGATGAGAAAAGTTTTGATTTTAAAGATTTGGAAAAGGCAATTGAAATTAACAGGACATCTGGAATTTATCTAAACAAATTAGATGAACTCAATTCTAGAAATGATACCTATCAGTTTGAAGTAAATGATGAAGTGGAAAAAGATTATAAGAAGTATAAGGAAATAAAAAATGAAATAGAAATATTAGACGAGAATAATTTTTCTAAGGAAAGAGAAATTATTTCGTCTGATATTAAATCAACTAAAAGAGTAGTTTTATTTTGTATTTTAAAAGTTATTTTTTCACTTATTGGGGCAGTACTAATTATCCTTGGCTCAGTTTATTATGATAAGCATATGTTATCTTTAATTTCAATTATACTTTTTGGATACGCATATTTTAGATTTGTTAAATTTAGACAAAATAAAGATCTTCTCTTTAGGCTTGAAAGTAAACTAAGAGATTATAAAAAGAAATCTATTGAGAAAACAAAAAGAAAGAGAGATTTTGACAAGTTTTTTGAAGAATTGATAAAAAAATATGATGCAAATAGTATAGATGAACTTGCAGAAATTTTAGAGAATGAAAGAGATAAAAATTTAAAGAATATTTCTAAAAATGAATACAATAAAATCTGGAGTGAAAAGAGTTCTCAAGAAATAGAAAGTATTAATGGAAAAATAATTGAATATGAAAAAGAATTAAAAAATATTTTTCATAAGTATAATGTAAAAAATATTTCAGAATTAAAAGAGGTTTTTTATAATTTAAAAGATAAAAAAGTTGAAGAGATAAGTAAATTAAAATTTAAGATTCAAGAACTTGAAAAAGAAAACCTTAGTGGAGAAGTTTATTCTGAAAAAAGCCTATCTGAGTTGGAAAAAGAAATGAGAGAAAGTCTACTAAAGATTTCTAATTTAGAGGGAATTTTAAAAACTTTAGAAGATTCTATGGAAAATTTAAGAATTTTAGAAGAAGAAACTTCTATGCTAGAGGAAAAATTACAAAAACTAAAATATAAAAGAAGTTTGTTAGAAATATCTATAAATAAGTTTGAAGATTTTATAAAGTATAGACGCAGAGATACAATTCCAAAATTAAAAGAAAATATTTCAAATTATTTAAGCGATATAACTTCTTCAAAATATACAGAAATTTTAATTGATGACAGATTTAATATTAAGGTATATGATAAAAATGTTAAAGATTATATTGACTTTGAGAATTTAAGTCTTGGGACAATTGACGAGATTTATCTAGCTTTTAGACTTGCTATTTCAAAGATTATTACTGACAAAAAAATTCCTCTAGTGCTTGATAGTCACTTTGACAGTTATGATGATATTAGACTTAGTAATACTCTTAGAGTTCTAGATGAGGAAGAACAAGTTTTAATATTCACAAGTTCTAATAGAGAAAAAGAAATTTTAGATAGAAATAATATGACATATAATTTGATAAGACTTTGAGGTGAATATGATATTCGCAATAGGAGATCTTCATTTCGATTATACAGAAGAAAAACCCATGGATGTCTTTGGGAATAATTGGGAGAATCACGAAGAAAAGATAATTGAAAATTGGAAAGAAGTTGTAAGTGATAATGATTTAGTTCTTTTGCCTGGAGATATTTCATGGGCTTTAAAACTTAATTCTGCTTTTTTTGATTTAAAAAGGATTGATGATCTGCCTGGCAGAAAGATAATTTCTAAGGGCAATCATGACTATTGGTGGTCTTCTTTAAGTAAGATGAATAATTTGAAATTAAATACAATAGATTTTATTTACAATAATTCTTTTGAGTACAAAGATTATTCTATTTGTGGCACGAGAGGTTGGGCTTCTCGTGATTCTTTTGAGTTTTCAGAGAATGATGAAAAAATTTATTTAAGAGAAGTTCAAAGACTAAAGAATTCACTTGAAACTTGCAAAAATAAAAAAATAATTGCAATGATTCACTATCCACCTTTTAATCAGAATTTAGAGCCAAATGAATTTTCCAAAATTTTGGCAGATTATGGAGTCCAAAAATGTGTCTATGGGCATCTCCATGGAAAGGGACACAAGTATTCTTATGAAGGTGATATGCTTGGAGTGAATTATAAATTTGTTGCAAGTGATTTTTTAGATTTTAAACTAAAAAAAATAGGGGAGGATTAATGGAAAGAGAGATTGAAGTAAAGCTTCTTGATATTGATATAGAAAATTTTGAAGAAAAAATTAAAGCACTGGGTGCAGAATTTGTAAGAGAAGAAGAACAAACAAATATTACAATAAATTCAACAGCACATAAAATTTATAAAAAAGATGGATACCTTAGAATTAGAATTGCAAAATCAGAAGAAGGAGAAAAAAAGTATTTTACATTTAAAGAAAATATTTCCAATATAAAAGTAAGAGATAATATAGAGCATACAACTGAAGTAAGCAATGTAGAAGATTTAATAAATATATTAAAGTGCCTTGGATATGACAAATTCCACAAGGGATTTAAGAATAGAAAAAAGTATACATTAAATGGACTTATAATAGATATTGACACTTGGGATAAAAAAACTTATCCAAAACCTTATGTTGAAATAGAAGCTCCTAGTATGGAAGAAATATATTCTCTCGTAGATAAACTTGGAATTAATAGAGAAAGTGTGTCTACAATGTCAATTGATGAACTTAGAAAATCTTTGAAAAAATAGTGTGACATATATAATAATTGTGTTATAATATTTTTAGCAAACAAGGAGGTACTTATGTCTAAGTATAATTATATTAAATGGTTTGATGAAATTGGTAAAGGCGACGTAGGAATTGTTGGGGGAAAAGGTGCAAACTTAGGAGAACTCACAAGTTTTGGACTACCTGTTCCTCCGGGATTTTGTGTTACTGCATCAGGATATACAAAGTTTATAAAATATGCGGAACTTGACGAAGTTGTAAAACTTTTAATGGAAGCAGTTGATGTTGAAGATGTAGATGAACTTACAAATGCTTCAAAGGAAATTCAAACTAAAATTAAGGAAAAAGAATTTGATCCTGAACTTAAAGAAGAAATTTTAAGTGCTTATAGAGAATTTTCAGAAAATATTGGACTTAAAGATCCAGAAGTTGCCGTTAGGTCTTCTGCAACTGCAGAAGATTTGCCAGATGCATCCTTTGCTGGGCAGCAAGATACTTATTTGCACATAAGCGGTGAGGAAGAACTTTTAAGTCATATCAGAGATTGTTTTGCATCACTTTGGACTTCAAGAGCAATTTATTATAGAGAAAAACAAAATTATGATCACTTTGATGTTGCTCTTTCTGTTGTTATTCAAAAGATGGTTAATTCAGAAAAGTCTGGAGTAATGTTTACGGCAAATCCTATTAACAATAGTTCTGATGAAATGATGATAAACGCAAGTTATGGACTTGGTGAAGCTGTTGTATCTGGGATTGTAACTCCTGATGAATATATTATTGACAAAAAGACTAAAAAAGTAATAGAAAAAAACATTTCTGAAAAAGAATACATGGTAATTAAAAATGAAAATGGAGTTGGGACTAGAACTGTAAATGTAAAAGATATTTTGGGTGAAGATGCTATTAAAGCAGAAGCTTTATCTGAAGATGAATTAAATACTTTAATCGAAAGAGGATTAAAAGTTGAAAAGCTCTATGGTTCCGTTCAAGATACTGAATGGGGATTTGACAAAGATACAAAAGAATTTTATTTCTTACAATCAAGACCAATCACAACTCTTGCAGGTGACAAAGAAGAAAAGGAAGAAAAACTAATTACTCTTGTAAAGGGACTTCCTGCTTCTCCAGGTATTGGAAGAGGAAAAGTAAAATTAATTAAAGATATTTCTGAAATTAATAAAGTTAACGAAGGAGATGTTCTTGTAACTGCAATGACTAATCCGGATATGGTTCCTGCAATGAGAAAATGTGCTGGAGTTGTAACTGATGAAGGTGGAAGAACTTGCCATGCAGCTATTGTTTCAAGAGAACTTCAAATTCCATGTATAGTTGGAGCAAAGACTGCTACAAAAACTTTAAAAACAGGAGATACTGTTACAGTTGATGCAGTTAGAGGAATTGTATATGAAGGCGAAGTTTTAAAAGAAAAAGAAGAAAAGAAATCTTCTGATGTTCCAAATGTATCAAGCCTTGCCAATTTAGATGAACTTAGAAACTTATTTGCTCCTACAACTGCAACAAAAATTTATATGAATCTTGGAGAACCAGAATTAATAGAAAGATATAAAGATCTTCCTATTGATGGAATTGGACTTATGAGAACAGAATTTATTTTTACAAATATGATTGGTGCTCATCCAATGTATTTAGTAAAAACTGGTCAAGGCGACATGATGGTAGAAAAACTTGCTGAAGGAATTTCAAAAGTTGCACAAGCAATTTACCCTAAAAATTTAGTTGTAAGGACAAGTGACTTCAGAACTAATGAATTTAGAGGACTTAAAGGTGGCGACGAAGTTGAACCAATTGAAGCAAATCCAATGATAGGTTGGAGAGGTGTATCAAGATATATTTCTCCTGAATATGAAAAAGGATTTAGACTAGAATGTAAAGCGATAAAAAAAGTTAGAGAAGAATATGGACTTACAAATGTAATTGTAATGCTTCCTTTTGTTAGAACTCCTGAAGAGCTTAAAGTTGTAAAAGGAATAATGGCAGAAGAAGGACTTGTTCAATCTAAAAACTTTAAAATTTGGATAATGGCAGAAGTGCCAGCTGTGGTTCTTCAAGCAGAAGAATTTGCAGAATTAGTTGATGGATTTTCCATTGGGTCAAATGATTTAACTCAACTTGTAATGGGTGCAGATAGAGATTCTGGAATATTAAACAATATGGGTTATTTTGATGAAAGAAATGATGCAGTAAAAATTGCATTAAAGACAATTATTGATGCAGCAAATAAAAAGGGAATTACTTGTTCAATTTGTGGACAAGGGCCAAGTCAATATCCAGAACTTGCAGAATTTTTAGTTGAATGTGGAATAACATCTATGTCTGTAAATCCTGACACAGTTGAATACACAAGAAGACTTGTTGCAAGTGTTGAACAAAAAATAATATTAAAAAAACTTAGACAAATGTAATAAATTAAATAGAAGAGGATCTCATCAAAATGTGAGATCCTTTTAAAATGTAAAATTTTATATTAGTTTATTATAGTCTAAAAAATTTGAAGTCAAAGTTTTAGTAAAAGCAAATTTAATTAAATCAATTTTTATAATATCCTCTTTAAAAATTAAAAGCTTATCAACATTAACCTTAAAGTTATCACAATTAATTACTTTATATTCATGTTTTCTTCTTTTGGAGGGACCAATATAAGTATCAGAAGAAGGTAATCCACTTCCACAACATTGTTTTGAATTTACATAGTCAATTGTTATCTCATTTGCATTTTTATCTAATAAAAAATTTAGTGCATCTTCTGTAATTTCAACTTGCAATTTAGTTTTCCTTTTTTATCAAAGTTACAAAAAATTCACTAGGTTTAAGAGCTTCAATTTCTACGAAATTTTCTCCACTAAATTTTAAAACTTGACCAGGCTCAAAAAGTCTATCTTCTTCATTATTTAATATAACTTTTATATTTCCTTTTACAACAGTTATAAGAACAGTGTAGCCAGGATGATTGTGCTTTTCAATATTTTCACCTGAAGCTAGTACTTTTTTAATTAAAGTAAATTCTTCTTCACTAAAAACTTTTCCGGGCATACTTCCTACATAACCAAACATTTAAAAACTCCTTTTTTAATTTTTATCTAAATCATGAAATTTTTCTAAATTTAAATCATTATCTATATTTTTTGATAAATTTTTTGCTTCATCAATTCTTTTTTCAATTAATTTTTCATCGTTTAGGGTGCTTTCTTTTTCTAAATTTATTTCATCGCCTTTTTCAATTTGATTTAAAAGTTTCTCAGAAGATTTTAAATCTTCAATTTTATATTTTGGCATAGTTTCTAAGAAAGTAGAAAGGTTTATGGTTTCGCTTTCGTATAAATTTCTAATAATTTCATCAATATTTTGAGAATTTTTACGAACAAGTTCTGATCTTATTTCACTTAAGATATTTAATTTTTCTAAATTATAACTTTTTGAAAAATCTTCTAAATCTTCAAAAATTATATCTGTTATAGTTGGATTTATCCTTGAACTATTAAGTGAAAAAGTTAGAGGACCTCTTTCTAGAGATTTATTAATAGATATAAGTGATTTTGATAAAATATCAAATCTTTCGTAGATCATATTTCTTGAATGAGCTCTCTTTTCAAGAGCTTCATTTAGTTCAAAGTTTTCTGTTGCAATTAAAATATAATCGTAGCCCATGAAAATAAAATCTTCTGTAAGCTCGTGTTCTTTTAATTTTATTTTGCCATCTGACTCTTCTGATTTTTTTACGATATCTTTTGTAAAACTATCTGCAATCATATAAATTTCTGCTTCAGTGTCTATAATAGATTTTAGTGCAGATAAAGCAAGAAAACCTCCGCCTAAAATTAGAAACTTTTTTTCATAAGTATCTAGACTAACTGGAAGGTAACGCATAATAATCACTCCTTTATAAAATATAAATTACAGTAAATTATGTAATACTATTTTAATTATACCAAATATATTAGATAATTATGCAAGTATTACAGTATAAAAAAATCTATTTGTTTATTTAATAGAATTGTAATATTTATAAAATATAAAATATTTAATTTGTGTTATAATTAAAGTAATAGGTAGTGTTAATAAAATTGGAGGTTTTATAATGAAATCTAAAGATTTGAGAAGAGTAGTATCAGTTGGTTTAGCGTCTATAATGTTAATGCCAAGTGCAACTTTTGCAAAAGAATTTAAGGATGTAAAAAAGGATAATAAATATTCATGGGCATATAATGCCATTGATGTTTTAAGTGACAAAAATGTAATTAGTGGTCACCCAGATGGGAATTTTAAACCAGGGGACAATGTATCTTTTGAAGAACTTATGCAACTTTTAAAACAAATATTAAATCCAAGTTCTGATGAACTTAAGACAGCTCGTGAAAAGTATCAAAAAGTTGCAAAAGATAATGGAGTTAATTCTTGGGCAGAAGATGCAATTTGCTTGGCACTTCATAGAGGTTATTTAAATGAATCAGCTTTAAAGAAAGCTTCTGAAATGGGATTTATGAAAATAGAAAATAGATCCTACCCTAGTAGAGGAGATATTGCTATATTTTTTGCAAGAGCATTAAACCTTGACGCAAATGGAGATAAAAGTTTATTAAAACACAAAGATGTAAATAAAATGGGAGAAAATTTAAAAGGTTATTTGGCATCTCTAGTTGATGCAAAAATTTTCACATCAACTGGTTCAGATGGATCTTTTGAAGGGGATAGACCTATAACTCGTGCAGAAACTGCGATAATTACGAAATCTTCTTTCGATTATGCTTCCAACAATAAGGTTGAGTCTAAAGTTGAAAAGAAAAAAGGTACTGTAATTCTTTCATCTAAACTAAATAATGTAAATGTAGTTATAATTGAATCTGACAAACAAAAATATTCTTTTGATATTGACAACAATACAAAATATAAATTAAAAGATAAGGATATTAAACTTGATGATATAAAAGCTGGTCAAGAAGTAGAAATTGAATATGTAAAGAGTAACAATAGTGATAGAGAAGGAACTGCAAAAACTATTAATGTTACAAATGCAATGCTTGATATGGTTGGATATGTGAATTCTAAGAAAGATAGCGAAATTACTCTAAGATACAGAGATAACTCAGATACAATTGACTTTAGAACTACTTCAAAAATTTCAACATCTGATACAAAGACATTTAAACTTGCCGATAACGCAAAGATAAAAGCTTATGGCAAAGATTTAAAACTTGACGATATTAAGGTTGATGACTTAGTTGAATTTAAAACTGATAATGACAACAAAATTACAGAAATTACAGTTTTTCCTAAAGAAGCTAATATAAGTGGTAAAGTTGTTTATCTTGACACTTCAAATAGTAACAAAGCATCTATAAAGTTAAGACTTAAAGACAATAAAGACTATGAATTTTATATCACAAAAGATTCAAAGGATTTGGATAAAATAACTCTTAACGATGAAGTAAATTTATATGTAAATTATAAAGTTGCAATGGGTCTTGCATCTTCTTATGAAAATGACACTCAAGTAATGGGTGAAATTCAATATTTTAAGAAGAATGATGATGAGATTGGAATTAGATTGTCTGATAGAAATATAAAATATTACAGACTTGCTTATGATACTAAGTTTTATGATAGAGAAAAAAGTCTACAATTGTCCAGCCAAAGTTCAAGAGATTTAGAAGGTAAATATGCAATTCTTGAACTTAATAATTATGGAGAAGTTGAAACTATAAGACTTGTGGATAAGAACTCTCAATTTAAGGCTATGTTACAAGTTATTGACGTTAGAAATAGTAGTGGATTTAGAAATATTTATTCTAATGAAATTACACTAAAAGTTATTCAATCAGATAATAAAAAGCTTAAAATTGGAGAAACTTTTATTATGAGTAATGCTTATACCTTTGATAGATATAAAGTATTAACTTGTGATGGTTATTTAGATACTAATAATAATGTGTCAGCTTTATTCAATATAAAAGAAGAAGGAAGAGCAGAAAGTGAATTAAGAGATCTTTATCGCATAAATGAAAGTGGAAGATTTAGGACATATGATGAAGTTATAAAAGATAATAAAGGTTATAATGGAAGAGATAACTATTATAGTAGAGATATAAATAGTTTTTCTTAATGAAATAATAAAAGTAGAAGCCCTCTGTGGTTTCTATTTTTTTGCCTAAAATTATGTTATAATTTATTCTGGAGTGATTACATGAAGAAAAAAATTATAGCGATAAATTTAATTTTAGCGATGTTTTTTGCACCTGCAAGTATTTTTGCGAAATCTTTTAGAGATGTTAAAAAAGATGGAAATAGTGCTTGGGCATATAAATATGTTGACGAACTTTCAAACAAAAACATTTTAAATGGATATGAAGATGGAAGTTTTAAACCAAATAACCCTGTGAGTTTTTTGGAAATTATGCAGATTTTAAGGACTGTTATAAATCCAAGTGAAGAAGAAATAAATTCGGCAAGAAGTGCTTACATGGAAATTGTAAATTCAAATGGTGTCATGGATTGGGCAAAGGATTCTGTTTGCTACAATCTTTACCATGGGACAATTACTGAAGAGACACTTACAGCGGCTCATGAAAGGGGATTTTTGGGAAACAAAGTTTATCCAAATAGAAATACTATTGCTGTTTATTTTGCAAGAGCCCTTGGTATAGAAAAAAATAGTGATGCGTCAAATTTAAAATATAAAGATAAGGATAAGATAAATCCGCTTACTTTGGAATATTTGCCAAATCTTGTAAATAATAATATTTTTACAAGCACAGGTTCTGAAGGCAAGTTCAATGGAAATTTTGCAATAAGAAGAAGTGAAATTGCAGTTATAACTTCTAATGGACTTAAATATGCTGATGTAAATAAAGATAAACTAAAAAATAATATGCCTTTAGATAAAAATCAAAATGCAAATAAAAAAATTGACGAAGAAAATATAGATGAAAATAATTCTATTTTTAATGAAAATGTTGTAGACAATGGTTCAAATACTAATGGAGAAAATAATCTTGATATCGAAGAAACAAGCTTAGAAGAGGCAGAAATTAAGAGTGTAAATTTTAAAGGCGAAGTTATTGATGTTCTAAATGAAGGAAATGTTAATTTTATAAAAGTAAAAATAACACAGACAGATTCTGATAAATTTAAGGAAGGAAATGTTGTAACTATTAATACTTTTAGAAGTCACAAATTAAATGATGTTGTTGAGGGTAGCGGAACTCTCGGCGAAAATAGTCTTTTAGACATAAAATTGAAATAATAATTGGGGCTGTTATACGACAGCCTTTTAAAGTGGAGGAAAAGTGGAATTTTTAAGTAGAACTGAGAAAATGATTTCAATAGATGAAATAAAGAATATTAATTCTAAGTCTGTTTTAATTTTTGGACTTGGAGGAGTTGGTGGTTCTTGTGTAGAATCTTTAGTAAGAGCAGGAATTGGAAAAGTTGGATTAGTTGATGGCGATGAATATGAAATTACAAATGTAAATAGACAAATTTTTGCTACAACAAAAACAATTGGGATGAGAAAAGTTGATGCTGCAAAGGAAAGAATTTTAGAAATAAATTCAGATGTTGAAATTAAAAAATATGATTTTTTTGTTACAGAAGAAAATATACAAGAGATTGATTTTGAAAATTATGATTATGTTGTAGATGCAATTGACACGATAACTTCAAAACTTTTAATTATAAAAGAGGCAGATGAAAAAAATATAAAATTAATTTCTGCAATGGGAGCAGGTAATAGACTTGATCCCACTAAATTTGAAATAATTGATATCTATAAGACAAAGAATGATCCTGTTGCCAGAGTTATGAGGAAAAAATTAAAAGAGATGGGCATAAAAAAATTAAAAGTAGTTTGTTCAAAGGAAATTCCTATAAAGACTCACGATAGAACACCGGGTTCAATTTCTTTTGTTCCACCTGTCTGTGGCATGGTTTTAGCTTCATACATAGTTTCTGATATTTTAAAAAGTTGAAATGATTGAGAAAAAAACATATAATATTTAGCAGTAAGGAGAAGTCATGGATATAAATACATTAAACGATAAACAAAGAGAGGCACTTCTTGCAACAGAAGGACCTCTACTTATTTTGGCAGGGGCTGGAAGTGGAAAGACAAAAGTTGTAACTTCAAAAATTGCATATTTAATTGAAGAATTAAAAGTTCCTTCATGGAAAATTTTGGCTATTACTTTTACTAATAAAGCTGCAAAGGAAATGAAGGATAGAGTTGCAAATTTAATAGATAGGGACATCTCCTCAATGTGGATAGGAACTTTTCACTCTATATGTGTTAGAATACTTAGAAAAAATATTGAAAGTATTGGATACAGTTCCAATTTTACAATCTATGATAGAGATGATCAAATAACTGTTGTTAAAGAAGCTATTGCTGAATTAAATTTAGATAGAGATATTTATAAACCAAGAGCTATTATAAATGATATTTCAAATATTAAAAGCGATGGATTAACACCAATTGAGTATTTAGATTTAAATAAGGATAATTTTTATAAAGAGAATCTTGGGAAAATTTATGATATCTACGAAAAAAAACTTAGAAGTAATAATGCACTTGATTTTGATGATCTTTTAATAAAAACTGTAAATATTTTAAAAAGTGAGGATTACACTAGAAATTTTTATAGAGATAAGTTTCAGTATATTTTTGTCGATGAGTATCAAGACACTAATAAAATTCAATATGAGTTTGTAAAATTAATTGCAGGAGAAAATCCAAATCTAACTGTTGTTGGTGACAATGATCAGTCTATATATAAATGGCGTGGTGCTGATATAAATAATATTTTAAATTTTCACAAGGATTTTCCTGGTGCAAAAATTGTTAAACTTGAACAAAATTACCGTTCAACTCAAAAAATCTTAGATGTTGCGAATAAAGTTATTGAAAATAATGATTCTAGAATTGATAAGAATCTTTGGACTGCAAGGGACGAAGGGAAAAATGTTCTATACAAAGAATTTCCTCACTCCAATGAAGAAGAGTATGGAGTCATTAATAAAATTATTGGCCTAAATTATAAGGGCGAAGAATTTAAGAATATGGCAATACTTTATAGGACAAATGCCCAGTCGAGGGGTTTTGAAGAGGTACTTATAAGAGAAAGAATTCCATATAAAATTGTTGGGGGACTTAAATTCTATGACAGAATGGAAGTTAAAGATGTTTTAGCTTACCTTCGTGTAATTAATAATCCTGATGACAATGTTAGTCTTGCAAGAATAATAAATAGACCAAAGAGAGGAATAGGAGATACTTCCTTAGCAGATATGTTAGATTATGCTGATAAAAATAATCTATCGCTCTATGATGTTGTAACAAATATTGATAAATTTGATGATTTAAATTTAAGAGCAAGAAAAAATATCAAAGAATTTGGAAGCATTTTAAAAATTTTAAAAGATAGATCTAAAGAATTTTCTATTGGAAAACTTTTTGAAGACGTTTTATACGAAAGTGGATATGCTCTTGATTTAAAAAATCAAAATACAATTGAATCGAAGACTAGACTAGAAAACATAGAAGAGCTTCATTCAAATATTATGGAATATGACAGAGAAGGGGTGGAACTTTCTGAGTATTTAAATACACTTTCACTTTTATCTGATGTAGATAAAACTTCAGAAGACAGTGGAGTTAATCTTATGACAATGCACGCAGCTAAGGGTCTTGAATTTGGAACTGTGTTTTTAGTTGGTCTTGAAGAAGGACTTTTTCCTACTAGTAGATCTCTTGAAAGTGAAGAAGAGGTTGAAGAAGAAAGAAGACTTTGCTATGTTGGAGTAACTCGTGCTTGTGATAATTTATTTATTTCATCATCAAGAACTAGATCTATGTATGGAAAATTAACTCCTGCTAGAAGAAGTAGATTCATTGATGAAATGGGCGACACAATTGAAATAATAGAAGACAAAAATAGAGAACTACTTGAAGTAAGAGATTACAATGAAAAAAATAATTATTATAAAAGACCTGCAAAATTTATTGGGATTGATAAAAAAGAAAATGTATCTAAAAAGAATAGTGTAGATAAGAATATAAATGTTGGAGATACTGTTAAACATAAAATATTTGGAAAGGGCATGGTAGTTCAAAAGAAAGAGAAAAATGGAGATTATGAAGTGGTAATTTCCTTTGAAAAGAAAGGCTTAAAAAGACTTATGCTTTCTGTTGCTCCTATAAAATTAGTTGATTAGTTGGTGAAAAAATGGATTCTAAAATAAAAGAAATGGATGATTTAATTACTGAAATAGATAGATTAAATTATCATTATTATACTTTGGACGATCCACTTTTGTCTGATGGAGAATATGACAAACTTTATGACAGACTTGTGAATCTTGAAAACGAAACAGGTACAATTTTATCCTACTCTCCTACAACAAGAGTTGGAGGTGCTATTTTAGATAAATTTGAAAAGCACACGCATCTTAATAGACTTTATTCCATGGATAAGGCTCAGGGCGAAGATGAACTTAAAACGTGGTATGAAAGAATAGAAAGATTTGTAGAAAATTATAATAATTCAAATATAAATAAATTGCCAGAGCCAGAATTTATTGTGGAATTAAAGTTTGATGGACTCACGATTAATTTGACTTATGAAAATAAAAATCTTATTATGGCTTCAACTAGAGGAAATGGAATAATTGGAGAAGAAATATTAGAACAAGTTAAGACAATTTATTCTGTGCCACTTCGCATCAATTATCTTGGAAAAATTGAAGTGCAGGGAGAAGGTCTTATGCCGCTTTCTGAACTTCAAAAGTATAATGAAATAAATGATGAAAAATTAAAAAATGCAAGAAATGCAGCAGCTGGCGCTCTTAGAAATTTAGATCCAAAAGTTACCAAAAAAAGAAATCTGACAGCTTTTTTCTATAATGTTGGATATATTGAAGAAGAAATTTTTAAATCTGATGATGATATAAAAAATTTTTTGAGAAAAAATAATTTTAGAGTTTCAAAATATAATTTTAAAGTTAAACAATTTTCTGAGATTCTTGATAAAATAAAAAAGATTGAAGAAAATAGAAATAATTTAGATATTTTAATCGATGGTGTAACTATAAAAGTAAATGACATTGAAACGAGAAAAGCTTTGGGATATACAAATAAATTTCCAAGGTGGGCAGTGGCTTATAAATTTGAAGCAGAAGAAATTTCCACAAAACTTTTGGATGTGATATGGAACGTTGGAAGAACTGCAAAAGTAACGCCTTCTGCTATACTTGAACCAGTAGATATTGGTGGCGTAACTGTAAAAAGAGCTACTTTAAATAATTATGACGACATTTTGAGAAAGAAAGTAAAGATTGGTTCAAGGGTTTTAATTAGAAGGTCTAATGATGTAATACCAGAAATTTTGGGTACACTTCCAAGTACAGAAAAGACTTGCGATATAGAAAAGCCCAAAATCTGTCCTTATTGTGGGTCACATTTATATCAAGATGGAGTTCATATATTTTGTCCAAATACACTTTCATGTGTGCCACAACTTGTTTCAAGACTTACTCATTTTGCATCAAGAGATGCAATGGATATAGATGGTTTTAGTGAGAAGACTATTGAAAAATTAATGTCGACAGTTGATTTAAAGGAAATTCCAGATATCTACAAGTTGAAATATGATGATATAATTAAAATAGAAGGATTCAAGGAAAAGAGAACACATAACCTTTTAAAAGCAATTGGAAACTCAAAAAATCCTAATCTTGAAAATTTTATTTATGCACTTGGAATTCCAAATGTTGGCATAAAAACAGCAAGAGATCTTTCCAATCATTTTAAAAGTTTTAATAAATTAAAAAATTCTAATGAGGAAGAATTAATTTCTATTGGAGATATTGGAGAAATAACTGCTAGAGAGATTGTAAAGTTTTTTAATGATGAGAGAATAAATTCTTCTGTCGATGAACTTTTCGAACTTGGAGTAAGTCCAAAATTTCATGAAGATAATAGTCGAAAGCCACTTTTAGATAAGAAAGTTGTAATTACGGGCACTCTTGAGATTCCAAGAAAAGAATTAGAAGAGAAGTTAATTTCTTATGGAGCAAAGGTGACTGGATCTGTAAGTAAAAATACAGATTTTGTAGTCGCTGGAGAAAATCCTGGTTCAAAATATAAAAAGGCTCAGTCTTTGGGAATAGAAATTTTAAATTTAGAAGAACTTAAAAAATTAGTAGGGGGTTTAAATGAATAAAGAAGATATAAAGCACATTGCAAATATTGCACAAATTGATTTTTCTGATGAAGAGCTAGAAAAATTTGCACCGACTTTTGAAGAAAATGTTGAGCTTGTAAATAAAATAAAAGATATTGACACAGAAGATGTTGATAAAGTTTTCCAAGTAAATGGCACAGAAAATAATATTCGTGAAGATAAAGAAAAAAAGTCTTTTTCACAAGAAGAGGCATTAGAAAATGCTGCTACTAAAAAATACGGTTATTTTAAACTTATAAAATTTGTAGACTAGGAGGACCAATGACTTTTACTAATTTAAAAGCTTGGGAGATTGCCCAAGGATATAGAAATAGAGATTTTTCTTGTGAAGAAGTTACAAGAGAATTTTTGGAAAATATAAAAGAAAAAGATGGAGAAATTAATTCTTATATAATTGTCACAGAAGATATTGCTATGGAAAATGCCAAAAAAGTTGATGAAAAATTTCAAAATAGAGAAGAATTATCAGAACTTGCAGGTATTCCGATTTCAATAAAAGATAATGTTTCTGTAAAAGATGTCAAGATGACTTGTGGCTCAAGAATGCTAGAAAATTATATTTCGCCTTATGATGCAGCTCTTGTTGAAAAAATCAAAAACAATGATGGAGTTATCCTTGGTAAAGTCAATATGGATGAGTTTGCAATGGGAGCTTCAACTAGGACTTCTTATTTTGGCGTTACAAAAAACCCTTTGGATTTTAATAGAGTTTCAGGAGGATCCTCAGGAGGATCTGCAGCTTCTGTAAGTGCAAATATGGCTGCTATTTCAATTGGTACAGATACTGGTGGATCAGTTAGACAGCCTTCAAGTTTCTGTAAAACTGTGGGAATGAAACCGACTTATGGTTCAATATCTAGATATGGAATTTCTTCTATGGCAAATACTTTTGATTCGCCAGGTGTGATTGCAAATGATGTTAGAGATTTGACCATGATGTTTAATGTCATTGAAGGAAAAGATGAAAGAGATGCAACATCTGTGGGCAATCCTGGATTGAATTTTTCTTTTGATTTTTCAGATGACGCTATAAAAAATTTAGAAGGTAGAAAATTTGCGATTCCAAAAATATATCTTGAAATGGATTTAGAAAAAAGAGTTAGAGAAGAACTTGAAAAGGCAATTGAAATTTTAAAAGAAAATGGTGCAATTGTAGAAGACTATGATATTGAATCACTTAATCACACAATTGAAACTTATAATATTTTAGTAAATGGTGAAATTGCATCTAATATGGCAAGGTTTGATTCAATAAGATTTGGTCACAGAACTGATAAAAAGTTTGAAACAATTGAGGAGATGTACCGTGCATCAAGAAGTGAAGGCTTTGGAGATGAAGTAAAAAGAAGAATAATGATTGGCACACATATATTGTCAATGGATAATGCAGATGATTTTTATTATAAAGCTTTAAAGGTCAGGGGTCTTATTAAAAAAGATATGGATAGAATGTTTAAGGATTATGATTTTATGATTTGTCCAACATTCCCATCTCTTCCTTTTAGAATTGATGATGATATGAGTCCAGTAGAAATGTATCAAGCAGATTTATTTACAATTCCTGCAAATATGGTGGGTTCTCCATCTATTTCACTTCCAATGCCAGTAGGTGATGATGGTCTTTCTGTTGGAATTGAATTTACTGCGAAGAGATTTAAAGATAAAGATTTACTTCAAGCAGCACTTGCTTTTGAAAGGAGTTTAAATAAATGAAATATAAAACAATTGTAGGTTTGGAAATTCACGTTGAACTTTCAACAAATACAAAGGCCTTTTGTTCATGCAAAAACTCCTTTGGAGATGAACCGAATACAAATGTGTGTCCAGTGTGCTTGGCTCTTCCTGGAGGAATGCCTGTTTTAAATAGAAATGTAATAAATTATACAGTTATGGCAGGAACTGCTTTTAATTGCAAAATAAATAATAAATCAAAGTTTGATAGAAAAAATTATTTTTATCCAGATTTGACAAAGGGATTTCAAATAACACAAAATGACAGTCCAATTTGCACAGATGGTTATCTTGAAATTGAAAGTGAAGATGGCAAGAAAAAAATTGGCCTTTTTCAAATTCAAATGGAAGAAGATACAGCCAAAAGTCTTCATACAGAAGAAAATGAAACGCTAATGGACTACAATAGATGTGGAGTTCCACTAATTGAAATTGTTACTAAACCAGATATTTCAAGTGGAAAAGAAGCACGTGAGTTTTTGGAAAAATTAAAATCAACTTTAAGATTTTTGGGTATTTCTGACTGCAAAATGGAAGAGGGATCTCTTAGATGTGATGTTAATGTAAATGTAAAAGATTTAGAAACTGGAGAAAAAACACAAATAACAGAAGTAAAAAATTTAAATTCTTTTAGAGGTGTTGAGAAAGCAATTGATTTTGAAGTTGAAAGACATATAAAACTTCTTGAAAATCACGAAGAAGAGATTAAGACTACGAGAAGATGGGATGACGCAAAAAATGAAACAGTTTTAATGAGGGTTAAATACACTGCAAATGATTATAGATTTGCACCTGAAGGAGACCTTCCAATAATTCATATAACAGATGATGAAATTAAAAATATTGTAGAGAGTATGCCTGAACTTCCAGAAGCTATGGTAGAAAGATTTGTAAGAGATTACAAAATAACAAGAGAAGATGCCTTAGTTTTAACTTCATCAAGAGAACTTGCAAAATTCTTTGAAGATGTAGCAAGTGATTTTTCAGATTATACCTTGTTGTCCAATTGGATTCAAACAGAAATATTAAGAAGAATAGAAATTTCTGATGATGAAATTTTTGAACTTCCTTTTGAAAATAAAGAATTTATCAAACTTTTAAATGCAATTAAGAGTGAAAAAATTAGCAACAATGCCGGCAAAAAAGTTTTAAGGGAAATGTTTGAAACAGGTGATGGAGCCAATGAAATTATAGAAAGGCTAGGTCTTGTTCAAATGACAGATTTATCTGCAATAGAGAAAATTGTAGATGAGGTTTTATCCGAAAATGAACAATCTATAATTGATTTTAAAGAAGGAAAAGATAGAGCTCTTGGATTTTTGGTAGGGCAAGTTATGAAGAAGTCACGAGGAAAGGCCAATCCAAAAGTTGCAAATGAAATGCTTGTAAATAAAATGAATAAGAGATAATTTATTTTATCTTAAATAAAATTAAAATTTAAGGTGTCCATTGGGCATCTTTTTTTTATATAACGTAAAGATTTTTACAAATTTATATTAGTATTGATATAATTAAGAAAAGAATTAATTTTTTAAATTAGACTTAAAAGTTTTGTGAAAGCTAATTACAATTAATTTATTTGTCATAAATTATTCACAAATTTTAATTATAATAAAGCAGGTGATAAAATGTTTAAAATTTTAGTTGTCGATGATGAAAAAAGTATAAGAGAAGTTATAAGAACTTATGCAGAATTCGAAGGTCATGAAGTTGTAGAAGCATCTGATGGTCTTGAAGCAATAGATAGAGTAAAAGAAGAAGATTTTGATGTAATTGTAATGGATATTATGATGCCAAAACTTGATGGATTTTCTTCTTACAAAGAAATAAGAAAATTAAAAGATATTCCTGTTTTGATGCTCTCAGCAAGGGGAGAAGAGTATGATAAGTTATTTGGATTTGAAATAGGAATTGATGATTATGTTACAAAACCTTTCTCTCCAAAAGAACTTATGGCAAGATTAAATGTTATTGTAAACAGAAATAATAAGATTGAAGAAAATAATAAAATGGAATTTGAAGGTTTAAAAATTGATTTAGATGGAAGGGTAGTCTTTGTAGATAATGAAATCGTTGAACTTACTCCAAAGGAATATGATCTTTTAGTTTATATGGTAAAGAATAAAAATATCGCATTGTCAAGAGATAAACTTTTAAATCAAGTTTGGGGATATGATTTTTATGGAGAAGATAGGACTGTTGATACTCACATAAAAATGCTTAGAAATTCTATTAAACAGTATAGAAAATTTATTGTTACCGTTAGAGGAGTAGGATATAAGTTTGACACAAGAAATTAAAGAAATAAAAAAAATTAAAATCGACAAAAATAGCATCTTATTTAAGCTTTGGGAATATTTTGTAATTTTTGCTGGACTAATTTTAATTTCTATTTGGCTTTTTCAAACTGTTTTTTTGTCCAGCTTTTATGAAACTATGAAAATAAGAGAAGTAACAAAAGTCGGCAATGAGCTTAGGAATGAATATGAATCTTCTGATTTTGAAACTAAACTTTCTAATTATGCGAATACTAAAGGCCTTGAGATTAAAGTTTTGGATGAAAATGGAGCTTGGGTTTTTCCTCTTAGATTATTTGACGAATTTGTTGAGAGACCAAGAATGATTTGGGAAAATTTTGATAAATTTTTTGGATCTCTTAAAAGGGATAACAGGACTTACAAAATTTATACGGTAAAATATGAAAACTTAAAAGATCCCTCTATAATTTATGCAGGTTACTTGGGAAACACTGATGGAGAAGATTATTATCTTTACATTAATTCTGTATTAAAGCCAGTAGATGCAACTGTAGATGTTATTAGAAGGATGCTTATTATAATTTCTTTTTTGTCCCTTATTTTTGCGTCAATAACAGCTTATTTTGTTTCAAAAAGACTTTCTAGACCTCTTGTAAGAATGTCCAATACTGCAAAAGAACTTGCAGCAGGCGATTATAAAGTTAAGTTTAAAAAGGGCGAGTATACAGAAATTGATAATTTGTCAAACACTCTTAATTATGCGAAAAATGAACTTACAAAGACGATTGAGATGAGAAAGGATTTAGTTGCAAATGTAAGTCACGATTTAAAAACACCTCTAACAGTTATAAAATCCTATGGAGAAATGATTAGAGATATTTCTGGACCAAATGAAGAACTTAGGAATAGACATTTAGAAACTATTATAAGTGAAGCAGATAATTTGACAGACTTAGTAAATGATTTATTAGATCTTTCTAAAATTGAATCAAATCTTGAAGAAATAAAGAAAGAGGAATTTGATTTGAATGATTCTTTAGGTGAAGTTTTAGACAGATTTAAAATAAATAAAAACTGTTCTGATTATAAATTTATAGTTGAATCAAAGGGCAATACAAAAATAAAAGGAGATAAATCTAAGATAAAGCAAGTAATTTATAATTTAATAAACAATGCTATAAATTATTCTCCAGATAATAAAAATATAAAAATTATAATTTCGGGAGATGAAAATATAACAGAGTTTCATTGTATTGATAAAGGAATAGGTATAAGAGAAGAAGATATTGAAGAAATTTGGGATAGATTTTATAGAGTTAGAGATAATCATACAAGACCAGAAATTGGAACAGGACTTGGTCTTTATATTGTAAAGACTATTTTAGAGCTTCATAATTTTGAGTATGGAGTTAATTCAAAAATAAATGAAGGATCTGATTTTTATTTTATAGGAACAAAATAATTACTGATATGTTAATATTTGTTAATCTTTTGGTTTAAAATTAAATAAAAAAATTAATCGGCTAGAGATAGTCGATTTTTTTTTGTAAAATTGAAATTCCTAATAATTTAATATTATTTAAGTTAAAAATTATAGTTTTTATTAAGCTGTTTCATGCAAATTAAAAAATAAGGCCCATAGTCCTATTTTTTAAAAACTAGTTAAAATACTAGAAGAAGAAATGTTTATGTAGTAAAATTAACTTAAGTGGAGCAAAGTGGTTCAAAAATTAATATAAATGGAATAAAGTGGAGAATAAAATGTTGATAGGGGAGTTCAAACACAATTTAGATCCCAAGGGAAGAATTACAATTCCATCAAAGTTTAGAGAAGATCTTTCAGTTTTTGTGATGACTAAAGGTCTAGATGACTGTCTATTTTTATATCCAAAGGAACAGTGGGAAAAGATTGAAAATAAATTAAAAGAACTTCCTATGACAAATAGAGCCGTTAGGTCTTTTGTGAGAACATTTTTCTCTGGTGCAGTTGATTGTGTTTTAGATAAACAAGGAAGAGTATTGATAGCTGAAAATTTAAGGGAATATGCTTCTCTTGAAGATAAATGTGTGATAATTGGTCTTTCAAATCGCTGTGAAATTTGGTCTGAAGAAAATTGGAACAAATACAATGAAGAAGAAGCACTTTCTTATGAGGAACTTGCAGAAAAAATGTCGGAGTTGGGAATATAATGGATTTTGAACATAAGAGTGTTCTTTTAGAGGAAACAATTGAAGAACTAAATGTAAGAGAAGGAAAAATTTATATTGATGGAACTTTAGGCGGAGCAGGACATAGCTTTGAAATTTTAAAAAAATTAAAAGGGACAGGTCTTTTAATTGGAATAGATCAAGATAAGGAAGCTCTCGATGCTGCCAAAAGCAAACTTTCTCAGTTTGAAAATGTTAAATTTTTTAATTTGAATTATGTAGATTTTGAAAAAGCATTAGATGAACTTGGAATAGAAAAAGTAGATGGAATTCTTTTAGATATTGGAGTTTCTTCCTATCAATTTGATAATCCACAGAGAGGTTTTTCTTATAGATTTGATGCACCACTTGACATGAGAATGGATCAAAATTTAGATATTTCTGCAAGAGATATTGTAAATACATATAGTGAAAGTGAAATAACTAAAATTATTAAAGATTATGGAGAAGAAAAGTGGGCTTCTCGAATTGCGAAATTTATTGTGGAAGATAGAAAAGTAAAAGATATAGACACGACATTTGAGCTTGTTGAAATTATAAAAAAAGCGATACCCATTGGAGCGAGAAGGAATGGGCATCATCCTGCTAAGAGAACTTTTCAAGCACTTAGGATTGAAGTAAATAAAGAACTTGATGTTTTAGAAAATTCTATTGAAAAATTTGTAAAAAAATTAAATCCTGGTGGAAGAATTGCAATAATAACTTTTCATTCGCTAGAGGATAGAATTGTAAAAAATTCTTTTAAATATTTAGAAAAGGATTGTATATGTCCACCTAGTTCACCAATTTGTACTTGTGACAAGAAAAGAGAAATAAAGATAATTACAAGAAAGCCTATTACTGCAAGTGATAGAGAACTTTGTAAAAATAATAGGTCGCATTCAGCGAAACTTAGAGTTGCCGAAAAAATAGAGGTGTGAAATGGCAAAAAGATTAACTAAAATTTCAAATAAAAGTTATAATAGATATAAGACTAAACTTTTAAATAATAAGCCGTTTATTTTTACTGTGACAATTGTAGTAATTATTTTAATCTCTATTTTAATTTTGTATTCACAAATTGCGGGCCTTGATAGGGAAATTTTAAGTCAAAAAAATGAAATTGAAGAATTAAATAAAACTAAGACGACTCTTGTAGGAGAAATTAAAGCCGTAAAATCTTCTTCTCAAATTGCTGAAGAGGCTATGTATAAACTTGGTATGGTCTATCCTTCTGAAGATCAAATTATTTATATTGATTCTGGAGAAGAGGAGAATCGAAAGGATATTAATTATAATGTATTTTTGAGTCCTATTGTTTCTGTTCTCAGGTCTTTTACAAGAGATTAGGAGGATATAATTGAAAAATGATAAAAATAAAGCTAGAGATAGAAAGATCAAAAGTGGATTTAAAGGGCGAAATCAAAATGCCAATAAATTCATATTTATATTTTTTATCTTTCTAGCTTTTTTATTTGTAATATTAGTGGGAAAACTTTTGTACATTCAAATAGTTCAATCGGAAGAGTTAACTATTTCTGCATTAAATCAGCTCACAAGAACTGAAGTCATAAATTCTAATAGAGGTATAATTTATGACAGAAATAAAAAAGAAATGGCAATTAATATAACTAAGTGCAATGTTTTTTATAACATGGATTATTTAAAACAAAATAAAAAAGAAAGTGATAAAGAGTTCGAAAAGAGAAAGGAAAAGTTATATAGTGAAGATGCCAAGATTATTTCAGATGTAATAGAAATTGATTATGATGAAATAAAAGACAAGATGAAGGGTGATAAGGTAGTTAGATTAGCTACTAATGTAGATAGAAATAAGGCCAATAAACTTAAAGAGTTGAGAACAAAAATTATTGAAGAAAATAAAAGTAAAAAGGAAAACAGAAAAAATAATCTCTACGCTCTTTCCATAGATGATGTTACTAGAAGGCTTTATCCTTTTAACAATCTTGCTTCTTATGTAATTGGTTTTACAAATGATGAAAATGTTGGACAATATGGAATTGAAGCAAGCTATGATGAGGAACTGACAGGGATATCTGGTAAAAATGTTTCTTTAAAAGACAATGCTTCAAACAAAATTCCACTTACAGATGAAGAAACTTATGCACCAAAGGAAGGTTATTCTATTGTTCTTTCTATTGATTCAAATATTCAACAATTTGCAGAAACTGCGGCTATCAATGCAAAAAAAGAACATGATGCAGATAAAGTTTCTGTAATAGTTCAAGATACAATGACTGGCGAAATTTTGGCAATGACTACAAAAGATGATTATAATTTAAATAATCCAAAATCTCCCATAAATGATAAACAAGAAGAAGAGTGGGATAAGTTAGATAATGACGAAAAAATGGAAGTCTTGTATTCTAATTGGAGAGATTTTAATGTAAATGATCAATATGAACCAGGCTCTACATTTAAACTTATAACAGCAGCAGCTGCTATTGAGCAAAATACTTCTCAACCTGATTCTCAATATACGTGTGCTGGAACAATGAAAGTTGGAGATAGAAAATTAACCTGTACTAGTGTAACTAGAGGTAGTAAAACTCTTGCAAAAGCAATTGAGGAGTCTTGCAATATGACGCTTGTACAAGTTGGTCAAAATCTTGGGAAAGAAGAATTTTTAAGATATATAAAAGCTTTTGGGTTTGGTCAAAAGACTGGAATAGAACTTTATGGTGAATCGACAGGAATCATTCCAAGTTCAAGTGATGAAATAAATAGAGTCAAACTTGCAACAATGTCTTATGGTCATTCTATTGCTGTTTCTCCGATTCAACTTGTAAATGCTGTCAGTGCAATTTCTAATGGAGGATATCTAAACAAGCCAACTTTAATAAAAGAAATAGTAGATTCTAATGGAAATGTAATAGAAAAAAAGAGAACTGAGCTTAAAAGAAGGGTAATATCTGAAGAAACTTCTGATAAGATGAAACATATGATGAAACGAGTTGTGGAAAGTGGGACAGGAAAACTTGCACAAGTTCCGGGATATCAAGTTGGTGGAAAGTCAGGTACAGCAAATATTGCAACGCCAACAGGTTATATTGAAGCTTACAACTCTTCCTTTGTAGGTGTTGCCCCTTTAAATGATCCAAGACTTACTGTCTTAGTTGTGGTGAATAATCCTAAGGGAGGAATACTTGGAGGAGCAGTAGCTGCTCCAATAGTTCAAGAAATTTTAGAAAAGTCATTAAATTATATGAAAATTCCAAAAACTGAAGAAGTTGATGAAAAAGAAAGCTATGTTTCAGTTCCAAATGTTGAAGGTCTTCTTTTGGAAGATGCTGGCAAAATTTTATTAAAGGAAGGATTAAAATTTAATACTAATTCAGAAAATGTGGAAAACTATTCTGTTGTAATAAATCAAAGTCCTTCAGCTGGTTCATCTGTGTTATCAGATACAATTATTGATCTTGCAGTAAATGATAAAGATAGTGGGATGTTAATTATGCCAGACTTAAGTAAAAAGACTAGAAAAGAAAGTATATCTATTTTAAATTCTATGAATATAGAGTATAATATCAAAGGAAATGGCGACTTTATATCACAAAGTCCTAGTGCTGGTTCTAAAATAATTGGTGATAAAAGTGTCATAATTAATTATTCTAAAAGTGATGAAGATAGATTTGACGCTAATAATAAATTAGAAGAAGTAAATAAAAATTCAGAAGAAAATAATACTAATAAAATAAATAAAAAAGAAAATTCTAGAAGAAATAAAATAAAAAATAGTACAAAAAATTAAAATAATGGAGTAGAGATGGATTATTTAATTAATATATTATTGGGATTAATTTTTTCATTAATATTTGGAAAAATTTTAATTCCAATTTTGAAAAGACTTAATGCAGGACAAAGTATAAGAGAAGACGGGCCACAGAGTCATTTGATAAAAAGTGGAACTCCTACAATTGGAGGGATAATATTTTTGTCTTCCACACTTATTACAACTTTTCTAATAAAAAATTTAAAAGTTTCTGTTTTTATGATAATTTTTTCAACTTTTGCCTTTGGTGCAGTTGGATTTATTGATGATTATATTAAGGTTGTGAAAAAGAGAAATTTAGGTCTGCGTGCATATCAGAAGTTAATTTTACAAATAATTGTTGCTGTAGTATTAATTATCTATCAATACAATTCTAAAAACATGGTCACAGATGTATATATTCCATTTTTAAAAGATTACCGTTCTTTTGGTATTTTTTATATTCCTTTTATTATTTTTGTAATAGTTGGAACTGTAAATTCTGTAAATTTAACGGATGGTCTTGATGGACTGTCATCTAGTGTGACTATTATTTGTCTACTCTTTTTTGTTATATGTGCAAATAAGTTAAATAAACCAGAAATTGCAATTTTTTCGATGACTCTTGCAGCTTCTTTACTTGGATTTTTAGTTTTTAATAAATATCCAGCAAAAGTTTTTATGGGGGACACAGGGTCATTAGCTCTTGGTGGAGCAATTTCTGCTATTGCGCTTCTTTTAAATGTGCCACTAATTTTGCCAATTGCAGGTGGGATTTATTTTATAGAAACTCTCTCAGTTATTATCCAAGTTGTGAGTTTCAAGACAAGGGAAAAAAGAGTTTTTTTAATGGCACCACTTCATCATCACTATGAACAAAAGGGATGGCATGAAACAAAAATAGTTGCAGTATTTTGTGTAATTGAAATTATACTTTGTGTAATTTCATATTTGATTTTATTTTAGGTGATAAATATGTTAGAAAATAAAAATATATTGATTATGGGTTTTGGAGTAACTGGAAGAGCAGCTCTAAAATTTTTGAAAAACTATCCATGTAAAATTTATATTTATGATGGGAATGTAAAACTTGAGAATTTAAACATTGATGAAGATTTCATAATATTTAAAGAAGAGGATTTGGAAAAAATTGACTTAATAATAAAAAGTCCTGGTATTTATCCAGATCATGAAATTCTAGTTAATGCACGCAAAAAAAACATTGAAATAATTTCAGATATTGAACTTAGTTATAGAAATTTAAAAACAAAAAATATTGTATCAGTTACAGGTACGAATGGGAAAACTACAACTACTACAGTTATTGGTGATATTTTAAGAAGAGTGGGAAATACTTATGTAGTAGGAAATATTGGACTTGGGATTTTAGAAATAACTGAAGAAGCAAAGGAAAAAGATTATGTAGTGATTGAAGCATCATCTTTTCAGCTTGACGATACAGAAACTTTTAAGCCTCATATAGGAGTATTAACTTATGTGACAAGTGATCATTTAGATTGGCATAAAAGTGTAGAAAATTATGTAGATGCAAAATTTAAAATTTTTGCAAATCAAGATGAATTTGACTATGCAATCTTAAATTACGAAGACAAAAAACTTGCAGAAAGTTATAATATAAAGAGCCAAAAATATTATTTTTCTATGGAAAAAATTGACGAAAAGGGCGCCTATGTTGAAAATGGAAAGATATATTTTAATGATGGCAATAGAGTCTGCGAGATAGTAGATACTAATCAAATAAAGATTTTAGGAGAACATAATATAAAAAATATTATGGCTGCAATAATAGTAGCTAGACTTTTAAATATTGATGACGAAATTATAATAAATAGCATTAAGTCCTTTACAGGTGTAGAGCATAGAATTGAGTTTGTAAGAGAAGTTGCTGGAGTAAAATATTATAATGATTCAAAGGGGACTAATCCAGATTCAACTGAAGTTGCAGTAGCTGCTATGGAAGGCGACGTAATTTTAATTGCAGGTGGTTATGATAAAGGCGCAAATTTTGATGACCTTGTAGAAAAATCAAAAAACAAATTAAAAGATGTAATTTTGTTTGGAGAAACTGCAGAGAAATTTTCAAAATCGTGTAAAAAATTCGGCGTGGAATTTTATATAGTAAGGGATTTAGGTAAAGCTGTTGAGCTTGCAAATAAGATTGCAGAAAATGGGGAAGACGTGCTTCTTTCACCTGCATGTGCATCCTGGGATATGTATAGAGATTACGAAGTGAGAGGAAGACATTTCAAAGATTTAGTTAGAGAGTTGGTATAGATGAAATTTAGAAGGGAAATAAAGGGTGTTGATTTAGTTCTTTTAATAAGTATGATTTTCTTAATAATCATTGGACTTATTGCTGTTACATCTGCATCCTTTCCCGCTGCCAAAAAAGATAATTTAAATAGTTTTTATTACTTAATAAGACAGGGAGTTTTTCTAATCCTTGGTGTATTCATTTTATTTTTTATTTTAAAAGTTCCAAGAGCTGTAATATATAAGAATATTTCGTGGATATTTTTGATGAGTATAGTTTTAATTCTATTATTATGGACTAGTCTTGGAGTTCACAGAAATGGACAGGTTAGATGGATTAGAATTCCAGGTATTGGCATTAATTTTCAACCTTCAGATATTTTAAAAATTTCTTCTATAATTTATTTTTCAAAGTATTTGTCCAGAAATGTTTATACACTAAAAAATCCTAAAACTTTTTTGACTGCTGTTGCTATTATGGGTATTTCAGTTGGACCTATAATGATAAAGGACTTTTCAACTGCAGTAGTAATTGGAGTTTCTTTATTTGCAATACTTCTTGCCGCAGGAATCAATAAGAAACAGTTTTTATTTTTAGTTTTACTTGGTGTAATTCTTATTTGGATTGTATTAAAGGATCCAGAAAATAAATTTAGACTAAATAGAATTTTTGGCTTTGTATCAGAATCTACAGATTATCAGTCTGCAGATCTTTATCAAGCCAGACAATCTCTTTATGCGATAGCTCTTGGAGGGTACTCTGGAGTTGGGCTTTTTAGGTCAAGACAAAAATACACAAATTTACCAGAAGCGTATACAGATTTTATTTTTTCTGTAATAGCAGAAGAATTTGGCTTTTTTGGTGTTTTAGTAATTATAATACTTTTTGTGACTTATATTTATAGAGGATACATGATTGCATTTAAAACAAACAATTATTTTGATAAATTTACTGCAATTGGCCTTACGACTTATATAGGAATACAGTCATTTTTTAATATGGGCGTTTGTGCAAAATTACTTCCAGTAACAGGAATTACACTTCCTTTTATATCTTATGGAGGTACTGCACTAGTAATGGCAATTGCATCTACGGCGATTTTACTTAAAATTTCGAAAGAAGGCATAGCATGAAATATATTTTATCTGGTGGTGGGACTGGGGGACATATTTATCCAGCACTGGCAATTGGTGAAGAAATAAAAAAGAAAGATAAAAGAGCACAAATTTTATATGTTGGCAAAAAAGATTCTTTAGAAGAAGAACTTGCAAAGAAATATAATTTTGATTTTGAAGGAATAGACGTATCAGGACTTCCAAGGAAAAAATTAAATAAAGACACAGTTATAACTTTTTTTAATTTAATGAAGGGTTTAAACCAATGCACAAAAATTCTAGACAAATTTAAGCCAGATATTGTAATAGGCACTGGTGGATATGTATGTGGTCCTATTGTATTTAAAGCACAACAAAAAAAGATAAAAACAGTGATTCAAGAGCAAAATGCTTATCCTGGAAAGACAAATAAAATTTTGGCAAAAAAGGCTGATTTTGTCTTTATAAATTTTATGGAAGCAAAGAAGTATTTAGATAATGAAAATATAATATTTACAGGAAATCCTGTTAGAGATATTTTTTCTCATGTTGATAGAGAAGAATCTAGAAAATCATTAAATATAAATACTAAAGAAAAATTTGTCTTTTCTTTTGGAGGCAGTGGAGGTCAAGAATCCACAAATGATGCAATAATAGAGATTTTAAATAAAAATGAAAAGTTGCCCTTTAGGTTAACTCATGTAACTGGAAGAGAACACTATGAATATTTTATGAGAAAAGTCGAAAAGGTTCCAGAAAATGTAGAGATACTTGATTATACTCACAAAGTTTATGACTATTTGTCAAGTGCAGATCTTGTAATTGCATCATCTTCTGCTATGACCTTGGCAGAAATTTCTGCGATAGGAATTGCATCCTTATTAATTCCAAAAGCATATACGGCTGGAAATCATCAGTATTTTAATGCAAAGAGTTATAGCAATATGGGTGCAAGTGTAGTAATAGAAGAAGAAAATTTAAATGGTGAAATTTTGCTATCAAATATAAATAAAATTTTAGAGAACAATGAAGATAGGTCGATTATGGCAGAAAATTCTAAGAAACTGGCAAGCCCAGATGCAGTTTCAAAGATAGTTGATTTATTATTAAAATAATTTTAAAGTGATTTTATGAAAAAGTCGGAAAAGAAAAAAAGAAAATTGAATAAAAAGAAGAAATATTTTAAAATTTTTAGTAGATTTTTTATATTTTTTTCCTTCATTTTTTTATTAGTGTTTGCTATCAAGAATTCTAACATTTTTAGTATAAAAAATGTTGTAGTTGAAGGTAATAAAGTAGTTAGTGCTGATACAATAAAGAAAGTTTCAGGCCTAAAAAAAGGAAATAAATATTTTTATATATCTAAAAGAGAAAGATTGAAAAAAATAAAATCAATTCCTTACATAAAGGATGCAAAAATATCTTACAATATAATTGGGAGAGTGAAGGTTGTTGTAAGTGAGAGAACGGCTTATTACCAAATTGAATCGAATGAATATTTAATAGTGGATGAAAATTTTAGGATAATTGCTAAATTAGATAAAAAAGAAGAGAATCTGGTGAATTTAATGGGATTTAATGTGGAAAATTCTGAGCCAGGAAGTTATATTTTAAGTAATAAAGAAGATAAAGAAAAAAGAGATCTTTTAATGGAACTTAGAAGTGAAGAATATTCTCTTCGCGGCAATATCAGAGATATAGAACTTTTAGATTCAATAGCGACTTTCACAACAGTTGAAGGCATAAAAGTTGAGTTTGGATCATATAGTAACACTTCTTATAAATTAAAAATGCTTTCTTTAATCTTAGACGATATTAAGAAGACAAATAAGAATGCAATTCTAATTCAAATGGAAAAAGGAGATAGTCCAATTTTAATAACAGATGGAGAAGAAGATAATAAAAGTAAAAAAGAAGAAAAAGATAAATCTTATAGAGAAGTAGAAAAAAATTGATACATTATAAATAAAGATTAGCAATTGACCTTTATATATTGACTAATTGCCAGACTTTCTATAAAATAAGAGTAATGAATATAAAATTAATTAATTAGTATACGAGGAGGATGTTTATGTTGGAATTCGATATGGACCAAGATGAATTTGCCAAAATTAAAGTAGTTGGCGTTGGTGGCGGCGGAAACAATGCTGTAAATAGAATGATTGACGCTGGTGTTAAGGGCGTTGAATTTTTAGTATTTAATACTGATAAACAAGCACTTAAAAATTCACTTGCTGAAACAAAAGTGCAACTTGGCGAAAAAATAACTAAGGGACTTGGTGCAGGTGCAAATCCAGAAGTTGGAGAACAAGCAGCAGAAGAGTCAATTGATGAAATTAGGGAAGCCCTTGAAGGTGCAGACATGGTATTTATTACTGCAGGAATGGGCGGAGGTACTGGTACCGGTGCAGCTCCTGTTATTGCAGATGTTGCAAAAGAATTGGGCCTTTTAACTGTTGGTGTTGTTACAAAACCATTTACATTTGAAGGAAGAAAGAGAGCAAAATCTGCTGAATCAGGTATAAATGCTCTAAAAGGAAAAGTTGATACATTAGTTATAATTCCAAATGACAGACTTTTAAGTATTGCAGATAAAAAAACTAGCTTCTCACAAGCATTTGAAATGGCAGACGATATTTTAAAACAAGGTATTCAAGGTATTTCAGATTTAATTTCTGTACCAAATTTAATAAACTTAGACTTTGCAGACGTGAAAACTATTATGTACGACAAAGGCGTTGCACATATGGGTATTGGTCGTGCATCTGGAGATGAGAGAGCTACTGAAGCAGCAAAACTTGCAATAAATTCTCCTCTATTAGAAACATCTATACAAGGGGCAAAATCAGTTTTACTTAATATTACTGCAGGTTCCGATCTTGGTATATTTGAAGTTAATGAAGCGGCTGATTTAATTAGAGATTGTGTATCTGAAGATGCAAATATTATATTTGGTGCTGGAATTGATGAATCCCTTAAGGATGAAGTTAAGATAACAGTTATTGCAACTGAGTTTGATCAATATAAAGATGACAAAAAAGATAAAAAGGAAAATAAGGTTGAATCAAATGCAAAATCGCCCATTGAATCAAATCTTTCTGAAGATGAAGATGATAATGGAGAACTTAAAATCCCATCTTTCTTAAGAATAAACAGAAAATAAAATTAAAAATAAAACACTGGATATTTTTCCGGTGTTTTATTTTTTGTAAACTTTTGTAGCAAAATCTGTTTTTATTTTTCCTTTTTTTATATTATATAAATTACTTGCATATATTTCTTTTTCAAGCATCTCTTTTATTATTCCATCTGAATTCTCGTAGTATTTTTTAAGAGAATAAATTTTATTTATATTTTGTGATTTTTTTAAAATTTCTATGCCATTTTTATCGCAAGCAAGCACTCTTGTATAGGGATACTCAAAGGATTTTTTTATCAAATCTTTTTTTATATCTAATAAAATTTCTAATAAAAGTCTTTTTATTCTCGAGCGACTATGCCTTTTGGAATAAACTTTTTCTATAAAATCTTCAAAGTTTTTGGCATCTAAATTTTCTAAAATTCTGTTTTCTAGTCCAACTTCGTAGTCAAAGTAATCTAAAAAATTTATTTTTTCTGAAATGATTTTGTATTTAAAAATTTCAAAGTAATTTTCTAGATTGTTTTCTGGAATTATTTTATAATTTGGGATAAACTTTTCTACATTTATACCTTTATAAATTCTATTTCTTATAAAAGATGCAGAGGCAAAATCTTCATAAGAAAAATTATCATCGTGATTTACACTTTTTCTTGGAATTGAATGTGGCTCTATACTTGAATTTAATTTTTTTAGATTTTTTATATATTCAAGACCCAAAATATTATTTGGTTTCTTTAAAATTTCTTTTTCTTCAAAAGTTAAAAAATCCATAGCAAGTTCGCGAGATTTAATGTAAGAATTACCTTTATGTAGAAAATTTTTAATTTTTCCGTCGTCAAAGTTTTCATCTATTTTATTTTGCAATTTTTCTAGAGTTTTAAAATTATCTTCGCTTCCAAAGTAAAGTCTATTAACAATTCTCATGGAGTTTAAAATATTAATTCCACCACGAGCAAATATTTCTGCATTTGATGTGGAATAAATTACAGGATTTTCTAGAACAATGCTCGCACCATTATCCACTGCAATTTTAGCTCTTTCATATTTATTTATAATTGCAGGTTCTCCTCTTTGTACAAAGTTTCCGCTCATTATAACTACTATATAGTCGCTGTATTCATTTTTGATTTTTTGTATTTGGTATGCGTGACCATTGTGAAAGGGATTGTATTCCGCTATTATAGAAGCAATTTTCATATTTTAAAACTCCAATTATTGACTAAAATCTTCATCTGTTATAATATTATTATTAGATATTATACTATATTTAATAAATAAAAAAAATATGAGGAGGAAATATGAAGATATTAGTAATTAATTGCGGATCGTCTTCTTTAAAATATCAACTTATTGATATGGAAACTGAAGAATTGATGGCAAAGGGTCTAGTTGAAAGAATTGGGATTGAAGGTTCAAGAATTAAGCATGAAACAATAGGAAAGGAAAAGAAAACTATTGAAACAGCAATGCAAGATCACAAAAGAGCATTGGAACTTGTTATGGAATCTTTAACTAATGAAGAATATGGTGCAATTAAATCTCTTGATGAAATTGACGCAGTGGGTCACAGAGTAGTTCACGGCGGCGAAGATTTCGCTAAGTCTGTAATTATAGATGAAAAAGTTTTAAAAGGAATAGAAGATAATGTTGAGATAGCTCCTCTTCACAATCCACCGAATATTATGGGAATTAAAGCTTGTCAAAGACTTCTTCCAAATGTTAAACAAGTTGCAGTATTTGATACAGCTTTCCATCAAACTATGCCCCGCGAAAGCTATATCTATGCACTTCCTTACGAATATTATGAAAAATATAAAATTAGAAGATTTGGTTTCCATGGAACTAGCCACAAATACATCACAAATAGGGCAGCAGAAATGCTTGGAAAAGATGTAAATGAAGTTAATTTAATTACTTGTCACCTTGGGAATGGTTCAAGTATTTGTGCAGTTAAAAATGGTAAGTCAATTGATACATCAATGGGATTCACACCACTTGAAGGACTTGCAATGGGAACTAGATGTGGAGATTTAGATCCAGCTATTCTTCCATTTTTAATGGAAAAAGAAAATCTTTCTGCTGAAGAATTAAATACACTTATGAATAAAAAATCTGGGGTTCTTGGAATTTCTGGAGTATCAAGTGACTTTAGAGATATTGAAACTGCAAGAGATGAAGGAAATGAAAGAGCAAAGCTTGCACTTGATATTTTTGAAAAAAGGGTTCGCGGATATATTGGATCATACATGACAGAACTTGACCATGTAGACGGTATTGTATTCACAGCAGGAGTTGGTGAAAACTCAGTTGAAATGAGAGAATCAATTGTAAATGGCTTATCTTCTCTTGGAATTAAAATTGATCCAGAAAGAAATAATGTAAGAGGAGAAGACAAACTTATTTCTTCTGACGATTCTTCTATTAAAGTTCTTGTTATTCCAACTAATGAAGAGCTTATGATTGCAAGAGATACTAAGGAACTTGTCAACGCATAAATTTTAATATTCTATTGACAATTTCTTTTTTGAAAGTTATAATTATTTGTATGTATTTTTGAGGTGAGTATATGAAATTAGATCTAAGCTCTTTTTTGTCGTCTAACGATGTTAGATTAGATTTTGAAGGAAATTTAACTGATAATGATACAGATTTAAATTTAGAAGATCTAAATCTCATTTATCCCGTAGAGTACAATGGATATATTCATGATTTGACAGGGGAGTTAGAACTTTGTCTAAATATTTCCTACAAATTTAAGACAACTTGTGACAGATGTCTTTCACCTTTTATTAATGAAAAAAAGACTAATTACAAGGGTTACAATTTTAAGGATACAAGTTTATATGATAGAGATTCAGTAGATGAGTATTTTAAAGTTGAAGAAGATTCAATAGATCTTTCCGAAATTATTTTCTCCCAAATAATTACATCTATTGGTGGAAAAAATTTGTGTAGTGAAGATTGCAAGGGTCTTTGTCCACGATGTGGCAAAAATTTAAATGAGGGACCATGTAATTGTAAGGTGCATGATCATAGTCTTAATGAAGAGGAAATAGATCCAAGATTTGGAAAGTTATTAGATTTATTTAAAGATGAGGAGGTGTAAAAATGGCCGTACCAAAGAGAAAAACTTCAAAACAAAGAAAGAATAAGAGAAGAGCATCTTCTTACAGATTAAATAAAGCGACAGTAGTTGAATGTCCTAACTGCCATGAAATGAAATTACCTCATAGAGTTTGTCCTAATTGTGGACACTATGCAGGCAAAGAAATTATTGCAGAAGCAGAATAACAAAGTGAAAGTGAGACTCAGGTCTCGCTTTTTTTTATATATTTTTTTTATTATGTGATAAATGTCACATTATTTTTTTGTTCTAAATGTTATTATTTTATTAGAAAAGAGGGATAAGATGAGTTTATTTTTAGGACATATACACTATATGATGTATAATAAAATCATTTTTCAAGAAGAAATTTTAGATTATTTATTAGATTTATCAAAGGACAAAGAAAACATTTTGGAAGAACTTGATAATGATTTTCCTATTGAAAAAGGAGATTTAAAAAATATTATTGATGAAAACAACATTCACGGCTGGTTAAATGATAGAGTAAATAGAAGTGAAAATAGACTGGCGAAAGCTGTTTCAATTCTACTTAAAGACTTTGATCTAGAAGAATTAAAGAAAAGATATTTTGAATTTGGGAAAAATTATGACGCAGGGAATTTCCCCATGGAAGTTTTTCAATTTATTACTTCTAAATTTTTAGATGGAATGCCTTGCGACCACGCTCTTACGATAATTAAAGATGATGAGGATGAATTAATTTTTAGGGTAATAAGCGATGTGCACAAAGAAATTTGGCAAAAATTTGTTGATCCAGAAATTTATTGGACACTTCGCGATGAATTCATTAAAGGAAGTTTGGTTGATTCAAAATTAAACTTCGAAAACATTAATGGAGATTACGTCATTAGGTAGGTGATAAAATGAAAATTTTAAAAAATGAAATCGATTATTTGGAAAAAGAACATGAAGAGATACTTAGTTTTTGTGACAAAATGGAAGAAAAATGTATTGAAGTTTTAAATGGAAATGTGGATGAAGAATTTTTTAATAAGGCAATAGTTTTTATAAGAAATTATGCAGACGGAAGACATCATAAAAAGGAAGAGGACATTTTATTTAAAGCGATGCTAGAAAATCTGGGACCAGTTGCGGAAAAAGTTGTGCGTGGTGGAATGCTTGTGGAACATCAAATGGCTAGAAATTATGTGACAGAACTTGAGAAGAGTTTAGATGATTTTAAAAGATATAGTTGTGAAAAGAATAAACTTTATATAATAACAAGTGCGATGAGTTATGTCACTCTTCTTCGAAACCACGCAGAGAAAGAAAATGAAGTTGTCTACCCCTTTGCTGTAAAAAACCTACCTGAAGATATAAAGAAAAAAGTTGCAATGGATTTAAAAAAGAGAATTGATGAAGAAATGAAAAATAATTTTGAAAAAGAAAAATTAATGAGAGATTTGGGAATATAAAGATTACAAAATTATTACAAATTATAAAATTTAAAGATTTTTCCAAGGATTTTTGTTATTATTAATCCTCGAGGTGAAAAATGAAAAAAATATTTATATTTATAATAGTTTTAATTATGCTACCTTTTAGTGTTTTTGCATCAAAGGAAATTGCAATTCCATTAAATGTGAGTGCTATAAAGGAAAAGGAAAATTATACTTTTGAAGTTAAAAATGCAAATAAAAATGATCAAATAGAAGTGGAAGTTACAAGCGTAGTAAATTCAAATAAAAAATCAAAATTAATAAAAAACATATCTGAAAAGAATAATAAGAAGTATATCTCCATTTCTCAAAGTGAACTTGATAATTTAGTTGGACCTTCAAGCGGATATAGTTTTAGACTTAGATTTGCAAAGGGAGATAATAGTTCTAATTTTACAGGTCCACTTCATTTGGGAAAGGCAACTGTATTTAGAAATTATAGTTCTTGGGCTTATGAAGATCTTTTAAAGGCACAAAATTTAAAGATTTTATCTAAAGATACTTTTTCAAATGCAAAGGAAAAAATAACTAGAGAAGAGCTTGCAGAAATTGTTGTAAAAACTTATGAAACAAAGTATAAGAGAAGTGCACAAGGTTCTGTAAAACATTTTGCAGATACTGACAATAAATATGTAAATATGGCTTATGATCTTGGACTTATGAAGGGGAAAAGTGATGGAAAGTTTTTGCCCAAAGCTCACATAACAAGAGAAGATTATGCAGTTGTAATTTCCAATTTATTTAATTTAAAGGAGAGTAAAAATATAAAAATAGAGGATGAAAAAAATATTTCTAATTACGCAAAGGATTCTGTCAACAAATCTATAAGTGGAAATTATTTAAATTTGGATTCAAATAAAAAATTTAATCCTAAAAATGAAATGAAGAGGGAAGAAGTTATTTCATCTATTGTGCGTAATATTTAACAGAAATTTTACAAATATATTTAATTTGTATATAAAATTAAATAATTATGTTATAATACTTTCAAGGTGAGTTAATGAAAAAAGTAATTTTTGACATTAGTCCACTTGGAAGTTTTCAATTTTCTTGTGAGACTTATATGATTTATTATAGGGAAAAATATGGCGAAGATATTTTTTTCTACACTAGAAGAGATGGAAAGTACATAAAAGTAGAAGACAGCGACGAACTTAAAAATTTAAAAAACAGAGTAATGTTAAAAGTTGATCTTGGAAATGAGGTGGAAAGTATACCCCACAACTACGATATGAGAGTTATTCCTATTTCAGAAGATCAAGAAGATGATGAAACTTTGATAGATATTGTGGAAAGACTCGGCAAAGATGCAAGTTGGAAAGATTCAAATATTCAAGTAGTAGAAGTTTAAAATTGAAGAATTTTGTAAGATGTTCCCTAATATTTAGATTAGGGAATTTTTCTATTATTTAATTCCACATCGAAAAATTTCAGATGCAAATAATGTAATAATTATTAATTAAGTAAAAAAGTAATTCATTAAAGAAAAGTTTTTATACAATAATATTATCTGTGCTATAATGTAAATAAAGACGATACTTATAATTATAATATGAAGTTATGTCTAATTATATTAAGGGGGTTTTTATGACACTAGAAAGTGTACTAAATTATTTTGGAACTTACACTCCTGGCGAAAATGGAGGAGTTGCATCATTTGAGTTTGAGTATTTGTGTACTCTTGGGATAGCAGCTTTGATAATTTTTGCAGGAAGATGGTGCGTAAGTCACTCAGCTGCTCTTAAAAAGTATGCAATACCTGCACCAGTTGTTTCAGGACTTATATTTTCTGTAATTATTGCAATAATAAAATTATCAGGACTTATAGCCTTTAGTTTTGATGCAAAGATTACGAAAGATCTTGCACAAAATGTATTTTTCTTGACAGTTGGATATGGGTTTTCCGCATCTTTATTTAAAAAAGCTGGTGGAAAACTTATTTTTAACATAGCTTTTGCAGCTTGTTTATTGATTACTTTACAAGATATTGTTGGCGTTTTAGTTGGAAGGGCAATAGGAATGCATCCATTATTTGCACTTCAATGTTCTTCAGCAGCAATGTCTGGTGGGGTTGGAACAGCATCTGCCTTTGGACCTATTTTTGAAAAATGGGGAGCACCTGAAGGAATAACGGAAATAGGTGTTGCAGCAGGAACTATGGGAAATATTATGGGATCATTAATTGGTGGACCTGTTGCAGCATTTTTAATTAGAAAAAATAATTTAAAAGCTGATCCAAATGATAGACCAGAATCTGAACTTAAAAATGAAGTTCACGCATTAAATGACGGGAGAATGATTGTTGCTTTTGCAATGGTTCTTTTAGTTTCAGCATTAGGAATGCCTATATATTTCTTACTTGATAGTATCCCTGGAATTGAAATGCCTAAGTTTATAGGATGTTTATTTGCTGGAGCAATTGCAAGAAATATTATTGAAAAAAGAGGAAAGGATACTTATGTAGCAGAAATAAGTGCAATTGAGCATATGTTTTTGGAACTTTATCTTGCACTAGTTTTAATGACAATAGATATAACAAAACTTTTAAGCCATTTAGGACAAATGGGAATAGTTTTGTTAACTCAAGCAATTTTAATTGCACTATTTACAATTCTAGTTTCTTATAATTTATTTGGAAGAAATTATGGCGCAGCTGTAATGGCAGCTGGAAACTGCGGTTGGGGTTGTGGCTCTGGACCAAATGCAGTTGCAAATACAAAAGCTGTAATGGACACTTATGGTTATAACAATATAGCTTGGGTATTGTATCCATCTTTTGCAGTAATAATTGATGATATTTATAATCCACTTTTCTTATCTTTCTTTGGTAAAATAGTTAGTGGAATGTAATAATTTAAATGGAGTGAGTTTTTGCTTACTCTATTTTTTTATAAACTTGTGCTTATTAAAAATTCCTATTAAAACTTTGACAGAAGAATTAATAGGGATTTTTTTATTTATTTTGAAGTTCTAAAAGGATCTTTTCTATTCTATTTTTTTTACTTTTCATTATAGTAAATTTTAGATTATCAATTTCTATAACTTCATTTGGTTTGGGAAATCTGTCTAACTTTTCAATTATAAATCCTCCAACAGAATCAAATTCATGACACTTAAGTTCAGTCCCAAGTCTTATATTTATTTCGTCAATATTTACAGATCCGTCAATTAAATATTTGTCTTGTGCAACTTTTACAATGTCTTGATCTTCTTCGGTGTCATATTCGTCAGAGATTTGTCCAACAATTTTTTCGATAATGTCTTCAAAAGTTATCATGCCTTCTGTTCCTCCGTATTCGTCAGTTACAATTGCAACAGAAAGTTTATTTTGCCTCATTTCATTGAAAAGTTTACCTGTGGGTTTGTATTGAAAAGTGAAAAAAGGTTTTTTAAAATAATCTTTATTTTCTGATAAAGTTTTGGATTTGTCCATGCGGAAAATATCTTTCACATTTAAAATTCCAATTATATTATCTAAGCTGTCTTCATATACGGGCATTCGTGAATAAGAATATTCAGAAATTTTTTCAAAAATCTCAGCATAATCGTCTTCTATATCAATGGCAATTATGTCAGTTCGTGGAGTCATTATGTCCTTTGCATAATTGTCCTTAAATCCAATAACATTTTGAATCATTATAGACTCATTTTTATTTATTATCCCTTCTTCAATTCCAAGATCCATTGCGTCTATTAAATCATCTTCTGTTATGATTGAATCTTTGTAAGTTTTTTCTTTTGTTGCAATTTTAATTATATTTTGAGATAAAAAAGTTATAAACATTGAAAGAGGTCTTATAAAGATAATAAGAAATTGTAAAAATTTTGCATATTTTGGCACAATTTTTTCATAATTATTTTTTCCTAAAGTTCGTGGCAAACTTTCTCCAAAAAGTATTACTATAATTGTTGAAATTATTATTCCAATAATTATTCCAAGGTAATTCCACTTATTAAAGAAAAATAATGACATAAAAATTACAACTAAAGAATTACAAAAATAATCTAGAATAAGCATTGAAGAAAAAATATTTCCTTTTTCCACAAGTTTTTTTATTATAGATAGATTTTCTATTTCTAAATCTTCAAGTTTAGAAATTTTAGCAGGGCTAAGAGTCAGGTAGGCATTTTCTATTAGTGTGAACAAATAGGAAAAATAAAGTGCTACAAAAGATATTGTCAAATATATGTATTCAGTCATTTAAAATTCAACTCCATTTAAAAAATATATACCCTAAAAATTTTTGATAAAAACAAAAAAGCCGCCCATAGGCAGCTTTAAATTCATTATTCAACAGTTACTGATTTTGCTAGATTTCTAGGTTTGTCTACATCATTTCCTAAAAGAACTGAAGAGTAATAAGCAAGTAATTGCTCAGGTATTACGGCAAGAAGTGGAGTCAAAAGATCAATTGTGTTTGGTATTTCAATTACAACATCGCAAGAATCATTTACAAATTTATTTTTTTCTTCTGTTATTGAAATAACTATTGCACCCCTAGCAATTAGTTCCTGATTGTTTGAAATAGTCTTTTCTAGAATGGATTCTTGAGTAGCAACAGAAACAACAGGTGTACCTTCTTCTATGAGGGCAATTGATCCGTGTTTTAATTCACCAGAAGGGAAGGCTTCAGTGTGAATATAAGAAATTTCTTTTAACTTCAAAGCTCCTTCTTTTGCTGTTATAAAATCAAGTGATCTACCTGTGTAAAAAATTGATTTGGCATCTTTAATTGAATATGCAATATTTTCAAATTCATCTTTATGTTTTAAAATTTCTTCTATTTGTGAAGGAATTTTTTCCATATTTTCAATGATTTCTTTTACTTCATTTTCTGAAATTTTATTTAATTTAAGAGCGATGTCCATTGCCAAGAAGTAAAGTGAAATAATTTGAGTTGTGTAAGCCTTAGTTGATGCAACAGAAATTTCTGGGCCTGCATAACAATAGATTACCTTGTCTGCTTCTCTAGAAATAGTTGAGCCAACAACATTTGTAACTGCAAGAGTTTTTGCTCCACAGCGTTTTGCTTCTTTAAGTGCAGCTAATGTGTCTGCTGTTTCACCAGATTGAGATACAAAAATAACTAGAGATTTGTCATCTAAAAACATATTCTTATATCTAAACTCCGATGCAATTTCAGAAATTACAGGAATTTTTGCAAGTTTTTCAATTGCAAATTTGCCAGCTTCTCCAGCATGAAAAGCAGTTCCACAGGCAGTTACATATATTTTATTTATGTCTTTTAATTCTTCAAGTGAAAAACTTCCTTCAGATGGAAGATCGACTTTATAATCTTTATGTTTAATGGAAATAACATCTTTTAAAACACGAGGTTGTTCGTGAATTTCTTTAATTAAAAAATGATCGTAATCTTCCTTTGAAGCAGCATCGGGAGAAATTTTAACTTCAGTTACTTCTCTTTCTACTTTTTTGTGATTTTTATCATATATTGTGTAAGAATTCAATCTCATATCTAAAGTATCGCCATCTTCTAAATAAATAACTTTATTTGTGTGTTCGATTACAGAAGTTATGTCGCTTGCAATGAAATAACCATCTTCACAAATTGCAAAGAGAAGAGGAGAAGAATTTCTAACAGCAATTAGCCTATTGGGTTCATTTTCGTCAATTATTCCAAGACTGTATGCTCCTCTTAAAACTTTTGTGGATTTAAAGACAGCTTCTAAAATATCTTCATTGTAATTATAAGAAATTATATTTGGTATTACCTCTGTATCAGTTTGTGAAAGAAAATTGTATCCTTTGTCAATTAAATTGTTTCTAAGTTCAAGATAATTTTCAATTATTCCATTGTGAACAACAGAAATTTTTCCGTCACTTGATAAATGAGGATGAGCATTTATTTCACTTGGTTCTCCATGAGTTGCCCATCTAGTGTGACCAATGCAAATATTAGAATGAAAATCATCTAAATTAAAGGAATCTTCTAAATTTTTTATGCGTCCCTTCTTTTTAAAAGTTTTTAATTTATTCTCACTTACAAAGGAAAGTCCCGCAGAGTCGTAACCTCTATATTCTAATTTTTTTAAACCTTCTAGCACCAATTTAGGTGCGTTATTTTTTCCAATATAGCCTACTATTCCGCACATATTTCTACCTCCAAATTTATTAGAGATTCACTGCATTTATTTTGTTGTAAAATTTCTTTTACTTTTTGTAAAATGCTTAGGCTGTGAAACCTCCAGAGCATCCGCCGAAATTCGATGACTCTATACCTCGTCAGCCACTTGGGCTCAGGCGCTTAAATAATTTTTATCTCTTTAAGTGATTTTATCATAATGGTAATTTAAAGTAAACTTTTTGAAAGACATGATATTTATGTAAAATTTTTTATAAAAATCAAATTAAACTTTTTATGATAAAATTAAATTTGGAGGTATTATGATTTACGAAAAAGAATTTACAGTTTACGATTTTCTATGTAAAAATGGGGAACTGACTTTAAAAAATATAATTAATTATTTTATTGAAACTTCTAATTTGCATTCACTTTCAGTTGGACTTTCAAGTAGGGAGTTAATGGAAAATAATTATACATGGATGATTTATAAGTGGAGAATAAAGATTTTAAAATATCCAAAAGTCTTTGACAAAATAAAAGTGAAAACTTGGGCAAGTGGATTTAAAGGGTTAAATGCAGAGCGTGAATTTGAAATGTATTTAGATGATGAAAAAATTGCATACGCTTCATCTATTTTTTTGTTAATAGAATTGAACAAGAGAAAACCTGTTGTAATACCTGAGTATTTTGCAGAAAGATTTGGAATAAAGGAAGAAAAATATTTTGAAAAAATAAAAAGAATAAATTTAAAAAAAGATGAGAAAGTACTTAATGAAGCTAATTACAAAATAATGAAAAGGGATATAGACATAAATAATCACGTTAACAACAGTATCTATGCGGAACTTTTATTTGAATCATTGCCAGAAATTTACTCTGAAATAAAATTTTCTGAAATAAATATAAATTATATGAAAGAATTAGTCTTAGGTGATAGAGTTGTTATTGATGTTTATTTAGAAAAGGATGAATTTTATTTTTTCTTCAGAAATGAGGATAGTAGTGAGATGTATGCTAGAATATGGGCTAATGTTAATTAGTTGAAAAAATTTTTTTGAGATGGTAACATGAGTTATAGAAAATTTGAATTATTTAAGTATAAATGGAGGTATTAGTTATGGATAGAGATAAAATTTTAGCGACAGTAAATGGCAAAGAAATCACAGGTGTTGATTATAATTTATTTTTAGATTCTCTAAATCCACAAATAAAACAATATTTTGCTGGCGAAGATATGAATAAAGAAATTATAAACGAACTTATTTATCAAGCTCTTTTATACGAGGATGCTATTGCTAAAGGAATGGACAAAGACGAAGAATTTTTACAAGTTGTTGAGAAAACTAAGGAAAGTATGTTAAAAAATTATGCTCTTGGAAAACTTTTTGCAACTGTTGATGTTACAGAAGATGAAGTAAAAAAATTCTATGAAGAAAATAAAGAAGCTTTTAAAGAAAAAGAAAGTGCAAATGCTTCTCATATTTTAGTTAGTGAAGAAGATAAGGCAAGAGAAATTTATGAAAAAGTAAAAGATGGGGAAGACTTTGAAACTCTTGCTAAGAAAAACTCAACTTGCCCTTCAAAGGAAAAGGGTGGAGATCTTGGCACTTTTACTAGAGGTCAAATGGTAAAAGAGTTTGAAGATGCAGTTTTTGAAAATGAAGTTGGAACTGTAACTGAACCTGTAAAAACACAATTTGGTTATCACATTATAAAAATAAATGAAAAAAATGAAGGTAGAGATTTAGAATTTGATGAAGTAAAAGACAAGATTTTTTCTCAACTTAAAAGACAAAAAGAACAAGATCTTTACAACAAAAAAATTGAAGAATTAAAAGAAAAATATGATGTCAAAATGAATGTATAGGTGAAATATGAAACTTGAGCTTTTTGATTACATCGATGATGTAATGAATCTTTTTGATTATCACAAGATAGAACTTGCCGGAGTTAATAAAGAGCTTAAAAAATATTTTTCTGAATTACTAGAAAATGATGACAGATTTACTAATATAACTACAAGAATGAAAACTCAGGAATCTCTAAGGGAAAAATTAATTAGGAGAAATTTTTTTATGAGATTTCCTGACCCCGTTCGCGGGTTCAAACAAATTCAGGATCTTGTTGGAATAAGAATTGAGTGCCGCTTTATAAAAGATGAAGAAGATTTATACAAAAAAATTATAGAAGATTTTACTATAAAGGCTGAAAGAGGATATTATAAGTCAAATAAAAATAAAAAGATAAGACTTAAACTAGATGATCCTCAGCCTCAAACTCTTGCAAATGGTTTCACAATGTATAAACTTGATGGAGAGTATGATACTGGATCATTTATTTATTGTTTCGAACTTCAGATAAAGTCTTTTGTAAATGTGTTTTGGGGAGAAATTGATCACAAACTTCTCTACAAAAATTACAATTATATAATTACAGAAGGATTTTTTAGGGAAATAATGAATTCTATAAATGATAATCTAAAAATGATAGATAAACAACTTATGATTCTATATGATCACGTGAAAAAACAAGATGCTTCTGAAGTTATTTCTGCAGAGAGTCAACTAAAAGCATTGCTTTCAAAGATTCTTCATGATGTTTTCTCTAGAAAAATTCACGATGAGTTGGGATTATTTATTAATATTAAGACAATAACAGATGTAGTTGTTGATTTTTTATTTATGAAATCTTCTAAGAACAAAGATTTGAGTTATGGTGAAAATTTTATTGATTTAATAAATAAAATTAACTCAGTTTCTGGGAATGAGATGGATGTTGAAGAGTACATAGTTTTTAGAAATAATCCAAAATATTATGACTCTTTCTCAAAGGGAATAACAGAAATCTTGGGAAAAGTTTTAAATAATGATTTAGAATGGAATATTCTATTTAAAATGATAAAGTTAATCTCTCAAGAATCCTATGGAGAAATTTTTACAGAATTTATAATTTTTGTAAGATATGATTATACTTCTTGTTTATATAAACTTTTTGAAGATAAAAAGTTAGACAAAGAATCCTGCGAAAGACTGGAAAATGAAATACTTTCAATTGTAATTGATGAGTTTAGAGAAAAGCCTTCTGCTGACTTTTTGTTAGACAAGTCCATTAAAAAATTTAATTCTGTGCTTTTAGAAATAGGAAAAAGTGATGCAACAAGTGAAGAAAAGATATTGAAAATATTTAAAGATAATTATACTTTTTAAACTATAAATATTCTTCTGACTTATGTATAATAGACCTAGGAGGTTTAAATGAAAGAAACAAATTCTTTATTAGAGAATAGAACTTTTTATTACTTTGATAAATTGACAAAAATCCCTAGATGTTCTTGTGAAGAGGAAAAAATTAGAGAGTATTTAATTAATTTTGCAAAGGAACATAATCTAGAATATAAGACAGATGAGATTGGAAATGTTGTTATAATTAAAGAAGCAACAAAAGACTATGAAAGTGTGGATAGTGTAATTTTACAAGGACACATGGACATGGTTTGTGAAAAAACTCCTGAATGTCAAATTAATTTTTCAAAGGATCCTATAAAATATGAAATTGAAGGCGACAATATAATTGCAAAAGAAACAACTCTTGGTGCAGATAATGGGATTGCTGTTGCCATGATTCTTGCAATTTTGGAATCAGATGAATATAAACATCCAAAAATTGAAGCTCTTTTTACAGTAAACGAAGAAAGTGGAATGACTGGAGCAGCAAATCTTGGAAAGGGAATGGTTACTTCAAATAGACTTTTAAATGTTGACTCTGAGACAGAAGGAGTGGGATGTATTTCCTGCGCAGGTGCAGAAAGAGATAAAATAATTTTAAAAAAAGATTACAAAAATTTAAATAAAAATAAGAGTTTTTATGAGATAATTGTAAATGGATTAAAGGGCGGACATTCTGGTCAAGAAATTCAAGTTGGACTTGGAAATGCTATAAAACTTTTGGGTAGAAGTCTTTACAAGATTTTTGAAAAAGTTGATGCTGATTTAATAGAAATTGAAGGTGGAGCAAAGCCAAATGCTATCCCAAGATATTCAAGAGCTATTATAGCTGTAAATGAAGAAGATATAAAAGAAATTCAAGATATAATTGTAGAATTAAATTCAGATTTTGTCACAGAAATTGGAAAAGTTGATCCTGATGTTAGACTTAATTTTGAAAAATCAAGAGATTCTTTTGACAAAGCTTTTTCTGATGAATTAAAAAATAATATTGTGAACCTTTTAAATTTACTTCCAAATGGGGTAATAAGCATGAGTAAGAACATACATGGCTTAGTTGAAACTTCTGTAAATGTTGGAGTAATTGAAAATGTTAAAGATTCTGTAAATATTATTTCAAATATTAGATCATCTGTTTCTTCTGCAAAAAAATATGTCGGAGAAATTAATAAAATTGCAACAAAAAATCTTGGTGCAGATTTTGAAATAATTACAAAATATCCTGCATGGGAATACAAAGAAAACTCTCCTTTAAGAGATGTTGCAAAAGAAGCTTACAAGGAAGTGAGCGGAAAGGAATTTAAATTAGAAGCAATTCATGCAGGCCTTGAATGTGGTATTTTTGTAGAAACTATTGGTGATATAGATATGCTTTCCATAGGACCAAATATGGGGGGAGTTCACGCACCTGGAGAACATCTTTCAATATCATCTACAAAAAGGACATTTGAATTTTTAATTAAAATATTAGAAAATTTAAAATAAATTTTGGAGGAATTATGAATAACGAAGAAAAAAAATTACATGAACACGACGAAAATTGTGAATGTGGATTAGATCACGAACATGAAGAAGAAGGTTATCAAACTATTACACTTACACTTGATGATGACAGTGAAATGGTGTGCATAGTTCTTGGAATTTTTGAATGTGAAAATGAGGAATACATTGCTCTTCTTCCTGAAGATGAAGAAGATGGCGAAGATGTATTTATCTACAAATATAAAGAAATTGACGAAGAGGAAGTTGAACTTGATATTATCGAATCAGAAGAAGAATTTGAAAAAGTTTCAAAAACTTTTGAAGAGCTTCTTGATGATGGGGATGAATAATAATTTTCTAGATGATTTACAGAAAGTATTCTGACTTTTTAAGAGAAAAATTTGGTGAAAAAGTCTATAAACTTCCGGTTAAACTTGATTTAACTTGTCCTAATAGAGATGGAACCTGTGGATTTGGTGGATGTATTTTTTGTGGAGAAGAAGGCGGAAGCTTTGAAAATAATAATGGAAGTGTAAGAGAGCAACTTTTACAAAATAAGGAGCATATAAAAAAGAAATACAAGGCCAATAAATATATTGCTTATTTTCAAAATTTTACAAATACTTATATGGAATTTGATGATTTTAAAAAAGTGATAGAAGAATCCCTTATAGAAGATGTTGTTGGTGTGAGCATTTCTACAAGACCAGACTATCTTCCACAAAGACATTTAGATTATTTGGAAGAGTTAAGTAAAGAATATTTTGTGACAGTTGAAATTGGACTCCAAACTCCAAATTATCACAGTTTAAAAAAGTTAAATAGAGGTCATGGCCTTTCGGAATTTATTGATGCAGTTTTAAAATTAAAAAAAAGAAATATTAATGTCTGCACTCACATTATAATAGGCCTTCCTTGGGACGATAACTTAGATATTGTTGAGTGTGCGAAGATTTTAAATGTTCTTGATATTGATGAAGTAAAGATTCACGCTCTTTATATTTTAAAAGACACTGCTCTTGGAGATATGTATGAAAAAGAGGAAATAAAACCAATTTCTTTAAAAGATTATGAGAATAAAGTTATACTCTTTTTAAGAAATCTCAAAGATGATATAATAGTAGAAAGAATAATAGGAAGAGCACCTTATGAAAATTCTCTTTTTTGTAATTGGAATACTTCATGGTGGAAAATTAGAGATGAAATAGTTATGAAAATGCAAGAAAATGGATACACTCAGGGTGATCTAGTGAAAGGAGAAATACTATGATAAAGTATATTTTAGGAAGTAAAGGCGCTGGAAAGACAAGATGGTTAATTGACAGTGCAAATGAAGATATGAAAAATGGTGATGGAAATATTGCCTTTGTTGAAGTTGATGACGACCATATTTTTAGTTTAGATTACAATGTAAGACTTATTAATGCAACTGAATATAGATTAAATTCCATTGATAGCTTTTATGGTTTTATTTGTGGACTTCTTGCAATGGACTATGATCTACACAAAATTTATGTTGACGGAATTTACAAAGTACTTTCACTTAATGTTGAAGATTTAGAACATCTTTATAATAAAATTTCTAAAATTCCTGATGCTGAAAATAAAGAAATTTATATAAATGTTGATTATGTAAAAGAAGATATGCCAGAATCCCTAAGAGATCACTCTTTAGAAGTAACTTATAAATAAGGTGTTAATTGTGGATAGAAAACTTATTGCTAGAATTATTGCGATTATACTTGTAATTGCAATGATAATCCCAGTGTTTCTAAGTGTAATTTAATGGTGCCTTGTGGAGTTTAAAAGAAGGAAAGGACTTTTTGAAGATTTTTTTGAACATAGGTCTTATTTAATTATGCAATATACTAATGGAGATCTTTCAAAGAGAGAATTTTTGCAGAAAAATTTTGATTACTTTGCAATTAGAAATGCAAAGCCCTATATAAAAGTGGATTCTTATGAAAAGGGAATGTATAACTATCAATATTATAATGTAATGGCGAAATATTACAGATCTCTTTCTAAAGATGTAAAAAATACGAAAAAACATTCAAAATATTATAATTATTATTTAAATTTAACAAATAAATATTATGATTTAAAAGATGAATCGGTCTTAGACATTTTATATATACAGGATTTTAAAAATGTAAGGGCTTATTTTATCAATTGTGAATCGAAATCTCTTAGAAATGAACTTTACGAGATAGTATTGGAAGATAAGAAAGAAGCAATATTTCATTCAAAAGCACCTTGGCTTTTAGAAATTTTAAAGAAGGAAAGTGTTTTTGAAGATGAAATGAAGACATCAATAATAGACCATTATATAAACGAAAAATATTATTAACAATAAATCCCTGCTTTTAAGTAATCTTTATTAATGATTATTTAAAATCAGGGATTTTTCTAATCAAAATTTAATCCATCTGTATCTTCATTATCTTTCATAAAATAAACTAAAAGTTCATTTGCACTTTCAAAATCTTTTTCAGAAACGTATATTCCTTTTTCATAAATCGAAAAACCTGAAATAATTCTCATAAAATCACCTTCGTCTTTTACAAAATAAGGTATTTTATTGTCCTCTAAAAAAGCACAGACTTCGTCAAATATAAGCTTATTAGTTGAACTTACAAGTTTTACATATTCAATATCTTTTTTCATATTATCACCTAAATAAATTATATCATGAATTGAATTAGTATTTTTTAAAAATATTTAAGTTTAAGAAACATAAAATATAGGATTAGATTACTTTATCTATTTAAAAAAAAGGAATTTTGTGATAATATTTTTAGTAATATAAAAAAAGGAGGTAACATATGTCAAAACAAAATGAAGGATTTTCATCGATAATTGGATTTATTATGGTTGCCATTGGACTCGCTCTTGGTATAGGAACTTTATGGAGGTTTCCATATGTAGTTGGAGAAAATGGTGGAGCAATTTTTATATTTTTATATATTTTAATTATTTTAGTTATAGGAATTCCTCTTATGACTTGTGAAGTTACGATAGGTTATGCTACTGGTAATGCTGCGATAGACGCTTATAAAGTTCTAAAGCCTAATACTAAGTGGTATCTAGCAGGATATCTTCACACAGTGGCAGCACTAATAATTGTTGGTTACACATCAGTTATATATGCATGGATTATAAAATATATTGGAGGTGCTTTTTCTGGTGATTTTATTGGACTTACTAGTGAAGGGATTCAAGCTTATTTTGATGGTTTTAACGCAAATAAACCAATTGTATTTTTATTTTTCTTAATTAATTTTATATTGAATGATGCTGTAATTATTTTAGGAGTACAAAAGGGTATAGAAAGGGTTTCAAAAATTTTAATTCCGATTTTATTTGTAATAATGATTGTAATAATAATATTTGGAATTAAACTTCCTGGAGCAAAGGATGGAATTGAATTTTTATTTAAACCAGACCCTTCTAAATTTTCATTAAATTCAGTCATAATTTGTCTAGGTCAAGCTTTTTTTGCTCTTGGACTTGCCATGCTGGGATCTATGGTATTTGGATCTTATATTAAAGAAAAAAATGAAAATATATTTAAAGACTCTTCTGTAATTTGCATTGCACTTGTATTTGCAGGAATTTTATCAGGACTTATGATTTTGCCAATAGTTTTTGCAACTGGTCTTACACCAGGAGAAGGGGTAGGACTTACATTTTTAACTCTTCCACTTGCATTTAATGTTGTACCTTTTGGAAGAATTTTGTCTGTATTATTTTATTTTGGTTTTTATATAGCAGCTTTTACATCGTCAGTTGGAGTATTAGAAGCAATTGTAGGGCAATTTATGGAAAGATTTAAACTTGAAAGAGTAAAGGCACTTATTTTTGCAAATATTATAATAATTATAATAGCAGCTATTTCAATTTTTATCGATCCAGCATTTGCATTTATAGATAATTTAGAAAGTAATTATATTTTGGTTATTGGATGTCTATTAATTGCACTATTCTCAGCAAGAGCATGGAAAATGGAAAATGTATTTGAAGCAGCAAATATAAAAAATAAATTTATTAGAACTTGGATGAATGTAAGTATAAAATATATATCACCAGTTGTTATTGTGATAATATTTTTAAGTCAATTTATAAAATAAAAAATTTATAAAAAATAAGTCGCATGGATAAATTTCTTCGGCTTATTTTTCTTTAGTATTTAAATTAAATTTTTTATGTAAATTATAAAGATTTTATTTTTTATGAGGTGATTTATTATGGATAATTTTTTGTTAGAATTAAAAGTTGTAAATCCTTTTAAAGTATCCTATGCTTTTTTAGATACAAAAGATGAATATGTTTTAAGAAAGTTAAGAGAAGAATTAAAAATAAATAAATCCAAAGTATATTCTAAAGAAGGGAATAATTTGAATGTAACTATTATATTTTTTTCTAAGAAAAATAAAGATGAATTTTTAAAACTTATGGACAGAATATATAGTGATCTTTTCTTATTAGGGTATAGAAAAGAAGAATTAAATATTTTAAATACTATTTCAAATGAGGTATAATAATAAAACATAGAACCAAAAAAAGACCCCAGAAAGGGTCTTTTTCGTTTTCATTACATATTCTTTGAATAAAATTCAACGATTAATTGGTCTTCAATTTCTATTGGAACATCTTCTCTATTTGGTAGAGAAACTAAAGTTGCTTTAAGGTCTTCATCCTTAGAGATATAAGGATAATTTACAACAAGATTAGTGTTGTAATTTTCTTTAAATAATTCAACTTTTCTTCCTTTAGTAGAAAGTGCAATTACATCACCAGCTTCACATCTATAAGATGGAATATTAACTTTTTTTCCATTTACAGTTAAATGACCGTGAGTAACCATTTGTCTAGCTTGTCTAATTGAAGATGCAAAGCCCATTCTGTAACATAAGCTATCAAGACGTCTTTCAAGGAATGTTACAAGATTAGGACCAGTTTGGCCTTGAGTTCTTTGAGCTTCTTTAAATAGATTAACAAATTGTTTTTCAAGAACACCATAATATGCTCTAAGTCTTTGTTTTTCTAAAAGTTGCTTACCATATTCAGTAAGTTTTTTATCGCTTCTTGCAGTACCCCTTGTAGCTTTTTTCATAGCCTTTGGGTGACCACATACATTTAGTCCAAGTCTTCTTGATTGCTTGAACTTTGGATCCATCATTTTTGCCATTTTTATCAAACTCCTATAAATTTTCGCCGCGATAATTTATAAGCCGATAGCATTATACTAGAAATGTGGTAATTTGTAAAGTTAAAAAATAGTTAAAATACTTTACAAGGGAATAAATATAATTTATCAGAAATAGTTTTCTTATATGAAAAAATTTTAAAAAGTTATGTTATACTAAAATAAGTAAGAATAAATTTATTAATAAAATATTTGTATATTCTGGAGGAGTTATGAAAAAGATAGATTTTGTTGATACTGTTCTTCGAGATGCACATCAATCACTTATGGCAACTAGGATGACCTATAAAGATATGGAACCTGCCCTAGATAAACTTGATAAAGTTGGATATAGAGCACTTGAATGTTGGGGAGGGGCTACTTTTGATTCTTGCATAAGATATTTAGACGAAGATCCTTGGCAAAGAATTAGAAATATAAAATCTCATTTAAAGAATACAAAAACACAAATGCTTTTAAGAGGTCAAAATCTTTTGGGATATAAAAATTATCCAGATGATGTAGTAGAAAAGTTTGTAGAGCTTTCTGTGAAAAATGGTGTTGATATTGTAAGAATTTTTGATGCACTTAATGATATGAGAAATGTAGAAACAGCGCTTAAAGCTACTAAAAAAGCTGGGGCAGAAGCACAAGTTGCAATTTGTTATACTACTTCTAAAGTTCATACAATAAAATATTTTACTGATCTTGCAAAAAAGATTCAAGATATGGGAGCGGACTCTATTGCAATAAAAGATATGGCGGGTATTTTAACTCCTTATAGCTCAAGAGATTTAGTTAAATCATTGAGAAAAGAAATAGATATTCCAATAGAACTTCACACACATGAAACTACAGGTTGTGGGTCTATGACTTATTTAAAAGGTGTTGAAAAGGGCGCAAATATTTTAGATACGGCTCTTTCACCATTTTCAGGTGGCACAAGTCAACCGCCAACGGAAACTCTTGCCATTATTTTAAGAGAAGCAGGATATAAAGTAGACCTCAATCTAGATATTTTAAATGAAATTGCTCCATACTTCCAAGAAGTTAAAAATAAATATTTAAATAATGGGACAATGAGAGTTAAAATGATGCAAGTTGATCCAAAGGGACTTATTTATCAAGTGCCAGGTGGTATGCTTTCAAACTTAAATTCTCAACTTTCTGCAGCAAAACAAGAGCATTTATTTGATAAAGTTCTTGCAGAGGTGCCAAATGTTAGAAAAGATATGGGTTATCCACCACTTGTTACACCAATGAGTCAAATGGTGGGGACACAAGCTTCTTTCAATGTCATGACGGGAAGTAGATATAAAATGGTTCCAAATGAAATTAAGGACTATTTAAAGGGAAACTATGGAAAGAGTCCAGTTGAAGTTGATTCTGAATTTAGAAAATCAATTATAAAAGATGCAGAGGTTATTACGGATAGGCCTGCAAATCATCTTGATCCAGCTCTTGATAAATACAAACAAGAAATTGGAGATCTTGCAAAGAGCGAAGAAGATGTATTAACTTATGCTTTATTTCCACAAGTTGCAAAAGATTTTTTAAAGAAAAAATATAATAAATAAATTTTAGATACTATTAGATTTTCTAGTAGTATCTCTTTATTTTCTCAACAAAATAAAAAGTGACCCTATATTGTAATAGAGTCACTTTTCTTAGATCCTAAATTAAATTAATCGTATAAATGGCAAGCAACGAAATGTCCTGGTTTTACTTCTCTTAATTCAGGTTCAATTTTACGACATTTTTCAAAACATTTTTCGCATCTTGATTGAAATTTACAACCGACTGGTAAATCGATAGGGGAAGGAATTTCACCTTTAAGTGGAGTTCTATTTTTTATTCCAGCATCAGGATCGGGAATTGGTATAACTGAAATAAGTGCTTGTGTATAAGGATGAAGTGGATTTTCATATATATTTTCTTTGTCAGCAAGTTCCACAATTGATCCTAAATACATTACTCCAATTCTATCTGATATGTGTTTTACCATTGATAGGTCATGTGAAATAAATAAATAGGTAAGACCTAATTCTCTCTGCAATTTTATAAGTAGATTTACTACTTGTGCTTGTATAGAAACATCAAGTGCAGATATAGGTTCATCGCAAACTATAAATTCAGGCTCAACTGCAAGAGCTCTAGCTATGCCTATACGTTGTCTTTGACCACCAGATAGTTCTCTTGGAAATCTTGCACCATGTTCTGCATTAAGGCCGACCATCTTTAAAAGTTCGGAAACTCTGTTGTGTATTTCTTTTTCTGTTTTTTCGGGGAAGTGAACTCTCATACCTTCAGCTATTATATCTCCAATAGTCATACGTGGATCTAGAGAAGAGTAGGGGTCTTGAAAAATTATTTGGGCTTTTTTCTTAAATTTTTTTAAATCTTTTTTAGATTTGATTTCAGAAACTTCAACTCCATCATAATAAACATTTCCGCCAGTTTTTTTGTGAAGACCAATGATCGTTCTTCCACAAGTTGTTTTTCCACAGCCACTTTCACCAACAAGACCAAGGGTTTCAGTTTTATATATATCAAAACTTACATTATCCACTGCCGTTAATTTTTTATTTTTTCCAATATTAAATTTCTTTTCAAGATGATCAACTTTTATCAAAACTTCTTTATTATTCATAGTTCACCCCCTAAATCTTCTTGAGCTTCTTTTGCGTAAGGATGATTTCTCCAACAATAAGATCTGTGCGTTGGTGAAATTAAAGTTTTTTCTGGTTTTTGTTTTCTACAAATTTTCATTGCATACTTGCATCTGTCGGCAAAGGGACATCCTTTTATTTCTAAAAGTAAATCAGGTGGTGTTCCTCCCAAAGAATAAAGTTCTTCTTTGGACTCAGTGTCGAGCCTTGGAACTGATTTTAAAAGTGCTTCAGTGTAAGGGTGATTTGGAGTTTTAAATATTTCTCTAACTTTTCCTTCTTCCATAACTTCTCCAGCATACATTATAAGAATCCTGTCTGCAAAATCCGCAACAACACCGAGATCATGAGTTACCAATACTATTGCAGTATTTTTCTTTTCCTTTAGTTCAGAAAGGAGTTCAAGTATTTGTGCTTGGACAGTAACATCAAGGGCAGTTGTAGGTTCGTCAGCAAGTAGAATTTTTGGATTACAAGCTAGGGCGATGGCAATCATAACACGTTGTCTAAGTCCTCCAGAAAGTTCAAAGGGGTATTGATTAATTCTTTCTTTTGGGTTTGGAATATTTACAAGTTCTAATAATTTTATAGCTTCTTCATTGGCTTCTTGTTTATTCATGTCAGTATGAAGAAGAAGGGATTCTGTAATTTGTTTGCCTATTTTTGTTGTTGGATTTAATGATGTCATAGGATCTTGAAATATCATAGAAACATCAGATCCTCTATAATCTTTAAGTCTATTTTTTTTCATTTTTAAAACATCTTCGCCATTAAAAAATATTTTAGAACCTTCTTTTATTTCAGAAGTGTGTTTAGGAAGAATTTGTAAAATAGCTTTTGAACAAACTGTTTTGCCACATCCACTTTCTCCAACAAGTGCGAGAGTTTCTTTCTCTTTAAGGTCGAAAGAAATTCCTCTAACTGCTTTTACCTCTCCAAGATAAGTGTTAAAAGATACATGGAGATTTTGAACATCTAAAACTTTTTTTTCATCGTTTATATTAGTCATAATTACCTCCTTAATCTCTTAAACTTGGATCTAGTGCGTCCCTTAATCCGTCACCAATTAATGTAAAGCATAGCATAGTTATTGCGATTAAAAGTCCAGGGAAAAATAATTGGTAAGGATAAAATAAAAATTTAGTTTGTGCAGCTGCCGCCATAGCACCCCAAGAAGTATTAGGGGGTTGTACTCCAAGTCCTAGATAACTCAAGAATGCTTCACTAAAAATGTAACCTGGAACATCAAAAGAAATTGAAACTAAAATTACATTTAAAGTGTTGGGTAGCAAATGCTTTAATATAATATCTTTATCTGAAACACCAAGAGCTTTAGCTGCAAGGACAAAGTCTTGCTCTTTTAAAGATAGAATTTGACCTCTAACAAGTCTTGCAAGACCACACCATCCTGTGATAGTCATAGCTAGTATTAAGGCTCCATAACCTGTGTCTTTGATTGCAAGTCTAATTATGATTACAAGAAGTAAGTAGGGAATTGAATATAGTATTTCAACAATTCTCATCATTATGGTGTCAACTTTGCCACCAAAATAACCGGATATGGCACCATAAATTCCACCTACAATAGTTCCTATTAATGCACCTACAATTCCTATTACAATAGAAACACGTCCACCTTTCCATAACCTTGTGAATATATCACGTCCAATATCGTCAGTTCCAAACCAAAATTCTGAATTAGGCTTAGTATTACTTATACCAACAACTTGGTCAAATTCGTAACTATTGATATATGGGCCGACAATAACGAGAATAGTTATAATACCTAATAAAGCAAGTGAAAATAAAGCTAATTTATTTTTCTTAAATCTTCTCCACGCATCAGACCAATAGGTTACCACTGGACGTCCTATAAATTCGGAATTTTTTTCTTCATTTGAAATTTTTTTAAAGTCATCTCTATTTAAAGTATGTTTTGTATTTTCCATAATATTACTCCGTGAATTTAATTCGTGGATCTACTAATCCGTAAACGATGTCTACTACAAGTTGAATTACTAAGAATAAAAATGCATAGAAAATTGTATTTCCAATAATCATAGGATAATCTCTATTTTGAATAGAACTTACAAAATAAAAGCCTAGTCCCGGTATACTAAACATATTTTCAATGATGAAAGAACCTATAAAAATACCTACAATTTGTGGACCAATTATTGTTATAACAGGTAAAATTGCATTTCTAAGCACATGTTTTCTTATTATGTTAAATCTAGAAACACCTTTAGCTTGTGCTGTGAGTATATAATCTTGATTTAAAACTTCTAGTACATTACTTCTCATATATCTGGCATATGTAGCTATTGATCCAAAGCACATAGCGATTGATGGAAGAACTGTGTTTTTAAAACTTCCACCACCCCAACCGGAAGTTGGGAACCATCTAAGTTTGGCAGCAAAAAAGTACTGTAACAGAGCACCCATTATAAAAACAGGTATTGTAATTCCAAGTATTGCAACAACTCTTATAATACTGTCAGGTAATCTAGAACGATTTAAAGCGGCTACTATTCCTAGTACAAGACCTATAACTAATCCTATAAGCATAGCTTGACCACCTATTCTTCCAGATACAGGAGCAGTTTCTTTAATTGTTGTAGTAACTTCTCTACCTGGATATTTATAAGAAGATCCTAAATCATGATTTACAACTGCATTTTTTAAGAATATTTTATATTGTTCAGAAGTTGGTTTATCTAGACCATATTTCTTTTTGTAATTTTCTCTTGTTTGTTCTGGCAGTGTCCTTCCCATTGCAGTAAGAGGATCGCCTTGGATGCTGTGCATCATATAAAAGGTTATTGTAGTAATTATAAATAAAGTAATAATCATATAAATTAACCTTTTACCAATATATTTTAACACTTCATTCATCTCCTTTTAGTGTAATATGGGGGCAACTTAGGCCCCCTTAATTTTAATTATTTAGTTTCTACCTGAAGTGTAAACATATCTAAGCCCAGTTGTGTCTAATTCTGATACCGGAAGTCCTTTTAGATAATCATATCTAAATTTGTGGTGAGTTACATTTGCGATTGGAATAACAGGAGATTCTTCAATTAATATTTTTTCAGCTTCTCCATATTTTTCAGCAGCTTCTTTTGTATCAGTTGTTTCAGAAGCTTCTTTGACTAATTTGTCATATTCAGGATTTGACCAGTTAGTAGTTATAACTCCTGCATCTGTTAAGAACATACTTAACATTGCGTAAGGATCGTCATAATCTGTAGACCATGCAGAGTAGGAAATTTGGAAATCTCCTTTATCCATAGCATTTGATAAAACTGGCCATTCAAGAGTAACGATATCAACATTTACTCCAAGAGCTTCTTTTAGATTAGCTTGAATATATTCATTAGCACCTTTTAAGTCAGCTGTGTTTGAAACTTTATATTCTAAAGTAACTTTTGATGGATCTGGATCCATGCCAAGTTCTTTTAGTCCTTCGATAAATAATTCCTTAGGGTCATCTACTGAGTCAATAAGATCGTCTAAAGGTTTGAAACCAATTTGTTCAGAATATGGTTTTTCTCCTAAGTTTATAGTAGGAGGAACCCAACCTGTACAGTCAGTATTTACACCAGAGTAAACTTGTTTATTAAGTCCATCTCTATCAAGTCCAACTTGGATAGCTTGACGGATTTTTTTATTTGACATAAGTTTATTTTCTGTATTAATAGTCATAAAATCAAGAGTAGGTCTTATGAAAGGATACCAGTGGACACCTTCTTTGTCATCAAGTTTGTCTGTCCATTCTTTAATAGAAGTAGACATTGAGTCAATTTCTCCAACATCAAATGCATTACCTACAGTATTTATGTCGTTTAAAATTCTATAATTAATTTTTTCTAATTTGATATTATCTTTATTCCAATAAGTATCATTTTTAACTAAATTTACTTCAGAGTTGTGAGTCCAATCAGTAACTTTGAAAGGTCCACAACTTATAATTCCATCAGTACTTGATCCGAAAGAGTCACCATATTTTTCAACCATATCTTTACGTTGTGGGTACATTACTCTATAAGGAACAATTTTGATGAAATATTCAGCAGGAGCTTCTAAAGTAATTTCTAGAGTTTTATCATCAACAGCTTTAACTCCTAATTCGTCAACTGCCATTTCACCACTATTAACTGCTTTAAAGTTTTTAATAGGGTCTAATAAGAAAGCAGCTTGTGCAGCAGTATCAGGGTCAGCTGCTCTTTTGATTCCATATTCATAGTCGCCTGCAGTAACAGCTTGGCCATCTTCCCATTCAAAATCTCTTAAGTGGAAAGTATAAACTAAACCATCATCTGATACATCATAGCTTTCAGCACCAGCTGGTTCAACTTCAAGTTTATTTTCTTCAACTTCATGAATTTGAACTAATGGTTCATATACATTTGAAATTATATTTTTACTATAAGAGTCTTGTCCTACTTGAGCATCAAGAGTAACAGGTTCTGCACCAATGTGGCCCATGTAGTATTGGTCCTTGTCAAGTGAAGCTTCACCAGATTCAGCTGCTGGTTTTCCATTTTCAGCTTTTTTTTCTTCGCCTTTGCCACATGCTGTGAAAGTAAAAAGGCATAAAAGCAAAGCTAACAATAACGTTTTCTTTTTCATTATAAATCCTCCTTTAAGTTACCTAAAATTGTCTGCTGATAAAAAAATAATTTCTAAGCAAACTTTTTAGTAATTATTGTTACTTAAAATTATAACAAAATAATGTATAAAATTAAACACATAAAAATCAAATTATAAATTTTTAGTTTAATTTAATTAAAATTTGGAAAAAATATTTTAATATATTATTTGACAAATATTTTTATTTAGGATATCTTTTTCTTAAAAAGAGGTGTAGTAAATATGGAATACAAAAATTTTAATGTAGAAGATTATTTGGAAATTTATGCAAAATTAATTTTAAAAGATGGACTAAAAATAAAAAAAGACGACACACTTGTGGTTAGATGTCCAATTGAAGCAAGAGATTTTGCAATTATTTGTACAAAAATTGCCTATGAACTTGGTGCAAAAGAAGTGGTTATGGATTATAGAGATCCTCTTATTTCAAGACTTAAATATGAAAATGAAAGTGTAGAAGTGTTGACAGATGTCCCTAAGCACAAAGTAGACAAAGAAAATTATTACATGGATAAAAAGGCAAAGTATCTTTCTATTACAGGTTCTGACCCAGATGCATTTAAAGGTGTTGATTCAGAAAAATTGTTTAAATCAAATCTTGCAAATTCAAAAGCATTGAAAGATTTTTCTGCTAAGATGATGGCCAATTATGTTTCATGGATTGTTGCAGGGGCAAGTATACCTTCATGGGCTACAAAAGTTTTCCCAGATGTAGATGAAAATGAAGCAGTTAAAAAACTTTGGTTTGAAATTTTTAATTCTGTAAGACTTTTTGAAGATGATCCTGAAAAGGCTTTAGAAAATCACGTAAATAATTTAGATAGATATAGCAAATTTTTAAATGAAAATAGATTTAAAAAATTACATTATAAATCAGAAAAGGGAACAGATTTAGATGTAGAACTTCCTGATGAATATATTTTCTCAGCTTCAACTGATGTAAATAGCAGTGGAGAAGAATTTGTTGCAAATATGCCAAGCGAAGAAGTTTTTTCTGCACCAAGACTTGATGGTGTAAATGGAAAAATTTACAGCACAATGCCACTTAACTATAATGGAAATTTAATTGAAGATTTTTATCTAGTTTTTAAAGATGGAGAAGTTGTAGATTATGAAGCAAAAAATGGTAAAGAATATTTGAAAAATATCATTGAAACAGATGAAGGATCAAAAAGGCTTGGAGAAGTTGCTCTTGTTTCACATAACACACCAATTTCTATGAGAAAAGTTTTATACTACAATACACTTTATGATGAAAATGCTTCATGTCACTTTGCATTAGGCAAATCTTATCCAAGTTGTATCAAAGGTGGAGAAAAATTAAGCGAAGAAGAACTTAAAAAACGTGGAATGAACGATTCTCTTGTTCATGTTGATTTTATGGTTGGAGATGCTACAACAGAGATTGTTGGTGTAAAGGAAGATGGAGAAGAAGTTCAAATTTTTAAAGAAGGAAATTTTGTTATTTAAGATCAATTAAAAATGTTTATTTATTTAGCCAGATATTTTGTCTGGCTTTTAAATTGCAAATAATTGAACTAAATATTATAAATCTGTTAGAATATAATAAAGTAATAAAATATTAAAGATGGAAAATAATAAAATATATTAGGAGGGATTATGTATTCTTGCACAAAAACTTGTACTTTAACAGGATTAAATGGTTATCCTGTGGACGTGGAAGTTGACCTTTCAAATGGGATGCCAAAAATTATTATTGTTGGACTTGCAGACACAGCTGTAAAAGAATCCACTGAAAGAGTAAAATCTGCAATAAAAAATTCTGGATATAATTTTCCAAAGAAAAGGATTACAATAAACCTTGCTCCTGCTAATCTTAAAAAGGACGGAACACAGCTTGACCTTGCAATTGCAGTTAGTCTTTTGAGTTGTGACGAAAATCTTCGACTAAATTATTCACCTTATGTATATTTGGGGGAACTTACTCTTGATGGAAAAGTTAATAAAATTCAAGGTGCTCTTCCAATGATTATTTCAATGCGTGAAAAAGGCTATAGAAAATTTATTGTTCCTTACGGAAATAGAAAAGAGTGTTCAATTATTAGTGATGTTGAAATTTATCCAGTAAAAAATTTGGAAGAGGTGATTTCTTTTCTAAGAGGAGAAATTCAAATTAAAAGGTCTTTGGGGAGTTTTCAAAAGGAAAAAGTTTATTATGATGTTGATTTTTCTGATATTAAAGGACAAGAAAATTTGAAAAGAGCATTAGAGATTTCTGCCTGTGCAAAGTCTAATATTTTGATTTTAGGTTCTCCAGGCTCGGGAAAAACTATGGCAGCAAAGAGGTTTCCAACAATTTTGCCGAAACTAGATTTTGAAGAAGCAATTGAAGTTACAAAGATTTATTCTGTTTCAGGTCTTTTAGATGATAATGCTCTTATAACAAAGCCACCATTCAGATCTCCTCATCATACAGCATCGGCTGTTTCATTAATAGGAGGTGGAAAGATTCCAAAACCTGGAGAAATTTCTCTGGCACATAAGGGAGTATTGTTCCTAGATGAACTTCCAGAATTTTCTAAATCAGTTTTAGAAGTTCTTCGTCAGCCTATGGAATCAAAGGATATAATTATTTCTCGTGCAAATGCCAATGTTAAGTATCCTGCTGATTTTCAACTTGTTGTTGCATTAAATCCTTGTCCATGTGGTTATCACAATTCAAAAACTCATGAGTGTAATTGTTCTCCATACGAAATACAAAGATACCTATCTAAAATTTCTCATCCTCTTTTAGATAGAATTGATATTCATCTTGAGGTAGAAGAAGTAGATTATAAAGAAATTTCATCTGAAAGATCTGGAGAAAGTTCTGACATTATAAGAGAAAGAGTTAAATATGTTAGAGAAATACAAAAGGACAGATTTAAAGAAGAAAAGTTTAAGTATAATTCAGAAATACCAGAAAAAAAATTAAAAAAATATTGTTTTCTTGAGAAAAATTCTGAAAAAATTTTGGAACTTGCTTTTCAAAAATATTCTATGAGCGCAAGGACTTATAATAAGATTTTAAAGATTGCAAGGACTATTGCAGATATGGACCATTGCGAAAATATTAAGGAAGATCATGTTTTAGAGAGCATTCAGTATAGAACTATGGATAAAAAATTTTGGGGGAATTAAATGAATAAGAGAGATTTACTTATTTTTTTAAATTGTATAAATTTTAGCAGCGAGAATTCTCTAAAAATTTTAAACTATTTGATTGACAATAATATTTCAATTGAAGATTTTGATAAAGTTAATTTTTTAGAAGAAAAGATTTTAACTAAAAGAAGTTATGATAAGTTAAAACAAAGATCCAAAGATTTCGATTTAATAATTGAAAAGATAAATATTAGAACTAACAAACTTGATGTCAAAGTAATTACAATTTTAGATAATGATTTTCCAGAATCTCTTAGATATATTGAAAATCCACCAATAGTTTTATATATAAAAGGTGACTTAAAAATATATAATCCAATTGCTTTTGTAGGTGCAAGAAGTCATTCAACTTATGGCAAGATGGCTGTCAATAAAATAATAGATTCTATAAAAAATTATAATTTTACTATTGTAAGTGGAATGGCCTACGGAATTGATTCTCTGGCACATAAAAGGGCTATTTTAAATAATTTAAATACAATTGCAGTTTTGGGAACTGGAATAGATGTAGTTTATCCAAAGTCAAATCAAAGTTTATATGATGAAATTTGTGAAAGGGGCGCTGTGATAAGTGAATTTTCTCTTGGCACAGGTGCAAATAAGTTTACTTTTCCTATGAGAAATAGAATTATTTCTGGACTTTCAAGGGCTGTAGTTGTGGTAGAAGCAAAGGATAAAAGTGGAAGTTTAATAACAGCAAGACTTGCAGCAGAGCAAGGAAAAGAAATTTTTGCTGTTCCAGGAAATATTACTTCAATTTATTCTATTGGTACTAATAAGCTGATAAGAGATGGAGCCATGCCTTTAATTGAAACAAAGGATATTTTAGATTATTACCCAGACCTTATTATGAAAGATTCTCAAAAAGAAAGTTTTGAGTTGAGTGCAGATGAAATACTCGTCTATAATTTGATAGAAAAGGGAATAATTAATATTAATGATATTTGCAATAATTTAAATAATGAGGTATTTTATATAAATAAGATACTAACAAAGTTGGAATTGAAGGGTATAGTTGAGAAAATTTCAATGAATGAATTTCAAATATTAAAATAAATTTTAGGAAGAAGGAGATGTTATTTTGGCAAAAAATCTTGTGATTGTCGAGTCGCCTACAAAGGCAAAGACAATAAAAAAGATGCTTGGCAGAAATTATAATGTGATTGCTTCTGTTGGACATATTAGAGATTTACCAAAATCAAAGCTTGGCATTGATATAGAAAATGACTTTGAACCACAGTATATGAATATATATGGCAAAGGATCACTTATTAAAGATATAAAAAAAGAAGCAAGAAAAGCAGATAATGTAATACTTGCAACTGACCCTGATAGAGAAGGAGAGGCGATTTCTTGGCATCTTTCACATATTTTGGAAATGGATCCAGAAGATAAAAACAGGGTAACTTTTAATGAAATTACTAAAGATACAGTAAAAAGAGAGATAAAAAACCCTAGAAAGATTGATATGGATCTTGTTGATGCACAACAAGCTAGACGTGAACTAGATAGGCTTGCAGGATATAAAATTTCTCCTCTATTGTGGAAAAAGGTAAAGGCTGGTCTTTCTGCTGGTCGTGTTCAGTCTGCTGTTTTAAAGTTAATTTGTGACAGAGAAGATGAGATAAATAATTTTATTCCAGAAGAATATTGGACTATTGAAGCAGATCTTAGAGCAGGAAGAAAGAAACTTTTGGCAGATTATTATGGAATAAAAGAGAATGATAAAATAAAAAAAGTAGAATTAAAATCGGAAGATGACGCTGATAAGGTTATAAAAAATATAGATAAAGAAAAATTTGTAGTTGATTCTGTAAAAAAGGGAAGAAGAAATAGGAAATCTCCGAATCCTTTTACAACATCTACAATGCAGCAAGAAAGTTCTAGAAGAATAAATTTTTCTACTCGGAAGACTATGATGGTTGCACAAAGTCTTTATGAAGGTGTAAAACTTCCAAAAGAAGGCTCTGTTGGTTTAATAACCTATATGAGAACAGATTCAACGAGAATATCTCTTGAAGCACAAGATGCTTGTTTAAAATTTATAGAAAAAGATTATGGAAAAGAATATCTTGGAAAGAAAAAAATTGCAAGCACTAAGAAAAGTGAAAAAATCCAAGATGCTCACGAGTGTATTAGGCCAACTGATGTTACAAAGACTCCCTATTCAATAAAAGATTCGCTTTCAAAGGATCAATTTAAACTGTATTCTTTAATTTGGAAGAGATTTGTGGCATCGCTTATGGCAAGTGCAATTTACAATACCATTTCTGCAGATATTATTTCAAATAATGAAGTATTTAGAGTTTCTGGATCGAATATGGCATTTGATGGTTTTTTAAGAGTCTATGATTATAATACTGAAAAATCTAAGGAATTGCCATCCCTTGAAGAAAATCAAATTTTAAAATTTAAAGATGTAAAAAAGGAACAACATTTTACAAATCCTCCTCCAAGATATAACGAAGCTTCTCTTATAAAAGAACTTGAGGACCTTGGAGTTGGAAGACCGTCGACATATTCTCCCACAATATCAACTCTTCAAAGTAGATACTATGTGGTGTTGGAAGAAAAAAAGTTTGTACCTACGGAGTTGGGAGTTACAGTAAACGAAATCTTAGTAGAGAATTTTGACGATTTAGTTGACAAAAAATTCACAGCACAAATGGAAAATGAACTTGATGAAATTGCTGCTGGTAAAAAAATGTGGAAAGAACTTGTTAGATCTTTTTATAAAGATTTGAAAGAAGATTTAGATAAGGCTTATGAAAATATAGAAAAAGTTGAAATAGAAGATCCTGTAACAGATGTTATTTGCGATAAATGTGGAAGAAATATGGTAATAAAAATGGGAAGATATGGAAAATTTTTGGCTTGCCCAGGTTTTCCAGAATGTAGAAATACAAAACCTCTTGTTGAAAAAATTGGTGTAAAGTGTCCAAAATGTGAAGATGGAGAAATTGTAGTAAAAAGAAGTAAAAAAGGAAGAAAATTTTATGGGTGTGACAATTATCCAAAGTGTGATTTCGTTTCGTGGAATAAGCCAATTGATGAAAAATGTCCAAAGTGTGGAAATATTTTAACTGAAATGAATTCCAAAGGTAAAAAAATAATAAAGTGCAGTAATAATACTTGTGATTATAGGAGAGAGGAAAGTGAATAAATTTTCTTTTGAAATAAAGGATAAGTTTGGCGAAAATTATTGTCGCAAAAATTTTATTGCTCCAGCTAGAGAAGAAGATGATTGTTTTGTCTTCTACTCTTTACATAATGATGAACTTTTAAAATATAATTTGGAACAAAAATTACAGAAGAAAGTTCTATTTGAAATTAAGTCAGAAGAAAAAGTTATTGATGAAATAGATAAAATATATAGAGATGAAGAAAAGTACAATATATTAAGAGATATTAATTTAAGATATAAAGATGACATAACATTAAAAGAAAATGAAAAAGAGGATTCTCCAGCAGTTAGAGTTCTTGATTACACAATTAGACAAAGTATAATTAGAAACGCAAGTGACATTCATATAGAACCAAGATTTCAAGATATAGTAGTTAGAATAAGAATAGATGGAGCTCTAAATGAATTGATGAGATTGCCAAAAAATATTTATCCACATCTTGTAACTAGAATAAAAATTTTATCTAAGTTAGATATTTCTGAAAAAAGACTTCCTCAAGATGGAAGATTTAGTTTTAAATTTAAAAATGAAGATATAGATATAAGAGTTGCCACGACGCCAACGGGAACAGGAGAAAAAATTGTACTTAGAATTTTAGATGTACAAAGAATTTCTTATACTCCAGAGGGAATTGGATTAAGTGGAGAAAACTTGGATAAAGTTATGAATTTAATAAGTCAGCCTTCAGGATTAATACTTTGCTGCGGTCCCACTTCAAGTGGCAAAACTTCTAGTTTATATACTATTCTTAGAAAGATTCAAAAAGATGATATAAATATAATGACAATTGAAGATCCTATTGAGTATAAAATTGATGGAATAAATCAAATTGAAGTAAATCCAAATACAGGGCTTACTTTTGAAAAGGGATTAAAGGCAATTTTAAGAATGGATCCAGATAAAGTAATGATTGGTGAAATTAGAAATGAAGATACAGCACATATTGCCATATCTTCTTCAATAACAGGACACTTAGTTTTATCTACACTTCACACTGAAAGTTCTCCGGCATCAATTGGAAGACTAATTGACATGGGAATCGAACCTTATTTAATTTCTGCTGGTCTTATTGGAGTAATTTCACAAAGATTAATTAGAAAACTTTGCCCACATTGCAAAGAAAAAATTAAAAATACGAATCCACTTGTTAATTCAAAATATGTTTACAGAGCTTCTGGATGTGAAAAGTGTAATTCTGGTTATAGTGGAAGAATTGCAGTATTTGAAATAATGATAGTTGATAGTGAAATAAGACAGATGATAACTAATAGAGAAAGTGTAGCAAAAATAAAAGAAGTTTCAATTAAAAAGGGAATGAATACATTATCTCATGAAATTTTAAATTTAATAGAAAATGGAGAAACGACCTTTGAAGAATTTTATAAAAATGTTCATACTGTTGGTGAATTATGATTTATAGGTATAAGGCATTTAAAGGGAAGGAAATAGTAAAGGGAAATGTTGATGCTAAAGATATTAAAGAAGCTAAAGAAAAATTAAAAAAAGATGGACTTAGACCGATAAACATAGAAGAAAATATTGAGTCAGCAAATACTTTTAAATTTGGAGAAAAATTTAAAAGTGAAGAACTTTATATTTTATTTAGGGAACTTTCACTTTTAATAAATTCAGGAATAAATATAGAAAATTCCCTTGAAATATTAAGTTCTCAATTCTCAAAAGAAAAAAAGCAAATATTATTAAATATTAAGGGAAATATTAGACAGGGTATATCTCTTTCTTCATCTATGGAAAATACTAAAGCCTTCCCAATTCTTGTAATAAATATGGTTTATGTGGGTGAAAATACATCGAGTCTTGGGAAAATTTTTGAGAATTTATCAAATTATTACATAAAAAAGAAAGAAATGTCTTCAAAAATACAAGAGGCAATGGCATATCCTATAATTTTACTTATAACTGCAGTTTTTGTAATTAATTTTTTAATAATAAATGTTATTCCAAGTTTTGAGGAAATTTTTAGTTCAAATGACAATATTCTTCCAAAGCCAACAAGAATACTAATAAGTTTTTCTAATTTTTTGAATAATAATTATATTCATATAATTTTAATTATAACTTTGATAATACTAATTGCATTTATTTACCATAAGAAAAATCCAGAATTCTTCCATAAAATTTTTTTAAAGTTTAAAAATTATAGGATGAAAGAAACTTTAAAGTTTACATTTAATATGGATTTATTGCTTGGTGCAGGGCTCACAGTAGATAAGAGTTTAAAAATAATTTCAAATATGGAAAGGAATGTGATATTAAAGAAAAAGTATGAAAAAATTTTAAAGGATATAAAATCTGGAGAAAGTTTTTCTAAAAGTATAGAAAAAACTAAAGTATTTCCACAGATTTTAATATCTATGGTTCATGTTGGAGAAGAGTCTTCTAATTTAAAAGAAATTTTTTCTACAATGTCAAAATTTTATGATGAAGAATTGAGTAGCCACAATAAAAAATTTCTTGGAGTTCTCGGACCAGTGTTAATAATAATTATGTCCATTATAATTGGATTTATAGTGCTATCAATTGCACTCCCAATTTTTGATATGGTAAATCAATTTTAGGAGGTATTAAAATGAAAAAGAAAAAAAGAGGTTTTACATTAATTGAACTTGTAATAGTTATTGCAATTATTGCAATTCTAATTTCCATTGCTGCTATGAGATATAGTACTACGAATTTAGCCGCAGAAGCTGCAGCTCACAACTCAAATGTAAAGGTATTAAAAAGTGCAGGTATTTTATATCTAATAGATAATCCTAATACAAAGGGAAGTATATCAGTTGATAGTTTAAAGCCATACTTAGAAGGAGATAAAATTCCAAAACCAGCAAAACATTATTCAGGCGCAACAGAATTTACTGTAACCGCAAAAGATGATGGTGACGTAGAAGTTAGTCCAGGAATTTTGAAAGTTGAAAATAAATCTTTAGTTCTAGATAATGGAAATTAATTTGTATAAAGTTTTATTGGGGATATTAATATTTTTCCTTGGGGGGACTTTTTCTTCTTTTTATAATTTATTTGTTTATAGAAGGGAAAGGAATGAAAGTTTTATAAATGGTAGAAGTCATTGTGATTTTTGCAACAAAAAGTTATATTTTTATGAACTCATTCCAGTTTTTTCCTATATATTTCTTAAAGGAGAATGTTCGTCTTGTAAAAATAAAATCGGAAAGGACAAACTTATTACAGAATTTACAGTGTCAATATTGTCACTTTTGATATATTTAAAATATGATTTAAGTGTTGAAACTTTCTTGGTTATTGGAATAATTACAGTTGTGATATTTATTGGGATTATTGATTACAAAAGTGGATATATCTATAATATTGATTTGGTTATTTTGCTTATTCTTGTAATTGTTCTTAAAATTTTTCAAAGAGCGAGCATTTTTAATTCATTAAAATACTTTTTGGGAATGGGTTCTATTTTTTATCTTTTGTATTTTACAACTGGTATGATGGGTCTTGGAGATGTATATTATTCTTTTGTAATGGGATTTCTGGCAGAAAGTTTATTTGACGCTTTTGCACTTTTTAGAAATTCTTTTATAAGTGCTGCCGTCTTTTCATTAGTTTTAATTATACTTAATAAAAAAAGTCTAAAAGATTCAATTGCTTTTGGACCTTTTATAAGTATTGCTATTGTTGTTTTCCTTTTATGCAGGTGAATTATGTTTGATAAAAATATTATAAAGTTAAAAATAAATGATGGTTATATAGAATTTAAAGATAAGAGTAATCAAAAATCCAAATTAATTCCAATTCCTTATAGAATATATAGAGATGGAAAAATTTTAGACTATCATCATTTTTATTACAAATTTGATAAGATTCTAGAAAATATTGATTTCAATAAGAGGGATAACATAATTTTAATTTTTGACTCCACTTCAACTATACATATAAATTATAAAATTCCTAAAATTAAAGAAAGTGAAATAAAGAATTTCTTAAAGCTAGAGCTTGAAGACTATGGAGATTTTAAACTTGATGATTATGAGATTTTTTATAGACATAAGGAGGAGAAAGATATATTAGATCTTTCAATTGACCTTGTTTTAAAAGAAATTATTTTAAAGTTTAAAGAAATCTTAGATAAAATTGGAGTAGAGAATTTTGAAATTATTCCAGAAGCACAATCTATTGAAAAAAATGGCAAATATATAGAAATTTCTGTTGACTATGTAAAATACATTTTTGTAAAAGATAATTTAGTAAATATTTACAAAAAAATTTATAATGAAAATATAAGGAAATTAGTAGAAGAAAATAATCTAGAAGAAAAAAATGCTTCTAATATTATTAATCTTCGATATGATCCAGAAGAATTAAAGATAGATGAGGACTTTAATTTTAAATTTAAAAATTATTTTATAAATGATATCTATGAAATGGAAAAGTTTGCAGAAGGAGATAGAATTTATTTTCTTGGAAATATTTGTGATTCAGATATTATAAAAGAAATTTTAAAAACTTATAGTAGTTTAAAGTGGAATTTATTAGATGAAGATATACACATAAAATTTCCTGAAAGAAAAGAGAAAAAAGTTAAGAAAGTAAATTATATTAATCTTTTTTTAATTGTTTTTTCTTTAGGAATAGTAATGGCAAATTTAATTTATTTTTCAAATCTTAAAAGAATGGTAGAAAATACGGAAAAAAATATTTTAACTACAAAAAATACTAAACTCGAATCTGAAGATAATTCTAGCGATAAATTTCAAGAAAGAAATAAAGTATTTTTAGAAAAAATTTCGAAAATTCAGGAGCTTGAAAATGATAAGCTAATTATAACCGCCTATTCCTTTCAAGATGGAAAGATAATTGTTAAAGGAATAGTTAAGGATGAAAATTATTTTAATGAAATTTTCAAAGATTTTGATATTGTAAATAAAGGTTTTTATAGAGAAGATGGATTCAACAAATTTGAAATGCAAATAAAATAATAGTAAAATTTTTTTGGGGTGTTAATTTGGAAATTGGAAAGTTAAAAACTGAATTATTAGAAAAATATATTTTTAATAAATTAAGTTCAAATAGAGATGAAGTTATTTTAAAAAGTGGTACAGGGCTCGATAATGCTCTCTTAGATTTTGGAGATGACCTTATCGTAGCATCGACAGATCCAATCACAGGAGCATCTAAGAATTTAGGATCTTTAGCAATAAATGTTTCAGTAAATGATGTAAGTTGTCAATGTGCTGATCCTGTTGGAGTTTTGTTAACTGTATTGATTCCTCCAAGTGCCACAATAAATGATTTAAAAGAAATAATAGAAGATGCAAATGAAACTTGTAAAAAATTAAAATTAGATATTGTCGGAGGTCATACAGAAATCACAGATGCTGTAAATAAAATAATAATTTCTACCACAGTTTTGGGAAGAGTTAGTAGAGATAAAAGACCTGATGTTAAAAAAGTTGAGAAGGGAGATATTGTAGCAGTTTCAAAATATATTGGAATAGAAGGAACTAGCATTATTTCAAATGAAAAAGATGAAATTAATAAGATTTTAGATGAAGAAGAAGTTTCTTTTGCTAATTCACTTTCAGAAGAAATTTCTGTACTAAAAGAGTCGAAAATTGCATCCAAATATAATGTAAAACATATGCACGATATAACAGAGAGTGGACTCTTTGGAGCTTTATGGGAAACAACAATAGCGATAAATCATGGGATAAAAGTAGACTATTGCGACATACCTATATTAGAAATTACAGAAAAGATTTCAAGATTTTATAATATTGATCCTTGCAGATTAATTTCAAGTGGAAGTATGCTTATGATATTTAATAAAGACGATTTTAAAAGATTTAAAGAGGAAGCAGAAACTAAAAATATCAAAGTTACATCAATAGGTGAAATTACCGCAGATAAAAAATGTATAGTTATAAAAGATAAAGATGAAATAGTTTTGAATGAGCCTGATTCTGATGAATTATACAAAGTTATTTCTTAAATATTACAATTAGGTAACAATATTGACAAACAAATTTAAGATATATAAACTTTAATTAGGTGAAATCAAATGAAAAAATTTTTGAAAATTGGATTATTATTTATGCTCGTGTTAATAACACCAGTATTTGCGACAAATATTTTTAATGTAAGCATAAGCGGAAGTAATTTTAAAGTTAAAGAAGCAGGCGTAACAGTAAATGATGAAAATTTGAAGACTGAGTTTGTCCCATACATAAAAGAAGGCAGAACTTTTGTGCCAATACGTGAAATCACAGAGAAATTAGGTGCAGATGTAAAATGGAATGGGAAAAATCAAAGTATTAATATTGCTTTAAATGGCGATGTTATTAAGATGCAAATTGACAGTTCAGTTGTCTATGTAAACAACAAAAAAGTCAATTTAGACAAGGCTCAAGCACCAGAACTTGCACTCTATAAAAGTCCTAGAAAAGAAACTAAAACCATGGTTCCTCTAAGGTTTATTTCAGAAACTTTTGGCTATAATGTTGATTGGAATAATGATGAAGTTAGAGCAGAAATAAGTACTTTTAGTTCAAAATCAACTTTAGAGAAAAAAAATGAATCTAAATCTACAAAAAACTCAGACAAGAAATTGAAGACTGATGTAAATGATAATAAAAAAAATAAGGACAGAGATAGCAAATCTAATTCAATATTTGATAATAATTATTTTGAGTCAAATGTTGAAAAAAAAGAAACAGATAAGATAAAAAATGAAATTAAAGACGGAAAAGAAGATAAAATTTTTGAAGAAGCAGATCTTAAATTAAAAGATAGAGAAAATAGAGTTATAAAAGATAAAATTGAAATAAATGGAAAACTAAATATAGTAATTGACCCAGGACATGGCGGAAAAGATTCAGGTGCTATTGCAGCAGATGGCGAAACTTATGAAAAAGATGTAAATTTATTAGTAGCAGAAAATTTGATGGAAAAATTAAATACGAATCCGAATATAAACGCAACTATAACAAGAACTAGAGATGAATATGTAAAGTTACTAGACAGAGCTTCTATTTCAAATGATAGCAACGCAGATTTATTTTTATCCATTCACTTCAATAGTTCTGATAATACAGATGCAAAGGGCATAGAAGTTCTCTATGCTTCAGAAAAAAATGTTAAGATAAAGGACACAGTACAAAAGAACTTTGCAAATTGCTTGCAACAAGCTCTTATAAAAGAAACAGGAGCAACAAATCGTGGAATAAAAAATAGACCAGCAATAATTGTTCTTAACAAAACTAAAAATGTGTCAGCTTTAGTTGAACTTGGGTTTTTATCAAATGAAAGTGAATTAGAAGAAATTAAAAATCTAGCTTATATCGATAAATTGGCACAAGGAATTTACAATGGAATAGAAAATTATATGGATAATTATGTCGTAAAATAAGAAAGGGAAATATGAGAGAAGATAGACAAAATGACGAAATAAGACCTATTAAGATAACACCGAATTATCTGGAGCACCCAGATGGTTCAGTGTTAATTGAATGTGGAGAAACAAAAGTAATCTGTACAGCTATGATTGAAAATAAAGTCCCTGGATTTTTGAGAGGAAAAAATAAAGGATGGCTTTCAAGTGAATATTCAATGCTTCCAGGTTCAACGCCTACAAGAAAAATTAGAGATATTTCTAAAGGTAAAATTGATGGTAGAAGCAGCGAAATTTCTAGATTAATCGGTAGAGCTTTAAGATCTTGTATTGATTTGGATAAAATAGGAGAAAGAACTATTTGGTTAGATTGTGATGTGATTTCTGCAGATGGTGGAACTAGAACAGCTTCTATAACAGGATCTTATATTGCTCTTAGATTGGCAATAAAAAAATATTTAGAAGATGGAAAAATTGAAGAAGATCCAATAAATTCAAAAGTTGCTGCCATAAGTGTTGGAAAGGTTAATGGAATTAAACTTGTCGATTTAGATTTTAAAGAAGATTCTAATGCTGATGTAGATTTAAATGTAGTTATGAATGACAAACTTGAAATTATTGAAATTCAAGGTACTGGAGAAGGGGATACTTTTTCTATGAATGAATTAAATGAATTTTTAGAAGGTGCAAAAACTGGAATTTGTGATATATTTAAGTATTTTGATATTTTGGAGAAATATATATGAAGACTTTAGTTTTATCTACTGATAATAAAAATAAGTTAAAAGAAATAAAGGAAATACTTGGAGATTTAGATATTGAAATCATGGCAAAATCTGACATTTATGATTTAGATTTTGAAGTTGAAGAAGATGGATTAACGCTCTATGATAATGCTCTAAAAAAGGCTAATGCCATTGCAGAAAGAACAAAGTATGCAGTACTATCTGATGATACAGGCCTTTTTGTAAATGCATTGGGAGGAGAACCTGGAGTTCATTCAGCTAGATATGCTTCAGAGCATGATGATAAAAAAAATAGAGAGAAACTTTTAAAAAATTTAGAAGACAAAGAAGACAGAAGTGCATATTTCAAAACTCAAATAATTTTAATTGATGAAGACAAAAATATTATTCCAATTGAAGGGATATGTGAAGGTAGCATTTCAAAAAAAGAAAAGGGCAGTCAAGGATTTGGATATGATAGTATTTTTATACCAAAGGGATTTGATAAAACTTTTGCTGAACTTGGAGTTGCTGAAAAAAATAAAATAAGCCACAGAGCGAAAGCACTTGAAAATCTTAAGAATAAAATTTTAGAACTTTAAGAGTTTAAGTTTGTAAAAAAATCTTGACAATTAATTTATAATTTGTTAAGATGTATCTATTGTTTGTGGTGGGTATGGCCTAGCTGGTTAAGGCGTCAGATTGTGGTCCTGAAGATCGTGGGTTCGATTCCCACTATCCACCCCACAATATAAAAAGTGCCTAGGGCACTTCTTTTTTTGCTAGAGTGGCGGAATTGGCAGACGCACCAGACTCAAAATCTGGCGGTCGCAAGATCGTGTGGGTTCAAGTCCCACCTTTAGCACCATTTTATAGAACTATCTGACTAATAATGTCAGGTAGTTTTTTATTGGAAATTTACAAATTTAATATTTTTATAAAATTAAATTTATTTAAACTAGGCTAATTATTTATTTATAATTACTACATATTATAAAGTTGTGCTATAATGAAATTATGGGAAAATTAAAAAAAGCAGATATATTAGTAATTTTTTTAATTGTAATAGCATCTTTTTTTATTTATTTTTTTACAAATAAAACAAATTTCGAAAAAGAAGGAAATATAAAAAAAGTTGTTATAACAGTAGATGGGAAAACTTTTAAAGAAATTTATCTAGATGATAGTATAAAAGAAGATATAGATGTAAATACGATTTATGGAAAAAATAAAATTCATATAGAAAATGGTGAAGTTCATATGCACAGTTCTGATTGTAAATATCAAATTTGTGTAAAAATGGGAAAAATAAAAACTGTTGGCGATTCTATTGTATGTCTTCCAAATCGTTTAATTGTAAAAATTGTGTCTGAAGAGAATAATGATGGTTTGGATATGGTTTTAAAATGAAAAAAAATAGAAAACTTATTTATTTGTCATTGTTATCTGCTATTGGCATTGTTCTTGGACTTTTTGAAAGTGTAATACCAATTCCTGTTGCTATCCCAGGAGCAAGACTTGGTTTATCAAATATTGTAGTTCTTGTAACTATTGTGACCATAGGATATAAGGAAGGTTTTTTTGTTTCAATTTTTAAAACTATTATTTTAGGAATTGTTACAGGTGCCGTATCTAGTTTCTTTTTTTCAATAGGTGGTGCAATTTTAAGTTCTATTTCTATGATACTTGCACATAAATTTTTGAGAAAGTACCTTTCTTTAATTGGAATAAGCGAAATTGGATCTTTTTTTCACAATTTAGGCCAAGTTTTAGTTGCGTGTTTTATTATGAAAACTACTACTATTTTAGCTTATTTACCTTTGCTTGTTATTTTAGGAATTTTTACTGGATATTTTGTTGGACTGGCTTCTATTTATACTGTGGATAATACAAATATATTAAAATAAAGAGGTTTATATGGAAAAAGTTATTTTAGCTTCAAATTCTCCAAGAAGAAGAGAAATTTTAGAAAATTTTATAGATTTTAAAATTGTAACAAAGGAAATCTTAGAAAATAAGGATAATTTTTTTAAACCTGAGACAACTGTGATGTCTCTTGCTTTTGAGAAGGGGATAGAAGTTGCAAAAGACTATGAGGACAATATTGTAATTTCTGCGGATACTTTAGTTGAATTAGATGGCAAACTTTTTGGGAAGCCTGAAAGTAGGGAAGATGCAAAAAGTATGATAAAAATGTTAAGTGGAAGAATACACAGCGTCTATACAGGTTATTCCATATTTAAAATTTCTAAAAATATTAAGTACGTTAGTTATGATAAGTCTTTTGTAAAATTTTATGATTTAAGTGATGATGAAATTGAAAAATACTTAGACACTGAAGAGTATAAAGATAAAGCAGGAGCTTATGGAATACAAGGGAAGGGATCTCTACTAGTTGAGAAAATAGATGGAGATTATTTTAATATAGTGGGTCTTCCTATTGGAAAGATAAATAGAGATTTGATTAAATTATTTGATTTTTGTTTGTGGTGATGTTATGAAAGAAGAAGTAGTAAGATACACTATTAAAGAAATGCCAGAAGATGAGAGACCTCAAGAAAAATTAATGAAGTTTGGAGCAAATTATCTTTCTAACGCTGAACTTCTTGCTTTAATTATAAGAACTGGAACAAAAAAAGGAGACTCTGCAATTGATACTGCTAAAAATATTTTGAGAAGTATTAAATCAGAAAGTGATGAAAACGGTTTAAATAGTTTAAAAAATGCAAATTTTGCAAATCTTATGAAGGTAGAAGGCATTGGAGAGGCAAAAGCTGCAATGATAATTGCCGCAGTTGAACTTGGTGTAAGACTTGCAAATAGTAGTTATAATTCAAAAATAAGAATAACATCGCCTTCTATTGCTGCAAATTATGTATTAAGTGAAATGAGTTCTTTGGAAGAAGAACACTTTAGAATTATGACAATTAATACAAGAAAAGAAATAAATTATGTAAGAGAAATTTCTAAAGGAACAATAAATATGACTCTTGTTCATCCTAGAGAAGTTTTTAAAAGTGCAATAAGCGATAATGCTCATAGTATTATTTTATTACATAATCATCCAACAGGTGATCCAAGGCCTTCTAAGGAAGATATTAATCTTACTAATAATTTAGTTGAAGCTTCTAAAATTATAGATATAGAAATTTTAGACCATATAATAATTGGAGATAATAAATATTTTAGTTTTTTGGAAGAAAATCTTTTGTAGAAATTTTAGGGAGGTTTTATGAAAATTTGTGCCTTAGGGGATTCTATATTTGAAGGATTTTTAGTTGGTGGAAAATCCATGATTTATTATTTAGTGGGAAAAGGTTATGATATAGATAATTTTAGTGTAAATGGGCTCACTTCTGGGGAACTTCTTTGTTCTATAAATAGTTTGATAAGTTATGATAAATATATAGTTAATATTGGGTTAAATGATTTTTTAAATGGTGATTCTCTAGACCATGTTTTAGAAAATATAGAAAAAATTGTTAAAAAATTAAAATATTTAGGTGGTGAAATTTATATTGTTTCGCCTTATTTAACTTCTTCAAAAAATTTAGACGAGTCTTATGAATATTTTATTAATTTTAAATCTTTAAATGAAAAAATTGAAGATTATGATAGGTCTTTAAAAGAAAAGTCAGAAGATTTTAAAGTTATTTCCTTTTATGATTATGCCAAAAAATTTAATATAGAAGATGACTTAATTGATGGGATTCACCCTAATAGAACACTGCATAAAAAATTTGCAAAATATTTAGAGGAAAATTTAAATGGATATATTTGATATTTTAAGTAAAAAAATTGGATATAGAAATTTATCTAAGAGGGAAAAAATATTATTAATTATTTTAACTTTACTTTTAATAGAATTTCTTTTTTATAATTTATTAATTCGAAAAGAAAGAGAAGAACTTTCTGAAAAAGAGCTAAATTCTAGTATATATCGAGAAAATTTAGACTACAAATATAATGGATTTGGAGATTTTTCTAGTGAAAGTGTAAGTAAAATATTAAGAGAAAAAAATTTAACGGAAGATAATTTTTCAAAAGAAAGTCATACTGATGTTGAAGTTTTGTCTATTTCAGGACAAATAGATGCGGCTAATTTTGATAATATAAAGGATTTTACAAAATACTATGGATTTTCAAATATTGATTTAAATAGAAGTGACGAAGATAATTTTACATATGTTTTTAAGGCCAAAAAGCCTTCAAAAACCATTTATTATTCAGATCTTAAGAGTGCTTATTTTGGAGAAGATAGTCAAAAAGAAAACAATGATGTTCTAGAATCTTCTTTAGAAAATAAAGAAATTGAAAAATCAAAAAATGATAATGAAATAGTAAAATTTAAAAATAGTGATAAAAAAGATGAGTCTATAAAAGGTTCTGAGGGAAATAAAAAGTATTCTATTAAAGATAATAATATTAAAAGTAAAAATATAGATAAGTTTGAAAAAAATATTGTGAGTGAAAATAAAATTAAAGAAGAAGTTTTTACTTTAGGGAATGATTTTTTAGATAAGAGCATAGAAGATAGTGTAGAAAATAAATTAGAAAATGATAAATTTATTGTTAGTGATGAAGATATTTTATTAAATTATTATGAAAATTCTGAAATTTTATCTGTGTATGTAAAAAAAGATTGTGTTAAGGATTTAATAAAACTTGGAGTTAATAGGCACTGCAATGGAATGTCCATGTATTTATTTTTTCCTTATGATTCTTGTAAAGAATTTGGAGTTATAAATATATTAGGAGAAAAGATTCCGTATAATGGGCAAATTATAAATTCAGATTGGTTTAAGGTAAATATTTTTGAGGAGGACATAAGTTATTTTTATTTAATTCCAAAAGAGGGCGAAGATTTATTCTTTTTTGCAAAAGAAGTTGAATATTATGAAGAAGTATAAAGCTTTCACTCTTATAGAGATGATTTTAGTTATAGGGATTATAATGATTTTACTTTCTATAAGTGGTTTAAATTTAAATATTCGTGATAGAATTGAATCTAAAAATCAACTCAAAGAGATGGCTTTAGATATGAAATTTCTAAAACATTATGCTCAGATAAATAATTGTGAAACAAGTATAAAAATTAGAAAAGATGGATATTCTACAAATTTTGGACAAAAAAGTAAAGAGGTAAAATTCAATAATCTAGTTAAAGTTGAGTCTACAAATTTGGAAAATATAAGATTTACAAAAAGTGGCAAACCTTCTTTTTTAAATAATATTAATTCTTCTGGTACAATTGAGTTTTCTATTGAAAGTAGGTATTTCTATAAAATAACAATTGAACCAGTTACTGGCAAGGTGAATTTTTATGAAGTTGAAAAATAAAAATCGTGGACATTTAATGATTGAAGTACTATTTTCAATAGCACTCATTGGAATTATTGCATCTATTATTTTGCCAAATATAATAAGTCTTTTGGAAAATCAAAATTATCTAAAAGAAAGAGAAATGCTTGTAAATGAAGTTTTTTCGAAGATGGAAGATATAATTGGAGAAGCTTATAATAATAGTGATAGTAAAGATTTAGATTTTCATGTTACTAGAGATGGAAATAGTGATTTTATTATAAATGTAGATAATAATAAAGTTGGAAATTTAAATCATATAGTGGTTTCTGGTAAAAGGCGTGATTCGGATGAAGAAATTGAGTTTGAAGTGTACTTATCGCAAAAAGGGCTATACTCTTATTGAGCTTGTTATATCTGTTGCTATAATTTTAATTATATCAATGGTCTTTACATCTATATTGGGAATTTCACAAAAAGCTTTAAATAAAACTTATTTAAATGAAAATATAAATTCAGATATTTCTTATACTCTAGAATACATAAAAAATGAAATAGAGAAAAGTGAATATTATACTAGGGGAAATAATGATATTTATTTTATACAAACAGAGGGAAATAAATTTAACTACATATGGTTTAATTTAGAACAGAAGCAAGTTTATAGAAATTCTTCTTTAGTGACGAAATTAAAAAGATTTTCTAGTCTTAAAAGTGAAGGAAAAAATTCATTGACAAATTTAGTAGATGATTTTTCAATAACAGATGATAAAAACTGCTTTATAGTTAAGTTAAAGTTTAAAGAAAAAGAAGAACTTACAATGAAAGTCGCGAAAAGGATAAAAGAATTATGAAGTTTAAACAAAGAGGTTATATTTATATTTTTACAATTATTTTAGTGGGACTTCTTTCTTTATTTTTTTATTTTATATATTCTTATATTTCTAATTCTTCTTACATTAATTTAAATAGGGTAGATAGAATTAAGGCAAATTATGCAGCAGAATCTGTTTTAAATATAAAAATTTCTGAAGATAGTTTTGAAAAAGAACTGAGAGATTTTATTTTTTCTGAAGATACATATAAAAATTTGAGTTGTGAAATAAAACCTTTAGATACAGAAATCATAAAATTATTTTTAAGGAAAGTGAAATTAAATAAAGATAGCGATATAAATGATATTGTAGAGTTAAATGCGAAAATAAAATATAAAAAAATATCAACAGATGCGAAAATTCGAGGGAATTACATAAATAAAATTTATAAAGAAAAAGATGGAGTATTAAACTCAGGAAAGGTGAATAAAGAGGATTTAGAAAAAATAAGAAATTCATTTAAAAATAATGATTGGACCAAGAATAATAAAGTGATTGAATTAGATGGTGATTATATTTTTGGCACGAAAAATGGAAATTATTTTATATTTGAAGAAATAAGAGAATATGATGATGAGTTGAAAGATTTTGTAGTAAGAAGAAATATTCTCTATAAAGTCGATAAAATTGATGTGATTATTCAAAATAGTGGGACTTTAAAGATGGAATCAGAGTGTCAAAATCAAATTTTAATAATAAATGACAAAGTATTGTTTAATGATAATCAATTATCTGGTATAATTGTCTTAAATGAAAATGCGGAAATTTCAAATCATTGCAAGTTAGATGGATATTTAATAGATTTATACGATAGGAATTCTGGCATAGATACTAAATATAATAATTATGTCTTAGAAAAGTATGGATATGTATTGCCTGATTTTATAAAATTTCAGCCAATTTCACTTAACTATAATAATTAAAATACAATACTTAAAAATGGAGGAAAATATGATAACAGCAGGAGATTTAAGAAAGGGACTTACATTTGAATGGGACGGAGATGTTTGGGAAGTAATAGATTTTCAACATGTTAAACCTGGAAAGGGAGCAGCTTTTGTAAGAAGTAAAATTAAATCAGTACTTACTGGTGGAATAAAAGATACAACTTTTAATCCGTCAGAAAAATTTGAAAAAGTAGTAATTGAAAATAAAGAAATGCAATATTTATATTCAGATGGAGAATTATATTATTTCATGGATCAAGAAAGTTATGAACAAATTCCACTAGAAAAAGATATGGTTGAAGATGCATTAAATTTTATAAAAGAAAATGATATGGCAACAATTAACTTTTATAAAGGAAAGGCATTTAGAGTGACACCTCCAAACTTTGTTGAACTTGAAGTAACAGAAACAGAACCAGGTGTTAAGGGGGATACATCAAGCGGTGGAACTAAACCAGCAACAGTAGAAACAGGTTACACTCTTAATGTACCACTTTTCATAAATACATCAGACGTTATAAGAATTGACACAAGAGATGGAGAATATATGTCTAGAGTTTAATATGGAGGAAATATGGAATATTTACTAAAGAGAATTTCTTATTTACAAGGTCTTTGTGATGGATATGATTTGGACACAAGTACTAATGAAGGGAAAATTATATCAGAACTTGTTGATATTTTAAGTGATGTCATTGATGAAATGAGAGAATCACGTGAAGAAATTGAGGATTATGTCGATATTATTGAAGAAGATCTTTCAGATTTAGAAGATTATGTTTATGACAATGATGATGTTGAATTTGATCTTTATGATGATGATTTTGATTTTGATGATTTAGAAATTTTCGATGAAGACGAAGAAGAACTAGAAGAAGAATAATTTTATAAAATTTAAAGACGAGGATATTCCTCGTCTTTTTTAAAATTCTAAGGAGTAATTATGATTATAAAAAATGGAAGAGTCATAGATCCTATCTCAAAGACAGACGATATTTTGGATATAAAAGTTGCAAAAGAAAAAATTGTTGCAATAGAAAAAGATATTTTTGTAGATAAAGATTCAGATGAAAAGGTTATAGATGCAACAGGTAAAGTTGTAGTTCCAGGATTAGTTGATGTTCATGTTCATTTTAGAGATCCAGGAGCTACATATAAAGAAAATTTAAAGACTGGTTCAAAGGCAGCTGTTGCAGGAGGATTTACCACAGTTGTTCAAATGGCAAATACAATTCCAAAAATTGATTCCAAAGAAAAGATAGATGATCATTATAAAAGAGCGAAAGATCTTCCACTTAAAGTTTTTACTGTTTCAGCTCTTACAAAAAATTTTGGAGATTTAGAAATAGTAGATATGGAAAAAAATTATAAAGCTGGAGCTGTTGCTTTTACTGATGATGGAATTCCAAATAGAAATTCAAAATTAATTTTAGAAGCAATGGAAAGAGCAAAAAAACTTGATGCAATAATTTCTTTTCACGAAGAAGACCCAAATTTAATTTCTGAAAATGGTATAAATCATTCCGAAATTTCAGAAAAATTAAATATCTATGGTTCTCCAAGTGTTGCAGAAACTTCTTTTATAGCAAGAGATATTGCAATGGCAATTTATTCTGGAGCAAAAATTTCAATTCAACACATTTCAACTGGTGTGGGAGTAGAACTTGTGAAGCTTGCAAAAAAAATGGGAGCAAATGTTTTTGCAGAAGTTACGCCTCATCACTTATCATTAAATGATAAAGCTTTGTTAGAATATAAGGCTCTTGCAAAGATGAATCCTCCTCTTAGAAGTGAAAATGATAGACTTAGAATTATAGAAGGAATAAAAGAAGGAACAATAGAAATAATTGCAACTGATCACGCTCCTCACAGTGTTGAAGAAAAATTACTACCTATCACAAAAGCACCATCAGGCATCATTGGGCTTGAAACATCTTTTTCGATTTGTTATGAAAATTTAGTTTTAAAAGAAAATATAAGTCTTATGAAATTAATTGAATTAATGAGTACAAATCCTGCAAAAATTTACGGATTAGATGGAGGAGAAATTGCTTTGGGTAAAAATTGTGATATTGCGATAATTGATTTAGAAAGTGAGTATAAGATAAATAAGTTTAAATCCAAATCTTCAAATTCACCATTTAAAGACAAAGTTTTAAGAGGAGAAATTTTGTACACAATATCAGATGGAAAAGTTGTTTATAAAAAGTAAAAAAATATGTCAAAGTGGAAACAAAGATAAAGATTTAAATGAGTTACTTTAAAAAATGTGGCATTTATTATATTATTAAGATGAGGAGGATTTATGAGAATTTTTAATTACAGTTTAATTAATTTTAACAGTATAAAAAATACCTTTAAAAGATTTCCTTTAACAATTATAAGTGCAATACTTGCCACATTTTTTTTAATTTTTTGGACTTTTGAAAAGGCAGAAGCGACAAATATAAAGATGTTAAGTTACGGTATTGTCTTTGCATTTGGAATATTTCTTTTTTCTTTTATTAGTCTTTTTAACGAAGGGCTTAATAATTATTATGATCTAAAAAATTTAAAAAGTAATAATTTAATAAAAGTATTATCTTATATAATAACTTTGCCAATTTTATATGGAATTTACGAAGTTGTTTATGAAAAAACTGGAGCATTAAAGTTCTATGATGATAAATTTATATTTTTTACTTTATTAGCTTTTTTAGTTGTAGGCTCTTCTTTTATTGGCAAATTTAATTATCATAAGGACTATGTAGTATATGTTGCAAAAATTTTTAGAGCATTTATAATTTCAATTATATATAGTTTTATTGTATTTGTTGGATTAAGTGGAATAATATTTGCACTAAGTAGTTTATTTAAAATTGACTTTGGATCTAGTATTTATATTAGAATTGCAATTTTTTCTTTTGTTTTATTTAATGTAGTTACTTTTTTTTCTGACTTTCCTAAAGCAAGAGATTCTTTTATAGATTATAAATATCCAAAGGCTTTCAAGATTTTACTTGTCTACATTATAACGCCTATTGTAATCATTTATACTGCAATACTTCTTGCTTATTTTATAAAGATATTAGTATTATGGCAAATACCTAACAATTTAATTGTAAATTTAGTATTATGGTTTTCTATATTTTCTGTATTATATTTATTCTTTTTATCGAGAATAGATTCTATTGAATTTATAAATAAGTTTAAAAGAATTTTTCCAATAACTTTATTTCCACTTTTGGGAATGATGTTTTTTGCGATATTTTTGAGGATAAAAGAATATGGATTGACAGAAAATAGATTTCTTGTAATGGCTGCTGGAGTTTGGGTTATTATTTCTTTAATTTATTTTATCTTTTATAGAAATAATTCAAATATAAGTGTTCCAATTTTTTTGTCGATTATTATTTTATTATCAGGAGTTGGACCTGCACCAGCTACGAAATTAAGTATAAAATCACAAAGTTCTAGGTTTGAAAAACTTTTAAATAAAAATAATATGATAGTGGGAGAAGAGATAAAGCCAAATTTAAATATTAAAGTCGATGACAAAAATCAGATAATTGACATAGTAAATTATATGGTGAAAAAAGACAGAGTGGATAAATTAAGCTACGTGCCAAAAGACTTTAAATTAAATGAAGATAGTTTTACTAAATTATTTGGATTTAGCAATAGAATTGATGACAATACTTATATAGGTTATAGTTATAGCGATAGTATATCAAATGGAAATGATCTTAACTTTGATGTAAATATAAGTGGTTATAGCAATTTAATTTATGTTTATTCTTTAGATGATATTGTTACATCTGGAAATTATAAATTTGAAAAGACAAAAAATAAGATTAAAATTTATAAAAAAGAAGATGAAGAATATAATTTAGAACTTTCAATTAATTTATCTGAACTTAAGGAAAAAGTTAAGACACTTAGAAAAACTAAGGAGTCCATTAGTCCTGAGGATTTATCAATAGTAGAAGATAGTTATAAAATAATTTTTACAAATATTTATTTTGCTGATGAAGAAAATTTGGAAAATTCCTATATTGATTTTTATTTTTTGACAAAATAATTAGAGGTGATGAGTTGTATTATATAAATTTTGAAAAAGATGTTTTTATAGATGAAGATGTTGATTTAAAACCAATTTATGATATTCTAAAAATCTTTTTAAATAGATGTGATTCTTACCAAATAAAAAGTTTAAAAGAAGATATAAATTCAAAGAAAATAGTTGAAGAATTTGCAGTTTATACCAATGAAAATGGGTATGAGCTTATTTTTCAAGGAATAGTAGATGATGAATTTAAAAAAGTGATTTTAGATAATTTAATTGGTGATTCTGCACTAAATTTTATGGGAATAAATTTATACGATGATGGAATTTTAAAATTAGAGATATTAAACTATGGGAGCGAAGTTTATATTTATGGTTTTGATGCAAAATCTGTTGTGAAATTTTCTGAAGAACTTGAAAGTATTTATGGAATAAAAGATTTAAATGTGTATATGGATGAGAGTGAAGGAGAAAATAATCAAGAGCATCATAATCATACTCACAATTGTGACTGCAGTAGAGATAATTAAAAATTTTTAAAATTAAAAGGAGCTTATCAAATAAAAAATGATAGTTCCTTTTAATTTTAAAGTTAAGATAACTCTTCTGAAATAGCTGAACTAATTTTAGGGATAAGTTGTTTTTTCCTTGATAAAAGCCCTTCTGATATAAATTTATCATTATAAATTTCACTTTCAAATTTTTTTGCAATTGCATCTTTAAAATTTCCAACTATAATAACTTCTGAAACTTCTTTAAAAATGTCTGTAATCATAAGCACAAAAGTTTCAGTATCAGAATTTTCTAAGAAATTTTCCATAGTATCTTTTAAATCTTTTTCCACAGTGGATGTGCTTTCTAAATCCATAGTAAATATTTGGCAAACTCTTACATTAACGCCTTCGATAGAAAAGTTTTTAACATCGCTTTTTAAAAGTTCTTCAGGCTTTTGCCCCTCCAAGCTTGTTCCAGCTTTAAACATTTCCATTGCAAAACTATCTACATCAATAGCTGCAATTTTTTTCATTTTATTTAATACATACTTGTCAGTTTCAGTTGAAGTTGGAGATCTAAACAAAAGCGTGTCAGATATAATTGCTGCACAAAGTAAACCTGCAATTTGTCTTGAAGGTTTGATTCCATTTTCAAAAAACATTTTTGAAATAATAGTGGCTGTTGAGCCCACAGGTTCATTTCTAAAATAAATTGGAGAAGTAGTAGAAATGTTGGCGACTCTGTGGTGATCAACAATTTGCACAATTTCTGCAGAATCCAGGTCTTCGATAGATTGATTTTTTTCGTTGTGATCTACTAAAGTTATTTTTTTCTTCAAGTTTGAAATTAAATGATATCTTGAAATATTTCCAATAACCTTATTTTTATTGTCTAATACTGGATACGATCTAAATCTTGATTGTGCCATTATTTCTCTAACATCGTCAATTAAATCATCTTTGTGAAATACAACAAGATTGTCTTTTGTCATTACATATCCAATGGGAACAGCCTGAGGCAAAATCCTCGCAACCATAAAAGTTGAAAGTCCAGTAGAAATTACCGCTACATTATTTTCTTTTGCAAGTTCTATTAAATTATCATCTAGTTTACTAGAAATAGTTAAAATTAAAAGAGAAACTTTCTTTTTTATGACAGATTCTTGATCATTTACATCGTCGCCAACAATTACAATATCTCCTTCTTTAATTAAATCTTGATTTTTTATTGCCTTTACTGCCATTTTACCAGAAAATTTTCTAGGAACTTCTGGTAAATATAAAATCTTTCCCCTTAAAACATCTAAGATATTTTCAAAACTTGTATTGCTTCTTCCAATAATAGAGTCGTCCCATATTTCCATATAAGATGAGGCAATATTAGATAAGCTGACAATTCCAATTAGATTGTCATCGTCATCAACAACGGGAAGGGAATTGATATTATTTTTTTGAATTAAATCCATAGCAGAAGCCATAGAAAGGTTTGGATTAACACAATAAGCTGCATCGTAGTCAATATCTCTTATTTGAGGTTTTATAGAAGTTTTAAGCCTTGGTTTATTTACTTTGAAGTAATTTAAGACAAATTCTGTTTCTCTATTTAAATTCCCAAGCCTTATAGCTTCTGAATCTTCACCCATTTTATTTTTAAGTTCTGCGAGGGCTATGGCAGAACAAATACTATCAGTATCAGGATTTTTATGTCCTGTTATATAAGTTTTATTTTTCATGATTCCTCCAAATTCCATGATATTATACCATAGTTTTCTTAAAATCTTGTAAATTTATATTAAGTTAGGCTATAATTTAATAGTGATATTATGGATATAGTTATAATAGGAGCAGGACCAGCGGGAATGGTTACTGCTATAAATGCAAAAAATAAATTTAATAATGTAATTTTAATTGAAAAAAATGATAGAATAGGGAAAAAATTGTTAGCAACAGGTAATGGGAGATGTAATTACACAAATTTAGAGTTGTCTCGAAAAAATTATAATAATACTAATTTTGTAAAGGATACTTTGAAAGATTTTTCAAACGAAGATTTAATTAATTATTTTAAAGTTTTAGGGCTTGAATCTACAACAGATGGGAAGAGAGTTTATCCGAAGACGTTAAAGGCAAATACAGTTTTATCCGTATTAATGTATTGGCTTTCTAAAAAAGAAATTGATATAAGAACTAATACAGAAGTAAAATTAGTTGAAAAAAATAAAAATACTTTTACAGTTGTAACAGATAAAGAAAGCATAAAAGCAGATATAGTAATCTTCTCAGCAGGGGCAAAGTCGATGCCTTCTAGCGGTTCCGATGGAAGGAGCTTTAAAATTTTAGAAAATCTTGGTGTTAAAATTACAGATCTAAAACCAGCTCTCACACAAATAAAACTAGATTCAAAATACTTAAAACATTTGAGTGGAACTAAGGTTATTGGAAATGTAAAGTTTTATAAAGAAGATAAAAAGATTGACGAAAGAAGTGGAGAAATTCTTTTTACTAATTATGGAATAAGTGGTCCGCCTATTTTAGATTTGTCTGTGAATGTTACTGAAAATAATTTTATTGAAGTTCCAATAATTAACAATGTAGATGAAAATACTAAAGAGATGCTATATTCTAGATACTATATGTTCCCGGATTTTTCTTTGGAAGAGTTTTTGATTGGAATAGTGGATAAAAAATTTGTTCACTATATAATTGATTCACTGGACTTAGATAAAAAGATTGCTATGAATATGATTTCTATTTTAGAGTTTGAAAAAATTGTGGATTTGTTATTAAAATCAAGATTTAAAGTTACTGGAACAAATGGATTTAAAAATTCACAGGTTACAAGAGGTGGAGTGGAATTATCTCAAATAAATAGTTTTGATTATTCAGTTAAAAAAATTGATGGTTTATATGTTATTGGAGAAGCCTTAGATATTGATGGCGATTGTGGAGGATACAATCTTCACTTTGCCATAGCTTGTGGGTATAGACTTGGAAAAATACTTTCTAACAAAAATAATTTGCAATATAGATAAGTTGAGATTAAAATAGTTTTGCAAATAAAATTTATAAATTATAAATTGTGACATAAATATTGGAGGAATAATGTTTTATTTACAGAATAAATTAAGGGAATATGGTAATATTTCTGTTGGAATTGTGGGCTCTGGTATTATGGGTGCCTCGCTCTTTACGCTTTTAAGCCAAAATGAGAATTTTTATCCCATAGTCTTTTCTTCAAGAAATAAAGAAACTTTAAAAAAAGCTATTAATTCGTCAAATATTAATGATAAAGATTTTGCATTCACTGACAATTTAGAAAAAGCAAAGAAACTTTTAAAAGATAAAAAATATATTGCAACTACAAATAATAAAATTGCAGCAACTCTTGTGGATTGTTTAGTTGATTGTACAGGAGATACAGAAACAGGAACAAAACTATCTCTACTTGCAATAGAAAATAATGTTGATATAGTAAGTTTAAATGTTGAAATGGATGCGACAGTTGGGCCTTACCTAAAAGTTCTTGCGGATAAAAAAGGAGTTATTTATTCTGGAACTAAGGGAGATGAACCAGGGGCAATTGTTGAAATTTATGAATTTGCAAAAAATTGTGGTTTTGAAGTTTTAGTTCTTGGAAAAGGAAAAAATAATAAACTAGATAATTATGCAAAGCCAGAAGATTTAAAAGAAGAAGCAATAAAAAGAGGAATTAATCCTAGAATGCTCACTTCTTTTGTGGATGGTACAAATACTATGATTGAACTTAACTCTGTTTGTAACTCAATTGGGTTTGTGCCAGATGTTAGAGGTTGTCACTTTGTAGATACAGTTCCAAAGAAAATTGCAGATGATTTTAAATTAAAAAAAGACGGCGGTATTTTAAATTCTTATGGAGTCGTAGATTTTGCAACAGGAATTGCGCCAGGAGTTTTTGCAATAGTTAAATCTAAATCTGATATAGTTGATTCCGAAATGAAATATTTATCCATGGGTGAGGGACCAAATTATGCAATTTACAGACCCTATCATTTGACAAGTATTGAAACTATGATTTCAATAATAAAGGCTGTGGTACTTAGAGATTCTTCAATTGCACCAGTTGGAGAACCTTGTGCAGAAACTGTTGCTGTTGCAAAAAGAGATATAAAAAAAGGTGAAAAATTTGATTCTATTGGCGGAGAGATGATTTTTGGAACACTTGAAAAAGTAGAGGAGAAAGTTTGTGGAAATCACGTTCCAATTGGAATTATTACTGATGGAGCTTATGCACAAAAAGATATTTCTAAAGGAAGTATTTTGACATATGATGATTTATATTTAAATCAAGATTCGGAAATTGTAAAAATTAGAAAAAAACAAGATGATTATTTCAAAAAGTAAATAAAGATGGTATAATATACAAAATAGGTGATGATATGAGAATAACACAGGAAACAGATTATGCCTTTAGGATTGTAGGCTATCTTGCTAAACATGAAGGGCAAGTAATAGGTGCGCCTGAAATTGCAGAAATGGAAGGTGTCACAAAGAGATTTACATTAAGAATACTTAGAAAATTAAATTTAGCAGAAATAACTGATGCAAAAAGAGGCTCAAAGGGTGGATATTTTTTAAAAAAACCAAAAGAAGAAATTACTTTGTATGATATACTTACAGCAGTCGATGGACCTATTGAAATTAATAGATGTTTACAGAGTGATGGATATTGCAATAAAAATTCTGAAGACTTTAGGCATTGTAAATTTCATAAATCTTTGGCATTAATGCAATCTGATATAATAAAGATGTTTAAAAATCAAACGATAGACAATTTTATATAAGCTTTGATGAGGACGGTAAATTAAAAAAAACTAAGAGAGCAGTTGGTTGGTGTGAAACTGTGTTTTTATGATTTACAGATCACCTCGGAGCTCAAAGGTCAAAAGCCTTTGCGTTTATACGTTAAAATTTTAAGTGATAGTTACCTATAATTAGGGTGGTACCGCGGTTAGTTCGTCCCTTCTCTTTTTTGAGAGGGGATTTTTTTATAAATAAATTAGGGAGAATGAGGAGTTTTAAATGGAGAAATTTAAAGAATTATCAAGGGATAAGGTTAGCGTAAGAGAAGAAAAGATCTCTCAATTTTGGGATGAAATTGATCTTCTCCACAAATCCGTTGAAACGAGAAAAGATGGAGAAAATTATATTTTTTATGAAGGACCTCCAACTGCAAATGGAAAACCAGGCATTCACCATGTAATGGCAAGAACATTAAAGGATTTGACTTGTAGGTATCATACAATGCTTGGCTATAAAGTAAATAGAAAAGCAGGGTGGGATACACATGGTCTTCCAGTTGAAATTGAAGTTGAAAAAAAACTTGGACTTCACAACAAGCAAGATATTGAATCTTATGGTGTAGAAGATTTTAATAAAAAATGTAAAGAGTCTGTATTTGAATATGAAAAAGAGTGGAGAACTCTTACAAGAAGAATGGGATATTTAATTGATTTAGATCATCCATACATTACACTTGAAAATAATTATATTGAATCAGTTTGGAATATTTTAGATAAAATGTACAAAGACGGATTGATTTATGAAGGTCACAAAATTGTACCTTATTGCCCAAGATGTGGAACTGGTCTTGCATCTCACGAAGTTGCACAAGGTTATGAAGAAATAAAGACAACTACTGCAACTTGTAAATTTAAACTAAAGGACAAGGAGAATGAATATTTCTTGGCTTGGACAACTACGCCTTGGACACTTCCATCAAATGTTGCCCTTGCGGTAAATCCAAAGGTAGAATATGTAAAAGTAAAATATTCAGACGGAAATTATTATTATCTTGCAAAATCATTAACAAAACAAGTTTTAAAAGATGAAGATTATGAAGTTGTTGAAACCTTTCTTGGAAAAGATTTAGAGTATTTAGAATATGAACAACTTTTGACATTTTTAAATCCAGATAAAAAGGCCTTTTATGTAATCTGTGCTGACTATGTTACAACTGAAGATGGTACAGGGATTGTTCATATTGCACCTGCATTTGGTGAAGATGACTATCAAACTGCAAGAGGTTATGATCTTCCAATGTTAAAACCAGTTGATGAAGAGGGGAAATTTACAGACACACTTTGGAAAGGTCAATTTGTAATTGATGCTGATCATGATGTGCTTCATTATTTAATAGACAATGATTTATTATTTTCAAAGCAAAAAGTTTCACACAATTATCCTCACTGCTGGAGATGTCACACTCCGCTAATTTATTATGCTCATCCATCATGGTATATTGAGGTTACAAAATTTAAGGATAAATTAATTGAAAATAATAATAGCGTAAATTGGTTTCCAGATTTTGTTGGAGAAAAGAGATTTGGGAATTGGCTTGAAAATTTAAATGACTGGGCAATTTCTAGATCTAGATATTGGGGAACACCACTTCCACTTTATAGATGTGAATGTGGTCATATTGAATCAGTAGGTTCAATTGCTGATTTAAGAGAAAAGGCAACGACAGATGTACCAGAAGATGTTGAACTCCATAGACCATATGTAGATGACATTAAGCTTAGATGCCCAAAATGTGGTGGCGAAATGACTAGAGAACCTGATGTCATTGATGTTTGGTTTGATTCTGGATCAATGCCTTTTGCACAATGGCATTATCCATTTGAAAATAAAAATAATTTTGATGAATTATTCCCAGCAGATTTTATTTCTGAAGGGATTGATCAAACTAGAGGATGGTTTTACTCACTTATTGCAATTTCAACTTATATGACTGGCAAAAGTCCATATAAAAATGTACTTGTAAATGATTTAATCCTTGATAAAGATGGAAAGAAAATGTCAAAGTCAAGAGGAAACACTGTCGCTCCATTTGAACTATTTGACAAATATGGAGCCGATGTTGTGAGATGGTATTTACTTTACGTTTCACCGCCATGGACTCCTACAAAGTTTGATGAGGATGGACTTCGTGAAATTGAATCAAAATTTTTTAGATCACTAAGAAACACTTACAATTTCTTTAGTCTTTATGCAAATACAGATAATATAGATCCAAGAGAAACTAAAGTTAGTTATGATGATTTAGAAGAAATAGATAAATGGCTTCTTTCTAAATACAATAGACTTGTAAAAAATGTCAGACAAGACATGAATGAATTTGAACTTACAAAAGTTGTAAGAGAAATTCAAGAATTTGTAATAGAAGATGTTTCAAATTGGTATATTAGAAGAAATAGAAGAAGATTTTGGAAAACGGATAAAGATAATACAAAGATTGCAGTCTATAAAACAACTTATGAAGTGTTGCTTGGCGTAACAAAATTAATTGCACCAATTGTTCCATTTATTTCAGAAGAACTATTTAAGTCACTATCTGATGAAGAATCAGTGCACTTAGTAGATTATCCAAATTACGATGAAAATATGATTAATGATAAAATTGAAGAAAAAATGGACCTTGTAAGAGATCTTGTAACTTTGGGAAGAGCGTCAAGAGAAGAAGCTAAGATTAAAGTTAGACAGCCACTTTCAAAAGTTATAATCGATGGAAAATACCAAGAAATAATTGGAGATTTGACAGAGCTTATTAAAGAGGAATTAAATGTAAAAGAAGTACAGTTTGAAGAAAATCTTTCTGAATATATGGAATTTGAATTAAAACCAAATTTCAAAGTTTGTGGTAAAATTTTGGGATCAAAAGTCAAAAGTTTTGGAAAAGTATTGAGCAAAATAGATGCAAAAGATTTTCTTGCAAGGTTAAATGAGGGAGATGTAAATCTCGAAATTGATGGAGAAAAAACAGAAATAAAAAAAGATTATGTTGAAGTAAAAATTAGTGCAAAAGAGGGCTTCGATGTTATAATGGAAAATAATCTTTTTGTAATCTTAGATACAGAGCTTACAGAAGAACTTTTGGAAGAAGGCTATGTGAGAGAATTTGTGTCAAAGATTCAACAACTTAGAAAGAAAAAAGACCTAGATATATTGGACAATATAAAAATAGCTTACAAATCAGATGAAGAAGTAGAAAAGGCAATCGCAGCAGATGAAGAATTTATAAAATCAGAAACTCTTGCTCTTGAAATTAAAAATGAAGAAAATGATGCAGAAGTTGAAAATTTAAATGGTCATGATATAAAGATAAAAATTGAAAAAATTTAATATTTAAAGTTAGTTAGTATGTTAGGAAATTAAATCCTAGCATACTATTTTTTTGTTTCTATTAAAAAAATTAACCTCAGTTAACGTATCTGTACTTCTTGTAAAAACAATAATTGAAAGTATATTTTGAATAAAAAATAAATTCGAAAAAATGATATTTGATATCATTTAACTTTACTTACGGAAATATTTTTGATAGTATCTAATTTGAAAAAATTAGTACATTCAAAAATCAAGGAGGTTTTAATGAAAATATTATTTTTGATATTTGGATTTATTTTTTTGGGATTAGGGATAGTTGGTATTTATTTGCCATTATTGCCTACAACTCCATTTTTACTTGTTGCATCATATTGTTTTGCAAAGGGATCTGAAAAATTCAATAATTATTTTATATCTACAAAATTATATAAAGAGAATATAGAGCCTATAAAAAGCAAAAGAGGGATTATAAAGAGTAAAAAAGTTAAAATTCTTTCGATAGTTACAATCCTTATAAGCATTTCTTTTTACATAGTAAATAATTTACATGCTAAAATTTGTTTAATCTGTGTACTTGTTTTTCATTATTTATACTTTATTTTCAAAATAAAGACGATAGGTGAGTAAATATGTTTAACAGAAAATTATTTAATGAAATAAAAGATGAAAAAGTTTTAATTTTAAAGCTTTTAATTATCAAGATATTTCAACTTTTGACACAAGTATCTATGATTTTTATTATTGCAAAATTTTTGGAAGATTTATATAAAAAAAATTTTGAAGTTTCAAGATTTGTAATTGCAATGTTTTTTGTAATTGCAATTAATATTATTTTAATAAAATATTATTTCAAGATATCTTATGATGTTTCATATAGAATAAAAAATAGTTTGAGGGAAAGACTTTTAAAGAAAGTATTTTCTTTTAAAATGGAATATTCAAGTAAGGTTACAATATCTGAGGTTATAAATTTGGGAGTAGAAGGAATAGAGCAGCTAAATTTATTTTATTCAGAACTTTTACCTCAACTTTTATTTGCATTAATTGCTCCATTGATATTGTTTTTAATACTATCGTATTTAAATTTTAGAATAGCTTTAATTATGCTTTTGTTAATTCCTCTAATACCTATTGCAATAATACTTGTTCAAAAAATTGCTAAAAAAGTTGTAAAAACCTATTGGAAATCTTATACAAATTTATCTGATGTATTTATCGATTTTTTGTATGGAATTACGACTCTAGAGGTATTTAGTGCAGATGAAGAATACAATAAATTGTTAAATGAAAAGGCAGAAGATTTTAGAGTTAAAACTATGAAGTTATTATCAGTTCAGTTAAATAACATTACAGTTTTAGACTTAATCTCTTATCTAGGATCAGCTTTGGGAATAACATTATCTATATTTTATTTTTCAAAGGGAGATTTAAGTATATTTTCAGCTTTTTCTTTTGTTCTTTTGAGTCAGGAATTTTTCTTACCGCTTAGGAAATTAGGTTCCTTATTTCATGTTGCAATGAATGGAATATCTTCAGCTAATTCTTTATTTGATATATTGGAAATAGAAGATTCTAAAGATTTTAAAAAGATTATAGAAGATGAGAATATTGATATTAATATTAAAGATCTTAATTTTTCTTATGGTGATAAAGAAATATTAATAAATCTAAATATGGAATTTAAGTATGGAAATATAACGGCAATTGTTGGCAAAAGTGGTTGCGGAAAATCAACGATAGCAAAATTGATTGCTGGATTTTTAAAAGATTATAATGGAAAAATCTATTACAATAAATTAATTGAAGTTTCTAAAGACTCTCTAAATGAAAATATAATGTTAGTGGACAATACACCTTATTTTTTTAATGAAAGTCTAAAATATAATTTGAAGTGTGCAAATAAAAATGCAAATGACGAAATGTTAATTGATGCACTTAAAAAAGTTGGATTATACAATTATTTTGCAAATAAAGACGGTCTTGATTCGAAAGTAGAAAGTTCTGGAAATAATTTATCTGGAGGCCAAAAACAAAGACTTCAATTAGCAAGAGTTATATTGAGAAAACCTAAGATTTTAATACTTGATGAGTCTATATCAAATATTGACAAGGAGTCAGAAGAATTAATTTTAGGACTAATTCAAGAATTAAAAGAAAAAATGACAATTATAATTATAACGCATAGGTTAAACACAGTTGTAAATGCAGATTATATATACTATATAGAAAATAAAAATGTAGCAGAAGAAGGAACTTTTGAAAGCATTCTTAAAAAAGAAAAATTTTCAAAAATTTATAACCATCAAAAAGATTTAGAAATGTGGGGTTTAAATGAGTGTAATAATTGAGTATAAGAACCTTATAAAAAAATTGCTTAAACTTGTAAGGAATTTAAAGTTTCAAATGATCTTTGCTATATTATTTGGAGCAGTTGGACATATTTTTGCCACTTTGTTGCCTTCTCTTGGAATATATTATCTTTGTAAAATAATTTTAAATATAAAGTTAAATTTAAAATCAGTTGTCTATATTCTCTTTTCTCTTGCAATTTTTAGAGTTTTGTTTAGATATTTTGAACAGCTTTTAAATCACTATATCGCTTTTAAAATTTTAGCTGAAATTAGAGATAAAGTTTTTAAAAAATTAAGAAAATTAGGACCTGCAAAAATGGATTGCAAGAATAAGGGTGAATTAATTTCAATAATTACTTCAGATATAGAATTACTTGAGGTATTTTATGCGCATACTATTTCTCCAGTTTGCATAGCTTTAATTCACACATTGTTTTTATTTATATTGCTCTGGAGATTTAGTCCCATATATAGCTTAATACTTTTAGTTTTTCACTTGATTTTGGCAATTTACATTCCAATATTTACAGAAAAGTCAGCTGGAAAAATAGGAATGAAACAGAGAAAAGCATATTCTTCATTGAATTCCTTAATACTAGAAACATTTAAGGGAATAAAAGAAATAATTAACTTTTCCTATTTTGATAATAGATATAAAGAGATAGAAGAAGCGTCCTTTCTATTAAATAAGTGTACGAAAAAATTATCAGAAAAATCATCGAATAATTTTGCATTGTCCTCTTTCTTTATAATATTTGGAGATTTTATATTTATATTAACAGGAGCATATCTTTATAGAAATTCTAATATAGATATTCTTGGTATTTTATTTTCAACAGTTTTATTTATATCATCTTTTGGACCGACAAGTGCACTTTCTTCTCTTGCAAATAATTTAGTTTTAACTTTTGCATCTGGAAAAAGAGTTATAGATTTGTTAGAAGAAGAGCCAATTATAAAGGAAAATGTGGAAGGCGAAAATATAATTTATGACAACCTTTCTTTGGAAAATATAAAATTTTCTTATGATGACACAAAATTAATTGAAGATTTTGATTTAAAAGTAGAGTTAAATCAAATAATAGGTTTAAAAGGGAAAAGTGGCTGTGGAAAATCCACATTAATAAAATTAATTATGAGGTTTTTTGATGTAGATGAGGGTAAAATTAATTTTAATGAAATAGATGTAAAAGATATAAAGACTAAAAATTTAAGAGAAAATATTTCTTATTTAAGCCAAGAAACTTATTTGTTTAAAGGAAGTATAAGGGATAATTTAAAAATAGCAAAAAAAGATGTTACTGAAGAAGAGTTGATAAAGGCTTGTAAGAAAGCAAATATTTATGATTTTATTATGACTTTAGAAAATGGATTTGATACAGAGATTGTAAAAGAAAATAATGAAATTTCAACGGGACAAGCACAGAGACTTTCGCTTGCCAGAATCTTTTTAAGAGAATCAAATCTTTATTTATTAGATGAACCTACAGCTAACATAGATGCATTAAATGAAGGAATAATTTTAAAATCACTTTATAATGAAAGAAGGGATAAGACTATAATAATTTCATCTCACAGAGATAGTTCTCTTAGAATTTGTAATAAAATAGTTGAAGTTAAAAGAGAAATGGAGTCATAGATATAATGATAGATTTAAATATAACAAAGATACAAATAGATTATCTTCTTTTTATAAGAAATTATAAAGGGTCTAAGACTATAACTGAGGCCAGCATTTTTTTTAATTGCTCTCGTGTGAACTCTAAAAAAATATTAGATAGAATGATTATTATAGGTGTTTTATACAAAGAAAATAAAGAATATGAATTAACTAAAATAGGTAAAGATCTTGCCGATTATTACAATGAAAATCTTCAAAAAAATTTATTTATAGTTGAAAAATTTTTAGATCTAGACTCTAAAGTAGCAGAAGATTTAAGTATTGAAATATTGTCAAAAAGATTTGAAAATTTTAAAGAAGCAATTGATAAAAAATATAAACTTTTAAGCCTATCAAAAACTATAAAGGAGAGGAAAAAAATTAAAGATATTTCTTCCTTACTTGGAAATGGAGTCTATGAAATAAATTTTAATATAAAAAAAATTGATGAAATTGGAGAACAGTCTTTTATGCAAGATTCCATGGCTTTATTTGGATTTGAGAATAACGCAAGTATAGTTATAGAAGAAGAGTCATATATAGAAATTTATGCAAAACCTATAAAAAAAGTTAATGACGGATATTATAGAAAGGGAATAGCGACAAAACTTTTTTATTTTCATGACGGTGAAGAGTTTGAAATAAATTCTAAAGATAGAGTTTTTAAAATCCCATTAAGCATAATAGATTACTGGTCAACATCCGATGGTGTAATATTAGAATCTTCTTTAATTTTTACTATAAAGTCTCAAATAGGTATGAAAGTTCATGAAAAAAAAGCAAATTTTTTGTTTCTCGTTAACCTTTGTTTAATTTAAAAAGTTAAAATTATTTTGTAGGAAATAAATAAAATATTTTCAAACCTTAGCAAAATGCTGGGGTTTATTTTATTGAAATCAATTACAGTAAAATAATAAAAAAATTGTTAACTTGAGTTAATAAAATATTTTAAATAATTGTATAGGCTATCCAATTGATAAGTTATATCATTATTACGAATAATGTTAATTATTAAAAGAGGTAGTTATGATAAGAAATAAAAAAATATACGTATTTATAATTGTTTTAATTTCGCTATTTAGTACGGTTTTTGCAGAGGATGAAAATAATCCTGTAAAAAAAGAAATTGATTTAGAAGACGGTTATTATGAAATTCCAATAAGACTGTGGCACGCAGTTGAAGAAAAACCAAGTATGGGGAATAAGGCACTAAGACAAATTGCAGAGATAGAAGTAAAAGACAAAGAGGCCAATTTATACATAGGATCAGACAAGATGGAATATATGTCTATAACAGCTTCTCTAATTAATATATATTTCCAAAAGGAAGATGGAAATTATTATAAAGCAGAACCAGGATGTTATGAATTGGAAGTTCCAAAGGAACAAGACAAGAGACCAGAGGTTTTTAAAACTTCTTTATTAAATATGGATAAAATGACAAAGGTTTATGTAGATCCAAAAGTTGAGCCAATGGGAGATGAACCAATTAGAGCAAGAATAAATCTTGATTTTGAAAAAATAAAAAAGATATCAGGAAATGATTCTATTTTAATAAAGAAATTTAAAGAAGGAGCAAAAAAACCTGAATTTAATTCGAAAAATTCGGGTGAAGTGCAAAATAAAAATTTAATAGTAAAATATGGTCCCGAAACTTTTTCGGAGGAATTTTCTTTTTATGGAAATAGATTATCTGGCAAGGAAGCAGAACAATATTCCAAAGAATTTAATAAATTAGATCAAATAAATATATTTAATATTGAATTTTTAGGCCCTCTTGATGAAATAAGAGAAAAGGAAGAAAATATACAGTCAAAAAGAAAAAAGATATATGCAAATAAAGAATTTGATTTAAAACTTCCGCTTCTAAAATTTAAAAAAGAAGATAATTTAAATCTTTACTATATACATGATGGAAATAGAGAAAAATTAGATTTTAAAATAACAGACGATTATATAGAAACAAAGACAAAAAATTCAGGTGTTTATATTGTAGTAAAAAGTTCTGGAGAAAACATAGCTTTATCAAATAATCTAGAAAACAGTAATCAGATTTCAGAAATAAAAAACACTGCAGATGAAAGAGGAAAAACTTTTATGGCATCTGTAAGAAAACCTCAAGTAAAAAAGACTACTGCAACACAAGATACTAAAATTCCTGAGAAGAAGCAAAATTCACAAGTAAATTCATTGTTGGTAGAAAATTCGTCACAAAATAAAATAGCAAGCCAAGAAAATAATTTAAATTCTAAAAATATAGACACGACTTCTGAAACACTAGAAAAAACTGAGGAATTAGAAGAAAAAGAATCAAAGAGGATTATTTATCTAATAGTATTAATATTTATAGGATTAAATGCTTTTGCCATAGTTTTTGTTAAGAAAAACTTAAAAGAAATAAAAGACATGAGAGAAGAAATAGTATTTTTAGGAGGGCTTGAGAAAAATGAAAAATAAAATAAATAGCCTCATCTTGATTTTAATTATTTTTATAAATTTATTTAATGTTACCTTTGCTTATAGTGAAGAAACTGCAAAGACAACACCATATTATGCACATCCAGTAACTGGGGCAATTGAAGATCCGGGAAATAATCCAGGGATAGGTCAAGGGATGACTGAAAATGTATTGTCGCCACAAGCACTTGTAGAAACGACAGATGATGGAAGAGTATTTTTATCAGTCCGTTATAATTTAGCAAATTATATAAAAAATGAAACATTTGCAGTTCAAAATTATGGGGAAAAAGGATTCTATTCTGTATCAGCAGAAGTTACTGCACAAACAGAAGAAACAAGAGATTATAGATTTGAAATACCAAGTAAAAATGTAGTAGTAAGGGCAACTTTTTTTGTTGGACCAATGGGACGTGATGTAATATTTTATTACACAATTTCAGACTTGATAGAAGGAAACACAGATTTTGTTTCAATGAAAGGTACAAATTATTCTAATGGAGGTAGTGAATTAGAAATATCAGAAAAAGATAAAGCGCAAGAAGAAAAAAAACAAATTCAAAATTCTATTTCAAATTTAGACGAATTGAAGCCAGTAGAGAATAATGTGAAAGTTGGAGAAAAATTACAAGCAAATCAAGGTGAAAAAGTAGAAGAAAAGGTAGTGAATTCTAAATTTTCAGCAGGAGATCTTGGATATAGTCATGGACTTCTCACTAAAGACTCAGATATAATTAAAAAACTTTATTATTCAGATGAAAATAAAGAAGAAACAGAAAAAAGAAAAACAAAATTAGGGAAAATCACCCTATCTTTTATTTATGGATTAATAGCTCTTTTAGTAATTTTAACAGCAGTATTTTTAGTTTTAGCTATATTATCTTATATTTATAAAAATAAAATTGAAGAAGAACTGGAAGAAAAGAGGAGAAATACTTATGAATAAAATAAAAAAACTTCTAATACTGTTTCTATCAGCATTGATATTTTCATCTTGCGTCGACCAAGGAGCAAGTAAAAAAAGTGATAAAGGAGAACTTAGAATAGCAGCAACATCAATGGCGACAGTATATATAATGGAAAAGTTAAATGTAGACTTGGTGGCGGTACCAGATTCAAAAATAGATAAGATGCCAGAAAGATATAAAGATGTCCCTAAAGTTGGAATGGCTATGACACCTGATGTAGAGAAACTAAAACAGTTAAATCCAGACTATGTTTTTTCTCCAGTGTCATTAATATCAGATTTGCTTCCTAAGTATAAGGCAGCAGGATTAGATTATGGTTTTTTGAACTTGAACAATATTGATGGGATGTATAAGTCAATAAAAGACTTAGGAGATTTACTCAATAGAAAAAAAGAAGCAAAAGAATTAGTCGATGATTATAACAAATTTATTAAAGAATATAAAGAAAAGCATAAAGATAAAAAAGCACCGAAAGTACTGATATTAATGGGACTTCCTGGATCCTATGTAGTAGCTACAGAGAATTCTTATGTTGGAAGTTTAGTAGAACTTGCAGGGGCGGAAAATGTATATGCAGGTACAGATCAACAATTCATAACAATTAATACAGAAGACATGCTAAAAAAAGACCCAGACATAATACTTAGAACGGCACACGCACTTCCAGAAGAGGTTATGGAAATGTTTAAAAAAGATTTTGCAGAAAATGATATTTGGAAGCATTTTAGAGCAGTAAAAGAAAATGAAGTATATGACTTAGACTACAAAAAGTTTGGCATGAGTGCAAAGTTCAACTATAAAGAAGCTTTAGATGATTTAGAAAAAATATTTTACAAAAATGATAAAAGTACAAAGGGAAAATCAAATGGAGGAGAGGTAATAGATGAAAAAAAGTAAAATCTTCTCAATATATTTAGTGTCAATAATAGTTTTAATAATTTTAATTTTGTACTCAGCAAAAACAGGTTCAATAGAAATGACTTTTTCAAAATTAATTAAAGGACTATTTGTAAAATATGATTCAGATGTAGCGACAATATATGATCTTAGATTTCCTAGAATAATAATAGCGATTATTGCAGGTGCAGCTATATCAATATCAGGAGTTTTGCTTCAGGCAGTGATGCAAAATCCTCTTGTCGATCCTGGGATCATAGGAATATCATCAGCCGCAAGTTTATCAGCGAGTATTGCAATGATAATATCTCCATCGCTATATTACTTATCGCCACTTTTTTCTGTTTTGGGAGGACTAGTAGCGTACTTATTAATTTATTCCCTTGCATGGAATGGAGGAAGTAATCCAATAAAATTAATACTTGTTGGAGTAGCATTAAATATGACTCTTGTAGGGATAAACGAGGCTATAAAATCTATGATGGGAGGTAATCTCACAAATGTTCAGTCAATAATTGAAGGGAATGTTTCACAAAAAACTTGGGCAGATGTAAAGATAATGGCAGTTTATGGAATAATTTTCTTGATAATATCTTTATTTACAATAAGAACTGCAAATTTACTTCAATTAGAAGATCAAACAGCAAAGTCTCTTGGAGTAAATGTAAATAGAGATAGATTTATGCTGGCACTTGTAGCAGTTGTACTTGCATCAGTATCTACAGCAGTAGTTGGTGTTATAGGATTCTTGGGACTTGTAGTTCCACATATATCAAGAATAATAATAGGGTCAAATCATAAAAATTTAATACCTTATTCAATGATACTTGGAGCAATAACACTCTTATTGTCAGACACTTGTGGACGTGTAATAGCATATCCTTATGAGATAAAACCATCAGTTGTTATGTCAGTTGTAGGTGGAATATTTTTTATAATACTTTTAAAAATAGAAGGGAAAGATTATGGAAATTAAACATTTATTTTTCTCCTATGGAAAAAATATGGTAATAAAAGATTTAAATTTAGAAATAGAAAAAAAGAAAGTTACAACATTTCTAGGGGCAAATGGTTGTGGAAAATCTACATTGTTTAAATTAATGACAAGAGTAGAAAAACCAAAAATGGGAATTATAAGTCTTGATGGAAAAAATATAAAAAATTTTGATAGAAAAGATTTTGCAAAAAAAGTTGCAATTGTAAGACAAAAAAATCAGATAGCTGGAGATATAAAAGTAGAAGAACTTGTTTATTATGGTAGGAATCCTTATATAGGATTTATGCAAAAGCCAAGTAAAGAGGACAAAGAAAAAGTTGACAGAGCTTTAGAAGTTTGTGGTTTGAAAGATATAAGAAAAGAAAGAGTAAATGCATTATCAGGAGGGCAAGTTCAAAGAGTGTGGATTGCAATGGCAATAGCACAAGATAGTGAAATACTTTTATTAGATGAACCTACAACATATTTAGATATTAAATATCAAATAGAAATTTTGAATTTAGTAAGAAATTTAAATAAAAATTTAGGCAAAACTATAGTAATGGTTCTTCATGATATAAATGAATCCATAGAATATTCTGACACAATTGTAGGAATGATGAATGGAAAAATTGAATTTTGCGGAAAAACAGAAGAGGTTTTGACGTCAGAAAAAATTAGTAAAATATATGATACAAATTTAAAAATTTTAGATTTTCAAAATAAGAAGTATGTATTAGCAGAAGGCTAAAGAAATATTAAAGGAGAAGGACAAATGAAAGGAATAATAATTTATTCATCAAGAACTGGAAATACAAAGAGAATGGCAGAAAAAATTTATGATATTTTAAAAGATAAATATGAGATGACAATAAAAGACATAAATGATGTCGAAGATGAAAGAGAAACAAAAGAATATGAATTTGTCCTTTTGGGAGCATGGATAGATAAAGGAACAGTAGACAATAAAGCCATGAAATTTCTGAAAAAAGTAGAAAATGAAAAAGTAGGACTTTTCGCTACTCTTGGAGCAATGCCAGACTCAGAGCATGGGAAAAAGGTAATAAAAAACTTAAAAGAACTTTTAAAAAATAAAGAATCTTTAGGAGAGTATATTTGTCCAGGGCTTGTCGATTCTGATTTAATAAACAAATTAGAAGGTATTACAGGAAAAGTAGTGCCAAAAAAAGTAAAGGAAAAGATGATAAAAACAAGTTTAGAATCAAGGAGGGCAACAGAAGAAGAATTAATTGGTGCAGGAAACTACTTTTTGGAAAAAATAAATAGAATGGCTTAAAAAGATTTTTAAGTGAATATAAAAATTAAGGAGTAAAAATGAAGAAATATAAAAATATTATTTCAACTGTATTAGTAATAACACTTGTATCACAGGCTAATGTATTTGCAAAAGATTCTTTTGAAGTACAAGAATTACAATCAAATAGACAAAGTATTATTAAAAATTTTGAAGAAAATGTTGATATTAAGAATATAAACAATGGTATAAAAAAAGAACAATTTATAAATAAAAAAGTGTACAATGCGCCAGTTAAAATAATACATGCATACGAAGAAGGAAAGCTATCTATGGCTAATGGAGCAATAGTATCTCCTGCAAAATTAACATATAGTGGAGATAAAGTAACAATAGAATTAACGTTTAATGGGATGACATTATATAACATGAGGGGACATTTAACTAACTTATTCTATTATGAAAACAATCAAGCTCCTTCAGAAGACGGTAAAGCAGTAGAAACAAGCATAATAGAAAATTGGACGGATACAGGGTTAGATGGGAAAGAAAATGAATATCCAAGAGTATTTTCTTTTACTATAGACAAAGATCTGTTTGAAAAGTCAGACTATCTATGGTGCAAAGTTTGGGTAGATGCAATGGATGGAATTGCAGGCAAGGGACTTGGAGGAGGAGAACAAAATGCCAAGATAGTTATAGATAAAGAAAATAAAGAAGAAATAAAACCAGAGTTAAATAAAGAAAGCTTGACAAGCACAATAGAAGAAGCAAAAAAAATAGAACGAGGGGAAAAAACAGATGACGCATTTAATACATTAAAAGAAGCAATAATAGTAGCTGAAAAAGTATTAGAAGAAGCAACAGAACAAACTCAATTAGATAATGCAACAAATGCATTAAATAATGCAGTAGAAACATTTAAAAATAGCAAAGATAAAGAAGAATCAAATTTTGAGTTAGTAAAGTTTGTAAAACTTGAAGTGGAAGATGGCGGGCCAACAGATCCTAAAATAAGAAATATACTAGATGATTATGGACAAATAGTAAAAATAGACGGAAAAAATTATTTGCGTTTAACATATTTTTCAGTAGAAAAAAGAAGCAATGGATATGATTATGGAACAAAAACACTTAAATATGCTTATGAAGAAAAGAGCGAAAAATTAGAAACTAGTGTCAAAATTATCGAACGAGGTAAAAATTCAGGAGAATATGAGCTATCACAAATAGATATACCAATTGATAGAAAAGATGAGGTTTATCTATTTGGAGAGTTTATGGCAAGTCCCTATAATGACAACAAAATACTCGGAAAAGCTATTGTAAGAGTTAAAGATAGTGATATAAGTGAAAAAACTTTTGGAAACATTGATGATTTTATAGTTAGTCAAAAAGGATTTGCTCAAAAAGAACCCATAGAAAAAAGATTTGAATTTGATGTAGAAAAAGATGGAAATTTATATACTCCTTATACATCTAGTGAAGAAGGCAAGTTTAAATTAATAAACGATGGGTCAGGGGAAGTTGCAATAAAAATAAAAAGAAACTCATTTTTACTCAACGATATTAGACATATAAAATATACAGTGGATGGTTTAGAACCTACAAAAGATTCAAAAGAGGCTGATTTAAGAACTGAAAATAAACCGGCCATAGGGTTTGACAAATATTTTGTAATATATATTTCTTACGATAATGTAGAAAGATTAAAAGAAACTGGTGGAAATCTTGAAGTTAATTTCAAAGGTTATAACAAAGATTTTACAAAGTCAACAGATACAAAAAAAATAATAATTCCATACTCAAAAGAATCTTATGATGAACTTGATAAAGTTAAAGATGAAAATAACAATATAAGTTTTAAGGTTGATAGCAATAAAGCATTTTGCTTTAATAAAACAACAGAGTTAAATGTAGAAAACATAACAGATCCTGAAATTCTTAAAACCTTTGATAAATTAGCAAAAGATGAAAAACTTTCAGATTTTGTGGCATATAAATTATCCTTTATTGACAAGGAAAATCCTGCAAACTTGGACATAAAAAATTCTTGGAATAATGATAGTTTTCCTTTAGTAAAGATAAAAATAGAAAAAGATAGTGCTGATAAGTCTTTCTATAAAAATTTAGCTATCTATGAAATTAAAAATGCAAAATTAATTCAAGTTCCATTTAATAATATTACGAAAAAAGCGTCAATAAAAAATCAAGAGTCCTATTATCTGATAGGGGCAAAAGATTATAATACTCAATTAATAGAAGCTAAAGGACATCTAAATAATAATATGTCTGAAATAGAAAATAATATTAAAGGAAATTCTAAAGCTGAGATTAATTTAAGAAATTTGCTTGAAAAAGCAAAAAAAGATATGCAAAAAATATCTTTGGAGAAATCATTAATCTTAAATTATCAAATGGACTATAATTTTGATTTGCTTAAAAATTCTAACAATTCTGACTTTCGAATAAACCAAGAATTAGCAAAAGAATTAGTAAAATGTATAAATAGTGATATTTATAAAGAAATTTTTACAAAAGATTTCTATAACCAAGTTTTAGAAATTAAAAATGAACTAGAGAATAAATTACAATCAGGAGAAGACTTAAAACAAGATCTTTTAAAATTAGATGATCTATTTAAAAATGCAAAATATGCACTTCCATATAAAAATATTTCAGTTGAAATAAAAAAGCAAATTAACGATGAACAATCTATGGCAAGTGGATGTTTTATGGAAAATGGGAAAATTTTATATGGCGAAAATGGAAATTATATTTTGCTAAATTTACAAACTATGAGTCCTGGATTTTTAAATGCACATTTAACGAAATTAAGCATTTTTAAAGATGGAATAGATGGAGAAAAACTTGATGTTTTATCAATTTATAAATATAGCGATATAATGCCTGGAAATTCAGGAAAAGTAGGGATATTTGATAAACAATTATTAATAAAATTGCCAAAAATAGATAAAGATACTTTTTTCATTAGAGTTGCAAATGACGGAATGAATGGAGCAGCTCCTGGAGCAAGGTTAAAAATAACTCCTACAGGAGATTTAATAGAAGATGAAGTCGAAAAACCAAAGAAAGAGTTAAACAAAAAAGATTTGACAAACACAATAGAAGAAGCGAAAAAATTAGAACAAGGCAAAAAGACAGAGGAATCTTTTAATATATTAAAAGAAGCAATAATAGAAGCAGAAAAAGTATTAAAAGAAGCAACAGAACAAACTCAATTAGACAATGCAACAAATACATTAAATAATGCAGTAGAAAACTTTAAAAATAGCGAAGATAAAAAAGTAAATCCAACGTCAGAAGAAAAGATAATGCCTAAGGAAGAAAGTGATTCTAAAATAAGAACACACTCAAGAACTGAAAAAAATAAGACAAATAAATCAACTGATGAAAAGAAAAAAGAAACTAAAAAAATAGAAATTAAAAATATTGAAAAGTCTACGATCAACAAAAATTTTAATGATACAAAAGATCACTGGGCAAAAAATTCAATAGACTATGTAGTAGGGAAAGGATACTTTGTAGGACTTAGTGAAACAGAATTTGGGCCAAATAAATCAATAACAAGAGGACAATTCGTAACAGTGCTAGGAAGAATGTTAAACATAAACATAAGTGACTATAACACACAAAACTTTAAAGATGTGAAAGCTAGCACATACTACAGTCCATATATTACATGGGCAAATAAAGAAGGAATAGTAAGTGGAATAGGAGAAGGAAAATTTGCACCAGACAAAGAACTGACAAGAGAAGAAATGGCAGTTATTATGACAAAATTTCTAAAAGTATCAGGAAAGAATCTAAATGCCAAAGGAAATGAAAATGGATTCAAAGACGAAAAAAACATTGCAACATGGGCAAAAGAATCAGTAAAAGAAATGGCAAGACTTGGAGTAGTAAGTGGAATGGAAGATGGAAAATTTGAACCAAAATCAGCATTTACTAGAGCACAAGTTGCACAAGTATTATATAACATTGACCACAATTAATATTATTTAGAGTTTTCTTAAAGCTTTGAAAAAAAATCACTTAAAAATCATAGAAAAAGATTTTTAAATAAATATTAAATTAGAAGGGGTGATTAAGAAAAAATATTTTAAAAATAAAGCTTCAGAAATAATTTAGATTATTTTTTATGTAAGAATGTAACCATAAAACATAAATGTTTTATAAATTTATTAAAAAAGTAGAGGAATATTAAAATTAGTAAGACTGTAACTAAAGCAAATTACAAAGGAGCAAAAAATGAAAAATATAAAAAAATTAGGTCTACTTATGTTTGTATTGATGATGTTATTGCCATCATTTGCAATGGCAAAAGAAGAAGATATGAAATCTATCGAAGATCAAATTAGAGAAACAATAGATTATTCAGATAGAGAAATATTTGGAACAAATTATAGCTTAAGATCAGCTGGAATTGAAGATTTTGCAGTATATCACAGGGAAGAATCAAAGCTATCTATGGCAGATGGTGCTTTTGACAAGGAAAAATCAATTGTAGAACAAGATGAAAATAATTATATTTTCACTTTTTACACTAAACCAGTTACGAAGAAAATGTTTGGAAAGTATTATGAGGCCGATTGCACAGAATTAAAATTTATAATAAAAGGACAAGAAGTAAATGCTACACCATTTGGTTCTAAAAAAGCTACAAGTAGTGAAAAAATGGTGCCAGAAGGATTTACAATAACAGTCCCTAAGTCTGCACTATTCAGTCAAAATTTAGGAGGATATTCACAATATTTTAAAATTAAGTTTGAAACAAATCTTGAAGATTCTGGAGCATTGGGAGTAATTGGAGATAAGATGATGAATCGCAATGCCAGATTATTTGTAAGATAAAAAGTTTAAGTAGGAAAAATATTCCTCAACTTAGAAAAGGAGAATAATAATTGAGAAATAATTTTAAAAATTCAAACAGATTGTTTTTTTCGATTTTACTATTATTAATATTTATTCCGTTAAATATATTTGCAACAGAGGAACCTCCTATAGAAGTGCCTACTGTAAATGATTCTATGACATATTTTGATATTCATCCAGAAAATTATAGAAGATGGAAGGTAAAGCATAATTTTTCAGAAGATATGTTGAAAGTAGAATCAAAAAAAATCAATGAAGAGGATAATCTATTCAAAAATTTTAAAGAAAAACATAAGGCAGAAGCTGACTCCATGATTCATCAGAAAGAAGAGTGGAATTGCTATGAAATAGACGTATTCTGCAAAGACAATGCTGGAAGTTATGGTAACTTTGTTATAAATAGCAAACACAAGAGAGATGAAGACACTTACAATATTTGGCCAGAACAATTTGAAATGTACGTTTCAAGATTTGATGAAACAACAAATACATTTGAAGAGCCAAAAAAATATGTAAAAGTAAAAAATGATGTTGAGGCAAATGATTGTAAAACAGAAGAACATTATTATCTAGTACAAGATTATAACTCAAGTTCTGACGGTAGAGCTTACTACGCTTCTGTAAATTTAGGAACTAAGCGAATAGGAAAAGATCGTACTCATAAAGACAAATTTAGAGTATATGTATTTCAAGGACATCCTGAGCCAATACCTAAAGACCTATTAGCAGGAGAATATGAAATACCTTTATCAATAAGATATGCTTTTAGACCGGGTATGTATTCAATGGCATCAGATGCTGTAGACGACAGAGGTAAATTAATAGTTGGAAATGATGGAAGTTTAAAACTTAGAATAAAATTTAAGCCAATGACTAATTCAGATCCAAAATATACTGGAACAACAAAACCTATAGAAGGACATTTGACGGATCTTTGGACTTATAATTCTATAGATGATTTCAATAATTATATGAATAACCGTACGTATTTTTCAGGAAATAAAATATTTTTAAATGATCAGAAATATTTAAAATCAACTTATAGCAGAGGATATTATAATTATCCAGAAGAGTTTGAAATTCCTCTTGAGTATTCTAATGGCAAAACTAATTATGAATCTCAAAAGATGTTTACCGTAAGGGTTGATGCAATGGGAAGCATGGATCCTCAATTTAATCTTCTTATGCGTCACAAAGACATGACTTTGAAAAAAGTAGATCTCCTATCAGGGAAGTATGAATCTATGCCTCTTATAGACGAAACAGACACAATGAACGAAGGTATAAAAAATTTTTGGGAAAATGGAAAGTTTAAATACACCAAAGAAGAATATAATAATATGCTTGCAGATTCTTCCATATCAAGTTCAAAACTTTTAAATACTGATATAGGAATTAATCCATATTATGAAGTTGAATTTAAAGATAACAAGGCGAATATTACAGTATCCTATGTGAAAGGAGTTGTAGGCTCAAACGGTCCTGAAGAATTTGGTTTAGTAAAAATTAATGAAGATAAGGACATCAGATATAAAACTGCCGATGGAAAATTAAAACCTATCGAAATATTGGAAGAAGAAGACTTTACTTTAGACCCTGCTAAAACTAAGTATAAAAAGAGAATTACAAAGATAAGATTGGATAATGTACCTTTGTCAAAGCTTGGAGATCTAAATCAATTTATATATCTTGAAAATGCAAGACTTGCTCGCTGTTATAATGACTCTGGTAATATGAGAATTGGGGTTAAACCGAACGAATGGGATGATCCTATTGAAAATATGTATGGCATCAATAATTTTGATATAAAAAAGATGGTCTTATTAGAAAAGACAGAACCTACTATAAAAAAAGATGAACTTCAAAATAAAATAAAAGAAGCAAAAGCTATAGAAAAAGGAGATAAATCTGATGCAGATTTTAATACTCTTAAAGAAGCTATAAAAATTGCAGAAAAAGTTCTTGAAGAATCAACTAAACAAGAAGAAATAGATAGAGCAGTTAAAGACTTAGATACTGCAATAGAATCTTTTAAGAATAAAAAAATCTCTCTAAATAAAAATGAACTTCAAAATAAAATATCAGAAGCTAGAAAAATTACTCAAGGAAACAAAACTGATAATGACTTTAAATTGCTACAAACTGCAATAAATTCAGCAGAATCAATTTTAAATAGCGCAAATGAACAAAAGCAAATAGATGAAGCTTTAACTAATTTAAATACTGCAATAGAAACTTTTAATAATAGTACAGGCAAAAATACTGAGGAACAAAAAGAAAAAATTTATAATGTTCCAGTAAGACTTATGCATTTTATAGAAGATAAGGATTCTATGGGTAACAAGGCCTTAATATCACCTGCCAAGGTGAGCATAAAGAATGATCTTGTAACTATTGACTTAACTTTTAAAGGAATCGAAGTACCAATAGGAGCAAATAGTTTTTATGGACATTTAACTAACTTATTTACTTTTGAAGAAAATAATTCTAGAGGAAAAGCTATTGAAACCCAAATCATAGAAAAATATATGGATCAATCTTTAGACGGATCTCAGAAAGAATTTCCAAAGGTATTTAGAATTAATATGACTAAGGTCGAATTTGAAAATCTAAAAGATAATGCTCTTTATGTAAAAGTTTGGGTAGATGCTATGGATGGTTTAGCAGGTGGAGAACCGGGAGCAGGATCACAAAAAGCAAGGCTTGTTTTTGACAAGGCTAATATGACTGAAGTGACTCCTGGAAAAGACACTCCTACACCTCCAACTCCATCAAGTCCTGATCTAGGTAATAAGGAAAAACTTATAGATGCTTTAAGATATTCTGCAAACTTAGGAGGTTCTCAATACACTTATGAAAGTAATATGAGATATGTAAATGCTTATAATGCGGCTATGGCTTTATTATCTAAGAGCAATGTGTCTGAAAATGAAATTAAGATTGCTATAGACAATTTAAATGCTGCAGCCTCAAGTCTTGTTAAAAATACTAATAATGTAAATAATAATGGGATTAGCAACGAAGATAACAATTCATCATGGAGAGATAATAACAACAATGGTTGGAATAACAATTGGAGGAGTGATAGTAATAATTCCTCTTGGGTAAGCAATAAATTATCATGGGACAACAATCAAAATAACAACAATAACAACAACCAAAACAATGGGCCAGTTACAATAACTTATGAAGTACCAGTAGAAGTGTTGCATGCACATCAATCAGGCTACTCAATGGCTAACAATGCTATAAACCATACAGCTAGAGTAGAAGAAAGAGATGGAAAATTCCGTTACAGTGTTCAATTTACTCAAATGAAAAGAGATTTTGGTGGCAAACAATTCACAGGAAATCTATATAATTTATTTATCAATGATGGAAGCAAGTATAGAGCAGATCAATCACGTGGAAATATTTGGTCATGGGTCATGAATGGAAAATATGACAAAATAAATATATCAGTATGGGTTGATGCCATGGATGAAATAGCTGGCAAGGGTCCAGGAGGGGGAGAACAAGATGCAGTTTTATCTTTTAACTGGAATAACGCAAAAGAAGTTTCAAGAACTGGTGGAAATAATAACCAAAATAATCAACATAATCAACGAAATCAACAAAGCCAAAACCAACAAAATCAAAACAATTCTAGCAAAAGTACAAGCAAATTTAACGATACATCTGGTCACTGGGCAAAAAATTCAATAGACTATGTAGTAGAAAAAGGATACTTTGTAGGACTTAGTGAAACAGAATTTGGGCCAAATAAATCAATAACAAGAGGACAATTCGTAACAGTGCTAGGAAGAATGTTAAACATAAACATAAGTGACTATAACACACAAAACTTTAAAGATGTGAAAGCTAGCACATACTACAGTCCATATATTACATGGGCAAATAAAGAAGGAATAGTAAGTGGAATAGGAGAAGGAAAATTTGCACCAGACAAAGAACTGACAAGAGAAGAAATGGCAGTTATTATGACAAAATTTCTAAAAGTATCAGGAAAGAATCTAAATGCCAAAGGAAATGAAAATGGATTCAAAGACGAAAAAAACATTGCAACATGGGCAAAAGAATCAGTAAAAGAAATGGCAAGACTTGGAGTAGTAAGTGGAATGGAAGATGGAAAATTTGAACCAAAATCAGCATTTACTAGAGCACAAGTTGCACAAGTATTATATAACATTGACCATAATTAAGGGATATGTGATAGGGACTTTCCTTTATGGATCGTCCCTAAAAAGTTTAATTGTTTTATAAAGAAAAGAAGAGGTTAAAAATGAAAAAATTAATTTTATCATTGATGTTAGTATTAGCTTTAATTCCAAGTTCAATATTTGCAGCTGGAACAAAATATGAAGTTCCAGTAAAACTTGAAAAATATGGAGAACCTGGAAAGGACTCTATGGGGAATTCATCATTAAAGCAAATGGCAGAGGTAGAAGAAAAAGATGGAAAATTTATTTACAAACTTTATTTAAGAAAGATGGAGTTTATGAATATGGAGGGTGAACTTACAAATCTTTTCATCTACGAAGGAGATGAAAACTCTAATAGAGTTGAGACAAAACAAACTCCAAATGAGGGGGAGTATTGCAAGGTTCACGAATTTGAAAGACAAAATCCAAAAGAAGAAAAAATTCTTGTTGCAGTTTGGGTTGATGCAATGGATTCCATTGCAGGTGGAGGAAAAGGTTCAGGAGAACAGAAGGCTTATTTAAAATTTGATTGGGCAAATGCTAAAACTTTAGAAAATAAAGAAGCTAAAACTGAAATAAAGACAGAAAGCAAAAAAAAAGAAACTAATTCTGAAATAAGAATTTTTGTAAATGATAGCGAAATACAATCAGAAACACCAGCTTATATTGAAAATGAAAGGACTATGGTGCCGCTTAGATTTATTTCAGAAGCACTTGGAGAAAAAGTTAATTGGAAATCTGAAACGAAAACTGTTGTAATTGGAGATAACAAAGCTAGTCTTGTTATTGGATCAAAAGAAATCGATGCTAATGGAAAAAATATTGCAATTGATTCTCCAGCAGTTGTAAAAAATTCTAGGACTTTTGTACCTTTAAGAGCAATTTCAGAAATTTTGGGAGCAAAGATAGAGTGGGATGGAGTTACAAAAACTGTAAAAATAAATAAATAGTAAAAAAATCTCTTGTCTTTAATTAGTATAAAAAGATAAGAGATTTTTTGTTTAGGAAATTTTTCATAAAACATGAGCGAACATAAAATTTTTTATAAAAAATTAAATTATAGTACGGCATTTAAAAATTTTTGTGTATTTTTATTTTTCGTTGTATTAAATATATATTCAGGATTTCCAATATCTTCTATAATTCCATTTTTCATAAATACAACTGTATCTGATATTTCTTTTGCAAAGCCCATTTCATGTGTCACGATTATCATAGTAAGCCCTTTATATGAGAGATTTTTTATTACATTTAATACCTCTTTTACCATTTCTGGATCAAGTGCAGATGTAGGTTCATCAAATAATAACACATCTGGTTTATTTGCAAGTGCTCTTGCAATAGCAACTCTTTGCTTTTGACCACCAGAAAGCGAATTAGGATAGGAATCTTTTTTATCTTCTAAGCCCATATTTTGTAAAAGTTTTATTGCATTTTCTTTTGCAGATTTTTCATCTTCTTCCTTGACTTTAATGGGAGCTAGAGTAATATTTTCTAGTACAGTTTTATTAGGAAATAGATTAAAATTTTGAAAAACCATTCCAATTTTTAGTCTTATTTTTTCTAAGTTTGAATTTTCTCCAGTAATTTCATATCCATCTAGATAGATTTTTCCACTGTCGCATTTCTCAAGAAGATTAATACATCGAAGGAGTGTTGATTTTCCAGAACCACTTGCTCCTATAATTGTTGTTACCGTTGAATTTTTAATGTTTAAGTTAATTCCTTTTAACACTTCTTTGTTATCAAAGGATTTATACAAATTTTCAATTTTTATCATATTTTCCCTCCACAAATTTTAATAATCTTGTAAGAGTAAAAGTAATTGCAAAATAAAGTAGGGAGCCAATAATAAGTGGTTCTAGAGATTTATAAGAAGAACCTCTAACTAAATTTACATTGTACATAATATCTGTAACACCAATAGTTGAGATAATAGAAGTTTCTTTAATTACTGCTATAAATTCATTGGCAAGAGCTGGTAAAATATTTTTTGTAGCTTGTGGTAGTATTATTTCTTCCATAACTAGAGATTTTTTCATTCCAAGTGAAATTGAAGCCTCCCATTGACCTTTGTCGATTGCATTTATTCCTGATCTAATAATTTCTGCAACATAAGCAGCAGAGTTTAAACTCACAGCGATTACACCTGTGATATACGCAAAAGTAGAAATTGAAATTCCAAAGTCTTTAAAATTAATTAAAGTTGCAAGCCCAAAAAATATAAAAAATACTTGAGTTAGCATAGGGGTTCCCCTCACAATTTCTATATAAATATTAGAAAGTATATTTAAACTTTTAATTTCAGAAGATTTCATGAGATATAAAAAAAGTCCCAATATTGACCCAAGTAAAACTGAAATTAAAGAAAGTGAAATTGTAACTCCAAGACCTTTTAAATAATAAGTACTGTAATCCTTAAAAATTTCTGCACTTGTGCCAAAAAAGTTTATTATTAGATTTCCAAAAATAAATATTAATAAGATAAATACTAGAATTACAAGGATATTAATTATCTTATTTTTAGAAAGTTTATTGTTTCCTAATTTATAAATATTTTCCATAAGATCACCTATTTAACAGATAGTTCCAAGGCTTCGTTGTAATATTTATCAATTTTGCCTTCTTTTTTAAGCCTATCTAAAGTTTTGTTTACAGCTTTAAGAAGTTCATCGTCATTTTTATTAAGTCCAATGGCTGTTCCATCAACGTTAGCTTCAAAATAAAAACTATCTTCAAGTTTTAAATTTTTATTTGAGAGTTCATAATTATCTCCCACACATTTTTCTACAATAATTCCATCTATAAGCCCCTTATTTAATTGAGCAATTAAGTCAGGAGTTTTTGGAAGAGAAACTATATTTTTTATATTTAAATTTTTAGCAATTTCTTCTTGCTCTGTTGCAGTTTGTACTCCAATAGTTAATTTTTTTACGTCATCTTCATTTTTATATTTCCCAAAATCTTTAGAATTAACTAATAAGTAATTTTTAGGTTCATAGTAAACTTTTGAAAATGCCATAGATTTTTCTCTTTCAGCAGTTTTTGAAATGCCAGAGATTGCAAGATCAATAACTCCTGTGTCTAAACTTGCAAGGACAGAAGAAAATTCCATGTCAGATATTTCTAGTTTGACACCTAAATCTTTTGCAATTTCTTTCGCTATAAAAATATCAAAGCCAACTATTTCGTCTTTTCCATTTATATTTTTGTGAAATTCAAAAGGTGGATAATTTGCATTACATCCCATGACAATTTTTCTAGATTTTTGAATTTCATCTAGTCTGTTAGAGTTATCCTTGGACTTATTTAAAAATAATGTGAAAGCCAAGATTATGGCAGCTAAAATTATTATTGATGTACTTATTATTTTTTTCATTTTTACCTCCATTTTAAAATAAAAAATCGCCTCTACGAAAGAGGCGAAGTCCGCGGTACCACTCTAATTATCCTTAGATATCTCAAAACTTTAAGGCAGTTAACCTCTGCAAATACTATTTTCCTTGTAGAATCTCTGTGGTTCTATTATATTCTTTTCCTTTGCAAGCTTTCACCTAATCTTGCTCTCTAAAAAAGTTATGAGAATACTTTTTGTCCACTTCATTGATTTCTAAAAACTTTACTACGACAAATTTAAAATGTCAAGTGTTTTTTGGGAATTTTACAAATAATTTTTTTAGCGACAATGAATTTATTTATTATTTTATAAATAAAATAAATTTCTTCTAAAAATTTTCAAAAAAGTCTTGACAAATGAAAAATATGTTGGTAGCATATCAAACAACATAAGCAAAGAAAAGACTAGTAAAATTATCCAAGACTTTTAGAGAGTTTCTGTTTGGTGAAAAGAAATAGGGAGGATAATTTGAAAAGGAGCTTGGAGCTTGCATTTCGAAATTTAGATTTGCACGGTTACGCGTTATAGTTTTTGAGGTATAGAAATATATAAATTTGGGTGGTACCACGTTCTTCGTCCCTTCATAGGGGCGATTTTTTTATACTTTTTTTGAGTCTCAATTTGTAAGTTATTAAAAAATAGTTGATAAAATTTGGAGGAAGAAAAATGAAAAATAACAATTATAAAAAAGTTGCCCTAGCTTATTCAGGTGGTCTTGATACATCAATAATAATACCGTGGTTAAAGGAAAATTATGGCTGTGAAGTTATTGCAGTTGTAGGAAATGTAGGACAAACAAAAGAGATTGAAGGTTTAGAAGAAAAGGCTATAAAAACTGGTGCTTCAAAAATTTATATTGTAGATCTTGTAGAAGAATATGTAAAAGATTTTGTGTTCCCTACTTTAAAGATGGGTGCAAAATATGAAAAAAATTATTTACTTGGAACTGCAACCGCAAGACCAATTATAGCAAAGGCTCTTGTTGATATTGCAAAAAAAGAAAATTGTGATGCAATTTGTCATGGTTGTACTGGGAAGGGAAATGATCAAATTCGTTTTGAAATGGGAATAAAACATTTTGCACCTGATATGCCAATAATTGCACCTTGGAGAACTTGGGATATAAAATCTCGTGAAGAAGAAATTGATTATGCTGAGGCACATAATATTCCTCTAAAGATTTCAAGAGAAACGAATTATTCAAAAGATTTAAATATAATGCACTTGTCACATGAAGGTCTTGATTTAGAAAATCCAGGAAATTACCCAGATTTTGATAAAATTTTGGAACTTTCTGTATCTCCTATGAAAGCAAAAGATGAGGTTTGTAATCTTGAAATTGAATTTGAAAGTGGAGAACCTGTTGCAGTAAATGGAGAAAAAATGTCGCCAGCAAATCTTTTGAAATATTTAAATGAGGTTGGGGGAGAAAATGGAATAGGAATAGACGATATAGTTGAAAATCGTCTTGTTGGGATGAAGAGTCGTGGAGTTTATGAAAATCCAGGTGGAGCGATTTTATATAAAGCACTTGAAATTTTAGAATCAATTACTCTTGATAAGGATTCAGCTCACTTAAAAGATTATTTGGCAATAAAATTTGGAGAACTTGTATATGACGGTAAGTGGTATTCAAGTTCTTTAAAGGGACTCCTTGCTTTTGCTAGTGAAGTTTGTAAAGATGTTTCAGGTATAGTTAAGTTAAAACTTTACAAGGGAAATATAATTCCAGCAGGAGTTACATCAAAAAATTCACTTTATAGTGAGGACTTGGCTTCTTTTGGAGATGGAGCGGAAAATTTATATTCACACAAGGATGCAGATGGATTTATTAATTTGTATTCACTTTCTACACTTGTAGATGCAAAGGTAAATAAAGGAGTTTAATATGTATTTATGGGGCAGTCACTTAGAAGGTTTAGAGAATTTTACACATGAATTTAACAAATCAATTGATTTTGATAAAATTTTATTTGAAGAAGATATAAAGGGATCTCTTGCTCATGTAAAAATGTTAGGCGAAGTTGGTATAATAACAGAAGATGATTGCAAAATTATTTCAAATGAATTAAAAAATATTTTAGAAGAAATAAAAAATAATAAACTTAAAATTGATTTAGGTGAAGAAGATATTCACTCTTTTGTAGAAAATGAACTTACAAAAAGAGTTGGAGATGTTGGAAAAAAACTTCACACAGCGAGATCTAGGAATGATCAATGTGCACTTGATTTAAGACTTTATTCTAAAAAAAGTTTAATTATAATAAAATCTGAAATAAAGAAATTAATTGAAACGATAATAGAAATTGCACAAGAAAATAAAGAAACAATTATGCCAGGTTTTACACATATGCAACACGCACAGGTGACGACTTTTGCCCATTATATTTTAAGTTATGGGCAAATGCTCTCTAGGGATTTAGATAGACTTACTGAAACTTTTGATAGACTTGATGAGAATCCTCTTGGTAGTTGTGCACTTGTAACTACAAGTTTTAATATTGATAGATTTATGACTACTGAACTTTTAAATTTCAAAAAGCCGACAGAAAATTCAATGGACTCTGTTTCTGATAGAGATTATGTACTTGAAATTTTATTTAATAATTCAGTTATTATGACGCATTTATCAAGGTTGTGCGAAGAACTTATTTATTTTTCAAGTAGTGAATATAGTTATATTAAATTTTCTGGAAAATTTTCAACTGGTTCAAGTATAATGCCTCAAAAGAAAAACCCCGATATGGCTGAGCTTGTTCGTGGCAAAAGTGGAAGATGTTATGGTGATTTATTGACATTATTTACAATTTTAAAAGGGACACCATTATCTTATAATAAAGATTTTCAAGAAGATAAAGAACCACTTTTCGATTCAGTAAAGACAGTTACAAGTTCTCTTAAAATTATGAATGGAATTTTAAAAACTATTTATATTAACAAAGAAAAAATGCGTGAATCTGCTGAGGAGGGATTTTTAAATGCAACAGATTTAGCTGATTACTTGGTTTTAAAAGGGTTGCCATTTAGAGAAGCTTATAGTGTTGTTGGACAGATTGTAAATTATGCAATAGAAAGAAATGAAAAGCTTGAGAATATAAGCTTAGAAAAATATAAAGATTTTCACAAAGTCTTTGAAAAAGATCTCTATAATTTTATAAAAATAGAAAATTCCTTAAAAAATAGAAAGGTATATGGAGGTCCAGCACCCGATGCTGTTGATAGACAAATTAATAATTTAATAGAGTCTATAAAAATTTAAAATAAGGTTAGTAGCCTTATTTTTTTGTTTTATTAAAAATATGTGGTAAAGCAATGTCTAAATTAAGTCTAAGATTTTAGTGTAAAAACAAAGTGGCTAAAATTAGCTTTTATAAGGAGTTACATAAAATGTAATTTATATAAAATAATTGACAAGGACTTTACTTTTCAATATTATAATCAAAGAATATAAATTATATAATTAATTTATTTCAATACATATTAGGAGGTAGTTGATGAAAGAAGATATGGAAAGTTTAGAAAAAATAGCTGAAGTTTTAAAAGTTATGGCACATCCTGTAAGGCTAAAAATTATTAAGAATTTAATTGAAACAGGGCCATCTAATGTTGGAAAGATGCAAGAAAAATTTGATATTCCACAACCTACTGTTTCATCTCATCTTGGGAAGTTAAAAAGAGCTGGAGTTTTGAAAAGTGAGAGAAGAGGGACAGAAATATTTTATAAAGTGGATGATGAAACGATTATTTCTCTTGCTAAAGTTTTATTCAAATAAATTTTAAAAATTAAAAAATGAAATTAAATGAAGTTCAATTAGAAGCAGTAAACTCAATTGATACAGATGTAACTTTAATGGCAGGAGCAGGAACAGGAAAGACAAGAGTTTTAACTAGTAGATTTATAAATATTGTAAAAAAGTATAAAAATCCCGAAAAAATTTTGGCACTTACTTTTACAAAAAAAGCTGCAGAAGAGATGCGCGGAAGAATTTCAAAAGAACTTGTAAAGGGAAATATATCCTTTGACGAGAGAGATTTAAATATAATGACGATTCACTCTTTTGGAGCTGAAATTATTAAGGATTATTCTATTAATTTAGGAATTAATCCAAACTTTAAAATTTTAGAAGAAAATCAGTCAAAGAAAATTTTGGAAAATTCTGTAATTAAAGTATTAAATAGTATAGAAGAATTAGAATATAAAAATTATTTGTTAGACTTTAATTCCAGCCCTTTTGAAGAAAAGGATCTTTTCATAAGTCTTTATTTAAGCTTTAAAAATAATAATTTTGATTTTGATGAAATTTTAAATAAGAGTTTAAATTTTGATAAAGAAAAGTGTGATTTTAATAATTTAATAATTCTTTTGGAGGAGTACAGAAAAGTAAGCGGAAAAAAGTTTAAGAATTTTTATGATGAAAATATTTCAGAATTAAAAAGTTTGGAATTTTACAATCTTGAAGTTTTAAATTGTATAGAAGAAAGTCTTGGGACTTCTAAAAAATACATAGAAAAAATAGAGGATATTCAAGAATATATTTTAGTTCTAAAGAAAAATTTAGAAGAAAAAAATAAAGATTACTACAAAATAATCATAAAAATCTTAAAGGAAATTCACAAAAGCTATCAAAATGAGAAGAAGAAAATTGGTGTAATAGATTATGATGATATAATTTTATATACTAATTGCATATTAAAAGATAGATACTGTCAAAAAAGCTTAAAGGATAGATATTCTCACATACTTGTGGACGAATATCAGGATACTAATGAATTGCAAAATAATATTATTAATACATTTGAAAATTCTAATTTATTTATAGTTGGAGATCCCAAACAATCTATCTATGGATTTAGAGGGACAGATATTAAAAGTTATTTTAATTTTTCTGATAAAATAAAAAATCGTGGAAAATCTCTTGATATGAATAAAAATTATAGAAGCGATGGAAAAATAATAAAATTTATAAATAAAACTTTCGAGAATTTAATTGAACCTTACGATTCAATTGATTATTCTTATGAGAGTGGTGGAGATGTATATTTTTATAATTCAGAAGACAATAAAGAAATTGTTAATTTAATAGAAGATCTTTTAAAAAAGTATGAAGAAAAAGATGTGGCAATTTTATCAAGGAGCAATGCACAAATAGACGAAATCAGTAAGATTTTAACTACAAATAATATAAAGTTCAATAAGGGTTCTAGAAATGTTTCTGAAATTGAAGTTTTGAAAGTTACAAAAAATATTTTGTCCACAATATATAGTTTAGATGATTTTATTTCAACTCTTTCTCTTTTTAATTCTCCAATTTTAAATTTTAAGTTTAAAGATTTAGCGGAGATTTTAAATGCAAATGTAGAAAATTTTAATGATTTAATCGAACATAAAAGTTTCAATGATAATATAAATTATTTTATAAATTTTTTAATAGAATTAAAAAATAAATCTAAATTTTTACAAATCGATGAATTAATAGATGAGATAATGATTTATTTCTTTAATTTAAATACTATTAAACTTAGTGATTTCCAATATCTATGTAAATTTAAAGAAATTACTAATGAATTTTTTGAGAACAACACTTATGATTATAGGGATTATGAAAAGTTTATCAGTTTACAAAATTTTGAAGATTTAGAAGAAGGTATAAATCTTTTAACTATTCATAAGTCGAAAGGTTTAGAATTTGATGTGGTGATTATTTCTCATATGGATGTTGGCAAAAATAACAGCCCTAGGGAAAAAATCATAGTGGATAAGGACCTTGGATTGGCTATAAAATCTGATTTTTCTGATTATAGATATAAGGAAATTTCAAACAGAATAAAAGATATTTATAGTGAAGAGGAAAAGAGAATCTTATATGTTGCAATGACTAGAGCAAAGAGGGAATTAATATTATTTGGAAACTATGACAATCCTAAAAAATCTTCATATTTTGATTTAATTGGTAAAGATAATTGTACAAACAATTATAAAAATTCAAAAAATCTTGAGGTAAAAAAGGAAGAAAGAAATGATTTAATTTATTTAGATTTAGATATAAATTTTGAAAATAGAATAAGAGAATATTATACAGTGACAGATTTTATAAATTATAAGAGGAGTCCAGTGGATTTTTATAAAAAATATTTTTTGGGAATTGACAAGTACACTAAAGGTAGTGGAAAAAATCAATTAATAGATCCAAAAACACTTGGAAATATTATACATTTATTTGCAAAAGAATACTCAAGTAATTATATAGATAATGAAGATATTGATGAGATTCTAAAAGGAATTTTTAAATTTTATGAAGAAGAAATAAATGATGAAAAATTAAATATAGCAAGGAAGTTAGCTTTAAATTATCTTGAAATGGAAGAGAATAATATATTGGAAAAGGAACTTTTATTTTATTATGATTTAGAGGGATTCTTGGTTAAGGGATATATAGATCAAGTTATAAAAATTTACGATAAATATTACATTGTGGATTTAAAGACAGGGAACCTTTCTATTGAAAGGTTTAAAGAAATTTATGAAGATCAACTAATAATTTATGCAAAAATTTATGAATATCTGTATAATGTTAAAGTAGAGGGTGCATATATTTTTGATTTAAGGGGTAAAAATAAAATAATTATAGAAATAAATGAAGAAAAAAGTAAAAATATAATGAATGGATTTTTAAATTATATTAAATTTTTAAGAACTCATACTTTTTATAATGATTATTTATAATTAAGGAGGAAATAATGGATTATTCTAAAGAATATCAGAAAAAACTAATTACAGCTAAAGAAGCTGCTGAAATGGTTAAGGATAATATGTGGATTGATTATGCTTGGGCAGGAACTACACCTGTTGCTTTCGATAAAGCACTTGCAAATAGACTTGATGAATTAAATGAAATTTATTTAAGAGGTGGAGTTCTTCTTTGGGAACCAGAAGTATTTAAAAAAGATCCCAAAGGAGAAAAGGTTGTTTGGAATTCTTGGCACTCAAGTGGAATTGATAGAGTAAGAATTAATAAAACACCTGGAGGATTTTATGCTCCACTTAGATATTCAGAACTTCCAAGATGGTACAGGGAAAATTGTAAGGTTGATATTGCATTAATAGTGACACCTCCAATGGATAAACATGGAAACTTTAATTTTGGTTTAAATGCATCTCATTTAAAAGCAGTGACAGAAGTAGCTGATAAAGTAATCGTTGAAATAAATGAAAATATGCCAACTTGTATTGGTGGTTTTGAAAATGAAATTTCAATTAAAGATGTTGACTATATTATTGAGGGAGAAAATCCAGAAATTGCTACTCTTCCAAAGGGAAGTTTTGGTGAAGTTGATGAAAAAGTTGCAAAATTAATTGTAGAAGAAATACCAAATGGGGCAACTCTTCAACTAGGAATTGGCGGTATGCCAAATGCAGTTGGATCAATGATAGCAGATTCTGATTTAAAAGATCTTGGAGTTCACACAGAAATGTATGTCGATGCTTTTGTTGATATGGCTAAAAAAGGTAAAATTACTGGAGCTAAAAAAAATATTGACAGATTTAGACAAGTTTATGGTTTTGCAGCAGGTTCAAAGGAAATGTATGAATATTTAGATCTTAATTCTGATGCAATGGCAGCACCAGTTTCTTATACAAATGATTCAAGAGTAATTTCACAAATAGATAATTTTGTTTCGATAAATAATGCAGTAAATGTGGATTTATTTGGACAAGTAAGTTCAGAATCTTCTGGGGCAAAACATATATCTGGAGCAGGTGGACAACTTGACTTTGTTTTAGGTGCATATTTATCTAAGGGCGGAAAATCATTTATCTGTCTATCTTCTAAATTTATGAACAAAAAAACTGGAAAAGAAGAATCAAGAATAGTTCCAAACTTTGAAACATTTTCTGCAATAACAGCTGCAAGACCAAACACACATTGGATTGTAACTGAATATGGAAAATTTAATTGTAAAGGTAAGTCAACTTGGGAAAGAGCAGAAGGAATAATTAATATTGCTGCACCAGAATTTAGAGATGAACTTATAAAAGATGCAGAAAAGATGAATATCTGGAGAAGAAGCAACAAAAGAAAATAGTATAATAAAGTACAAAATGGAAACTGACTAGAGTAAAATCTAGCCAGTTTTTGTTTTTATTTATTTTTCTAATTTATAATACATTTTATAATGTTTAATTGAACCGTACTTTCTCTTTAAATAAGTTTTTTTTCTGCTAAAACTAAAATCTTTTTTATTATTAATTGTGAACTCATAGCCATTTTTTAAAAGTTTGTCAATTGTGGCATGATATCTTTCATCTGTGTATTCTTTTAAAAGTTTTGGATGAGCATTCATCCAAATTTTTGAGGTTTCTTTGTGATAATAAACATCTTCTTCAAATCCTAAATCTAAAAGATCTCTAATATAAAAATCAAGTACATTGACACCACCAGCCGCCATAAAATAATGGCTTTGAGGTAATCTTAAGTTCATCTCGAAGGCTTTATAAGTATTGTCACGAGGATCATATTTGAGATCTATATTTGAAAAACCAGTATAATTGATGGACTCTAATTTTTCTTTATAAAAGTCAAAAAGCTCAGGCATATATTTTGTATATATAGCATCATTATTTCCTATTCTAAGAGGAAGGGGATCTGCAAGTAAAATTTGTCCATATACCATCATTCTAACTTTAGCATTTTTATCACAATAAACATTAAAAGAAGCTTGGTTAGATGCAGGCCCTGGTATATATTCTTGAACAAGCATAGTACCTTCGTAATTATTTTCATCATAAATAGTTTTAACGACAGATTTTAATTCGTCAAAATCATAAATAGTGTAAACTTTGTATTTATTTGGAAAAGATAATTTCACATAGGAAATTGAATCATTGGGTTTAAGTATAAGTGGAAATTGTAAATTTAGATTTTCTATTTCTTTTGAATTATTTATAATTGTAAATTTAGGGTAAGGGATGTCCATTTCTTCACAAGATTTATAAAAATCTATTTTATTTTCTAGTTTCTCATTTAAATTTGTAGATGGAGTATTAAATTTATAGTATTTTTTTATCTTATCTTTATTATTGCTAAGTAGCTTTGAATACTCGTCACCACAAGGAATTGTTATAAGAGCTGAATCATTATTATCCTTTGCAAAATTAATCATAGTGTCTACGAAAACTTTGTCATTAGAGAAATTATTTATGATTTTTCTATCTAAAATTTTTGAATTATCAGTTGCTGGGAGTGGTTTTTGACAGAATACAGTGGATATTAAGCCGTAATTGTCATTTAGAATACGAGCAACTCCATAAGCATTTTCATCGGATCCAAGTATTACAAATTTAACTTTAAATTTTTTTATTATATCTTTAGAAATGTTTTTCATTTTGCTCCTTTATAAATTTTAATTTTTATTAATTTTTATTTACAGTATACATTATACACTAAATATATTTAATTTCTTCATTAATTGCAGATAAAGAAATTATCCTTTTTCTTCCAATAATTTGAAATTTTTTTTACTTCAGATTCATTGACTATACTTTTATTTAATTCTTTTAAATTTTTGTCAATTTCTGATATGACAGATAATTTGTCGGAACACCACTTTGGTTTATAAAGATTTTTCTTTGGAGGATCGCCTGTTATTCTATGTACAACAGTTTTTTTATCTATATTATCAAGAGCGTAAATAATAGTTTCAATATATTCTTCTTTTGATAAAATTTTAAAATTATTTTTTTTATAAAGTTTATAAATCGGAGAATTTTTTAGAATATACAAGTTGTGAAATTTAACACCGAAGGGTACTATTTTTTTTATATAATTTATAGAATTTGTAAAATCTCTTTCATCTTCATAGGGAAGTCCAAAAATTGTGTGAATTAAAAATAAAATATTGGCATCTTTAAGTTTATTTATAGTTTCATCAAAGAATTTATGAGTATAGCCACGATTTATTAACTTTATAGTATTTTCACTTACACTTTGCATTCCAAGTTCTAACCAAAGTGTTTTTTTCTTAGAAATTTCTTTTAAATAATTTATTTTTTCATCGTCAAGGCAGTCGCATCTCGTTGCAATTGAAATAGCAGAAATATCATCCCTAGAAGCTACTTCATCATAGATCTTTTTTATCTTTTCAAGAGAGCCATAGGTGTTTGTAAAGTTTTGAAAGTAAGCTATATAATTCTCTGCTTTCCATTTTTTGGACAAAAATAATTTTTGCGATTCAATTTGATTTGATATAGAAAAGTTTCTTGACGCAGCAAATTCTCCACTTCCTTTATCTGAACAAAAAATACAACCATATGTAGATAGAGTTCCATCTCTATTAGGACATGAAAATCCTCCATCAAGAGAAAGCTTTACAGTTTTTCCAGAAAAATATTCACAAAAAAAATCGTTAAAAGATAGAAATCTTTTCATTTAATCACCAAAGATATTATATAATCTTTTAAACATTATTTCCATGCCTGTGAAATTTTAAAAAATAATATATAATAGAATAAGAATTGAGGTTTTTTATGGACTTAAAATTTAAGAACTATTTAATTTTAGCAGAAGATTTTTTACTTGAAGGTAATTATAAAAAAGCAAAGGAAACTCTCTTAAAATCTCTTAATTTTGCAAAAGAAGATAATGAAAAAATTTCTGTGTATTTTGAGCTTTCTGATATTTATTTGAGAGAAGAAAATTATGACGAAGCAAAAAAGTATTTTATAAAAATTTTAGATATAAAAGAAATTGCGGGAGCATATTATGGGCTTGCTATAACAAATGATTTTTTAGGTGAAAATTTAATTTATTCCATTAAAAATTATAAAAAAGCAATTGAAATAGATCCAAATTATGACAGAGCCTATTATTATCTTGCTCACTCTTATGACAAATTGGGAGAAACTGAACTTTCAATAAAGTATTTAAAGAAAACTATTGAAATAGATAGATTTGATTTTGTAAGTTACAATGATCTTGGTTCTATTTATGAAGCAAAAAATAAAGACAACTTAGCAGAAAAATTTGTTAAAAAGTCCCTTGAAATAAAACCTGATTATGGAAGGGCACTTTATAATATGGGAGTTTTGGCAAAAAAATCAAAGGATAATAATTTAGCACTAGAATATTATTATAAAGCAATTGATAAATTTCAAAATCCATTTTTATTTTTAAATATGTCAGCAATATATATTGAAGAAAAAGATTATTTTTCTGCTATAAATATATTAGATAGAGGACTTATGGATTTTCCTAATTCTGTTAATTTACACTATAATAAAGCTTGTTCTTTTTCACTTTTAAATTACAAAAAAGAGGCAAAAGAAGAATTAATAAAGGCGATAGAAATAAATTGTGATGCTTATACTTGGGCAAAGACAGATGAGGATTTATGTGAAATTGTAAAGGAGTTAAAATGATTATTATTAAAACAGAAGAAGAAATAAAAAAGATGCAAGTAGCTGGTAAAGTTTTGTCAGATGTTCATCACGAACTTAGACATTTTATAAAACCAGGAGTAAAAACTATTGAGATAGATAGATTTGTAGAAAATTATTTAAAAGAAAAAGGAGCATATCCTGAACAAAAAGGTTACGAAGGATATCCTTATTCAATTTGTGCATCAGTAAATGATGAAATTTGTCATGGATTTCCATCAGAATATGTTTTAAAAGATGGAGATATTATCACAGTTGACATGGTTGTAAATGTTGATGGATGGCTTGCAGATTCTGCTTGGTCTTATGAAGTAGGCGAAGTTTCTGAAGATGCTAAAAAACTTTTACGAGTGACACGAGAATGTATGTATAAGGGCATTGAAAAAGCTGTAATTGGAAATAGACTTGGAGATATAGGTTCAGCTGTACAAAAACATGCAGAAGAAAATGGATATTCTGTTGTTAGAGAATTTGTTGGACATGGTATAGGACAGGAAATGCACGAAGATCCACAAGTTCTTCACTATGGAAAGCCAGGTCGTGGCATTAGACTTCAAGAAGGTATGGTATTTACTATTGAACCAATGATTAATATGGGAAAAAAAGAACTTACAATTGATGATAATGGATGGACTGCCAGGACAAAGGATGGATCTCTATCTGCACAATATGAACACCAACTTGCTATCACAAAGAATGGGCCGATAATAATAACAGATCAAGGCGACTGCTAACAAATGAAAGAGGTCAATTTATTAAAGGGAAATATTTTTAAATCTCTTTTAAAAACAGAACTTTTCTTATACCAGATTTAGAGATAAATGGAATTTGGGTAGCTATGAGTTTGTCGTCTGTACTGAAAGGTATATTTTTGACAATTATTTATTTAAATTTGCGAAAAAAGACAGATGGTTTTAGAATAGATATGAAGACTTATGTTTGAAAGGAGAAAAAATGTTAAAACAATTTGAAAAACCTACAGTTGGAGAAAAGGTTGCAGTTCTTAAAACTAATAGGGGTGATATAAAAATAAGATTATTTGATGAGGCAGCACCTCTTGCAGTAGAAAATTTTATTTCACTTATAGAAGATAAATATTATGATGAAATTATATTTCATAGAGTCATAGAAAATTTTATGATTCAAGGTGGAGATCCTACGGGAACTGGTCGTGGCGGAGAAAGTAAATGGAAAAAATCTTTTGATGATGAATTCCATCCTAATTTTAGAAATTTTAGGGGAGCTGTTTCTATGGCAAATGCTGGACCAAATACAAATGGATCACAATTTTTTATAGTTCAAGGAGATAAAATTCCCAATTATATTATTTCTGAATGGGAAGAAGATGGTGATAAAAGTGGATTTCCAGAGGAAATTAGGAATGCTTACAAAGAATTTGGAGGAGCATTTTGGCTAGATGGCAAACACACAGTTTTTGGACAAGTTTTTGATGGAATGGATGTAGTTGACGATATTGCAAAATCAAAAATTGATTTTATGGATAAGCCACTAGATGATATTGTAATAGAAAAAGCTTTAATTGAAGAATATAGAGGCTAAGAGTTAATATGCATCAGTATAAAGGCAGAATGATTCTACACACAGGTTCTATGTTTTCGGGTAAAACTAGTTCTCTTGAAAAAGACTTAAAAAGATTTTCTATTGCAAATTATAAAGTAGTTGCTTTTAAACCGATTGTGGATAAAAGATACGCAAAGTCTGAAATAGTTACTCATGATAAAATTTCTTTAGATGCTATTGAAGTTGAATCAATTGGAGAAATTTTAGATTTTGCAAAGAAAAATTTACCTGAAGTAATAGGAATTGACGAGATACAATTTTTAAATGACGAGCCAGAAGTCGTTATTAAAAATTTAGAAAAAATACTTTCAATGGGTATTACTGTTGTAATGGCAGGACTTGATATGGATTACATGGCAAGACCTTTTGAAATTGTAAAAGAGATAATGCCTAAGGTTGATTATTTAAATAAGCATCATGCAGTATGCAAAAGATGCGGAACAGATGCATGGGTTTCTCATAGAAAAATAAAAAGCAACAAGAGAGTTGAACTTGGAGCTGTTGAAGAATATGAACCACTTTGTAGAAATTGTTATATTGAAGCGATTCACGAAGATAAATTAAAAGAAAATCAAGAAAAATTTTTATAAATTATTGACAACCTCTAATCTTTTGATTACAATCTAATTAAATGATTAGAGGTGATTTTTTTGACACCAAGGGAAAGGGAAATTATAAATTTAATAAAGAAAAATCCAAGAATATCACAACAAGAAATTGCTGATGAACTTAATATAACAAGGCCTGGAGTTTCTGCTCATATAAATAATTTGGTCACATCAGGTTATATTCTTGGCAGGGGTTATATTTTAAGAGAGGATAATTATGTAGCAATCCTTGGCGGATGTAACATGGATATAACAGGCTACTCCTTTGATATTTTAAGAGGAAAGGATTCTAATCCTGGAAAAATTAAATATTCAAGTGGTGGAGTTGGAAGAAATATTTGTGAGAATCTTACTAGATTGGGTGTGAGTACAACTTTTCTTTCTGTTCTTGGGAAAGATGATGCAGGAAAAAATATTTTGTCAGAACTTAATTCATTAAATGTAGATGTATCCAAAGTTTTGATAACTGAAGGTATTACACCACATTATCTTGCAATTTTAGATGAATCTAAAGATATGTATGTTGCTGTAAGCGATATGGATCTAATAAAAAATATAGATAAAAATTACATCGATAAAAATAAAAAGATAATAGAGAATGCAAAATTTACAATTGTAGATACAAATTTAGAGGAAGAAACTTTAAATTATTTGCTAACAAATATAGAAGGCAAGTTTTTAATTGATGGAGTTTCCACAAGAAAAGTGATGAAAATAAAAAATTTACTGGACAAAATTTATTTTTTAAAAGTAAATATTTATGAAGCACAAGCTTTGGTTGGAATTGAAACAAGAGAAATTGAAAAATTAGGAGATTCTTTGTTAAATGAGGGTCTTAACAGTCTTGTTATAACTAATGGAAACAATGGTTCTTATTATTTTGATAAGAATTTTAAGACAAAAAAAGAGTCAAAAAAAGTTGATGTTGTAAGTGCAAGTGGAGCAGGTGATGCCTTTATGGCAGGGTATTCCTATGGACTCTACAATAATTTTGAAACTGAAAAGAGATTATTATCTGCAGAGTGTGCAGCTAGAATTACACTTAAAAGTCATAATTCATGTTCAAGAGAGTTAAATGAAAATAATTTAAAGGGAGAGATGCATGATGAATAGTGAAATGTTAAAAAAATATGTTGAATACAGTGATGAAGTTAAAAAGGCAAGAGAAGATGGAGTGCCAATAGTTGCTCTTGAATCTACAATTATTTCACATGGAATGCCATATCCACAAAATATTGAAACGGCAAAAGCTTGTGAAGAAATTATTAGAGAAAATGGTGCTGTTCCTGCAACAACTGCTATTATTGGCGGAAAAATAAAAATTGGATTAACAGATGAAGAATTAGAATTCATGGCAACATCAGAGGATATTATAAAAACATCAAGAAGAGATTTTGCATATATTGTATCTAAGGCACTAAATGGAGCTACAACTGTTGCATCAACAATTATTGCATCAAGACTTGCTGGAATTAAGATTTTTGTGACAGGTGGACTTGGAGGAGTTCACAGAAATGCAGAGGTTACCTTTGATATTTCAAGAGATCTTGAAGAACTTGCGTCAAATGACATAATGATTGTATGTGCAGGTTGTAAATCAATCCTTGACATTGGTCATACACTTGAGTATCTTGAAACAAAGGGTGTGCCAGTATTTGGATATCAAACAGATTATATGCCTGCTTTCTTTACAAGAAAAAGTGAATTCAAAGTTGATTATAATATAAAAAATCCAAAGGAAGCAGCAGATGTGGCAAATACACAATGGAATCTTGGACTAAGTGGTGGAATACTTCTTACAAATCCAATCCCAGAAAAAGATTCTATGGATGAAGAAAAAATTAATGAAGCAATAGAAAAAGCTCTTGTAGAGGCAGAAGAAAAGGAAATTCATGGAAAAGAAACAACACCTTTTTTATTATCAAAAGTTTTGGAGGTAACTGATGGAAAATCTCTTGAATCAAATATTGCTTTAGTAAAAAATAACGCAAGGTTAGGTGCTGAAGTTGCAAAATACCTTTACTAATTCAAAAAAAGTTTCAGAGTCAAAGGTTATTTTTACCTATGGAGTTATGCCTACTGATTTAAATACTGGTGGCACAATGTACGGTCCTAGACTTTTTGAAATTGCAGATCACAGTTCTGGAACTTGTGCAATAAGGCATACTAGAGGAAAAGTTGCAACTATTTCATGTGATAGTTTTAATTTTGTTAGACCAATAAATCAAGGTGATTTTTTAACGGCGACAACATATATATCAGGTGTTGGCAATACTTCTGTAGAAGTATTTACAAAATTTGTAAAAGAAAAACCAATGACAGGAGAGATGGAACTTGCGGCATTTTGTTTTTTAACTTTTAAGTGCAAGGGGACTGAAGCTGGTAAGATACCTCTTATTGAACCTGTAACTCTTGAAGAGAAAAAAATAATTGAAGGATATGAAAGTAGAAGAGAAATAAATAAAATTAGAAGAAGAAATAATAGCGGAATAAGAGAATTTTTAAAATAAAAATAAAGCTGTAAGTAACAATGTTATTTGCAGCTTTATTTTTTATTAATCAAATTTTATTGAAGAAAAAAGTTTTTTTGTGTATTCATTTCGATTAGAATTTTTTAAATCTTCAGTTTGAAATAAATCTACAAGTTCTCCATTTAGAAGTACTCCAATTCTGTCACACAAATAAGAAATAACATTTAAATCGTGAGAAATAAAAAGACAAGTAAAGTTATATTTCTCTTGCAAAGATTTTATTAAATTTAAAATTTGTGCTTGTATGCTTACATCTAGTGCCGAAACTCCTTCGTCTATTATTAGAAATTCTGGATTAATAATTAAAGCTTGTCCAATGGCAATTCTCTGTTTTTGACCACCAGAAAGACTGCTTGGATATTGTTCTAAGACATCTTCTTCTAACTCAATATCTTTTAAAATTTTTAAAACTTTTTTATCTCTTTCTTCTTCAGTGTATAAATTATGAATATTTAAAATCTCTTTTAGTGAAAATCCAATTGTCTTTTTGGGGTTCAGTGCAGAATAAGGATTTTGAAAAACTATCTGAACTTCTTTTCTATAATTAAATAGTTCGTCTTTAGAAAACTTTGAAATATCTTTTCCTTTAAAATAAATTTTGCCTTCACTTTCTTTTAAAAGTCTTAGAATTATATTTGAAAGAGTAGTTTTTCCAGATCCACTTTCTCCAACAAGTCCAAAAATTTCACCTTTATAGATAGAAAAATTAATATTTTTTAATGCAATATTTTCTTTTTTGCGAAAAAATAAAGAAGAAGATTTAAAAGTTTTTCCAATATTTTCAATTTTTAATAACTCTTGCATTTTCATCTCCGTATAAATGACAATTGACAATGTGACCATTAAAATTGGTGCTTTCAGGGAACTTTATTTTGCAAATATCTTTTGTGTAATCACATCTATCCCAAAAAGGACAACCTTCATTGTTTCTATTTTTAAGTGCAGGGACTTTTCCTCTAATATTATAAAGTTTTTCTCCTCTTTTTTTATAAGAAGGAACAGCTTTTATAAGAGCCTTTGTGTAAGGATGTAGTGGATTTTTTAAAAGATCTTTAGTATTTGCACTTTCCACAATTCTACCAGCATACATTACTAAAATTCTTTTAGATATTTTCTCAATTAAATTTAAATCGTGAGAAATAAAAAGTATTGCACCGTCGTATAATTTACTAATTTCCATAAAAAGTTCGATTATTTGTTTTCCTATATTTGCATCAAGTGCTGTTGTGGGCTCATCTGCTATTAAAACATAAGGATTTGCAATAAGACTCATGGCAATTACTATTCTTTGTTGCATTCCTCCAGATAATTCGTGAGGATATTTATTATAAATGTTTTCAGAATCTCTCAAACCACATTTTTCCATAGTTTTTAATACTAATTTTTTATTTTTTTCTTTAGAAAAATTATAATGAATTCTTAAAACTTCTTCTATTTGTTTTCCAACTTTTTGAAGTGGATTTAGTGCAGAGCCTGGCTCTTGGAATATAGTTGAAATACAAGTTGCTCTATATTTTTGCCATTCTTTTTCAGATATATTTAAAATTTCTTTATCTTTTAGTTTGCATGAACCTGATAAAATATTAGCATCAAGGCTTTGAATTCCTAAAATTGTTTGTGTTGCAACAGTTTTGCCGCATCCACTTTCCCCAACAAGTCCAACAAAATCTTTTTCATATAAGTCAAAACTTATATGATTCACTGCATTTTTTAACGCATCATTTAATTTAAAAGCAACAGTCAAATCTTTAACTTCTAATAATTTGTTCATGCTTTTTTCTCCTTAAGTCTTTTATTTCTAAATCTTTCCCCATAAAGTGTAAAACCAAGGACTAAAAGTGAAAGATTTAGTCCTGAAAAGATAAAATACCAAGGTGCCTGTGAAAAATAAGATTGAGATTCCTTTAGCATTCTTCCCCAAGAAGGGTGAGGCGGGCGAACTCCTAAGCCTAAATAAGAAAGACCTGCTTCAGATAATATTGCTGAAGATATTGATAAAATAATTGCTACCATAAGTTGATTTTTTATATTAGGGAAAATATGATTTTTTGCGATATAAAATGGGCTAGCACCTTTTACAATTGCAGATTTAACAAAGGCAGATTCTTTCACTTGCAGAAATCCACTTCTAACTACTCTTGCAAAGTAGGGAATTGACATTGTTCCAATTGCTATAATTGTGTTTAAAATACCTGCACCAAATATAAAAACAAGCATCATTGCAAATAAAATTCCTGGGAAAGCCATTAATGAATCGATAAATCTCATAAGAATTTCATCTACATTTCCACCAAAATAACCTGCCGACGCTCCAATAATAGATCCAAAAATAAGTGCAAAAAATACTGTCCCAAAGGAAAGTAAAATTGTGATCTTAGTACCCTCCATTATCCTAGATAAAATATCTCTGCCCATATTGTCAGTTCCAAAAGGGTGAGTTAGTGAAGGTGATAAGAATTTTTCACTTGTAACAATTTCGTTTGGATTAAAAGGAGTCCAAAAGATGGAAATAATAAAAATAAGAAAGTACATAATTAAGATAAATTTTCCTATATTAATTGAAAGTTTATTTTCTCGTATCATATTAACCTCTAATCCTAGGATCTACAATTCTATAAAGTATATCTATAATTAAGTTTATAAAGATTACCATAAAAGCAACAGCAAAAACAACTGATTGTATTAAAGGGAAATCTCTTGATGATATCGACTGAACAATTAATGATCCAATTCCTGGAAGTGAAAATACATTTTCAACTATTAAACTTCCGCCAACACTGGAAGTTATGCTAATGCCAATAATTGTAATGACAGGAACTAGAGCATTTCTAAGGACGTGTTTGTACAAAATATCCTTCAAAAGAAGACCTTTCATCCTTGCAGTTCTTACATAATCTTTATTAATTTCATCTAAAATTGCAGATTGCATATATCTTATAATAGTTGCAATATTTGGAATTGCTATTGCAAGAGATGGCAAGAAGAATTTATACAATTTTTGAAAAAAGCTACCACTCATTGCATTATAAGATAAAGTTTTAAACCATCCAAGTTTAACAGCAAATAGATAAATAAGTAGAAAAGCAAGCCAAAAAGATGGAATTGAAATTCCAAGTTGTGTTATGGCTGTAATAATAGAAGAATACCATTTATCAGACTTTGCAGTTATTTGAATAGACAAGGGAATTGCTATTATTAAAGACAAAAATAAAGAAAAAAAAGTTAAATATAAAGTTACAGGAAGTTTCTTAAAAAAAAGCTCCTTTACAGGAACTTGATATTTTAAAGAAGTACCCATATTAAATCTTAAAATATCTTTTATCCAATTGCCATATCTTACTAGTATAGGTTTATCAAGTCCCAACTCTTTTTCAAGAGCCAGAACTTGAGCTTCATCCGCTTCTGTTCCTAATATAATTTCTGCTGGATTTCCGGGTAGAATCTGAAATACAAAGAAAATTATTAGACTTACAAAAAATAGTGTAATAAAAAGGGAAATAAGCTTTTTAATGAAAATTTTACTCATTTTCTAATTTTACATCCTCAAGATTTAATTTTTGAATAGGGTATTGGTTTAAACCTGTAAGTCCTTTTCTGAGTGCTTGATTGTTGTCTGGATCTGCTATGAAAACAGATGCAGCTTCTTCTGCTAAAATTTTTTGTGATTCTTTAATATTTTTAATTTCTTCTTCTTTTGTTGAAGCTTTTTCTGCATTAGAAATGGCAACATCAAAATCTTTTGATTTGAAATTAATGTAGTTCTTTTCATTTTCAGAAGTGTATCTTCCTAAAATTTGAACAGGATCAAGATACCCTATAAATCCAACAACTGTTGCTTCATAATCTCTATCTTTATAAACTTTAGTTAGCCAAGTAGAAAATTCAATAGGATCGATAGTAACATTTACGCCAACTTTTTCTAGTTGAGATTGGATAAGTTCAGCTGTGTCCATGTGATATTTATAATCACTTGGAACTGTTAGTTTAAAACTAAGTCCATTTTCATAACCTGCTTCTTTTAAAAGTTCTTTTGCTTTTTCTTCATCGTGAGGATAATATTCTCCTAAATCTTCAAAGTATTCTTTTAGAGCAGGTGAAAAAGAAGAAAATAGTTTTGTAGCATTTCCCTCTGCGGCGCTTTTTATGATTTCATCTCTATCAATTGCATAATTTAATGCAAGTCTTACATTTTTGTCTTGGAAAGCTTTAAAATTGTTGTTTAAACCCATAACTTGAACTAGATTTTGTGGAAAACTTTCTATATTACAAGAATCTTTAAGTTCATCTGCTTCCTCTGATGAAATGCGATCAGCTAAATCTAAGTCCTTATTTTTAAGTGCCATTATCATAGTTTGTCTGTCAGTAATTCTTATTACTTCAACATTTTCAAAATGAGCTATATGATCTTTTCTGTGATAGTTTTCAAACTTTTTAAGCTTTAAACCCTCTCCTGGAGTGTAAGAAACAAATTCATAAGGACCTGTTCCTATTGGTTTAGTTCCGTTATCTTTATAATCATTTTCAACAATTGGTCTTAAAGTTAAATATATGAATCCATTTTGTCTTTCCTTTAAATGAACTCTAATATTTAAATCATCAATAACTTCAATTTTATCAATAATTGAAAATTTTGATGAAAGAGGTTCCTTTGATGTCAAACCTGCCATGGCATCGTAGGTATATAAAACATCTTCAGCACCAAATTTCTTACCATCGTGAAAGTAAACATCCTTCTTTAACTTAAAGTCATAGGTTTTTCCGTCTTCTGAAACAGAATAACTCTCTGCTAAATCAGGAACCAAACTCCCTTTAGTGTCTACATCGAATAATCCATCAAAAACTTGATCCATAATAGTTTCAGTGTCACCAGCTGTCATTTTAAATGGATCTAACGAATCAATTTCTGTAGCCATCGCTACTCTTAGTGTGTTTTCTTCGCTTTTTTTATCACTATCTCCTGCTTTGTCCTTTGAATTGGAACAACCTGCTAGAAGTAGTACTCCTAGAAAAAAAGTTAAGACTAAAGTAATCCTTTTCATGATTCCTCCTAAAATATTTTATTTGCGGCAATTACCGCGATTAAAATATATCATATAATTAGATTAAATTCCATTTAATTAAGTAAAATTAATATTTTATAGTGTAAAAATAATTTAAATTCTATAAGTTCAAAATTCAAATTAAAATATAAAGAATTATATATTCATGTTATAATAATTATTATGATAATAGGAATATGTACTTTAGAGATATTTATTTACGGAGCAAGTTCTCTAAAAGATAAGAGAACTATTTTAAAAAGTATTATTGAAAAGTCAAAAAATAAATTTAATATTTCAATTGCTGAAGTGTCTGAAAATAACAAGTGGCAAAAATCTGTTATAGGATTTACAACTGTGTCAAATGACAAAAAAGTTGTGGATAGAACTTTAGAAAAAGTAATAAATTTTATAGATAACTTTGAAGAAATTGAAATTTTAAATATTGAAAAAGAAATTTTATAAGATGGTGAATAATGAAAAATTTATTAACTCATGATGAAGCAGATAAATGTTTAGATATTTTAGAAAAAACTTATCCCGATGCGCATTGTGAACTTGTTCATAAGAGTCCTTTTGAGCTTTTAGTTTCAACAATTTTATCTGCTCAATGTACTGATGTAAGGGTAAACAAAGTTACAAATGAGATTTTTAAAAAATATAATAAACCTAGTGATTTTGCCAATATGAATATAGAAACTTTAGAAAATCTTATAAGAGAATGTGGATTGTATAGGAACAAGGCAAAGAATATTAAAGCTTCATCAAAAGTGATTATAGAAGAATTTAATGGACAGGTTCCAAAAACTATTAAAGAATTAATGACTCTTCCAGGAGTTGGAAAAAAAACTGCAAATGTTGTTGCATCAACTGCTTTTGGAGTTCCAGCTATTGCTGTTGATACTCATGTTTTTAGAGTCACTAATAGAATTGGATTTGTAAGTGAAAAAAATGTAGAAAATACCGAAAAAGCTCTTCAAAATAAGATTGATAAAAATAGGTGGACTAAAGCGCATCATTTATTTATTTTTCATGGAAGAAGATGTTGCACTGCTAGAAATCCAAATTGTGAAATGTGTAGTATTAATAAGATTTGTAGATATTATAATGAGGAAGTTTAATAAAGTGGAAAATTTTAATACAAAATTATTTGATATAGATAAAAAATTTTTAATAACAATTTCTGTCATATTGATGATAATATTTTTATCCATAATTTACTTTACAAAGGAGTATGTAAATCCTAATATTCATAAGGGTGTAAAAATAGAAAATATTGATGTTTCTAATTTATCAAAAAAAGAAGCTTTGTCAAAAGTAAAAAAAGAAACGGATGTCATTATAAATAATAAAAACATTGATTTTTATGTTGGAGAAGAAAACTTTTGTATTCCTCTAAAGAATTTCGGGTATAATCTTGATTTAAATAAGGCAGTTAATGAAGCTTATTCTTATGGAAGAGGAGATAATTTATTTTCAAATTATTTTAAGATTATAAAAAGTAGTATTGTTAAAAAAAATATTATTGCTGATACTAATATAAATATTTCAAAAAGAGATAAAGTCGTTGAAGATCTTTCTGAAAAAATATATAAAAGGCCAGTAGATGCAAAGATAATAATAAATGAAGACAAAACTGTAACTGTAAAGAAATCAGAAATTGGAAGATATTTGGATTTAGATGAAACAAAAAAATTAATTAATTTAGATATGTTGAAGGAAGAAAAAATTGAGCTTCCTGTTTATGATAGCAACCCAAATATTACATCAAGTTATTATAATGGTATAGATAAACTTTTGGGGGATTTTGAAACTGATTATTCTGGATCTATAAAAAATAGAAAAGATAATATTAAACTTGCAGCTTCAAAATTTAATAATTTAAAATTAAGTCCAGGGGATGAAATTTCTTTTAATGATGTAGTTGGAGAAATCACTGCTGAAAATGGTTTTAAAAGTGCAACTGTAATTGTTGGTGGTGAATATGAGAGCGGAATTGGTGGTGGAATTTGTCAAGTTTCGACAACTCTTTACAACTCTCTTATCTTATCTGATTTAGAAATAATTGAAAGGCACAATCATTCTAGGCCTATAAGTTATGTTGATTTGGGGACTGATGCTGCCGTAGCAAGTGGTTATAAAGATTTAAAATTTAAAAATAATACAAATAATCCCATAGTAATATTATCCCAAGCTAATGGAGAAAAACTTGACTTTAAAGTTTTGGGAAATGGAAAAGATAGAGATTATGAAGTAAAAATTATTCCAGAACTTTTAGAAACAATAATTCCTGATGTAAATACAATTTATTCTGATGATATTTCAGATGGAGAATCAATTGTGAAACAAAGTGGAAGCAAGGGATATTCATATAAAACTTATAAAGAAATCTTAAAAGATGGTAAAGTAATTGATAAAAGACAAATTTCTAAATCTTATTATGTTCCAAAAGATAAAATAGTTGTAGTTGGAACGGGAAATGAAAGTGATGAGAATGATGAAGATTAATAAGGGCTTAGGCTCTTATTTTTTTGTACAATATAAAAAAAATTAATTCTGTGATAGAATAGCTATATGAAAATATTAAAGAGATTTAGAAAGAAAAAGTCTATTTATAAAGTTTTGATAGAAAATAATTTTAATTTAAATGAAAGTAGTGAAATCAAACTAAGTGATGGAAGTTATGAACTTTCTATTGCAAAAGGCAATCTAAAAATAAATTACATTAATACAAAAGAGATTAACAAGGCTGTTGATGATTACTATGTAAATAAAAAAGAAGCAATTGACGAATTTGAAAAATTTTTTGAAAATAATAGGGCAATCGAATCTGAAAGGAATTTTTTAACTTATTTACTTCAAAAGATAGAGTTTGATGAGTCACAATTGGTAGGGCTTTCTATATTACTTATGCGCGATTCTAATGTTGAAGAGTGTGTAAAATTTGGAATGCTTCTTACTAAATATTATAATTTAGTAGAAGTCAAAAAAGCATACGAAATATTTTTAAATTTATTAAAATGTCCCTGTTTTATTTATTATGGCATAGATGTTTTAAAAAATATAGATTATGGAATAATCGACGATTTGTATGAAGAAACTACTGATATTGGTAAAAAAATAATTGAGGAGAAAACATGGAATTAGGAAAAGTACAAAAATTAAAAGTTGCATCTAAAAAAGATGGCATAATATTTTTAGAAGATGAAGAAAAGAATAGAGTTAGACTAAGTAAAAGTGAAGGAGAAAAATTAAAAGTAGGAGAAGAAGTCGAGGCTTTTGTGTACAATATTCACGATGAATTTGAAGCGACATTAAAAAAACCATACGCAGAGGTTGGAGATTTAAGAAAATTAAAAGTAGTTGATAAAGCAAAAGTAGGATACTTTGTGGACAATGGTATTGGCAAGGATATATTTCTTCCATTTAAAGAAAGCTACGGAAGACTTACTGTTGGAAATGAATATCTTTTATACCTTTATCACGACAAAAGTGACAGGTTAGCTCTTACTATGAATATAAAAAATAAACTAAAAACAAATGAAAATTATAAAATAAATGATATAGTAAAGGGTACTATATATAGCATTGGAGATAAAGGAGCTTTTGTTGCAATTGAAAATGAATATGACGGAATGATACCAAAAGAGGAATTAAAGGGAATCTATAAAATAGGTGATGAAGTAGAAGCTAGAGTTCAAAGAATATTACAAACAGGATTTATTACACTAACTCTTAGACAAAAGGCATATAAACAAATTGATGCAGACAGTGATTTAATTCTTGAACTTTTAGAAGAAAATGGTGGAGTTCTAGAAATAGGGGATAAATCTGACAAAGAACTTATAAAAGATTTGACAGGACTTAGCAAAAAGGCTTATAAAAGAGCTGTTGGAAACTTATATAAAAATAGAATTATAAACATTTATGATACAAAGATAGAGTTAAAGCATGGAAGAAAATAAATACAGATCTAAGATTACAGATTTTGACTTCAAAGGACTTGGGATAGCAAAAATAAATGGAGTTCCAGTATTTTTAAATGGAGGAGTAATTGGCGATGAAGTTGAATTTATTATTACGAAGAAAAAGAAAAACTTTTATAAAGGAAAAATTTTAAAAATTATAAAAAAATCAAAGGACAGAGTAAGTAGCCCCTGTCCTTATTTTAAAAAGTGTGGAGGTTGTGATTTTTTAACCTATAAAGACGAAAGTGAACTCAATTGGAAAAAAAGAAATGTAAATAAGAATTTAAAAAAAATTGCAGGTCTTGATTTAAAAGTAGATGAAGTAATAGATTCAGATGAAAAAATTCATTATAGAAATAATATGCAATTTCAAGTAAAAGATGGAATTATCGGTCTATACGAAAAAAATTCAAAAAATATAGTTGAAATAGACGACTGCATTATGCAAAAAGAATCTGCAAATGAAGCTCTAAGAATAATGAAAAATTATAAAAATTTAAAAGAATTAAAGGGGATTGGGATAAGGACCAATTATAAAGATGAAGTTCTTTTAATATTAGTTTCAAAAAAAGGAAAGATAGAAATAAAGTCTATTTTATCAAATTTGATAGACTCTGGAGTAAAGTCAATATATTTAAATTACAACTCAAGCGATAAACATTATTCAAGGGAATTTGAAAAAATTTATGGAGAAAACTATATTGAAGAAAAAATATTAGATTTAAATTACAAAGTTTCACCACAATCTTTCTTTCAAATAAATAGAAGTGCAACAGAAAAACTTTATGAGAAAGCAATTGAATATTTAGAAATAAAAGAAGATGATAAAATTTTTGATTTATATTGTGGAGTTGGCTCAATTTCACTTTCAGTTGCCAAAAAGGGTGCAGAAGTAATAGGAATAGAAATAGTAGAAAGTGCCGTAGAAAATGCTCGTAAAAATGCAGATAACAATAAAATAGAAGCAAGGTTTGCAAAAGGTGCAGCAGAGGATATAATAGAAAGACTTTGGCATGAAGAAAGAATATCGCCAAATAAAATAATAGTAGATCCACCAAGAAAAGGGCTAGATGAAAAATTAGTAAACTTTTTAAAAGAAAATCCAGTGGAGAGAATAGTTTATATATCTTGCAATCCAGCAACACAAGCAAGAGATTTAAAGTCCTTAAAGGAAGTTTATAAAGTAGAAAAAATATCATTAGTAAATCTATTTCCAGAAACTGCTCATGTGGAGACTGTAGTATTGATGTCAAGGAAATAGAATAACAAGCTATAAAACTGTTGAAATCAATGGCTTTTAGGAGTTTAAAAGAAATCTTAAAAGCCATTTTTCTTTTTGGAAAATACTCTGTGGGAACAGTTCAAGTGCAGATTATTGCAGGGTGTGTAGACACTATGGATATTTAGGGTGGAGTAGACAGAATGGATATAATTTATTTGTTTCCAATCATTTACTAAAACAAGTTATGTATAAAATTGTTTTAATTATCATTTATGCTTACTCAACAATTCATAAGAGATATTATGGTTAGTGCAGAGAACTTGATTAGCTAGTTAATATAGTTGCAAATTATTCTGTAAAGCATTAATAAAAAAAGCGAGTATTATATAGATCTGTAAGATTAAAATCTATATTATTTTTAAGTAGCCCAACTGTTACGGCGACAGATAGTTCTCTAAGATTCGTTTTTATATTGGCCATGCGGTCCTCCTTTTATTTGAATCTTTATTCCACATGTTTAGTTTCAATAATATCTTCTAACTTAACATCAATAGCTTCACAGATTTTTAATAAAGAGCTTGTATTTACATTTCCGCCTTTACTCAATTTATTTAAGGTAGAAGAACTAATACTAGCCTGCCTAATCAAATCTGTTTTGCGCATGTTTTTATCAATTAAGATTTTCCATAATTTGTTATAGTTCAATTCTAGCTTCAAAATTCAATCCTCCTAGTCTGTCACGCCTTTAAGAAATCCATAGCGACCAAAGTCTTCATTTTTGGTAAATTCCACCGTATGAAGGCTATATTCATTCCAGTCCATTTTTGGTAAATTCTTATTATTATCTATCAATATAATCTGTCTGTGATTTCCAGTTTCTATTAGGAACTTATAGAAAGCATACCTCATATTATCAAGACGCTCTTTAGCAGTTTGTTGATCTGCGATTGCTTCATCTAGGCCTAGTAGCGGAGTATCAACCATGAATATTGGAATAGGGTACGTGGCGTATAAATCTAAATATTCTAGCATAGATAAACTTACTACTGAATTTAAGTAGGCACGATACCCCTTACCTTGACTAGATTTAGGTTCACCATTTAAAGAAACATCGAAAGTGTTTCTATCAAATCTTGCAGTGCTTAAATTAGGAAAAGAACATTTTTTAAGATTGGTTTCAAGGATAGTACTCAGATTACGGAAGAAATTTAGAGGAAATCTATCTAATGGTTTATATTTATTATCTTCAATTTTATCATCATCATAGTCACTAAGATCTTCATTCCACTCAGACGCCATTTTTCTTAAAGTCGCTTTTTCTGTTTGTAAATTAAAATACATATTATATTCTCTTATGGTGTTTTCTAATTCTTTTATTGCAGGAGCTAGTATTTTATTAATACGATGACTGTTTTGATTAATAATAGTTTGATTAGATTTAATCTTATTCTCTAAAGCTATGTCCTCTTCTTTAAGAAGTTCTAGGGTTTCAGTTAAGTCCTTTAATTTAATCTGTATGTTTTTTAGCTCGATAGCTACACTTTCTAAATTTACTAAATTGTCTTCTTCAGTCATCTTGGAATTGCAAAAAGGGCATGAGGTGTCTTCTTCGTAAGAATGCATTGGTCTATTTCCCTCAACTATAAAAGATAGTCTATTTAAATCAATCTTGTATTGATCAATTAACTCTTCGAAGTTTCGAATACTCATACTGTTTTCTTCTCTTTCAACAAAAAGAGAAGTATTTTCCTCGGTTAGCATTTTATTTTCTTTTGTAATTTTAGATAGTGCATCATTATTATAGTTAACTTGTTGTAAAGCATCATTTAAATGATTCTCAGCCTCTTCTTTGCTTATGTTTTTTAGAGTTTCAGATATTTTGGACTCTTCTTCAGAAATCTTTTTAAGTTTATTATTTACATAGGCTCTAACTGCTTGATTTTTTAACTTTATGCTATCAGGAGATTCTTCTTTTTCTAAAGGGGCTTGATCTTCACCATTTATAAGAAATAAAAGAGAGGAACGAAAAGCGGTTAAAGAAGTATTTGTCTTTGGATCTAAAATAGAACCTTCTCGTAAAATTTCAGATTCTTTGAGAAAGAAGATGTGTAAGAAAGTTCGCCAAGTAAGATTTTGTGTTACAAAGTTTTCATTTTTAATTACTTTAATTGGAAGTTGATCTATTCCAAGGAGAGTAAGAAATATATCGGAGAGAGTCATTTTTGTTTTAGAAACTAGAGGGTATTCTCCGCTTTCTATATCTGGAATAGAGCTTCTAAGATACACCTTGTTCTTATTTTCTTCTAAATACCTTTTAATTTGAATAGTACCACTTTCACAAACAAGGTCTATAATTAGATAATCTTGATTATCTAAACCATCAACTTTACTTGCACCAAAAAGATAATCAACACATTTTAAGATTAAAGTCTTACCCGTGTTGGAGGGGCCATGGATAAGATTGAATCCATTAACAAAGTCAACTTTAGATATCTCACCTTGATTGCTAATGCTTTGAATCGATTTTATATAAAAAGATTTAGCCATCACTTATATCCTCCTTTTACGTGAAATTCCATTAATATAATTCAAAACTTCAGTATCTGAGTATTCACTGAAATAATCCTGTACATCAATTGCAATGTTCATATAGTTCATTGCATAGTCAAGCTTTAGTTCTTCTATAACGTCTTTACCTCTATCAGTAATTTTAAAGACAAAACCTTGATTCGTTCCTGACACTGAAGCGAAACCTTTGGATACTAGTGCTTTTAGAGCCCGTCTTCCGGATTTTAAGCGAGTAGCAAGTTCCCCCAATCGATATGGGTTTTCTCCATGTAAGTCGTAATCTTTAATCTTAAAGGTTTTAGAGTATAAGCTTAAATAATCTAAAGAGGAAATGTAGTCTGCGGTTTTCTCTTTTCCATCAAGAACAAAAAGTTGTATAAGGATTCTAAGAGAGATTTCGTAGATAGAATTAAATAGATTACTCATCTTCATCCTCCTCAACCCAGACTAATCGACTATCATTTACTAACATGTGGCAAAACCCACATTTTCTTTTTATGGTTACCAACTCTGGTAAGTGATATAGCTTTGAGCCATTGAGTTCAATTTTAGATGCCTGCTCTAAAACAGATAGTAGTCTATCATATCCATCAGAATAGTTTTTTCTACTTGTATTGACAACACCATCATAGGTTTCATCTAGAAGTTTTTGAAATTCATCAGAATCTGAGAAAATAGTATCTCTTGAAAAATTTTTCAAACTCTCAGCCTCATAGAAATTAACTCTTTGCTCTTGGAAGTTTTCTCTAAATTTCTTTTTGAAGGTAGCTCTGTTTGAAATGTCAATATCAGTTTTTCCAGCATCATTATAGGCATCAATTAAAGCATAAATATATTTTAATTTCATTTCATCTTCAGGGATATCTTCTGATGGTACATCTGAAATTGGCATAGGTATTTTGGCATCTCCGAAAACCAACATTCCATTTTCTACGTTAACTTTACTGATAAAGTCTTCAACATTTATAGGTTGAGGACTTTTTTTATTTCCATTTGTAGCTATATCGGTAAGTATCTTCGTAAGAAGCTCTGCTGCTTTACTGCCTAAGTTAAAAAGATTAAGACCATCAATTGAAAACTCAGACTGAAACAATTCATACATAGCTGAGGTGATTGAATCATCGGTGTCATCAATAAAAGCTGCCAGTGCTTGTTCATCCTTGTATTTTAAAAGTTCTATAGCAACATCCTTTGAAATATTAGCTGAACCATAAGCATATTTTTTAATAGTAGAGGAACTTCTTTCTACATCAGAGAGGTCCTCTTCGGTATATGGTGTATAAATTTCAAATACGCTTTGCGTAAAATATTCAATACTTTCTTTATTTTCTTTAAGTGGTCTAATGCATTTTATGAATTTAGAAAAAGGCGTTTTGCTCATAATTTTCCTCCTTTCTGTGGTCCGATTAGACCACGGACTTTTCTGGACCAATTCCGACCATGTAAAAATATCTAATTTTATAAGATAGAAACAGATATAAGGTTAGTGACTAATTAAATTATATCACAGCTTATTTCGTTTTACTAAAGGCATTATTTAGAAAGACGAATAAAAAATCTGTTAAAAACGAAAAAAACATTCTCAAGTCCGAGATGCGCATTAGGACGTAGGGGATTACAAAAATAGCTAAAGAAGTCTATTAGACTTATGAGCTTTTTGATCTCTACGTTTATTTCTAATGTGCATTTTTTAGTGTAGAAAAATACGGTGGTCAATTTTGTTTCCCCTGAGAATTAGCCAATTCAAGGAGGAAACGAAAAATGCGAATCAGAAAAACACGACAAGATCAGAGAAGAACCTACATTTATCAATCTGCTACTGGAAAAAAAGAAGTCATCACAGCAGGAGAAAATGGGGTCACAGAAGTGGATATTAAGATGCTCCACTCTATAGATGATAGTGAGGTCTACAATAATTTCAAAAATATGAGACCAGGTAGAACAGAAGAGGAAAAAGAAGAAATTAAAAGATGGAGAGAAAAGTATATTGAAGACTTTGAGAAAGAACATGGATATAAGCCAAACCAAAAAGACGTGGAGTATATGGTAAATGAGGTATTCCCTAAGAACTATAATCTTTCCTTAGATTATGACCAAAATGGTGAATTAGATTCAGACAAAAAGACTATTTCCTATGAAGCATCCACTTGCGATGACTATAGCGATTTTATTTCCCCATGGTCAGACCAAATGGAGAAACTATTAAAAGAATTAACTGCTAAGCAAAGACAAGTAGTCCAATTAATGTATGTAGAAGGATATAAGCAATCGGAAATTGCAAAAATGCTAGGTATATCTTCAGTTGGTGTAAAGAAACACTTGGACAAGACCAAGGCCTTTATCAAGAAAAATTATAAATAAATTTTATGGTGGGGTTAAAAATCTCACCTTTTTCTTTGCCTGTGACTTGTAGGGGAGAGAACCTTACAAGTTTTAAAGAAGGGAGGTCATTACTTGAAACACAGAGTTGTTATTAATGTAAGCAATGCGAATAGCGAGAAAAGGAAAGTGATGGAAGCGGCAGAGATGAGCTTACCAAAGAGAATTATCAGGTTTCTATTTGGAGACTTTACACAGATCTACCTATTAAAGCCAGGCGATCAAATTGAATCAGTCGATATCAAAGAAGTGAAGGAAGGAGAAAAAGATGTCAAGAATAAAGCTACTAATGGAAATCAAAGAAGATGCAGAGAATCTTGCATCTAGTATAGGTGTCCTTCTCACAGCACTAGAAAGTGATGAGGAACTACCTAAAGAAGAAAAGGTAAAACAAGAAGAAAAGATTTATGAGATTGAAGATGTTAGAAAGATACTAGCTGATAAATCAAGATTAGGTCATACGGCTAAGATAAGAGAACTCTTAGAAAAGTATGGGGCTAAAAAGTTATCTGAGATTGATCCGAGTAACTATAAAAACTTGGTGGCAGATGTGGAGAAACTCTGATGGGTGATCACGCAATATTGTCTGCCTCAAGTAGTTCACGTTGGATTCACTGTCCACCAAGCGTTAGGCTCTCTCAAAAATACGAAGATGAAGTTAGTCCTTATGCACTTGAAGGCACCTCAGCCCATGCCTTAGCAGAATATAAACTAAAGAAGTTATTAGGCTTAGATGTAAAAGATCCTACTGATGATTTGGATTTTTATGATGAAGAAATGGATGAGCTAACTGAGGGATATGCTTCATATGTGACAGAAGTAATAAGTAGATACGAAAGCCCAGCTGTGTTTGTAGAAGAAAGACTTGACCTATCAGACTATGTTAAGGAGTCCTTTGGCACAGCTGACTGTGTAGTTGTTGGAGGAAAAGAACTTCATGTAATAGATCTAAAGTATGGTCAGGGAGTTTTAGTAGATGCTAAAGAAAACACACAACTCATGTTATATGGACTAGGTGCTCTGACTCTCTTTGATGGAATTTATGATATAGAGAAAGTAATTCTTCATATCTATCAACCAAGAAGGTGTAACATCTCATCTTATGAAATCAATAAGATAGAACTTTATGAGTGGGGAGAAACCATACGAGAGATTGCTGAAAAAGCATATAAAGGCGAAGGGGAATTCTCTTGTGGAGAATGGTGCATATTCTGTAAAGCTAAGAATAAATGCAGGAAAAGGGCAGAAGAGAACCTAAAACTAGCACAAGAAGAATTCATCCTACCACCAGAACTATCTGACGATGAAATTGAAGAGATTCTACCAAAACTAGACGAAATGGAACAATGGGTCAAAGACATCAAGGCCTATGCTTTAGAAAGAGCAATGAGGGGCCATAGGTGGAAGGACCTAAAACTGGTTGAGGGTAGGTCTAATCGAAGATACAGAGATGAAGATGAAGTAGTTAAGAAAGTAAGAGAACTGGGATTTAACCCCTTTGAAGAGAAGTTACTTGGAATCACAGCTATGACTAAGTTACTAGGTAAGAAAGTCTTTGATGAAAATATCACCGACTTATTAGAAAAACCAAAAGGAAAGTTAACCTTAGTAAGCATTAGAGACAAACGAGAGGAAGTAAAAATTGACAATGTTAAAGAAGAATTCGGAGGTAAATAATATGTCAAATATAAATAAAACAAAAGTAATTACAGGTGAAGTTAGATTAAGCTATGCGAATGTTTGGGAACCAAAGTCAATCAATGATGGGAAAGAAAGATACTCAGTATCTGTCATTATTCCAAAGAGCGACCAAAAGACAATTGAGAAGATTGAAAAGGCAGTAGATGCTGCTATTGATGAAGGAATTTCTAAATTCAATGGGAAAAAACCTAATAAGAAAGCTATCAAACTTCCATTAAGAGATGGTGACTCAGAAAAAGATGATGAGGCTTATGCCGATGCATACTTCTTAAATGCCAACTCTATGACAGCGCCTCAAATTGTGGATAGAAATGTAGAACCTATTCTTGATAGAAGTGAAGTCTACTCAGGGGTTTATGCGAGGGTATCCCTTAACTTCTATGCCTACAATGTAAATGGCAATAAAGGCGTAGCGGTTGGGCTAGGGAATATTCAAAAGCTAAGAGATGGACAACCTCTAGGAAATAGATCTAATGCAGCAGATGACTTTGATGCTATGGACGATGATGAAGATTTTTTAGCATAGGAGGTAGAAATGGACTATTTAATTACAGCGATAGTTTTAGCTATTTGGTCCTTTTTATGGTATAAGCTTGGATTTTTACAAGCTCAACTAAAAGAACTAGATAGAGATATCAGAAAAATAGAAAAACAAATAAAAGAAGATAGAAAAAATAATTTAGCAGAATTAACAAAGCTTAGTGATAGTTATGAAGAGATTGTCCATAGATCTTGAAACATTCTCTTCAATTGATTTAGGCAAAAGTGGTGTATACAAATATGCCGAGAGTGAGGATTTTGAAATCCTCCTCTTTGCCTATTCTATTGATGATGGAGAAGTTAAGGTCATAGATTTGGCAAGTGGAGAGATTATTCCTGAAGAAATATTATCAGCACTTAGTGATGAAAGCATAGAAAAGTGGGCCTTTAATGCAAACTTTGAAAGGGTGTGTCTATCAAGATTTTTAGGTGAGAGACTAAAACCTCAAGGTTGGTACTGCACCATGATTTGGTCAGCTTATTTAGGTTTACCTCTATCGCTTGAAAAAGTAGGAGAGGTTTTGAAATTAGATAAGCAAAAGATGAATGAAGGCAAGGCTCTTATAAGATACTTTTCTATTCCCTGTAAACCAACTAAGACCAATAGAATGAGGACAAGAAATCTACCACATCATGATTTAGAAAAGTGGTCTACCTTTAAGGAATATAACCAAAGAGATGTGGAAACAGAAATGGAGATAAAGAAAAAATTATCAGCTTTTCCTATGCCTCAATCAGAATTGGAAAACTACTGGATAGATCAAAACATTAATGATAGAGGGATTTTGATTGATGAAGTTTTAGTTGATTCAGCCATTAAATTCGATGAAATCTTACGAGAAGAAAATATGGACAGAGCAATAGAATTAACTGGTCTTGAAAATCCAAATTCTCCCTTACAGCTAAAAGAATGGCTAAATAAAAAAGACTTAGAGATAGAGTCTTTAGCTAAGAAAGATGTAGAGTCAGCCCTTAAAAATGCTGAAGGAGATATTAAAGAAGTACTGGAACTTAGACAGGAATTATCTAAGTCTTCAGTTAGAAAATATGATGCTATGAAAAATGTAAAAGGAAAAGATAATCGAGCAAGGGGTCTGATCCAATTTTATGGAGCAAATAGAACTGGAAGATATTCAGGAAGGCTTATTCAAGTTCAAAACTTAAGAAGAAACAATCTAAAGGATTTAGAATTTGCTAGGAGTCTTGTAAAAAATGAAGATTATGAAACTTTGGAAATTCTCTATGAATCTCCTTCTGATATTTTATCCCAATTAATTAGGACGGCCTTCATACCAAAAGAAGGCTCAAGGTTTATTATTTCAGACTTTTCAGCAATAGAGGCCCGTGTCCTTGCATGGCTTGCAGGAGAACAATGGGTGCTGGACTCCTTTGAAAATGGAGAAGATATCTATTGCAGAACAGCATCGAGGATGTTTGGAGTGCCAGTTGAAAAGCATGGAGTAAACGGTCACCTTAGACAAAAAGGGAAGATTGCAACTTTAGCCTGTGGTTATCAAGGGGCCTTAGGTGCTCTTAAAGCTATGGGTGGAATTGAGATGGGTTTATCTGAAGATGAACTTCAATCAATAGTCGATTCCTGGCGAGAGGCTAATCCCAATATAGTAAGTCTTTGGTGGGACATAGACACAGTAGTAAAAAGAGTTGTAAAGACTAGAAGTAAAGAAGAATACAAGAACTTAGTTATTAGCTATGAAAAAGGCATTCTTTTTATAGAACTTCCTTCAAAAAGACGACTTGCTTATCCAAAAGCAAAAATCGGGATGAATCGATTTGGTGGAGAATCAGTAGTCTATGAAGGAATCGTAGTTGGAAATAAGTGGGACAAGATTGAATCCTATGGTGGAAAATTTGTAGAGAATATAGTTCAAGCCATCGCAAGAGATATTTTAGCTGAGGCTATGATGAGACTTGAGAAAAAAGGATTTAATATCGTCATGCATATCCATGATGAAGTTGTAATAGAAAGTGATACATCTAGTATCGAAGAAATAAATGAAATCATGTCCTTACTTCCTAATTGGGCACCTGGACTTATCTTAGATGCAGATGGATTTGAAAGTGAATTTTATAAAAAAGATTAAAGAGGGGGTTAAAAATCTCCTCTATTTCTTTGCCTGTGATTTAGGAGGGAAACCTCTTAAAAATTCACAGGAGGTGATTCAATGAAGGAATTAATACCAAAGAACGATTATGGAATATTTTCAGATCACAATGATGTTGCAAGAGTGGACAGTAGATTTGTAGCAGAGTTTTTTGAAAAGAGGCACTCTAATGTTATAAGAGATATACAAACAATCACTCAACCCAAATCTGGGCTCAGTGAAGAATTTATTGAACTCAATTTTGAGCTTAGCAGTTATAAGGATGTAACTGGAAGAAATCTACCATGTTATTTATTAACTAGAGATGGATTTACTATTTTAGCTATGGGTTACACGGGCAAAAAAGCCATGAAATTTAAAGAGCTCTATATTAAGAAATTTAACGAGATGGAAGAATTCATAAAGACTCTAGTATCAGCTAGAAAAGAATTCCCACTTTTAACTGAGAATATAAGATTGCTTCATGACAATCCAAAAGCTTATCACTTTAGTAATGAGTGTAATATGCTGAATCGTATAGTTTTAGGTAAGAGTGTAAAAGAATTTAGATTAGAAAATGATATACCAAAAGGAAAAAGTATAAGGCCATATCTGAATCAATCACAAATAGAGATGATTGAAACCTTGCAAAAAGTAGATATTGGTTTATTAGTAGAATTTCCTAATTATCAAGATAGAAAGAAACACCTTGAATGGTACAAGCAAAAATTGGAGGTACAAAATGTTTTATGTTAAAGAAAAAATAAATGATGCCATGGAAGTAAGCATTGAAATAAATGATGAGAATGTATTTTGCACCTGTCCAAAGTGTGGAAAAGAAGTTCGAGTAGAATTAAATAAAGTATTGGAAGATGGTGATTTATTTTCTACTCAAGTTTGCTGTAATACTTGTAGAGAAACAATGAGTGATATTTATGAATAAGGAACTATACAACAGGAGTGGGTGCAAGGATCCCACTCCTTATCAAGCAATCAAAAATGCAGAAAAGAAATACTATCCCTTGGTATATATCTGCAGTCCATTTTCTGGAGATGTAGAAAATAATGTAATCAAGGCACAGAAGTATTCTCGCTATGCTTTGGATAAAGGAAATATACCAATAGCACCGCATCTTTTATTTCCTCAGTTTATGAGTGATGAAAGTGAGAGAAGACTTGCTATGCATTTTAATTATGTCCTTCTTGGAAAATGTGAAGAAGTCTGGGTCTTTGGTGACAACATAAGTCCTGGAATGGCAGAAGAAATAAGAGTTGCTGAGAAGAGAAAAATGAAGATTCGATATATAAGGGAGGTAGCCTAATTGAAAATATATACCTCAAATCAAATAGGAGTGGAGTCAAATTGTGTTTATCCTAATGAGGTCAATGCAGTAGATGTTAGGTCTTTTGAGAAAGCTGCAAGTTTTGACCATGTAATGGCTAAGTATAAAAACTCCTACAGGTCCAACGATAATTTTATAGAGTCAGAATGTGTTCCCATGGATATAGACAACGACCATTCAGAAAATCCAGATGACTGGATTTCAGCTAATGATTTAAAGAGAATATTTGACGGGGTTAAATTTGCCATAGTTTACAGCAGAAACCATAGAAAAGAAAAAAATGGGAAAGCTGCAAGACCAAGGATGCACATTTATTTTCCAATTCCTAAGATCACAAATTTAGTTGAGTATGTAGGTATAAAAGAAAGGCTGGCGGAGACTTATACTTTTTTTGATGTAAATGCCTTAGATGGAGCTAGATTTTTCTTTGGAGTTAAGAATCCTGCTGTTGAAATAGTTAGGGGAAGGAAATATGTAACAGAAATTCTAAAAGATGACTTTGAAGACTTCGATAACTCTCAAGACTTGATTCAGCAAGGCTCTAGAAACTCAACTATGAATCATTTCGCTGGTAGGGTTTTAATTCGATATGGAAATACAGATGAGGCGAGAGAATTATTCGATAAAAAAGCTAGTCTTTGCTCACCACCACTTCCAGATGATGAACTAGAACAAATATGGAGGTCTGCTTGTAAATTCTATAAAAAGGTAGCTGCAAGTGAAGATTATGTTCCACCTGAAGAATACACTGAAGGCATAAATTTAAGGCCTTCTGAATTTTCAGACATAGGTCAAGCAGAAGTTTTTGTAAGAGAATATCAAGACAGAATTCGATTTTCTCCTTCTACAGGTTTTCTTGTTTACAACGACTCTTACTGGGAGGAATCTGAACTAAAGGCACAAGGATGTTCTCAAGAATTGGTTCTGAAGCAACTAGAAGAAATAGACAACGAGTTTATAAAAATGGAAGAAGATATAAAGAAATCTGGTGTTAGAGAAACAATCTCTTTTATGAGTGAGAAGAAAGCCTTGGCATCTTTTAATGACAATCAGAAATCTCTATATTATAAGCTCATGTTCTTAGAAGCATATAAGAAATATACTGTAAAACGAGGAGACACCAGAGCCATCCATGCAACTTTAAAAGAATCAAAACCAATGCTTGAAATAGACCAAAGAGAACTTGATGTGGATGAGTTTTTGTTAAACACTCCGTCATTTACAGTAGATTTGAAAACTGGAGAGTGTAGAGAGCATAAGGCAGATGACTATATAACCAAAGAAACCTCTGTAGATCCAAGTGATGAAAATATGGATATATGGCTTGATGCCTTAGAGACATTTTTTGTAAAAGATAGTGAACTTATAGAATACGTTCAGAAAGTAGCAGGAATTTCTCTTATTGGAAAAGTATATATTGAGGCTCTCATTATAGCTTATGGTGATGGAAGAAATGGTAAGTCCACATTTTGGAATACTATCTCAAGAGTTCTAAATCTTTACAGTGGGTCAATCTCGGCAGATATTCTTACAGTTAATTCTAAGAGAAATGCCAAGCCAGAACTTGCTGAAACAAGAGGTAAAAGGCTTTTAATTGCAGCTGAACTTCAAGAAGGATTAAGGTTAAATACTTCAAATGTCAAACAGCTTTGTTCTACAGATGAGATTGTAGCAGAGAAAAAATATCGAGATCCATTTAAGTTCATACCTTCTCATACCCTTGTCCTATATACTAATCACCTACCAAGGGTGGGTGCTTTAGATGAAGGTACTTGGAGAAGACTTATTGTAATTCCATTTGAGGCAAAGATAGAGGGCAGTAGTGATATTAAAAACTACACTGATTATTTAGTAGATAAGGCTGGGGGAGCAGTTCTCAAGTGGTTAATCGAGGGTGCTAAAAAGGCTATTGATGAAGATTTTAAATTCAGCCTACCTAAAAAAGTAGCAGATGCCATCAATGAATATAAAGAATCGAATAACTGGTTCAAGCATTTCTTAAATGAGTGCTGTGAGATTGATTCATCCTATGAAGAAAAGTCTGGAGAAGTCTATCAAGAATATAGATCCTATTGTTTAAGAACTGGAGATTATGTAAGGTCTACAACAGATTTTTATTCTGCTCTTTCATCCAATGGATTTATGAGGAGAAAAACTAATCAAGGAATTGTGATTAATGGACTTAAATTAAAGTCAGATTTTGTGTAAAAATACAAGAAGTGCAGGTCGTGAATGTCATATATATAACTATTATATAGTAAGTAAGTTAAATTTTAGTTATATATAAAGGTTTATAATAGAGTTTCACGACTTGCACAATGGCTAAAAATAGAGGTTTATATGTTAGAAAATGAAATAGAAAAAGCCTTAGTCGACAAGGTAAAGCTCCATGGTGGTCTTTGTCTTAAATTTACATCTCCTTCAATGACGGGAATACCAGATAGGTTAATATTTCTACCTAAAGGAAAGATAGGATTTGTGGAAACAAAAAGACCTGGAGGAGAACCAAGACCAATTCAGAAAAAAAGAATAAGGCAATTTAAAGATTTAGGTTTTAAGGTTTATGTTCTTGATTCCAAAGAAAACATTGATGAAATAATAAAGAGAATCGGAGGTGACTAATTGGAATACACTCCACATAAATATCAAAAATATGCCACTGAGTTTATTAAAGAAAATAAAGAATCAGCACTTCTACTGGATATGGGTCTCGGCAAGACGGTTATAAGCCTAACAGCTATAAAAGACTTACTCTTTGATTCTTTTGAAATTTCTAAAGTTCTAATCATAGCACCATTAAGAGTTGCTAGAGATACATGGAAGGAGGAAATAGAAAAATGGTCTCACCTTGATATCTTAAAATATTCAGTGGCCATAGGCAGTGAAAAAGAAAGAATAAAAGCATTAGAAGAACAAGCAGATATTTATTTAATCAATAGGGAAAATGTAGACTGGCTAATAAATAAGAGCGAACTACCATTTAACTACGATATGATTGTAATTGACGAATTATCATCTTTTAAGTCTCATAGGTCAAAGAGGTTTAAAGCTTTGATGAAAGTTAGACCAAAGGTAAAAAGAATAGTTGGTCTTACTGGAACACCATCATCAAATGGCCTAATGGACTTATGGGCTGAGTTTAGACTGCTTGATATGGGAGAGAGACTTGGCAGATTTATTGGTCAGTACAGGGAAATCTACTTCAAACCAGATAAGAGAAATGGACCAATCATATATTCATACAAACCACTGCCTTTTGCTGAAGATGCAATCTATGAAAAGATATCAGATATAACAGTTTCTATGAAAGCTGAAGATTACCTAAAAATGCCAGAGAAGATAAACAATGAAGTCTTTGTAAATCTATCAGCTAAAGAAAGAGATATCTATGAGACCTTAAAAAAAGACCTGGTTGTTAGTATTAAGGATAAAGATATAGATGCAGTCAATGCTGCAGCCCTTTCTAATAAGTTACTTCAAATGGCATCTGGTTCTGTCTATGATGAAGATAAAAATATGATCCATATTCATGATAGAAAACTTGATGCCTTGGAAGATTTAATAGAAGGAGCAAATGGTAAGCCCGTTCTTGTAGCTTATTGGTATAAGTCAGATTTAAAAAGAATAAAAGATAAGTTTGATGTAAGAGAACTTAAGACAAGTGAGGACTTTAAAGAATGGAATCAAGGTAAGATTCCTGTAGCCATTATCCATCCAGCATCTGCTGGTCATGGATTAAACCTACAAGCAGGTGGCTCAACACTTATTTGGTTTTCTCTTACTTGGTCATTAGAACTTTATGAACAAACCAATGCCAGACTATATAGGCAGGGTCAGAAAGAAACAGTTGTGATTCATCATATCTTAGCAAAGGGAACTATTGATGAAGACGTGATGAAAGCATTAGAAAATAAGAATAAAACACAAGCTGCACTTATAGATGCAGTAAAAGCAAATCTAGAGAGTTGATGTCATAGAATGTCACTATCAAAATTTGCTAAGATTAATACAAGAGTAGAAGTTATATGGATAACTTACCTCAAAAACGGATGGAGGTAAGAAATGAATGCAAAAGAATATTTAAAACAAGCTTTTTATTTAGACAAGAGAATAAACTCAAAGCTGGAGCAAGTTGAATTACTCAACGCTCTAGCAACGAAAGCTACATCCACCTTATCAGATATGCCGAAGAGTCCTAATAGAGGATCATCAAAACTTGAAGATACTGTTGTTAAGATTATAGATCTTCAAGAAGAAATCAATAGGGATATAGATAAGTTGGTGGATTTAAAGAAAGAAATCGTAAGAACAATAAAAAAGATTGAAGACAAAGAACTTCAAGTCGTTTTAGAAAAAAGATATCTTTGTTTTGAATCTTGGGAGAGAATAGCGGTTGAGATGAATTACTCAATTCAGCATATTTTTAGGCTGCATAGTAAGGCTTTAAAAAATATAGTAATTAGTGTTTAGGGTTGGACAAATGGAAATATAGTTCAGACTATGCTATAATGAAAAATATAGAAGAAAGAGGATATATCTATGAAAACATCATTAAAAAACCATCCTAAGAACAAGCTATACTCTGTACAAATAAAACCGATGAAACATTGTACAGAGTATAGCAAATAGATTGCATTTAAGATTTCATCGGGAAATATACAGTCAAGTCATTGATATGGCTTTATTTTGGTGTGCATTTCTCGATATATAACTAAATGTAAAAGGCTACTGGCAATGTTTTGTTTGTAGCCTTTTGTTATATTTTCAAGCAAAAGGCAGATGCTGTATTGTATTTATGCCTTTTTTTCTTGCATAAATATTGGAAGTTATATATTGAGAAATGGAGAATAATAAAATGAATGAAAATAGAATAAAAATATTGAAAGAAGAAAATATTGATAAAGCACTCTTTAAGCTTGGGATTCCTATGGTTATTAGCTTATTGGTAGCAGCGTTATACAATGTTGTAGATACCTATTTTGTTTCGGGACTTGGGAAAGAAGCTGTAGCTGCCGTTTCAGTTGCATTTCCAATTCAACTTATCTTTTTAGGAATAGGATTAACATTTGGAGCAGGAGCAGGCTCTTATATTTCACGATTATTAGGAGCGAAAAATAACAAAGAAGCAAATATTGTAGCTACAGTTTCTTTATTTTCTAGCGCTATTGTGGCGATAATACTAGCAATTGTGTTATTTTACTCTTTAGATAGTGTGATGAAGTTTATGGGAGCGACTCCAGTTATTATGGAACTTGCTAAAACATATACTAGTCTGTTTATAATAGGTGGAGTTTTAGGAGCTGTGAATGTTACTCTAGGGAATTTAGCAGTTTCACAGGGAGCAGCTAAAATCTCCTTGAAAGCAATGATTGTAGGATCTTTATCAAATATAATTTTAGATCCAATATTCATCTTTAAATTAAATTTGGGAGTGAAAGGTGCTGCAATTGCAACACTAATAGCTAGAGTTATAACTAGCTTAATGTATCTTATTTACTTTATTGGAGATAAAAATTTAATTAAAATTAAAATACAGAACTTCAAACCTACAGTTGCAATTTATAAAGAAATACTAAAAATAGGAATATCTCTATTAATACTTCAGATTTTGCAAACCATAGCAATAAGTAAAATATCTTATGCTGCTTCTTTTTATGGAGAAGAAGCAATAGCAGCAATGGGAATAGTTCTTAGAATAGTAACTCTTGGTACAAATGTAGTAGCAGGATATATGAAAGGATTACAACCTATAGCAGGTTTTAATTACGGAGCTAAAGATTATGAAAGAGTACAAGAAGCTATAAAATCGAGTATAAAATGGACGACTCTATTTTGTATAGTTTGGACAGCTATTATATATTTATTTGCACCAAGTATATTATCAATATTTGGGAAAGATAAGGATGTACTGAGGATAGCAATTCCAGCTTTAAGAGCAGCAGTAATTATGTTTATAACATTTGGGTTTCAATTTACCTATGCAACATTATATTTAGCAATAGGTAAAGCATTGGCTGGAGCTTTTTTAAATTCCCTAAGACAAGGCATTGTATTTATCCCAGTTATTTTACTATTACCCAAAATGATGGGATTAGATGGTGTGATATATGCTCAAGCAATATCGGATGTATTGACAACAATAATTACGGTTCCATTTGCTCTTAGCGTTTCTAAGCAATTGGAATCAAAAATAATTTTCAGTAAAAATTTTAAAATTTGAATTTAATCAATTTAAATGAGAGTAAAGTTGATAGAATGAGAGTAAGTAGTTGTAGTATAGTTAGAATAGCAAAAGAATAATTAAAAGAGCCTTGGAGATTTAATCTTCAGGGCTTTCTTTATGGAGTGATAAAGTGCCAAGAAAACCTAAGAGACCATGCTCACATCCAGGTTGTCCAGAGTTAGTCGATGGACGATTCTGTAAGAAACATGAGAAAGAATACAACAAGAACTATGAAAAATATAAACGAGATCCTAACACTCATAAGCGTTATGGAAAAGCATGGAAACTTATAAGAAAAAGATATGTAGCAGAGCATCCACTTTGTGAGATGTGTTTAAAAGAAAATAGAATGACAAAGGTAGAGGAAGTACATCACATACTTCCTCTTTCTCGTGGTGGAACTAATGACGAAGACAATCTTTTAAGTCTTTGTAAATCATGTCACTCAAAGATTCATGCTGAGCGTGGAGATAGATTCGGACGAGAATAGTTTTGAGGGAGGGGGAGTCTTAATCTCTACGACTGAATTCCCTACCAACGGTGCCGCCCTCTCACGCACAAAAAAACGGGTTCAAAGGCCCTATTAAAGAAGATGATGAATTAGGAGGTGATACTATCGCTAAGGACGGAACATACAGAGGTGGAAGAAGAGTAAAAGCAGGAGGGAAACCACAGCCTGCTGCTGAAAAAATAGAAAAAGGTAAAAAGGTAGAAATTTTAATGAACGATATTCCTACATTCACTCCAGAAGAAATAGATGCAGTTGACTTACCAGATGGAGCAGTTCTTGATGGAACAGATATGCCAACACCTAGTGACTATCTATCTGCAAAGCAAAAGAATGGAATACCACTCGGTGCTGATGAAATATATAAAGAGACATGGGGTTGGTTAAAGCAGAGAAACTGTGAAAACTTAGTAAATCCAAGATTATTAGAATCCTACTCTCAGGCTTTTGCAAGATACATTCAATGTGAAGAGGCAATAAGTCAATTTGGACTATTAGGAAAGCATCCCACTACTGGAGGAGTTATTGCATCTCCATTTGTACAGATGTCTTCACAATTTCAAAAGACAGCAAATCTTTTATGGTATGAGATTTATGACATAGTTAAAGAAAACTGCACGGAAGTTTATGAAGACTATGGAGAAGATATGATGGAAAAATTACTTAGAAGCAGAAAGTGAGGTAATTATATTGTTTGAAAAAGTAAATCCAAAGCATCCAGATAAAATAGCAGATTGCATAGCTGGTGCAATTGTAGATTTAGCATATAAGGAAAAAGAAAATCCTAAAATAGCAGTTGAAGTATTGCTAGGGCATGGAGACTGTCATGTAATCATTGAGACAGACTGCAAGTTAAATAAAAAAGAAATTGGATCAGCAATTAAGAGGATAGCAGGAGATGTCATAGCAGATATTAAAATAGTAGAACAGGATATCCACCTTTCAAATAATCAAAAAGGAAAGATAAGATGTGGTGACAATGGAATCTTTAAGGGAGTACCCACATCAGATGAAGAAAATAAATTATCTTTAATTGCTCGTGAAATATACTCTAATTATCCTTACGATGGAAAATACATTCTTGATGGAGATAAACTTATCATTTGCCAGTCAAATGTATCTACAGAAATTTTAAAATCGATTTATCCAAGAGCAATAGTAAATCCATTAGGAGATTGGACTGGAGGGTTTAATGTTGATACTGGAGCAACTAATAGAAAACTCGGCTCTGATATGGGAAGAGCAGTAACTGGTGGAGGCCTTCATGGTAAAGACCTATCCAAGGCTGATGTATCAGTTAATATTTATGCTCACCTAAAGGCACAAGAAGAAAAAAGAGAGATTGAATTATCCTGTGCAATCGGGGATGAAACTGTTGATGGTAGACCATATTCAGAAATTGTAGAAATTGCTAGAAACTACATTAACTCTATTGGTGGTTTTGAGGAATTTGCTAAATGGGGGCTAATATGATTACAACCAAAGAAATGAAATTAGTTGATATTGAAAAACTTGTGCCCTATGTAAATAATGCAAGAACTCACTCAGCAGATCAGATTAACAAACTACGATCATCAATTAGAGAGTTTGGTTTTATCAATCCTGTAATTATTGATAAAGACTACGGAGTTATTGCAGGCCATGGAAGAATTATGGCAGCAAAGGAAGAAGGTATAAAAGAAGTACCTTGTGTCTTTGCAGACCATCTAAATGAGGCACAGAAGAAAGCCTATATCTTAGCTGATAACAGAATGGCTCTTGATGCTGGTTGGGATGAAGAACTACTAAGAGTAGAAATTGAGTCCCTGGAAGATTATGGATTTAATGTAGAGCTTACAGGATTTTCAACTGAAGAATTATCTTCGCTCTTTGACCTTGGTGTAGAGGCTGAAGAAGATGACTTTGATGTTGAAGAAGAACTTAAAAAGCCTATTTTTTCCAAGGAAGGAGATATTTGGACTCTAGGAAGACATAAAGTTATCTGTGGAGATTCTACTCTATGGGATACTTTTGAAAAGTTACTAGGTGAAACTAAGGTCAATTTAGTATGTACCGATGCACCATATTTTGTAGATTTGAAAAATAAATCGGGAACAATTAAAAATGACAACTTAAATGATAAAGAGGCCTATGAATTTTTGATGAAGATCTTTACAAACTTTAAAGACGCAATGGCTAAGGATGCATCAATTTATGAATTCTATGCAACTATGAAAGCTAGAGTTTTCTATGATGCTTTTGAAGATGCAGGCTTTAAAGTTGGTGCAGGGCTTATTTGGAAAAAACCAAGAGCTCCTTTCATGAGAACAGATTGGAAATTTAATATGGAGCCTATTATCTTTGGTTGGAGAAAAGATGGAAAACATAACTGGTATGGAGATCAAAAGCAAACAGCAGTCTTTGAATTTGATGGAATTAAAGATTCAGAAAAAGAAGGATGTGGTCATCCATCATCAAAACCAGTACCTCTCATTGCCTACCTAATTAAACAATCTACACAAACGAATGGCTTAGTCCTTGACGGATTTTTAGGAAGTGCATCGACTCTGATTGCCTGTGAAGAACTTAATCGAATCTGCTATGGAATAGAGATAGAGCCAAAATTTGTTGATGTAGCAGTTAAAAGATATTTGAATTTAGTGGGGAGTGATGAAGAAATAAACTTATTAAGGGATGGAAAAGAGTATAAGTATGAAGATGTTATTAATCTGACTTGATATAAATCAGTATTTGAGTGATATATGTATGTGAGGTGATTAGATGATTTCAAGGGAAATTATACAAGAATTAAAAGAAACTTATCCTGTAGGTACAAGAGTAAAACTAATCCAAATGGAAGATGAACAGGCTCCACCAGTTGGAACCTTAGGCACAGTTTATGGGGTGGATGCCATTGGATCAATCCTAGTAAAATGGGATAATGGTTCGATGTTAAATGTAATTTTTAGGGAGGATATAATTGAAAAATCTAATTAAATAACCATACATTGCTTGACTATTCCTCTATTGTACGGGAATATGTGTACAACAAAAGAAGAGGTACAAAAATGAAAAAGATTGAATTGTTAGAAAACATTAAAGAAAAAGAAGAATTTGAAGAAAATAAAATCAGTTACAGATTTTATTGGGCATATAGGGAATCCCAAAGGATAGGTCGAGACATCATAAACTTTGATGACATTGGATTTGTAGATAATCACGAAGATATGATAGAGAATCTTGAAAGATTTGGAATACAAGAATTTACAATTTCAGACCAGTCAACAGGTCTTATGAAAGGGTTAAAAAGTTTTAAAAGAAAAGGTTACTTTCCTATAGACTTGATTGAAATAGATACAGGAAGGACTAATTGGAATTTCAAAGAAAGCAAAGAGGAAAAAGAGTATGAACCAGCCCTCCTTTTCAAGAAAAACTAAGAGAAAAAAAGAAAGTTAAGCAAGATAATTGCTTGACTTATCTCTTCTTGTACGGGAATATGTGTACAACAAAAGAAAAGGAGAGCATTACCATGAAAAAAGACCTTTTAGAAAGATTAGAAGCAGAAGTTAAAGCTTGCAAAAGATACGCAGAAAACTCAATAAAAAAATCAAAAGAAGGCAAGATTGGAGCAGCTATTAACCTTTTAGACATAGCAGGAACAGCAAAGAAATGTGCAGACCAAGTTCATGAAGAACTTTGGAAAGAGTCACAAGGAAACCTAAACGAAGAAGAATTTGAATTATTTTGTGAATCAGAAACACTAGGAAGAGAACTTAAGAAAGCATACAAAGAATTAAACATAGCAAGACAAAGATAAAATAAAAATCCAAATAGAGTTTAGGATCTATTTGTCGTAGTAGAAGTCACAATCAGGTGGCTATTTTTTATGCCCATTTTTATAGAAAGGAGGTCAAATGAAATATAAACCAACAAAATTTATGCTACCTACATCTCACTATGATAAAAACAAAGCAGACTATGCTGTCACCTTTATAGAATGCCTAAAACACACAAAAGGTAGATGGGCAGGTAAAGATTTCAAGCTTATTGACTGGCAAGAAGAAATCATTAGAGACTTGTTTGGAATTGTAAAAGATACAGGATACCGACAATTTAATACAGCCTATATTGAAATACCAAAGAAAATGGGAAAGTCAGAACTTGCAGCTGCTGTAGCACTCCTTCTTACTTGCGGTGATGGAGAGGAAAGAGCAGAAGTTTATGGTTGTGCTGCTGATAGGCAACAAGCAACTATCGTCTTTGATGTTGCAGCTGATATGGTAAGGATGAGCCCAGCCTTATCTAAAAGAGTAAAAATTCTAGCATCTCAAAAGAGGATGATATATAAGCCGACTAATTCTTTTTATCAAGTTTTATCTGCAGAGGCTTATTCTAAACACGGATTTAATATTCATGGTGTAGTCTTTGACGAACTTCATACTCAACCTAACAGAAAGTTATTTGATGTCATGACAAAAGGTTCTGGAGATGCAAGAACCCAGCCCTTATATTTTCTTATAACAACAGCTGGAACAGATACCAAATCAATCTGCTACGAAACGCACCAAAAGGCAGTCGATATTTTGGAAGGTAGAAAAACTGATCCAACTTTTTATCCTGTGATTTATGGAGCAGATAGAGAAGATGATTGGACAGATGAAAAAGTATGGCATAAGGCAAATCCCTCTCTAGGAATTACAGTTCCAATAGAAAAAGTAAGACAAGCCTGTGAATCGGCTAAGCAAAATCCAACTGAAGAGAATGCCTTTAGGCAGTTAAGATTAAATCAGTGGGTCAAACAAGCAATTAGATGGATGCCTATGGAAAAATGGGATTTATGTAATTTTGCTGTTAATGAAGAAGAATTAAAAGGCAGAGTTTGTTATGGAGGTCTTGACCTATCATCTACAACAGATATTACAGCCTTTGTTTTAGTCTTTCCTCCAATAGACGAAGATGATAAATATCAAATATTACCCTACTTTTGGTTGCCAGAAGACAACCTCGACCTAAGAGTAAAAAGAGACCATGTAAACTATGACCTATGGGAAAAACAAGGCTATATTATGACAACAGAAGGTAATGTTGTTCATTATGGGTTTATAGAAAAATTTATAGAAGACTTAGGTGAGAAATATAACATCCGAGAAATTGCCTTTGACAGGTGGGGAGCAGTTCAGATGGTTCAAAACTTAGAAGGCATGGGTTTTACAGTAGTTCCATTTGGTCAAGGATTTAAAGATATGTCTCCACCAACTAAAGAACTAATGAAACTAACTCTCGAAAGAAAAATAGCCCATGGAGGTCATCCAGTATTAAGGTGGATGATGGATAATATCTTTATTCGAACAGATCCAGCTGGAAACATAAAGGCAGACAAAGAAAAGTCTACAGAAAAAATAGATGGAGTTATAGCTACAATTATGGCACTTGACAGGGCTATAAGGTGTGGCAATGATACAAGTGAATCTGTTTATGACGATAGGGGTCTGATTGTTTTTTAATATGGGTATATAAATAAAATAGAAACATTTTTGAGGTGATATTCATGAGGAATAGAGAAGATATTATTCGTTTATGGTTTGATATGTGGATAAAAAAACAAGACTTAGGAATTAAAGATATTTTTGCTAATGATATTGTGTATACAGAAAGTTGGGGGCCAAAGTATAATAATCGCAGTACACTCGAGTTATGGTTTAAAGAATGGAACAGTCGTGCAAAAGTTGAAACATGGGATATTGTACAATTTTTAGACTTTAAAGACCAATCAATTGTGGAATGGCATTTTAAATCAGTGATGAATAATGGGAAAATTGATGAATTTAATGGAATTTCTTTGGTTAAATGGGATTTTGATAATAAAATAATAGAATTAAAAGAATTTGGATGTAATATAGATAATTATAATCCATATGCTTATGGAGAGATTCCTAAATTTAGAAAAGAAAAGTCAAAGTGGTTTTAACATATATTCATGATATTTTTTTAGCATCTACATTAGTAGGTGCTTTTTTCATGCCTACTTTTAGGAGGTGGTAATATAAACATTTTAGATTTAATATTCAAGTCAAGAGACAAACCTAAAGACGGGGAGAGGATATCTTCATCGTCTTTTTTATTTGGAAGAACTGCAGCAGGAAGGAATGTCAACGAATTTACTGCTATGCAAATGACAGCAGTTTATTCATGCGTGAGAGTTCTTGCTGAAACCTTAGCAGGACTTCCTCTTCATCTATATAAAAGAGGAGATTCAAACTCTAAGGAAAAAGCAAAAGGCCATGCCATATATTTTCTTTTGCACGATGAACCAAATACTGAGATGACTTCATTTGTATTTAGAGAAACATTAATGACCCATCTACTACTTTGGGGTAATGCCTACGCTCAGATAATTCGTAATGGAAGAAATGAGGTTATTGGACTTTATCCATTAATGCCAAATAAGATGACTGTAATGAGAAGTGAAGATGGAGAAATCTTTTATAAATACAATTACAAATCAGAAGAAGTTTATCTTTTAAAAGAAGATGTTCTTCATATACCTGGACTTGGTTTTGATGGCCTTATAGGCTACTCACCAATAACTATGGCAAAAAATGCTATAGGAATGGCGATGGCTTGTGAAGATTATGGTGCATCATTCTTTCAAAATGGAGCACAACCAGGTGGAGTTTTAGAGCATCCAGGTATTATTAAAGACCCAGAAAGAGTTAGAGAGTCTTGGAATGCTGCTTTTCAAGGGCCTAAAAACGCCAACAAAGTGGCTGTACTTGAAGAAGGAATGAAATACCAACCCATAGCCATAGCACCAAGTGAGGCCCAGTTTTTGGAAACAAGAAAGTTTCAATTAAATGAGATAGCAAGAATATTTAGAATACCACCTCATATGATTGGTGACTTGGAGAAGTCATCATTTTCAAATATAGAACAACAGTCACTTGAGTTTGTTAAATACACTCTTGACCCTTGGATTGTTCGTTGGGAGCAATCCTTGGAAAGAGCACTACTAACAAAGAAAGAAAAGGAATCCTACTTTATTAAATTCAATCTTGATGGACTTCTAAGAGGAGATTATGAATCAAGAATGAATGGATATGCTGTAGGAAGACAGAATGGTTGGATGAGTGCAAATGATATAAGAGAATTAGAAAACCTAGATAGGATATCGGCTGAAGAAGGTGGTGACCTATACCTTGTAAATGGAAATATGCTACCGCTTGATAAAGCTGGTAGTTTTTATCAGCAGAAAGGAGAAGAAATAAATCCTAATGAAGAACAATAAGATATTTTGGAATTGGAAAAAGGATTCAAATGAACTCTATATAGATGGAGTTATTGCAGAAGAGTCTTGGTTTGATGATGAAATCACGCCAAGGCTCTTTTTTGAAGAATTAAAAAATAAAAGTGGAGACATAACTGTGTGGATCAACTCCCCTGGTGGAGACTGTATAGCAGCATCAAGAATTTACACCATGCTTTTAGAGCACAAGGGAAATGTGACCATTAAGATTGATGGACTTGCAGCATCAGCAGCATCAGTCATTGCTATGGCAGGAACTGAAGTATTGATGAGTCCTACCTCACTAATGATGATTCACAACCCCTTAACTGTAGCCATTGGTGACTCAAAAGAAATGCAAAAAGCTATAGACATGTTAAGGGAAGTCAAGGAATCAATCATCAATGCCTATGAGATTAAGACAGGTTTATCCAGAGAAGAGATTTCTAATCTAATGGATGGGGAGACTTGGTTTGATAAGAACAAGGCTATTGAGATGGGTTTTTGTGATGGAACTCTCACTGATAAAAGAAAAGATGAAAAAGTTACGAACATGGCCTTTTCAAGGCGAGCAGTTACAAACTCGCTTTTAACAAAGATAAATAAAGAAGTAAAAACTCACTCAATGAATGAGGTAGAAGAAAGATTAAACAAAATTAAAAATACTTGGAGGTAATTATATGAACTTAAAAGAACTATTGGAAAAGAGAACTAAAGCTTGGGATGAGGCAAAAGCATTTGCTGAATCTAAAAAAGATGAAAATGGTCTAATGTCTGATGAAGACTTTAAGACATATGAAGGGATGGAAAAAACCATCGAGAATTATACTCGTGAAATCGAAAGAAAGAAGAGGGAAGAAGAAATGGATAAATCCTTGGAAAAACCTACTACTCAAGCATTAACAAATGAACCTGCAACTTTTAACGAAGAAGAAAAACCAATGAGAGCAAGAAATGTCTATAAAAAGTCTATGATGAAGGCACTAAGAACTAACTTTAGAGATATTTCAAATGAATTAAAAGTAGGTACAGATGAAAGTGGTGGATATTTAGTTCCAGAAGAAATGGAAGTAGATATTGTAAATGGTCTTGAAGATGAAAATATTGTAAGAAAACTAGCTACAAAAGTTCAAACTTCTGGACTTCATAAAATTAATATTGCAGCTACAAAGCCTGCTGCTCTATGGGTAGAAGAAGGTGGTCAACTTACCTTTGGAGATGGTACATTCGACCAAGTATCTCTTGATGCACACAAACTTCATGTTGGTATTAAAGTAACTGAAGAACTTCTCTATGATGCAGCTTTTAATTTAGAAAAATACATCACTGAAGAATTTACTAGAGCATTAGCAAATGCTGAAGAGGATGCTTTCTTAAATGGAAATGGAGTAAATAAGCCTACGGGAATTTTTGACTCTAAAAAGGGTGGAGAACTTGGAGGAACAACAAAGACTCAAACAATTATTGCAGATGAATTAATTGATTTAGTTTACTCCTTAGACAGACCATATAGGAAGAAAGCGGCATTCATTTTAAATGATGCAACAGTTGCTCAGATTAGAAAGCTTAAGGATGTTAATG
>OBDG01000021.1_pt1 | contig 184794 bp, 173 predicted proteins | sample 1481331 | NCBI WGS metagenome assembly OBDG01 (sample SAMN00990124, study PRJEB22392) | human gut metagenome
CATCTATATAGATACTTGATAGGTCTATCTGATTTTCTTCTATCAGTATTTGAACCATTTGTTTTAATATATCTGGTGTTAGTTCTAGTATTTTTTGTCTAAATCTGTTAATGGTAGTGTGGTCTAGTGCTTTACTTCCATCTAGGAGATATCTTATCCTTAAGTCATACTTGCATGATTTTTCTATTTCTCTTGATGTAAATATTCCTTCTGAATAGCAGTATATTATTATTTCTAGCATGGTTACTGGATTTACTTTGGGTTTTCTTCCAAATGATGAGTAGACTTTTTTTAGTTCTGTTAAGTTTAACCTTTCTATTATATTTTTTACAAGCCTTATTTTAACATCATTTTGAATATATATTTCTGTATTAAAGTTTAATCGTAGTTGAATTGTATCATTAACTAGTGTATAGTTATTTAATGATGATGTATTTTTAAAGGTTTTCATAAATACATTTTATCAAAAAAAGACGAGGATTTTTATATTTCCTCGTCTTTTTCTATGATGGGACTTTTGCAACAGCCCCTTTTTATTTTAAAGTTTTAGTTAAATTATTTCTTTATAGAAAAGCTCTTTTTTATGTGATAAACTTATTATCGGAGAGGATTATGGAAAAAGTAAAGATTTTTGGTGTTGAAATTTTTAATATTAGTAATGATGATTGTGAAAATATTTTGAGAGATTTTTTAAAATCAGATAAACTTAATAAGATTTATACGCCAAATACAGAGATTGTAATGGCAGCTAAAAGAGATGAGAATCTTAAAGATTTAATTAATTCAGGGGATTTAGTTTTAGCTGATGGGATTGGTCTTATACACGCTTCTAAAATGAGAAAGAAGCCTTTAAAAGAAAGAGTTACAGGGTTTGATACTTCTATTAAGCTTTTGGAGCTTGCTGACGAGATGGGTCTTAATTTATATTTTCTCGGTGGAAAAGAAGGCGTGGCAAAGGATGCTGCAAGTGCTGTAAATAAAAAATATAAAAATGCCAATGTCGTTGGATATCACAATGGATATTTTAATTCTAGAATTGACGGAGAAAATTCAAAGGAAGAGAAGAAAATAATTGAAGAGATAAATGATAAAGATGTGGATATTGTTTTTGTAGGTTTTGGTTTTCCGCGTCAGGAAAAATGGATAGATGAATTTAAAGATGAAATAAAGGCAAAGATAATTATTGGAAATGGCGGCGTTTTAGATATTTTGTCAGGAAGGGCAAATAGAGCACCAGATGTTTTTATAAAACTTGGACTTGAGTGGTTATACAGGCTGATAAAAAATCCTTCTAGGATAAAAAGGCAAATTGACTTGCCAAAGTTTTTGTTCGCAGTTTTAAAAGATAAAAATTCAGTTGAGTGAGGAGTGGAATTTTGAATATTGATAATAAAGCTATTAATACTATAAGGATGCTTTCAGTGGATCAAATTGAAGAGGCAAATTCAGGACATCCAGGGCTACCCCTTGGTGCAGCGCCTATGGCCTATGCTCTTTTCAAAAATCATATTGTAAGAGATTCTAAAGATTTAAATTGGACAAATAGAGATAGATTTATTTTATCTGCAGGACATGGTTCTGCACTTTTGTATTCACTTTTTTATCTTTTTGATTATGGTCTTACTATTGAAGATTTGAAAAATTTTAGGCAACTTGATTCTAAGACGCCAGGTCATCCTGAATATGGGCACACAAAAGGTGTAGAGGCAACTACTGGACCTCTTGGACAGGGAATTGCAATGGCAGTGGGAATGGCAATCGCAGAAGAAAAACTTGCTGCAATTTATAACAAAAAAGATTTAAAACTTGTGGATCACTACACTTATGCTTTAGTTGGTGATGGATGTTTAATGGAAGGAATTTCCAATGAAGCGTCTTCTCTTGCAGGAACTTTAAAATTAAATAAGTTAATTGTACTTTATGATTCTAACAGAATTTCCATAGAAGGATCGACAGATCTTGCTTTTTCTGAAAATGTAGTGGATAGATATAAAGCTCTTGGATGGGATACTTTTGTCGTAAATGATGGCAATGATTTAGAAGATATAAATGCAAAAATTGAAGAAGCAAAAAAATCTAGTGGGCCTGCACTTATTGAGGTAAAGACAAAAATTGGATATGGTTCACCTAGAGAAGATTCTGCAAAGGCACATGGAGAACCTCTTGGTGTTCAAGATAGAAAATCTACAAGGAAATTTTTTGGTCTACCTGATGAAGATTTTTATGTTTCAGAAGATGTAGCAAAATATTTTAATGAAATTGTTGAAGAAAATACAAGAAAAGCAAAAGAAAAGAAAAAAATTGAAGAAAAATATAAAGAAAAGTATAAAGAAGAATATGAAAAATATTTAAATTCCTTTAAGAATGAAAAGAGAGAACTATTAGAAGATTCTTATTATGATAGTTTTACAAAGGACATGGCAACTCGTGCCGTTTCTGGAGAAGTTTTAAATAAAATTGCAAAAGAAAATACAAATATTTTTGGTGGTTCAGCAGATTTAGGACCATCTAACAAGACAATGCTAAAGGGAGAAGAATATTTTTCAAAAGACAATAGATACGGCAGAAATTTAACCTTTGGTGTTCGTGAAAACGCAATGGGTGCAATTACAAATGGAATGCTTCTTCATGGAGGGCTTAAAACTTACGCTGCAACATTTTTAGTTTTTAGCGATTATTTAAAACCGACAATTAGGCTTGCTGCTCTTATGAATCTTCCAAATGTTTATATATTTACTCACGATTCTATTGGAGTGGGGGAAGATGGTCCAACTCATGAACCAATTGAACATTTGGCAATGCTTAGATCGATCCCAGGCTTAGTTGTAGTAAGACCAGCAGATGGAAGAGAAACTGCATCAGCTCTTAACCTTGCTTTTAATTCACAAAATACACCTTTTGTACTTGCACTTTCAAGGCAAAATTTGCCACAGCTTGAAAACTCTAAAAAAGATATAAAAAAAGGTGCTTATATAATTAAAAAAGAAGAAGGAGAACTTGAAAAAATTGTAATAGCTACAGGTTCAGAAGTACATCTTGCATTAGAAGCAGCAGAAGATTTAAAAGGTGTTCGTGTAGTTTCAATGCCTTCAATGGAACTTTTTGACGCACAAAATTCAGCTTACAAAGAAGAGATTTTGCCTTCAAAAGTTACTAAGAGAATTTCAATTGAAGCACTTTCGTCCTTTGGATGGCACAAATATATTGGGACAGGCGGTATGGCAATTTCAATAGATACTTTCGGAGCTAGTGGAAAAGGCAAAGAAGTCTTTGAGAGATTTGGATTTACAAAGGAAAATATAAAAAGAAAAATAGAAGAATTTTAAAATATTTTTGGAGATGTTTTGGCATCTCTTTTTTTATTTCAATTAAAATTTAAAAATAAAATTATAAATGATATAATTAACCTGGGAGTGATATTTTTGAAGATAAAAAAAAATCACGCAATTATTTTAATATTACTTATAATTTTTTTAGGATTTATATATTTTAATCACAATAATTTTTCAAAGGACAGAACTATAATAAGACTTAAAGGCGTTAGTACAAATGAACCTATAAAGGATTTTAATATTGCATCTAAGTCTGTATTTTTGTGGGCAGATCCAGTTTTATATATAACTGATAAAGATGGAAATATTATAAAGAAGATTCAGCGTGAAGATGAAAATGTTGAAGCATTTTTTGCGGGCAATTATGCTTTTTTATATGAAAAAGATTTGGGAAAAGTTCACATGTATTCTGAGATGGGAGAGCTTCTTAGTTCTTTAGAAGTTAGGGGAAATGTTTTTAATATTTCTTATGAAAATGCAAATATTGTTTTTCACATAATGGATGAGAACAATGAAATTTTATATTTAATGGACAATGATTCTACACTTTCAGAGATTTATAAAACAGGCAATAAAATTTTAACTCACGATGTCCTAGATTCCAAAAATCTTTCTGTGGCAGAAATGAAAAATGATGCAAGTGGTTATAGTTCTCTACTTTACTCTTTAGATAAGGGCGAGAAAAAAAGCGAAGTTATAAATCATGAGATAATTATGTTTGTAAAAAAAGATAAAAGATCTGTTCTTGCACTTACAGATAAATCTCTTTACAGATTTTTGGATTCGGGAACGAAATACGAAGAAAAAGTACCGAATATTTCTGATGTGTTAGTAGATGGTAGAAATACTTACCTTCTTCATTCTGGAATTATAACAAAATATAATTATACGTTAAATCCAGTAGACAAAAGAATTATAGCTGCAAATGTAAATAAGATGGAAAATGTTTCAGGCTCCATTTATGTTTATGGTCCAAGTGATATTGGTGGAGAAATTGGGAACAAAGGAGAGTTTTATACGAGGCTTGGATATTCTTTAGATAAAATAAAGATAAATGGACTTTTAATTGGAGCACTTAGAAATGGAGAAATTGATTTATACTCCGTTGTGAGTTCAAATACAGTTAGAGAAGGCGAAGATAAAATAGAAACAACTTACAAAGAAGGTGCAAAGTGAATTTAAACAAAAATACAAATCATGTGGCAAATGAAGCTGATAAAGCACTTAGATCTACATTTAAAGGTATGGGATCTTGGCAGAAGATTTTTATTGTAATAATTATTATAGTAGGAATATGTGTCCTTTTAAAAATAATAGATGGATGTATAGATAGGCAACTAAGTTCAGAAAAAGTTAAAGAAAAGGGATCTTACAACAGGATTGTTACAATTACAAATTTAATAAAAAGAATAATAAAAATTATACTTATTTTTATTGGGGTTACAATAATTATGAGTGTATTTAATATTTCTATTGCACCTATTCTTGCAACTCTTGGAGTATTCTCTTTGGCAATAGGTGTTGGTGCACAAAATCTTGTAAAAGATGTAATCAATGGATTCTTTATAATTTTGGAAGATCAATATTCTGTTGGAGATTTAGTTGAGATAGAAGGGATTGAAGGAGTAGTTGAATATTTAGGACTTAGAGTTACTAAAGTACGTGACTTTTCTAAAATACTTCACATAATTCCAAATAGCAATATCTCAGTTGTGTCAAACAAACAAAGAGCAAATATTAGGACAAAAATAGAATTTTATGTAGATAATTCTTGTGATCCAACTTTTGTAAAAGAAAAAATAGATGAAAGTTTAAAGAAATTTAAAAATGACAGAAAAATGGTTATTGGTCCAGATCTTTGGGGAGTAACAGAAAATGATAAAGACGCATATAAGATGAGCCTTGTTTATTACACAAAGCAAGGCAATCAATATGATTTAGAATATGCAATAAGAGCAGAAATATTAAAAACTATGCAAAGAGAAAATATAAATACGCCAGTAGTAAAAAACAAAATATTAAAAGTGGAGGATAGCGATGCTTTATTATAATCTTGGGGATATTGTAACTTTGAAAAAAGGGCATCCCTGTGGTGAAAATAAATGGGAAATTATGAGAAAAGGTGCAGATATAAAGTTGAAATGTCTTGGCTGTGAAAGAGTTATCTGGATGAGCCGAATGGACTTTGAAAAAAGGGTTAGAAAGATTTTGGAAGATGATAAATTTGTAAGCATAGTTCATCATAAGAAAGAAGGAGAATAATATGGATGTAAAAGAAATTTATGACGCTAGAGAAAGACTTAAAGGTCACATAAAAGAAACGCCTATCGTATATGCACCTAATCTAGGGGAAGACGTTTATTTAAAAGTAGAAGTTTTACAAGAAACAGGTTCTTTTAAATTAAGAGGAGCATACAATAAAATTGCAACACTGACAGATGAAGAAGCATCAAAGGGAGTTGTAGCTTGTTCAGCAGGAAATCACGCACAAGGAGTTGCTAAGTCAGCAACAGAGCGAGGAATTTCTTCAATAATATGTATGCCTTATCATGCACCGTTATCAAAAGTAAAAGCCACAAAAAATTATGGAGCAGAAGTAGAACTTGTAAGAGATTCCTTTGACGATGCAGCAGCTTATGCACAAAAACTTTCAAGGGAAGAAGGCTATACATTTATAGCACCTTTTGACGATGAAAAAGTAATTGCAGGACAAGGAACAATAGGACTTGAAATACTTGAAAAAATTCCAGACCTTGACATAATAGTTGTGCCCATAGGAGGCGGCGGACTAATATCAGGAATTGCATTGGCAGCCAAAAATATAAATCCAAATATAAAAATAATTGGAGTTCAAACAAAAATATCTCCGAGCATGTATGAGTCAGTTAGAGAAGGAAAAATTTTGACAGTAAAAGGAGGATCTACAATTGCAGATGGAATAGCAGTAAAAACTCCAGGTAAAATTACATATGAACTTGTAAAAGAATATGTAGATGACATAGTTCTAGTAACAGAAGGTGAAATTTCTTCTGCAATTCTGACTCTTCTTGAAAAAAACAAAATAATAACAGAAGGAGCAGCAGCTTCAACAGTGGCAGCACTTATGTATAAAAAATTTAACTTCAAAGGAAAAAAAGTTTGTTGTGTTCTCTCTGGAGGAAATATTGATGTCACAAGAGTTTCAAAGGTTATTGAAAAAGGCCTTTACAAAACAAATAGAAGAATGGAACTTAGAATAAAATTAAATGACCAACCAGGTGAAATGACCCGCATGACTAAACTTTTAGAAAGAGAAGGAGCAAACATAGTTAAAATTGAACAAAATATAGATGTAGTAGGAGATACAATCGATTCAATGATAGTAAGTGTGGTAATAGATACTAAAGATAAAGAACACCAAGAACAAATAATAACCACATTAAACGAAAACTTTTACGTGTTTAAGGCAAAATATAATGACCTACAATTTTAAAATAATTTGTTTATAATATAGTTTAAAGACTGGGGGAAACCTCAGTTTTTTATTGAAAAAAGTAGTGTCGACTTAACAAAATAATAAAGTAGATGAAAATTTTTTTATTTATTATAATTAAGCTGGAGGTATTATGTTAAACTCTAATATTGTTGCAAGAATTGCGACCTATGCTCTTATATATGAAGTTTCACTAAGCCCTAAGCCTGGTCTTGTAAGTTTAATAGATAGAGGCGCTCACAAGGACATGGATTATATAGATTTTTTTAAGTCAGCTTTGGTTCTTCACGATTATTTTAAAATTGCCTATGAACTCGGAGAAAAGTCAGATGGTGAAGATTATGATGAACTAAGAAATTTTGGAATTATATACGAAAAAAAGATGAAAGATGCAACAGGCGGGGCCAACACACACAAGGGAGTTATTTTCTCTCTAGGCTTAATTGTATACGCCACGGCTATTGAAATAAGAAAAGAAAAATTTTCTTTTGAAAAGATAACTTCACGAGTTGCATATTTGAATCGAGGGATTACCAGCGAATTAAATAAAAAAAATGCGACAAGCCATGGAGAAAAAAATTATAAAAAATATGGCTCAAAGGGAATACGAGAGGAAGCTGAGGATGGATTTTCTAGAGTACTTTTGGGACTCGATCTCTTAAAAAAAATTGAAAAAGAAACAAATCTTGATTGCGCACTAAATGGAACCCTTTTTTATTTTATGTCTTTTGTTGAGGATTCAAATATAATAAAAAGAGGGGGGCTTGAGGGTTTAGAGTTTTTAAAAGAAACTTCTGGATATGTTCTTAAAAACAAGTTGTACGAAAATGAAGATGGAATGAGAGAAATCCAAAAAATAAATGAAGAATACAAGAGGAGGAACTTAAGTCCAGGTGGATGTGCCGACTTTTTGATTCTGACACTGTATTTTTATCTCTTGGAGGGAAATATTGATTGATTATAGACAAGTAATGAAGTTCGAGAAAAAAGATGTTGAGAAATTTTTGGAAGGCTTTGATATAAAATATGAGAGAGACGTGGACTACACAATTGTTGCTCTTGATGGCGATAAAGTTGTCGGGACTGGGTCTTGTGCCGGAAGGATCTTAAAGTGTTTTGCCATTGACCCAACTTATCAGGGCATGGGGATTACAAACACAATAATAACTAGACTCCTCGACCACCAATACCAAGTAGGAAATAAGCATCTTTTTATTTTTACTAAGCCAAAAAGTATTAAAATCTTTACAGATTTTGGATTTTCTATAGTTGAAAAGACAGAAGATGTTGCCCTTTTAGATAATAAAATTGAAGAACTCAATCAGCTATTAAAAAATATTGAGGATCAAAGGGAGTCTGGAGCAATTGTTGTAAATGCCAATCCTATGACAAAAGGACATTTGTACTTAATCAATGAAGCGAGAAAGATGACAGACCTTTTACACGTCTTTATGGTGGAGGAGGACGAATCAACCTTCCCTTATGACTTTAGGTATAAGATTGTAAAAGAAGAGTTGGAAAAGTTTGATGACGTGCTTGTTCACCCCGGCAACAACTATATAATTTCAAAAAACACTTTTCCGACATATTTTTACAAGGATGAAAAAACTATATTAAAGGCCTATTCAGAGCTTGACTCAAAAATTTTTGGAAGGTATTTTGCTAGGACCTTAAACATAAAAAAAAGATTTGTTGGGACAGAAGATAAGGATTTAGTTACAAAAAATTATAACGAAACTATGGAAAGAATCTTGCCAGATTATGGAATAGAAGTTGTTGAAATTCCAAGGGCAAGTCTGGACGATGAAATAATATCAGCCTCAAAGGTTAGATTATTTTTAAAAGAAAGAAAATTTGAAGAAGCCTACAAGTTTTTGCCAGAAGCCACAATTAAAGCTCTAAAGTCAGAAGAAGGGCAGAGGATAATAAATGAAAGACTCTAAAACAATTGCAATGCAGAAAATGCTTGATTCCAAAGAAAAGAGATATTACAAAATTAAAAGATTTGTGGAAGAAAATAAAAAGCCTGTACTTTCTTTTATGTTAAATATTCCTGGAAGTGAAAAAAATTTTGAAGATGCAGTAAATTTTCATAAAAAATATATAGAAGAGATTAAAAAAGTTTTAGAAGAAAATAAAATAGAAATTTTATGGGAAGAGTACAATAATCTTGACACAGGGATGGAGTATATTGCACTTATTGATGGAGATGGAAAGTTCATAAAGAGAGAAATGATGAAACTAGAGGAAGGAAACGAATCTGGAAGACTTTTGGATATAGACATATATGACGAAAATTTTAGACAAATATCAAGAGCAAATTTAAACCTGCCTGAAAGAAAGTGTATAATATGTGAAGATGTAGCAAGAAATTGCATAAAAGAAGAAAGGCATAGTTTGAGAGAGCTTGAAGAAAAAGTAAGAAATATATTAAGAAAATAGTATTTAAACATAAGTTTTATTGGAATTTTTGGTGGTATTAAAAACTTGGTTTTAAGTACAAAGATTCTATTAATTTAAAAAAAGCAAAGATAAAATTAAGAAATTTAGTTTTAGCTATTATTATAAATGTGTTATGGATTACAATATTTACTGAAAAATAAGTTTATTAATCCTATAATTTATTGTATGGACTAAATTTCAGATAATAAACTTTAGAATGTTGAACAATATATGCATAGTGATGTATTATATTAACAAAGGAGGTTTTTTCTATGAAGAAAAAATATTTTGGATTAAATCTTCCAATGTTGCTAGTTTTGTCGGCAATTGTTTTTATAGCAACTTATTTGGGAGTTTTATCTAAAGATTTAGCAGGGGGTGTTGCCCTTATGTTCGCAATTGGTATTATTTTATATGAAATTGGTGAGAGAATTCCTATTTGGAACACCTATATTGGTGGTGGACTTGTTTTTGCATTTTTAGGTACAGCAATATTAGTTTTTTATAATTTTATTCCTGAGGATTATGTTGAACTTATTAAGTCTGTTAATTCAAAACCAATGGGTTTGTTGAACTTTTTTATAATTATGCTTATTACTGGCTCACTTCTTGGACTTGACAGACAACTTATGTTGAAGTCTTTTGCAGGTTATATTCCAGCAATTCTTGGAGGTGTACTTGGTGCGTCAATTCTTGGAATTCTTGGAGGATTTATTTTTGGAGTTTCTCCTGCTGACACTGTTTTAAAATATGTTCTTCCAGTAATGGGCGGAGGAAATGGTGCGGGAGCTGTTCCTTTAAGCCAAATTTATCAGAGAGTTACTGGAGATGATGCTGCAAATTATTATGGATTTGCTATTTCAATTCTTACTATTGCAAATATTTTTGCCATTATTGCTGGCGGTATTTTAAACAGAATTGGTGAAAGCAATCCTAAACTAACAGGAGATAAGAAAACTCTTATGAGATCTGCTCCGGAAATTGGAAAGGAAGAAGAAAAATTCACAACTCAAATCAAAGATTATGCTGGAGCAATTCTTATGGGTCTTACTTTTTATCAACTTGGAAATCTTATTGCAGATAAGATTTGGGATCCACTAGTTCCTTCTGTGCCAATTCATCCTTTTGCATTTATGATTATTTTAGTAGCTTTTGCTAATGGATTTGGAATTATTCCAGGACAATTGAGACAAGCTGCAAAGGAAGTTCAAACATTCTTTACTAAGAATATTGTAATTCTTATAATGGTTGGTGTTGGTGCTGAAACAGATTTATTTGAGCTTAGAGCAGCGATTACACTAGGAAATGTTGTAATGGCTTTATTAATTGTTATTGGTGCAATTATTGGTTCAGGTTTAATTGGGCATCTTGTAGGATTTTTCTTTGTTGACTCTGCTATTACAGCAGGATTATGTATGGCTAATAGAGGTGGATCTGGGGACCTTGCTGTTCTTGGAGCAGCTGACAGAATGGATCTTATTTCTTACGCTCAACTTTCATCAAGACTTGGTGGAGGAATTATACTCGTTATAGGATCAATACTCTTTGGAACGCTCATGTAGAGAAGTAGGAGGGATATTTTGAAATTAAAAAAAGAAGCTATGGCTGGAACTCTTGAATCAAATGATATTTTAATTACAGTTGATGATGGAGAAGGAATAACTATTGAACTTGAGAGTTCAGTAAAAAAGCAATTTGGAAAACAAATTGAAAAAGTTATAAGAGAAACTTTAAAGGAATTAGATGTAGAAAATGTAAAGGTTATTGCAGTAGACAAGGGAGCCTTGGACTACACAATTAAAGCAAGAGTAGCGGCAGCATGCTTTAGAGCAGCTGAAAGTACAGAATATAATTGGAGCTGATATTTTGAAAGAGAGATTGAGAAGAACAATGATGTTTCTTCCGGGAAATAATCCTGCTAATATTACTGATGCTCACATTTATGGACCTGATTCAATTATGATCGATCTTGAGGATGCGACTAGTATCAATCAAAAAGATGCGGCAAGATTTTTAGTTTATAATGCACTTAAAACTTTAGATTATGGCGATACTGAGGTTGTTGTAAGAATAAATTCCCTGGATACACCATTTGGACGTGAAGATATTAAAGCGGTTGTTAAGGCTGGGGTAGATGTAATTAGACTTCCTAAGTCAGAAACGGCTCAAGATGTTAAAGATGTTGATGAAATTATTACTGAAGTAGAAGAAGAAATGGGATGTCTCGGCAGAACTCTTATGATGGCTGCTATTGAATCTCCTACGGGAGTTATAAATGCCGTTGATATTGCCAAGGCATCACCTAGGATGATGGGAATTGCACTAGGAGCTGCTGACTATGTTACTAATCTTAAAACTCAAAGATCCAGACATGGATGGGAGCTTTTTGCTGCAAGAAGTCAAATTGTTTTGGCTGCAAGGAATGCAGGCATTGCTTGTTTTGATACAGTTAATACAAACCTTGATGACATGGACGCTTTTAGAGAAGAGGTTCAATTCATAAAAGATTTGGGCTTTGATGGAAAGAGCGTGATTCACCCTAAACAAATTGGGGTTGTAAATGAAGTTTACACACCTACTGAAAAGGACATTACTAAATCTCTTAGGATTATTGCAGGTTCAAAGGAAGCCGAAAGAAAAGGTTCTGGGGTTATTACAGTTGATGGAAAGATGGTTGACTATCCAGTTATAGCTGGAGCACAGAGAGTTCTTGATCTTGCAGTTGCAAGTGGAGTGCTAAAGAAGGAGGATATTGATGAACTATAATAAAAATGCAGTAGGAAGAGATATCCCTGAATATATTGAAGGCATCGGAGAACTTGTTCCTTTTAAAGGCGAAGGAAAATATTTAAGAACAGATAGAAAGGCATCTCCAAAGATTAGATATGGAAACAGAAATGAAACTAAACTTTTAAATTCTATTGAAGAAGCTGTAAAGAAGAGTGGACTTAAAGATGGAATGACAATTTCTTTTCACCATCATCTAAGAAATGGAGATTATGTTGTAAATACAGTTATGCAAGTAATTGCAGATATGGGCATTAAGGATTTGACTCTTGCACCATCATCTCTTTCTCCTTGTCACGATAAGTTAATTCCACTTATTGAAAGGGGAGTAATCACAGGAATTCAGTCATCTGGGCTTAGAGGAGAGCTTGGTGAAAAAATTTCTGAAGGAATTTTGAAGAAGCCATGTATTATTCGTTCTCATGGTGGACGTGCAAGGGCAATTGAAGATGGAGAACTTCATATTGATGTAGCTTTTTTGGCAGCACCATCTTGTGATGAATATGGGAATATTAATGGTAGAGAAGGTAAATCTGCCTGTGGTTCACTAGGTTACGCAATAGTGGATGCACAGTATGCAGACTGTGTAATTGCAATTACAGATAATCTTGTCCCATTTCCAAATATTCCTGCATCAATTGGCATGATGTATGTTGATTATGTAGTTGAAGTAGACGCAATTGGAGATCCAAAAGGAATTGTTTCTGGATCAATTAGATTTAACGACAATCCAAGAGATTTATTGATTGCAAATAATGCCGTTAAGGTAATTAAAGCATCTGGACTTTATAAAAATGGATTTAGATTCCAAACTGGTGCAGCTGGATCAACTCTTGTAGTGGCAAAGCTTCTTCGTGAAGAAATGAAAAAAGATAATATCAAGGCATCAATGGCACTTGGCGGTATCACAGGTTACATGGTGACAATGCTTGAAGAAGGATTAATTGATGGAATTTATGATACACAATCTTTTGACCTTGATGCAGTAAGATCAATTCGTGAGAACACAAAACATTTTGAACAAACAGCATCATCTTATGCAAATCCAAACAATCCAACTCCTGCAGTAAATACTCTTGATTTTGTGTTTCTTGGAGCACTAGAAGTTGACACTGACTTTAATGTAAATGTAATGACTAGATCAGATGGAGTTATAAACCAAGCAGTTGGAGGACATCAAGATACGGCACCTGGTGCAAAGATGTCACTAATTCTTGCTCCTCTTGTTAGATCAAGAAATCCAATTGTAAAAGATAAAGTTACAACGGTTTGTACACCAGGAGAATCAGTTGATGTTATATGTACAGATTATGGTATTGCTGTTAATCCAGGTAGAAAAGATTTAATTGAAAAATTTGAAGAAGCTGGAATTGAAATAAAAAGTATAAAAGAATTACAACAAATGGCAGAAAAATTAACTGGAAAACCAGAAGAAGTTAAATTTTCAAATGATGTAGTTGCCCTTGTAGAATATAGAGATGGTTCTATAATTGATGTAATAAGAAAAGAAGCTTAAAACTAAAAGTTAATTATATTAAGGCGATATTTTAGGATAGAAAATTCTATTTTAATTATCACCTTTTTATTTTAAGTTTAGAAAATTTTAAAGACTATTTTATATTTATAATTTGAATGTATAGTTGACACGAGTTCTAATAGGTGCTATTATGTCTATAAAATTTAAACTCAACAGGAAGAAGAGTAACTTATTTTAATGATTACAGAGAGCTTCGTTTGGTGAAAGAAGTAGAAGAGAAATAGGCGAATATGGTCTTTCTTGAGCACTTTTCGATATTTAGATAAGTGCGGGCGTGCCCGTTATAGCAATAGAGTATGATAGTACTTGAAGAGTTTCTTATTGTGAGGTAAGGGAAAATTAAGGTGGTAACACGAATTTGCTTTCGTCCTTTGTGGACGGAGGCTTTTTTTATTTTACAAGTACAAAATTATAAAATTTTATAAGGAGATAAAAGATGCCATTAATAATACCGAAAGAGTTAATCGTTGAAGATGTTTTAGAAAGAGAAAATATATTTACTATGAGAGATTCTTCTGCAAAGGAGCAGGATATAAGACCTCTTAGTGTTGCAATTGTAAATTTAATGCCTAAAAAAGAAGAAACTGAACTTCAACTTTTGAGAATGCTTTCAAATACTGCACTTCAGATAAATATTGATCTTGTGAGGATGGAATCATATAATCCAGCAAACAGTGATTTAAAAAGATTAAAGGCTTTTTATAAAACCTATGATGATATTAAAGACAATAAATACGATGCTATGATAATTACTGGTGCACCGATTGAACTTGTTGCCTACGAAAAGATAAAGTATTGGGAAGAATTAAAGACAATTTTTGAGTTTGCAAAGGAAAATGTGTTTTCTACAATGTTTATATGTTGGTCTGCACAGGCAGCTCTTCGATATTATTATGATATTGAACACAAAGTTGCAGATGAAAAAATATTTGGAGTTTTTGAGTTTGATAAATTGAAGGATAATAAAATAATAAAGGGGTTTGATGATACTTTTTTGATTCCAACGTCAAGGCATACCTATGTAGATGAAAAAGATTTAGAAGACATCTCTGATCTTGAAGTTCTTGCTGCAAGAAGTGACACTGGGGTTTCTCTTGCAACAACGAAGGATCATAGATTTATTTTTAACTTTGGTCATTGGGAATATGATAGAGAAACTCTTCATAATGAATATATTAGAGATTTAGCTAAGTCTAAAAAAATAAATATTCCGCTTAATTATTATAAAGACAACGATCCAGATAAAGATATTAAAATGAAGTGGAGATCTTCAGGAAATTTATTTTTCTCAAATTGGCTAAACTATTGCGTCTATCAAGAAACACCCTTTGCTATTGAAACTATTAAAGGTAAATCTGTGTCAAAGTTTGGAGGGAGTTCTCTAAAAGATGCAGGACAATTTGCAAAAGTAAAAAAAATTATTTTTTCTAAGAATGATAGAGATGTAATAGTTGTTTCTGCACCTGGGAGAAGATTTAGCGAGGATACAAAAGTAACAGATGAACTAATAGGTTTATCTCAAAAGAATAATAAAATAGAAGAGTTAAATCAAATAATAAAATCTTTGGAAGAAAATTTAGAGCTCCAAAAAGTATATAGAGATACTCAACTGGAAAAGATAAGAAGTAGATTTTTTTCGATAGCAAAAGATTTAAGACTTGAAGGCTTTTGGGATGAAGAACTAAAATATGTCTTTGATGAAATTGAAAATTCCACAGATAAGGATTTTATAGTAAGTAGGGGAGAATTTTTAAATGCAAAAATTCTAGCAAAATATTTAGAATATGATTTTATAGATGCCAAGGATTTAATAATTTTTGATGTAAATGGGAAAGTAAACTTAGAGAAGTCTACAGATGCTATAAAAAGTAAAATTGGAGAAAATAAAAAAGCAGTTGTTCCAGGGTTTTATGGAAGAAATACAAATGGAGATATAGTTACTTTTACAAGAGGGGGTAGTGACTATACGGGAAGTTTAATTGCTTATGCACTTGACAGCAAAGTATATGAAAATTGGACTGATGTAAATGGAATAATGACATCAGATCCAAAAAGTGATCCCCATGCCAAGACAATTGACAAATTAAATTATAGTGAGTTAAAAGAGATTATAGAAAAGGGTGCTGAGGTCTATCAAGGAGATGCAATTAATCCTGTGAAGAAAAAGAATATAACTATAAAGATTTTAAATACAAATGAACCAGAAAATAGTGGAACAATTATAAAAGATTAAAGTAGATTTTTTAAGAGTATGTTTTTGCTTTTGATAAATTATTTGTAAAAGACTTACCTAAATTGGCAAGTCTTTTACATAAATTAAATTATAAACTTTTGGCAATTTTTTCTGTTAGGTCAATTACTCTTTCAGTGTAACCCCATTCGTTGTCGTACCAAGAAATAAGTTTAACCATTTTTCCATTAACTGTTGTTAGAAGGGAGTCAAAAATAGAAGAGTGAGTGTTGCCAATAATGTCAGAAGAAACAAGTTCGTCTTCAGAGTATTCTAAAATTCCTTTTAGTTCATTTTCGGAAGCTTTTTTGATTGCTGCATTGATTTCTTCTACGCTTGCGTCTTTTTCAAGTTCAAAAGTTACGTCGACAAGTGATCCTGTTGGGACAGGAACTCTTAGGGCAAAACCCGTAAGAATACCGTCAACTTCTGGAATAACTTTTCCAACTGCTTTTGCTGCACCAGTTGAAGTTGGGATAATATTTTCTGCACCCATTCTTGCACGACGCATATCCTTTTTGTGGACTCCGTCGTGGATGTTTTGGTCATTAGTGTAAGCGTGAACTGTAGACATAAGTCCTTTTTTAATTCCAAAGTTTTCTAAAATAACCTTAGTAACTGGAGCAAGACAATTTGTTGTGCAACTTGCATTTGAAACTATATCGTGAACAGTAGGATCATATTTATCATCATTTACACCCATTACAACTGTCAACATATCGCCTTTGCCTGGAGAAGTTAAAACGACTTTTTTTGCACCACTTTCTAAGTGACCTCTTGCTTTTTCTTCGTCTTTAAATGCGCCAGATGAATCAATTACAATATCAACACCAAGTTCTTTCCAATTCATTTGGTCTGGAGTTTTTGATTCGACAAAAGTAACTTTTTTTCCATTGATTATCATACCATCTTCTGTAAATTCAATTTCGCCGGGGAATTTTCTATAAATTGAATCAAACTTGAATAGATGAGTTCTTTCTTTTAAAGTTTTTTCTAAATTTCTAACGGCTACATGGGTAACTTCGAAGTTTACATCATCTCTTAGAGCCCAAATTCTCAGAGCATCTCTTCCTATTCTTCCAAAGCCCATTATTCCAACATTTTTTTTCATAAAAACCTCCTGGTTATTCATTGTTACTTTTATTATAACATAAGTAGAAAAAAGTGAAGTTCAAATATTATTTTGGATTTCAAAAGTTTATGTTTAGAGGAATCTAAAAATTATAAAGAAAGAATCAAAATAGGTGTAATCTAAAAAATTACCAAAAAACGTATAAATTCGTTGATTAGGATGGCTTGCTGTGTTAGAATTTATATGTTATAGAAATTTAAGGGAGGTATAAGTTTGCAAACTTTATTATCTGTTATAATTATTATTGCGAGCGTGGTTATAATAGCGATAGTAGCACAAATGGAATCAGAACAAGCTGGTTTGGGAACTCTTCAAGGCGAAGAAACTGCTATGTGGGGTTCACACAAAGGTTCTAGTAAAAAAGACATTCAAAACAGAATTGTCATGATTACAAGCATTGTGTTTGCGATTGCACTTATTATTTTGGTTGCAATTTAATTAAAATTTAAGGAGGATTAGGATTAGAATGAATATTTTAAATCTAGCTCCTATAGCCGGTGTTTTGGCACTTTTATTTGCTTTTTATAAAGCAAGCTTTGTGTCAAAACAAGATGCCGGTAATGAAAGAATGGAGGAAATTTCTTCATATATTTCTGAAGGAGCTATGGCATTTTTGAAAAGAGAGTATAAGGCTCTCGTTGTATTTGTAATAGTACTTGCAATTATATTGGCAGTAGGATTAAAATCAGTTCCAACTGCTATATGTTTCGTTGTAGGAGCTATCTTTTCAGTAACTGCTGGTTATGTTGGTATGAAAGTTGCTACTAAGGCAAATGTTAGAACAACTAATGCAGCTTGGAAAGGTGGACTAGGTAAAGCGCTTGATGTTGCTTTCTCTGGTGGAGTTGTAATGGGAATGTGCGTAGTTGGACTTGGAATTATTGGTATTAGTTTAGCATATTTCTTTACAGGAGGACAAACTGAAATCATTACAGGATTTTCATTAGGAGCATCTTCTATTGCACTTTTTGCAAGAGTAGGTGGAGGAATTTATACTAAAGCAGCGGACGTTGGAGCTGATCTTGTAGGTAAAGTTGAAGCGGGAATTCCAGAAGACGATCCAAGAAACCCTGCAGTTATTGCAGATAATGTTGGAGATAATGTTGGGGACGTTGCTGGAATGGGAGCAGACCTTTTCGAATCTTATGTTGGAGCACTTCTTTCAGTTATTACTCTTGGAGTAGTTGCTTATGGAGATAATGGTGTTAAGTTTGGTCTTTTAGTTGCAACAGTTGGAATTATTGCATCTATTATTGCTGCATTTTTTGTAAAGGGAGATAAAAACCCACAAAAAGCTCTTAATGCAGGAGAATACGTTTCAGCTGCTGTTACTATGATTGCTTCAGCAATTTTATCAAATTCTATTTTTGGAAGTTTAAAACCTTTTGCACCAGTTATAATTGGTATCGCAGTTGGTCTTATAATTTCAAAATTCACAGAATATTACACAGCAGATAATTATGCACCAGTAAAAAGAATTGGAGCTGAATCACAAACAGGAGCTTCTACAAATATTATTGCAGGACTTTCTGTTGGGATGATGTCAACAGTTGGGCCTATTATTGTAATAGCAATTGGAATTATTGCAGCATATGCTGGAGCAGGTGGAACTACAGATCCAGTTATTGGACTTTATGGAATTTCTCTTGCAGCAGTTGGTATGCTTTCAACAACTGGTATGACAATTGCCGTTGATGCTTATGGACCAATTGCAGATAACGCTGGTGGTATTGCAGAAATGTGCGACTTACCAGAAGATGTTCGTGAAATCACAGACTCACTTGATTCTGTTGGTAATACAACTGCAGCTATAGGAAAGGGATTTGCAATTGGGTCAGCAGCACTTACTGCTCTTGCACTTTTCGTTTCTTATATTAATGCAACAGGACTTACAGGAATTGACATTTCTAAGCCACAAGTAATTGCCGCTACTTTTATTGGCGGTATGCTTCCGTTTGCTTTCTCTGCTCTAACAATGTCAGCAGTAGGTAATGCGGCTTCAGAAATGATTGACGAAGTTAGACGTCAATTTAAAGAAATTCCTGGAATTATGGAAGGTAAAGGAACTCCTGACTATGCAAGATGTGTAGATATTTCAACAGGAGCAGCTTTAAAACAAATGGTAGTGCCAGGTCTTATTGCTGTAATAGTTCCAATTTTAGTTGGACTTTTATTTGGAGCAGAAGCATTAGGCGGACTTCAAGCAGGAGCTCTTGTAACAGGTGTATTAATGGCAATCTTTATGTCAAACGCAGGTGGAGCTTGGGACAATGCTAAAAAGTATATTGAAGGTGGAGCACATGGTGGTAAAGGTTCAGAAGCTCACAAAGCTGCTGTAACAGGAGATACTGTTGGTGACCCATTCAAAGATACATCAGGACCATCCCTAAACATTTTAATTAAACTTATAACTGTTGTATCCCTTGTATTTGCACCACTATTTGTATCACATGGTGGATTATTCTTATAAAAAAATAAGTCTGCTAGAGAGAAATCTTTAGCAGATTTTTTAGTTTCTATAATATCTGTTGGGGGAGTAAATCTCTAACAGATATTTTTACATAAAAAATTTGCACTTATACGCATTAAGTCCTAAACTTAAAATAACTAAAAATAAAGTTTGAAGGTGCATATAAATTAAGTTTTTTGTAAGTGATATGTCTAATACTTTTAAGTCTGTTAAGAATAGGTTCTTTAGAAATTCTATTCATATAGTTGATAGGTATCACTTCATAAGGCAAGTTTCATGGGCTCTAGAGAATGTTAGAAAGAGAATTCAAAAGGATATTTCTTTTAAGCTTAGAAAATATTTTAAGAAAAGTAGGAGTTTACTCACAAGACCTCCTTTTGAGCTAACTTCTGAACAGGCTAAAGAGGTTTCTTTAATGCTTGATTTTAGTGAGGATTTAAAATTAGAATATAGGTTAAAAGAATTATTTCACTGTGTGCCCTGTGGGTGCTACTATGTTCTTAGTCAACCCTAAATATTTAAGAGAATGGATAAAAAGAGCAGAAGAATCTAATTTAAAAGAATTTGAATTGGCTCTATGTCAAATAAATTTAATGAAAAACCAAGTGGGCTTAATGTTCATTATATAAAAAAGTCTGTCTAACTTGGGTGTCATATAAATAGAGATAATGTTTGGCAATAAAGTAAGATTATATTTATATGAAAAGACGCTTTGTGATTTTATTTTTTATAAGGATCAAATGGATATAGAAGTCTATGAAAAATTAGTCCGTTCATTATTCTTCATATAAGGAGAAAGATATACACGCTCTTTATAATATAGCATTAAAAATGGGATTGAAAATAAAGTAAGAGAAATTATGGAGCTGGTATATAAATAAAACAAAGTTAACAGTTTTTTGCCACAAGATTAGTAATAGGACAGGCCTACTTTTAATTTAGCAATGGTATATTATTTTTTGAAAGTATATTAAAAAATTAGAAGTAATGGGATTATTTAAAAAAGTTTAAGAAAAGTTAGATATGAAATTATAAAAAGACGATAGTTTGAGAAATCAAGCAATCGTCTTTTTTATATATGAAGAAAAAAAGGAGGTTTTTAGCATATAGAAAATAATTGTAATTATATGAATATCGTTGAATAAGCTGGAATGAAAGTTGGTAGAATCAGTAAAAAGCAAAGATGCAACTAAAATGCAATCAGTAGTTGCGAAAGTGTAATCTTAAAGTTATAGACTGGAAAGAAAAAAATAATAAACTCTAAATATGAAAAGGGAGGTTTTATACAGATGGAAATTTTAAGAACAAACAATTTGTGTAAATTATACGATTCTAAATTAAGCTCTGGAGAAATCATAAGTAATGTAAACTTAAATATTGAAGAGGGAGAGTTTATAGCAATAAAGGGAGAAAGTGGATCAGGGAAAACAACATTATTAAATTTGTTAGCTGGATTTTTAAAACCAACTAAAGGTGAAGTATTCATTAGTAATCAATGCTTAAATGAAATGAATGAATCTCAGAAAGCTATTTTTAGAAGAGAAAATATAGGTTTTATATTTCAAAACTATGATTTACTACAGGAACTTACAGCGTTAGAAAATGTTATGTTGCCATTATTAATCAATGGTATTAAAAATAAGGACGCTATGATAGAGGCAAAAAAATTTATATCCTATATAGGATTAGAAAAGTATATTTCATATATTCCAAAAGAGTTATCTGGTGGTCAGCAACAAAGGATTGCAATTGCTAGAGCTATAGTAAATAGACCAAAAATTATTTTTGCAGATGAACCAACAGGAAATTTAGACAGTAAAAGCAAAAAAATAATTCTAGAAATATTTCAAAATATAAACCGAGAATTAGGCACGACAATATTGATGGTTACACACTCTAATCAAGATATGGAATATGCAAGTAAGGTTATTACAATAAAAGACGGGAAGATAGAATGAATGAAGTATTATTTTATTTAAAAAGGAAGATGAGAAAAAATATTACAAGAAATATTTTATCAATAGCCTCAATAGCTTTAGCTATCATGATTTTTGTTACAACAATAATTTGCGCTGCTTCTACTAAAAATTATTATAACAACTATATTGGTAATAGAGCCTCTGGAACAGATTTAATAATCGAATTAAATGGTGGAGAAAATGATTTAGGCTTAAAAAATAAGTTACAAAATAATAAAGCGATAAAATCAATAATTAGTTATTCAGAAATGGAGAAGAATGTAGAGTTAAAAGATAAAATAGCAACTATATTATTAATAGGAACTAACCCTAAGATTGAGGTAAATAATGGAATCCTATCTGTAGTAGATGGAACTTTACCTGAGAAAAATGAATGTATGATAACAGAATCATTGCGTGATGATTATAAACTATCAATTGGAGATAGTATAAAAATACAAGCAGGCGGTGGCGAAAAAGAATACTTAATATCTGGAATCTTAAAAAATAGTGGAACAGTTATGAAACATTCTTTTTCGTGCATTGTAATTGACCAAGAATTGAATAATGTAATAAGTACAAAAGAATATAGAGTAAATTTATTTAAAAAAACTCAAGTTGAAGAATCGATAAAAAATATTAGCTCTACAATTGGAAGTAAGTACAAAATAGAAGAATCAAGATACAAATCTACGTCTTTTGATAAGGAATTGAATATATTTTTTAATCTTTTTTATATCGTTTCAGCTATAATTATGATATTAGCTTATTATTTAACTTGGATTACAATAGGTTTTTATATTAAAAAAATGAGAAACGACATAGCCATACTAAAAGTATTAGGAACTAGGAAAAGGAATTTATTTTTTATAGTAGGTGGGATTGGAGTATTTATAACATTAATAGGCGTGCTTTCAGGGATATTCTTTGGAATAATAAGTTCTAAGATAATTTTAAATATTATTGGCGGATTATTAAAGGTAGATAAAATACCGTATCTGTTTCCGTATATAGGAATATTTTGGGGAAGTGTAATAGTTGTTTTTATAGGATTTATAACATCTATTATGCTGGGTAAAAAATACTTAAATGAGAGTATTGCAGATGGATTAAATGAAAGAGAAACAATAAGTACGAAAAAAGTTAGTGATAAAAAGATATATTTTTTAATTATTGGTTTTGTTTTGGGAATGAACTTAATATTTAACCATCTTCCTTTCAAACCATATGAAATAATTTTAAGGATAGTTAGTGTTGTTCTTTTGGTAATATCTATTACAAAAATATTCTTAGAAATATTTATAAAGAGAATAATAGGCAATAAATATTTCATAGATAACTGTAATGGTTTGTTAATAAAAAATAATTTTAGTAATAATAAAAATCGAGTTCAAAAAGTGGTAATTCTCACAACATTAATAGTAACATTAGCATTAGGAATGGCGGCTACAGGGAATCAATTTAACAAATTGATAGATAATTTATTGAACTATTCATATTTTGGAGATGTAGTTTTAAATGCTAATTCAGATTCAACCGTTACAAACATGAATTTGGAAAATACAAGAAAAACAAATATGGTTGAAGAAGTATATCCTTTATATCAAAGATACATTGACTATAAAGGTATGGAAATACAAGTTAATGGATATGTAATTGATGATAGAATGGAAAGTCAACTAAAAAGGTATTTGAATTTAAATAATGAAGATCTAAAAAATGTTAAGAATACAAATACTTTGTTGGCTTCGGAACTTGTATTACAAAAAAATGGCTTAAAAATTGGAGATACAATAAAAATTGGGAAAAAAGATTTTGAAATTAAAGGAAGTTATAAATCAGTGATTAATGATGGAAAGTCATTAATTTTGAGTAAAGAAGGTTTTTTGTCAGCTGATGAAAGATATAAGATTAGAAGTGCTAATATAATTTTAAAAAAAGGAAAGACCTTTGAAAATTTTATAAATTCATTTCAACAAATAGATAAGGATTCTAATATATCAATAAGAAGTGTGAATCAAGCGAAGACATACGAGGAAAAAATTGATAAGCAGTTTATGTATATTTTAGATAGTGTAGTAATATTTATTTTACTATCAGGAATATTAATTATCGTAAATTCTATTATTTCTGAAATAAAAGAAAATAATTATACTATGACAATTTTAAAAAGATTGGGATTTACAAAAAGACAAATTAAGAGCAATTATGTTTTTGACATATTAATAAAATCAATATTCTCATGTACATTGGCAGTATTATCTTCTATATTTTTAAATTGGATTTTCATAGATGGAATAAATTCAACTTTACATTGGGGATTGCTTTTTAAAATTGATTACAAATTTTTAATAATATCTTGGACTGTTTTAATTATATTAAATTTGGCAATTGAGTCATTGATTGTAAAAAAAATGTATGGGAAACTTTAAGATGATTTAATTGTAGTACAAAAGGAGAAAATATTAATGAATTTAGGAGAAAAAATTTATAAGTTAAGAAAAGAAAAAGGGATGTCACAAGAACTACTGGCAGAACGATTAGGAACTAGCAGGCAGGCTATAAGCAAGTGGGAAAATAATCAAGGTTATCCTGAAGTAGAAAAATTAATGATGTTATCAAATATTTTTGAGGTGAGTACCGATTATTTAATTAAAGAAGATAATGGAGAAGAGAATAAAAGCGGAGATGATAATTATTATGTCAGTAAAGAGAGTGGAGAAGGATATTTATTCTACAAAAGAAAAATAATAAAGTCAGAATCCATAGGTATAGGAATAATGATTTGTTCGCTTATACCATTTATTTTAAATAATAGTGAGACCTTCATCAATTATATCTTATCCGCGTGCATATTAATTATAGGAAGCATATTTTTTCTAAAGAAGAATATATATAAAGCAAATTTAGATAGCTATAAAAAGTGGATTAATAAAAAGTTAATATTTGATCCAAATTATTATAAACAGTTAAAAGATGAGCTTAAAACAATTCAAGAAAAACAGCTAAGAGTAAAGTTGCCAATGATTATATTATTATTTATAGGAGTATTATTATGTATCTATGGAGATGAATTCGACACATCCAAAGGGGCTTTATTTAATTCACTAGGAGTTTTATTTATTGCATTTGCGGTGTCTATGTTTACTTACGTTGATTCTATAAATAGAGAGTATAAATTTTTAATAAATAATTTAGCCTATAGAAATAGTTTTATAATTCGTTTGAAAAATAAAGTAATAGAAATATTTAACAAAAATTAAAGAATGTTCTATTATATATAGATGACTATTTACACCAAAGTGTAGAAGTCCCCTTTTTTATTCTTAAAAACCAGAATTAGAGAGTAGAAAAAGGGGTATATTTATGAACTATAAAGATAAGATTAAAAAATATCTTGAAAATTCAGGATGAATTATAACATGTAAATATTGTAGAGAAAATAATGTACCTATTGTTTATCTTAGTAGATTATCAAAAGGAGTAGAACTTTTAAAAGTTAAAAGTGGAATTTATACTATGTAAAATTAGTCTGTTCATATTCTTCATATAAGGAGAAAGATATATACATTCTTTATGATATAAGATGAATGAGAAGTCAAAGGATTGAACTTATCTATCGTATACGATAAAATATATACGATAGATAAGTAAAGGTTGGTGAGTAAATATGATTAGAGATGAAAATGAAATTCTAAGTCTTATGAGGGAGAATAAGGGTATTTTATCAGCAGAAGAATTAGATAAACTTGGTATTAGTATAAGAAAACTTCAACAAATGGCTAAGGATAAAAAGGTTGAAAGGCTGGTAAGGGGCTTATATCTTCACCCAGAATTTGTAGAAGATCCCTATTACATTACTCAGTATAGGGCTCCTAAGGCAATTTTTTCCAATGAAACTGCCCTTTATCTCCATTCCCTAAGCGATGAAAATCCAGTAAAGATTGTAGCAACTATTCCCAGCGGATATAATAGCAGTCTTCTTAAGGATAAGGGATATAAATTTTATTACCTAAAAGAGGAACTATGGAAATTGGGTCAGGTGGAAATAACAAGCCCTTTTGGAAATAAGATTTGGGTTTATTCGAAAGAAAGAAGCTTGGCTGAAATGATGGCTAAAGTAGAAAGTGGAGATAGAAACTTACTAGTTAATGCTCTGAAAGCAGGCTTAGAGGCAGGAATTTTAAATAGCTTAGACTTAATTAAATATGCAGAAATCTTTGGGAGCAAGGAGCAGATGAGAAATTACATGGAGGTCCTTATATGATATTTAAAGATCCTAGACAATTAAAAGATACAATAAAAAACAAGGAAAAAGAATTAAAATTACCAGCCAACACCTTAATAAATTATTATATGATGGATCGTTTTATAGAGCGTTTATATCACAGTAAGTATAGAGAAAACTTCGTCATTAAAGGAGGCTTTTTAATTTCCTCTCTAATAGGCATTAACATGAGAAGCACCATGGACATTGATACAACTGTAAAAGGTCTAGCAATAGATCAAAATAGTATAGAGAAAATTATAGAAGAAATACTATCTATAGAATTGGATGATAATATAAATTGGCATATAGAAAAAATTATAAATATTCATGAAATTGGAGAGTATGAAGATTTTAGGGTTACACTAATAGCTAATTTTTTTAATATGAAGGTAGCGGTAAAAATAGATATTACTACAGGAGATCTCATTATTCCTAGAGAAATAGATTATTCTTATCTGCCTATTTTCTCTGATGAGGAAATATATTTAAAAGCCTATCCAATTACTAGTATATTAGCTGAAAAGATAGAGAGTATTCTTGTAAGAAATATTTTAAACACAAGAGCTAGAGATTATTATGATGTATATACCTTATTAAAACTAAATCCCACTCTGGACATGGATAAATTGCTTGAAGCAGTAAAAGCAAAGGCAAAAGAGAGGGAAACTTTAGACTATTTTATAAATCGAAATATTTATATAGACGCCATAAAGGAAAGTGAAGATCTAAGAAATATTTGGAAAAATTATCAAAGAAAAAATGAATATGCTAAAAACATTTCATGGGAAGAAATACTAGCTTCTATAGAAACATTCAGATATAAAACTTAACTATCGTATAAAAAGAAGAATCTACGATAGAAAAGTATACAGTTCTTAAAATTTATATTAAAATCTAAAATAATTTGTGAAACTAAGAGAAGATAATAGTTTGTTAATAAAAAATAAATAAGTGATGTAGTAAAGACTATGATAAATTGCGAGCGAAGGAGAAATCTTTCGCTCTTTTTTTATAAAAAATTAAGGAGGAAAAATGAAATTAATTATAGCAGAAAAACCAAGCGTTGCGATGTCAATAGCAAAGCTTATAGGAGCAAAGAACAAAAAAGATGGATATTATGAGGGAAATGATTATAGAGTATCTTGGTGTGTAGGTCATCTAGTTCAGATGGCAAATCCTGATAGTTATGATGAAAAATACAAAAAGTGGAGAATAGAAGAGCACATATTGAATTTATACCTAGATATAGAAATATTACAGGATATAAAAAAGATTATTTTTATGGAACTTTTTTAGAGAAAACTTTTTTTAAAGTAAGCGAGCCCGTAAAAGTTAATAGATTTGCGGATGGAGAATACATACTAGTATTTGAATAGTCAAAAAAATATAAATAAAAACAGACGAAAATCGTCTGCTTTTTAGCAATCTGTGGGATCTAGCAAGTTATTTAAGGTCTTTACGTGAACTCCCGTTGCTCTTTTTGGAAGGTAGTTTTCTGCTTTTGATTTGTATGCAGTTGCAGCTATATCAAGGTGTACCCAAGGTATATTTTCTTTAACGAAAGCTCCCACGAAAAGTCCTGCTGTTACTGAACCAGCACCATTGTTTGAAGTGTTTTTAATATCAGCAACTTCTGATTTATTTAATTTTTTGAAATCTTCATCATAAGGGAATGCCCAAATCTTTTCGCCAGAAATTTTCCCTGCTTCTTCTACATCTTTATAAAATTCTTCATTATTTGATACGGCACCAGTATAAACTTCTCCAAGAGCAGAAACAACTGCACCAGTAAGAGTAGCAAGGTCAATAATTTTCTTTGCACCAAGATCATTTGTAGCATAGTGAACTGCATCTGCTAGAGTAAGTCTTCCCTCTGCGTCTGTGTTATCAACTTCAATAGTTAGTCCTTTCATTGAATCAATAATATCTCCTGGTTTGTAAGATGTTCCAGAAATCATATTTTCACAAGCGGCGACAACTCCAACAACATTTACCTTTGCTTTATTTTTTGCTAGAGCATACATTGTTCCAATTACAGTTCCTGCTCCGCCCATGTCGCAGTGCATATAGTTTATTCCAGAGGCAGATTTAAGATTGTATCCGCCAGAATCATAAGTTAATCCCTTTCCGACTAGAGCAATTTTATCTGTGTTAGCATTGTTATATTCCATCACAATAAGTCTTGGTCTATTAGATGCACCTGCTGCAACTCTTAAGAATGCCTTCATGCCAATTTTTTCTATTTCATCTTCTTCGTAAATTTTTACATTTACTCCAACTTTTTCCAATTTTTCTTTTGTTATATTTGCAAGACTTTCTGGATATATTACATTGGCAGTTTCATTTACAAGATCTCTTGCTAGAAAAACTCCGTCCATAATATTTGTGATTTTTTCTAAGCCTTCTTGAAGTTTTTCTTTTGGACCATTAAAAGCTGAATAATTTACTGTGAGTTCAAAGTCTTCTTTTTTATCTTCTAGATCAGTCTTTTTTGTAAATTCATATTCACTTTGGCGAAGTCCTTCGTAAGAAGCCATGAGAGTTTTTCTGTTGCAAAGAGAAAGTTCTGGCATTTGGATTTCAACTTTATGTTCTTTGTTCTCTCTCAAGATATTTCCAAGTTTAAAGAAAATATTTCTAATATCTTCAAGACCAATTTCATCTTCTCCAAGACCAATAAAAATATGAGAATCATCATTTAAAATTGGAAGATAAATCATTTCATTTAGTTTTCCAATAAATTTTTTATCCTCTAAAAATTTATTAAATTCTCCTTCAGCTTTTTCATTTTTTTTAAGGAAGTGGACTTTTAGTCCTCCTTCTTCGTACAAATTAAATTTAATCATAAATTCACCTCTACTACTATTATACAATAGATTAAAAAAACGTCTATTAATTAAGCACTTAAAAATAATATTGTGAAATATTATAATAAATTTTATTTATCAAATATAAAAAGTGAAAGTAAAAAAACTATAAATAAAATCTCTAGCCAATAATTTTATTTTACAGAGGTATCGAATACATAAACACTCACTTCATAAATTTTTCCATTTATATTTTTTCTAAGATATGCAAATCCACAATTTTTGGCATTTTTATTCAATAAATTTGCGTTGTGACCAGGGGAATTTTTCCACTCAGCAAGTGCTCTACCATTTACATTTTGTTGATTTTTAGTTTTTCCAAATTGAAATCTGCCATAAATATTTTCGCCAAGATTTGCATTTGCATTGGACTTGCTAATGTGGTTTATATTATTTTGTGTTATGTACTGATTGATCTCTTCTTCACATCTTTTTTGAGCAATCTCGACAAGTTTTCTATCTTCATTAACTTCTTTTAGACCAAGAGAAAATCTATAAGCATTCATCATATTTGTGAATTCAGTGGAATTTCCAATGAAGCCTTCTTCCAATTTGTTTTTTGTAGGTAAATTAATATTGTTTTCTTTTGTATTTGAAATAGGTATTGCATTTAATTCTTTAAGGGTCGAAGATATATTTTCATCTTTTGCATAAACATTTGCTGTAAAAAGAGATGTTACTAATAGAGAAATAGACAAAAGTTTCTTCAGATTTTTCATAATTCACCTCCTTAGAATTTTATTTAATGTGTATTAAAAGTTTATAGATTAATAGATAAATATTAAATAATATTTTTACAATATATTAACATAATCTATATAATATAAGATTTAAAATTTTGTGAAATCTTTCGCTCAACTAGATTATACCAAAAAATAGCTAAATATAAACAATAAAAGAATAAAATGAAAAATATATTTATGAAAATACACTAAACAAACATATAATATATAGATACATGCAAGAATTTGGTACTTTAAAATATAGAACATTTCGATACATGAACGTGTGTGGTACTTTAAAGGCATAAAAATATTTTGAAATAAAATTTAAATAAAAAACAAGAAATAAATTTTTATACATTATTGTTTTTGTAAGGTAAATTATGATATTATTGAATAAAAGAAACTAGCACCAATTTAGTTGATTATAATCTTCTGGATTGGTGTTTTTTTGGAGGTGTTTTGATGAGTAGAGAATTTAAATCTTCAATAATGTTATTTGTAACTTCAATAATTTGGGGACTTGCTTTTGTGGCACAGTCAGCTGGAATGGAATATTTGGGGCCTTTTACTTTTACTGCTGCAAGGTGTTTTGTTTCTGTTATTTTTTTGTATCTCACATATATATTATTTAAAAAGAAGTCAAAAACCTTTAGAGAAGAGAAGTTTGATATAAAGAAAACAGTCCAAGGTGGAATTGTGTGTGGAATTCTTTTTACTATTGGAATTAATTTGCAACAGACAGGACTCATTTACACCACTGCAGGCAAAGCTGGATTTTTGACAGTGCTCTATATAGTTTTTATTCCAATAATTGGATTTTTTAGAGGAAATAAAATAAGTAAAAAAATAAGATTTTGTATAATTTTTTCTATGACGGGGACTTATTTTTTATCTGTAAATGGTGGCTTTAGAATAAATAAAGGTGATATAATAATTATTTTTTCTGCAATAACTTTTGCATTACATATTTTATCACTTTCAAAATATTCAAGAGGAACAAATACAGTTTTAGTTTCGACTATTCAATTTGGAGTTTGTGGAATTATTTCTTTTGCTATGGCTTTCTTCTTAGAAGACATAAGTATGGAAAATATTTTAAAATCATACACAACTATTTTATATGCGGGGATTTTGTCCTCTGGAATTGGATTTACTTTACAGATACTTGCACTAAAAGATTTGGATCCAGTTATAGCATCTATGATAAGTTCCCTTGAATCAGTTTTTGGAGCTCTTTTCGGTTGGCTTATCTTATCTCAAAGAATGGACAAAAGAGAGATAATAGGTGCGACTATAATTTTTGTTTCTACACTTTTGGCACAGATACCAATAGAAAATTATTTAAAGAGAAGATTTGAATAAATTTTGAAAATTTTTCACAATAATTTAATATTAATTAAAAAATATTTCACACAGATAGTATATAATATTACAGAGGTGAAGATATGTCACTATTTGGAAAGATTTTTGAGAAGACGGACAAAAAGTTAATTACAATTGACGGCGAGTATGGCAGCGGTGCAAATGAAATTGCAAAAAAAGTTGCAGACAAGTTGCAGTATGAATTTTACGATGAGAAATTAATTGAGTTAATGAGCCTTGAGGGAAAACTTAAGCCTGAAGATATAAAAAAAGATGATTCCTTTTTACAGGGAACAATTTATGATTTGTATAGACAAAATTATTCATATTCACAGGAAGATATTGCTACAAATGATGCAGCTTTTTTGTTGGATTCAAGAACAATAAGAGAAATTGCAAAAAATAAAAAGGCAATAATCTTTGGCAAGTGCGGAGATTTTGTCTTGGAAGATTTCCCAAAACTATCTGTATTTATCTATGCTTCTAATGATTTTAAAGAAGAAAGAATTTTGAATACTTATAACGTGAAGAAAGAAAAGCTTGAGCTTAAAATGAATCGAGAAAATAACAGACGTGCAAATCATTATAGCAGGAATACTGGGAAAACGTGGGGAGAAATTTCAAATTATGATATTTGTATAAATTCTTCTGTTTTTGATTTTGAAAATATTGCAAATTTAATTGTAGATATGTCAAAAAACAAAAAATAATTATTTAGATCTCAACTTTTTGTTGGGATTTTTTTAAAACTTTAATAAAGTGGACTAGTTTATTTTTATTTATTACAATATTGTTGAGGTGTATTATGAGAAGACGAGATAGAGAAGTAGAGGATATTAAGAAGATAGAAGAGATAGTTTCATCTGCTAGATTTATGCATCTTGGGTTATTTGATGGTGACTATCCTTATGTTGTCCCTTTGCATTATGGATACAAATTAAATGAAGAAAAATTTATTTTTTATATGCATAGTGCAAAGGAAGGTCACAAGTTAGATTGTATCAACAAAAATGAGAATGTTTTTGTGGAAATTGACAAAGACGAAAATATAATTACAGCAAATACTGCTTGTGGTCATGGCGCAGAATATGAATGTGTAATGTGTCGTGGAAAAGCTAGTATAGTTGAAGACATAGAGGAAAAAATAGAAGCTCTTGAAGTTTTAATGAAGGTGCAAACTGATAAAGAATTTAAAGTCACAGAAGAAATGACAAAGTCTGTTGTTGTAATAAAAGTTTTGGCAGAAGATATTTCTGCAAAAGTTAGAGTTAGATAGTTTTTAAATTTATAGAGGTTTATTTTATTTCTAATAAATTTAAGTAAATTATGATTTTAGATAAATGTTTTAAATATGGGGATAATATGATTAAAGATGATTTAATTAAAGAAGAGATAGTTGGAAATGTGGGTGTGATTTATTTAAATAGACCAGAAAAAATAAATGCACTTAATTTTCAGATGATTATAAAATTAAGAAATATACTAGAAAAATGGGAAAAAGATAAAAGAGTAAAGGCAATACTTTTTGATAGCAAGTCTGAAAAGGGGTTCTGTTCAGGAGGAGATTTAAAAGAACTTTATTATGATTTTGTAAATAATTTTGATTGTGATAAAAAAGATGGATTTTTTTCTAAGGAGTTTTCTCTCGATAAGTATATTGCAAATTACAAGAAACCTGTTGTAAGCCATTGGTATGGTGTTGTAATGGGCGGAGGGATCGGACTTAGTATTAATTCTGATTTAATAATATGTGAAGAAAATGTTAATTGGGCTATGCCAGAAACTGGTTTAGGTTTTGTACCAGATGTTGGAGTTTGCCATTATATATCGAAACTTCCTAAAGCTTTAGGACAGTATGTAGGTTTGTGTGGAGCAAGTTTAGAGTCTTATGATTTAATAAAATATAATTTAGCAGATGTTTGTGTAAATTCAAAGGATTATAAAAATATAGTAGAAAAACTTTTTGAGTTTTCCGAAATTTATAACGGAGAAGAATTAATAGAAAAAGTAAAAAAAGAGGCTGAAAAGTATGCAGTAGAATCTGAAAAATCTTTTTTAGATAAAAATATGGAAAAAATTGAAAAACATTTCTCTCACTCCAGTTTAAAAGAAATATTTGAAAATTTAGAAAAAAATTTAGAAGATAAATTTTTACAAGAAAGTTTTGAGAATTTAAAGAAAAAAGATCCCTTTATGCTTGCAACTCAGTTTGAAAAATATTTTGTTTGTAAAAGTTTAACTTATGAAGAAACTCTAAATTTAGATCTTAAAGTATTAAATTATGCAGTAGATACAAGATCTATGAACGAAGGAATAAAATCCAAAATTATAGAAAAGGGATATGAACCAAAATGGAAATGCAAGTCTTTAGACGATGTTTCTTTAGAAAAAGTAAAAAAATTACTTAAAGTAGAAGAAACTTATAGAGAAAGAAGGGATTAATATAAATTTAAAAGATGAGTACTATAAAGATGAACCTTATAGTGTTATCATTTAAGATTTATTCTTTTTTGGATTTACGATCTTGAAAGTTTTTTCGCTTCAATCAAAAGAATCTAATAATTAAAGTAACCCTAAGTCACATAAAGACTTGGGGTTACTTTAATTATAAAATATTTAATTTTAAAAAATCAATTTAGTTTGCTGTCAGTTATAATTTGGATATTGTAATCTTTTAAAATAGTATCTGTTGAGAGTATATCTTCTATTGCTCTTTTTGCAGATGTATCCGCTTCTTTTAAAAGGCCTTTTTTAATTGCGTTTTTTTCAACTTCCTTCTTTTGATCCTTTGAAAAGTTGTTGTAATCTTCAATATCAATTCTATTAAAGATGGATTCACGCTCATCAAAAACTTTTAGAGAATCTTCAAAAATTTCATGACTCAAAATTTTTGTGGGAGGAATTTTTATTTTTATATTGTTATCATTTACGCTTACCTTAATTTTATCAAGATCAATTCCTGCATTTATAACTCCATCATAGGAAACGATAAATTTTTTAGAAGTAAAGGGAACTTTGTATCCATAAAAAGTATTTTGATTTTCAAATTCACCTACATTTGTGTAGTAATACTTAAGGGTTGTGAGTTCCTTAGCATTTACAAGTTTATTTTTTATAAGGGAAGAAGTTATAGTTGGTGTCATTTCTTTTTCCATATTTTTTTTGCCAACAGAAAAGGCTATTAAAAGTGCAACTATTAAAATCACAATCCTAAAATAAGGCTTCTTAAATATTTTTTTTAAGTTTTTCATTTAAAACCTCCAATTTCATGAATTTAATTTAAATATACCACAATAATTTTAATAAAAACAATAGAGTTAAACGTTGATTTAATCTAATTTATATTTTTAAAATTTTGTTTTCTTTGTTATAATAAGTTTAAAAGATAGAAAGGAAGATGTCAATGGACGATGGGGCCTTGTGGGCTAAACTTATTTTAATAGCAGTACTAACAGGAATTAATGCGTTTTTTGCTTCAGCTGAAATGGCAATGGTTTCAGTAAATCATAACAAAATAAAAGAGTTGGCAGAAGAAGGAGATAAGAAAGCAAAAATGCTTTTAGAAGTTTCTTCTGATCAGACTAGATTTCTATCAACAATACAAGTTGCGATAACTCTTTCTGGATTTTTCTCATCAGGATCTGCAGCGACAAGTATATCGCAAGTTTTTGGCAGATTTTTGAAGAATCAGGGCGTTACATATGGAATAACAGTTGCTTTTATTTTAGTGACTTTTTTGCTTTCATATATAACTCTTGTTTTAGGTGAACTTGTTCCAAAAAGAATTGCACTTCAAAATTCTGAGAAAGTTGCACTGAATTCAATTCAAGTTATTTCAGTAGCATCAAAAATATTTTATCCTTTTGTGAAATTATTATCCTTTTCAACAGTTTTTGTATTGAAGATGATGGGAAAATATTCTGAAGATGTAGAAGAAAAAATTTCAGAAGAAGAATTAAAGAGCTATATAAAAGTATCCACACAACAAGGTGTGATAAATTCTGCTGGCGAAGAGATGATTGTAAATATTATGGACTTCGACGATAAGCTAGCTTATGAAATAATGACACCTAGGACGTCTATTTACATGGTAGATTACGATGAATTTACTACAGAAACAGTTACAGAAATTTTAAAAAACGGTTATTCGAGAATGCCAGTATATAGAGAGAATACGGATAATATTCTCGGAACTGTTTATATAAAAGATTTATTTGTGGAGTATGCAAAAAATAATTACAGTTCTATAAATCTTGACAATTGCATAAAGTCACCTTATTATGTGCCAGAAACTAAAAAGATTGATATGTTGTTAAAAGAACTTCAAGCATCTAAAAATTATGTTGCGATTTTAATTGATGAATATGGTGGATTTTCTGGCATGGTAACAGTAGAAGATATAGTTGAAGAAATTGTTGGTGAAATTGAAGATGAGTATGATGATGAAAATCACAATATAGAAAAAATTGCCGAAAACGAATATATTGTAGATGGATCAATGGATATTGAAGATATAAATGATGGTTTGGGAACATCTTTATATTCAGAAAATCACGAAACTATTTCTGGGCTTATAATAGAAAAACTTGGATTTATTCCAGACGAAAATGAGAAAAAGAAATTTAGCGTAAAATCTTCAGGTTGTATTTTGACAGAACTTGCAGTTGCAGATAAGAGAATAATAAAGGCTAGCATAAAAGTAATACAAGAAGAGCAAAAAAAAGCGAAAAGAGAATATAAAGAATTTAATTCATAACATAAATAAAAAGTAGGAGTCATAAATGTGATGTGGCGCCTGTTTTTATTATATTTGGAATTTTTCATATTATAGAACTGAAGTTTTTAATCTCTCTAGTCACAAAATATGAATTATAAAATCTGTAATATTAATTATAATTTTGTAATTAGACTTATTAAAGTTATATTAATTTTATTAATAAATATTTCCTTTTTAAAATAGTATTTTATAGATAATAAAGATGTAATGCCATTTAATTTAAGATTAAAGGACACTACATCTTTTTGTGATTATAAAAATTTATTATCTCTCATTAGCTATTTTACAAATTATATATGCAATATCTAAGATTTTTATTTTATTTATTTCTCAAAAACTCGTCAATTGATTTTGCTGCATTTTTTCCTGCACCCATAGCAAGTATTACTGTGGCAGATCCAGTTACTGCATCTCCACCAGCAAAGATTTCTTTACGAGAAGTTTGAGATTCTTCATTTACAATTATTCCGCCCCATTTTTCTATGTCAAGATTTTTTGTAGTTGAAGAAATAAGTGGATTTGGATTTGTTCCAAGCGCCATTATTACAGTTTGGAAATTTTCTTCGTATTCGCTTCCCTTTATTGGAACGGGTCTTCTTCTTCCAGATGAATCAGGCTCTCCAAGTTCATTTCGAACACATTTAAGCGATTTTACCCATCCATCTTCATCGTCAATAATTTCTACTGGAGCAGTTAGCATTTCAAATTTAATGCCTTCTTCCTTTGCGTGGTGAACTTCTTCTGTTCTTGCAGGAAGTTCTTTTTCCGTTCTTCTGTAAACAATAGATACATCTGCACCAAGTCTTTTTGCAACTCTTGCAGCGTCCATTGCAACATTTCCGCCACCAACGACAGCAACTTTTTCTCCAACATTTACTGGTGTGTCATATTTTTCGTCAAAGGATCTCATTAGATTATTTCTTGTCAAAAATTCATTTGCAGAGTAAACTCCATTTAAGTTTTCTCCAGGAATATTCATAAATTTAGGAAGTCCTGCACCAGATCCTATAAATACTGCTTCAAAACCTTCTTTTATTATGTCGTCAATTGTCATAGTTCTTCCAATGACAAAATTATTTTCGATTTTAACGCCAAGATTTTTAATATTTTCTACTTCATATTCCACAACTTCATCTGGGAGTCTAAATTCAGGAATACCATAAATTAAAACGCCGCCACTTTGTTGCAAAGCTTCAAAAATTGTCACATCATAGCCCATTTTTGCAAGTTCACCTGCACAAGTAAGTCCAGCGGGGCCAGCACCTATAATGGCAACTTTTTTATTTATTTTTCTTATTTCGGATGAATCTTTTATTTGATGGCGTCTTGCATAGTCTGCTGTAAATCTTTCAAGTTTACCTATAGAAACTGCATCGCCACGATTTGCAAGCACACATTTCTCTTCACATTGTGTTTCTTGTGGACAAACTCTTCCACAGACAGCGGGAAGGGAAGTGTATAGAGAAAGAACTTTGTAAGCTTCTTCGAAATTACCATTTGCAATTTCTTTTATAAAACCAGGTATATCAATTGAAACGGGACACCCATCAACACAGCCAGGTTTTTTACAATTTAAACATCTGCTAGATTCTTCTACAGCTTCTTCTGCAGTATATCCCAAACAAACTTCTTTAAAATTTTTATTTCTTTCGTCAGGGACTTGTTCCTTTATAGGTACTTTTTTAAATCTATCTTTTGCTTTTTTTATTACAAAGTTGTCGTGCTTTTCTCCTTCTAAGTTTTCGTCTTGCACAGATTTTTCTGCCAAGTGATCGGACACAGCAAGATCCATTGTGCAGTGGTGATCATAAATAGTTTTTGTCTTTTTGTTGTCGATATATTGTCTTTGCCTTTTCATTGCAGAATCAAAATCCACAAGGTGACCGTCAAATTCGGGCCCGTCAACGCAAGCAAATCTAGTCTTTCCGTCAATGCTAACACGACAAGCTCCACACATTCCAGTTCCATCCACCATAATTGGATTAAGAGAAACAGTCGTAGGAAGATTATATTTTTTTGTAGTTAAGCATACAAATTTCATCATAATCATTGGCCCAATGGAAACGACGTGGTCATATTTTTTATTTTCATTTTCAACTAAATCTATGATTTTGTCAGTTACCATTCCCTTGAAGCCATAACTTCCATCGTCTGTTGCTATGTATAGATTGTCGCAGACCGATTTTAATTCATCTTCCAAGATCACAAATTCTTTGGATTTTGCTCCAATTATAATGTCACAATTTAGTCCATTTTCTTTAAAGAATTTTGCTTGAGGGTAAACTGGTGCAGTTCCCACACCTCCGGCAACAAATAAGTATTTTTTATCTTTTAATTCTTTCGTATTCATTTCAAAGAAATCAGATGCATGACCGAGAGGACCAACAAAGTCTTTAAAGCTTTCACCTTCTTTAAAAGATACAATTTTTTTTGTTGATTCACCAGAAGCTTGCACAACTATTTGCACACTTCCTCGTTTAACATCGTAATCGGAAATTGTAAGAGGAATTCTCTCAGAATATTTATCGGCTATTAAAATAATAAACTGACCTGGTTTTGCAGAAGCTGCAATCTTAGGTGCATATATGTCAAATAAATAAATATTTGGCGCAAGTAATTCTTTTTTTAAAATTTTTGGCAAAATAATCACACTCCAAAAATATTATAGCATATTGAAAAAGTAGGAGGGTAAAATTTTAAATCTTATGATTATTTATTTAAAATATACTTTTTTAGAAAAATAGAAAAATTATTTACTAAAATTAAGATTTAAAGTATATTATATCTAAGGTGATTGAAATGAGAAATTTTTCAAAAGAAATAAAAAAAGTTGTTATAAAAGTTGGTTCATCTTCCATAACTCATGACAATGGAAAGATAAATTTACAAAAAATCGACGAACTTTGTTTTGAAATAGCAAATTTAAAAAATAGAGGGATAGATGTAATTTTAGTTTCAAGTGGAGCTATTGCAGCAGGGCGTGAAAAATTAAATTTGTCAGAAAGACCAAGGGAAACATCAGATAAACAAGCAGCAGCAGCAGTTGGTCAAGTTGCTCTAACAAATATTTATGACAGGTCTTTAATATCTTATGGATATAATTCTGCACAAATTCTTTTAACTAGGCAAATTGAAAAAGATGACGAGATGAGAAAAAATGCCAAAAATACTTTTGAAAAACTTCAGGGGATGAATGCCATTCCAATAATAAACGAAAATGACACAATTTCCACATACGAAATAAAATTTGGCGACAACGATACACTTTCTGCAATAATTGCAAGAATTACAGAGGCAGACCTTCTTATAATGCTGACAGATATTGAGGGACTTTATACAGATGATCCAAGGAAAAATTCTGATGCAAAAATAATTCGCGAAGTTCAAGATATTAGAGAGATAGAAGGAATGGCAAAAGAAACCGAATCTAACGTAGGCACAGGCGGAATGTATACAAAAATAAAGGCAGCAAAGCTTGCAATAGAAAAAAATATTGAAGTTGTAATTGCGTCAGGGGACAATATGAAAATAATTAGAGATATAGTGAAGGGAGAAGAAATTGGAACATATTTTAAGTGTTAAAGAGTTGGGGCAAATTGCAAAAGGTTCATCTCATAAATTAAAAAAATTAAACACATCTGAAAAAAATAAAATGCTTGCTTCAATTAAAAATTCACTTTTAAACGAGAGTGAAAATATTTTAAAAGCAAATGAAAAGGACATAAAAAAAGGAAGAGAAAACAATATGCCTGAAGGTCTTATTGACAGACTTCTCTTAAATGATAAAAGAATAGAATCAATGGCAAAGTCAATTGACGAAGTGATTGATTTTAAAGATCCTGTGGGAAAAGTTCTCTCTATGGAAGAAAATTCAGCAGGACTTTTAATTGGTAAAAAAACTGTTCCAATGGGAGTTATTGCAATTATTTATGAGGCAAGACCTAATGTAACTCTTGATGCTTCTATTTTAGCCCTAAAGGCATCTAGTGCAATAATTTTGAGGGGCGGCAAGGAGTCAATAAATTCAAATATTGCAATAGCAGATGCAATTAGACTTGGAATAAAAAATGCAGGATATGATGAAAATTTTGTGCAAATTGTAAAGAATACATCAAGAGAATCCGCAAAAGAACTTATGCAACTAAAGGGTTATGTAGATTTATTGCTACCAAGAGGATCTGAGTCTTTAATTAATTCAGTTGTTGAAAATGCAAAGGTGCCTGTAATTGAAACAGGTGTTGGCAATTGCCATATTTATGTAGATGAAGACTGTGATGTAGAAAAAGCAGTTAAGATAATAGAAAATGCAAAGACACAGCGAATTGGAGTTTGTAACGCAGTAGAATCTTTAGTTCTTAACGAAAATTTGTCTGATGAATTTTTTGATCTATTAAATGAGGTTGTAGAAAAGTATGATATAAAAGTTCACGCAGATGATGCATCAATTTCAAAATTTAAAAATTCAGTTTCTGCGACAGAAGATGACTTTTCTCGAGAATATTTAGACTATGAATTTTCTGTAAAGACGGTTAAAGATGTTGATGAGGCAATAGAACACATAACTAAATATTCCACTGGACACTCAGAATCTATTTTGACAAATTCCTATGAAAGAGCTATGAAATTTTTAGAAGAAGTCGATTCAGCTTGCGTCTATGTAAATGCGTCTACAAGATTTACAGACGGTGGAGAGTTTGGGAAAGGAGCAGAACTGGGAATTTCGACACAAAAACTTCATGCAAGAGGACCAGTTGGTTTAGAAGAGTTAGTTAGCTATAAATATATAATATTTGGTCATGGAGAGTTTAGAAGTTAAAAAGACCGCAAAATTTAAATCGTGGCCTTTAGAGATTATTCTTCTGTTAATATTTTTAATATTTCCGAATAAATATTTTCTGCATTCTTTTTAAAGTTTGCAGAAATTTTTTTTGCCATTAAAGCATCTGATGCTTCAATTTTTAAGTTGAGGACTGGGATTTCTCCATCAATTATTTTCAAATCTGCATAGTGAGATCCATTTTCTTCTAAGGAATTTGCAATAATTGAATTTTTAACTGCAAGTTCGTGATTATATTTTTCCATTTTTTCATCTAAGAAATTTATGTTTTCTTTTGGAATTTGTTCATAGAAAATATTTAAAGTTTTTTTACCGTCATCTGACAAATAATATTTTTTATCACTGTCAAAGAGAACCAGACCATTGGATTCCAATTCTTTTAAATATTGTTTAAAATAAAAATAATTAAAAAGTTCTATATTTAAAACAAAATAACTTAGATCGTTTTCTTTTAATTTATGGTTAAAATTATCTATAATATATAAAATTAGAAGTTTATTTAGTGCAAGTTCAAAGGAACTATTTTTCATAAGATCACCTTCCAAATAATTATACCAAAGTGAGGTATACAATATCAATTAAAGATGAATTTTCCAACAATTTTGTATATAATAGATGTGACAAGAAAAATTTTTGATAAGAATTTATAAGGAAGAAGAATGAGTAATTTTAAAAAGAAAACTTTAAATGTAATGAGTGTAAATACACTCACGCTTATACTTGCAATAATATTTTTAACAATTGGTTTTAATATACAAGAAAAATTTAATTTTTTGGGGACCTTTATTACAGAAGTATTTATAATCTTATTACCTGCAATTTTGATTTCTTCAACGGGGAGTCTTAAAGAGGTTTTAAAGATAAAAAAGACTTCCTTTGAAGTTATTTTAAAAACTATTATTATAGTGATACTTTCCTATCCGATTATTCTATTGATGAATGGAATTTTTTTGTCACTTCTTTCAAACTTTATTGAATACAAAAATTTTCCTATGGAAATAATGTTGCAGAATGTGCCAATTTTTAATTATTTAATTTTTATGTGCCTTGTGCCTGCAATTTGTGAAGAAATTTTTTTCAGAGGGACTCTTGTTAACGCTTATAATGTTTATGGAGAAAAGTTTGCCATAGTTGTTTCTGCTCTTGTGTTTGCATTGTTTCACTTTGATATACAAAATTTTATCGCTCCATTTTTGTTGGGGCTTTTATTTGCTACTGTAATTGAGTACACAGGTTCAATCTTGCCATCTATTGTGGCACATTTTGTGAATAATATAATTGCAGTTTTCACAGCGAGATATGTGAATGAGAGATTATTTGAATTTTTGCGTCGCACGAAATTATCGCGAGAAATTGGCTCTCTTGAACTTTCTATAATTATTTTGCTAATTCTTATTTCAATTCTTTCTGTAATTTTAATTAGAGTTATTTTAAAAAATTTGAAAAAAGAAAGAGAAAGCAGAGAGAACGTAAGAATTAGATATAGAGATGTGGAAGGAATTGATTTGTTTAATTTCGTTCCAATAATTGCACTTGTGATTTTGTACTTTGTGTATCACTATATTGTTTTTTAGGAGGTCGACATGGATAAGATAAAAGAAGCTTGTGATTTAATTTTAAATTCTAAAAAAGTTTTTGCACTAACAGGTGCAGGAATTTCTACTGACTCAGGGATACCAGACTTTAGAAGTAATACAGGTTATTATTCAAAGATGGATCCAGCACTTGCACTTTCAAAAGATAGACTTTTAAATCATCCAGAAATATTTTACAAAGAGGGCTATAAAATTTTAGAAGATTTAAACGATCAAGAACCAAATAAGGGACATATTGCTCTTGCAAAGTTAGAAGAAATGGGATATCTTTCTGGAATAATTACACAAAATATTGACAATTTGCATGCAAAAGCGGGTTCAAAAAATATTTATGAAGTTCATGGAGAAACGAGGGGAATACACTGCATTAATTGTGGAAGTGAATATCCTTTCTCTGTTATGCGTGAAAAAGTAGAAAAAGATGAAATTCCGCCAAAATGTGATAAGTGTGGTGGAACACTTAGACCTAATGTAGTGATGTTTGGAGATATGATGCCTGATGATTTTGAAAGAGGAGCAAGAGAACTTGATAATACAGAAACATTAATTGTAGTTGGTTCGTCCCTTACAGTTTCTCCTGTAAATTTTCTTCCAAATTATGTTGACCACTTGATTATTATAAATAATGATAAAACACCAATGGACAGGCGTGCTGATGTAGTTATAAATGAAAATTCCACAATTGTTTTAGAGGAAATATTAGAGGAGATTGAAAAAAGAATATGATGTACGGAGATTTTGCTTATTTCTACGACAAGTTGATGTATGATCTAGATTATGAAAAAATTTATAAATTTGTAAAAGAGGTTCTAGAGAAAAGGTCACTAGAGCCTAAATTAATTTTAGAGATGGCTTGTGGAACAGGGGGTTTGACAGAAAAACTTGCAAAGGATTTTAAAATTCACGCTTTTGATCTGTCTTACGATATGCTTTCTGTATGTGAGAATAAAATTAAGAGTAAAAATTTAAAATTATTTAGGCAAGATATGGCAGGATTTTCTGCGCCATCAAATTACGATGCAATTTTTTCTGTTGGCGACAGCTTAAACTATTTAACAGAGAAAAAAGATTTTGAAAGAGCAATAGAATCAACCTATAAGCATTTAAATGAAAATGGAATTTTTATTTTTGACTTAAATACAGAGTACAAATTTAAAAATATTGACCCTGTAACAGTGGATGAAGTGGAAGATGTACTATATATTTGGGAAAATATTTATGATGAAGAGGAAAAATTAAATACCTATGGAGTCAATTTTTTCAGAAATGCCAAAGACAATTTGTACGAAAGATTTTATGAAGAACATTTAGAGAGAGCCTATGACTTATTTTATGTGAAGAAATTATTGGAAGATATAGGATTTTTTGAAGTAGAAATTTACGATGACTATGAATTTAAAGATGTTAGTGATAAAACTTCAAGGTATACAATAGTTGCAAGAAAGTAGATTATACTTATTTAAAGCATTATAAAAATTAAATTTGTTTAAAAATATTAAGGATGGCATCTTTTGAAAGTTTCATAACCTGCACTTATTGCTTCTTCTCTATTTATAAGAATACTTAGATTAGAGATTTTCATATTAACCTGTTATAATAATAGATGGTGATATGATGGGATATATTTTAAGGGCAATTGATGAAACTGAAACTATAAAAATTTCTGCTGCTATAACAACTGATGTAGTTGAAGAGGCTGCGAAAATTCATAAGTTATCAAAGACTACTAGTGCAGCTTTAGGTAGAGTTTTAACTGCTGCAGCAATTATTGGCTCTTGGCAAAAAAATGAAGAGGACTCAATAACTCTTTCTATTAATGGAAATGGACCTGCTGGCAAAATTATTGCAACTTGTAAAAACGATGGATATGTAAAAGGTTATGTTACAAATCCTTTGGCAGATCTTCCTATTAGAGAAAGCGATGGAAAAATAGATGTGTCTGGAATTGTTGGAGATGGAAGCTTAACCCTTGTGATGGATACTGGTATGAAAGAGCCTTATACAGGCACTGTTAATCTTACAACTGGTGAAATTGCAGAAGATCTTGCAGTTTATTTTTTGCAGTCTGATCAAGTTCCATCGGCTGTTGGTTTAGGGGTTTTAGTTGATGTTGATTATTCAATTAAGGCTGCTGGTGGTTTTATAATTCAACTTATGCCGGGTGCAACTGAAGAACAAATTTCAAAGCTAGAGGAAAATTTAAAAAAGGTCACAAATGTAACGTCAATTATTGACGAGTATAATGATGCAGAAAAGCTAATTGAAATTTTGATGAAGGATATTAATTTTAAAGTTTTGGAAAAAAGAGAGATAAGTTACAAGTGCAATTGTTCTCGCGAAAAAGTTGAAGATGCAATTATATCTGTGGGTCCAAAGGAAATAAGAGAGATACTTCATGAAGATAAAAAGGCAGAAGTCAGCTGCTATTTTTGCGATAAGGTTTATAGTTTTGATGAAAAAGATTTGGAAATAATGCTAAAAAAAGCAGAAGATATAAATAAGAATAGAGAGATTATTATAGAAGATAATTTTTAAAATTAAAGATTATAATAAGAAAAGATAGCGAAAGGGCTATCTTTTTTGATGTAAAATTATTTTATATTTTTAAAAACTTTCTCCATTGGTTTTAATATTACAAGTACAATTACAGATGAAACTGCAATTTGAATTAAATTTCCTGGAATTGATGCAAGTGGTGTTATGAATGATGATAAAATAAAAATTTCGCCAATATAATAAACTGCAACTTTTACAATTGCAACAAGTACAAAGGAAATAATTAAATTTTTTGTATTTAATTTTCCATAATTGAGTTTATTCAATATGTATCCCATTATTAACGCAGAAATGATAGTCATTGGTGCCCACAGTACCCAGCCGCTTGTTAGGTCAAAGAGTCCCATTCCAATTGCTCCTGCAGTCATGCCTACTCTTTTGTCAAAAAATATTGCTGCTAAGAAAAATGGAACATTGCCAAGATGAATTAGTCCTCCGTTGGGTGCAAAGGGAAGCTGAATTTTTACAATCCACGTAAATACATATACAAGAGCGATGAAAAGCGACGTTATTACTAAGTCTTTTACTTTAAAATTTTTCATAAGATCTCCTTTGTTTTTAATTTTATGTTAGCATTATTTGTGTAAATAATAAAGAAAAAAAGGTATACAAATAGACTTTAAAAATAAAATGATAGTTTTTAAATTATAAAAGCACCATTGTCATCTATTTCTAAGGGAAGTAAAGTGTAGTCATTTTTTAGATTTTTTATTTTTTCTTCAATGAATTTTTCCGATTTGTGGTCATCTTCTTTTAGAATAATCATAATAGTTGAGCCTGCACCACTTAGGTAATAAGTTATAGCAGAACTTTCATCTATTATTTTTTTAATTTCATTTATCTCAGGAATAAGTTTATATCTGTAAGGCTCGTGAATTTTATCTTCGAAAGCAATCTCTAAATTTTTATAATTGCCTGATATAAGAGATAAAGTCAAAAGGGAAACTCTTGATATATTAAATATTGTATCTTTTTTTGAATAATTTTTTGGAAGAACACCTCTTGCTAAATCTGTTTTAAGTTTAAAATTTGGGATAAGTGCCAAAAATTTTATTTTGTCAGAAATTTTAAATTTTTCTACAAAGACTTCATTATTTTTTAGTATTGATACAGTTGCACCTCCAAAAATAGCAGGTGAAACATTGTCGGGGTGACCTTCTATTTCTGTTGCAATTTTTAAGATTTCATATTTATCAAGATTTTCACCCATTACATAGAAAGCAGCCATAACTCCCATTACTACACAAGAAGCAGAAGAACCAAGACCTCTTGACATTGGAATATTAGAATCTAAATTAAATTCTACTGGTGTTATTTTTTCGCCAAAATATTCAAAGGTATGTGCATAGGATTTATAAATTAAATTATTTTTAATATTTTTTTCAAATGTTTTCTCATCTGCTATTATTTTAAATTCACATTTATTATAAAGTTTTAGTGAAAGTCCTAAAGTGTCAAAGCCTGGGCCCAAGTTTGCAGAAGTTGCAGGTACAGCTATTCTATTGCCCCTTCTTGCAAATTTTAAAACTTCGTTTTCTATCTCACTTTTATTTATTTTATTGTTGTGAATTGTTTTTTTATTTTTTAGTTTCCCAATTTCTGTTGGAATTTTTACATTTGTAATTTTATTTAAAGTTTTTATATTTTCAAATTCATTGTAAGAAACATTTTCGTTAAGGGCAGATAAAACTGATGATGAAAATTTATATGGACTTGCAGTTGAAAGTATAACAGTGTTTTTTAAATCTAATTTATCCACAATATTTTTCGCCACAGCTGTGTGTGGGTCAATGAGGTATCCATCTTCCTTAAAAGTTTTGGCAATTGTATTTTTTGTTTCATCTTCTGTTGCAAAGCCACGTAAAAAATCAGAGAAATCATAATCAAAATTAAAGGCATGAGAATTTTGTAGTTCGTTCATTTTTTCTTTAACAATTACATCAGAAGATTTGTGATAAATTAATCTTTCCAAGTTGCTAGAAATCAAAATATCCATGGATGGAGAAATAGTTTTCTTAAGTTCTCTATTTGCATCGTAGGTGCCTGTTGTGAAAAAATCTGTCAAAATATTATTTGAATTTGATGCTATTACAAGTTTGTCAATTGGAAGACCCATCTCTTTTGCGTAGTATCCGGCCAATATATCGCCAAAGTTTCCAGTTGGTACGCAAAAATTTATTTTTTCACCTGTATTTATTTTTTTGTTTTTGATTAAATCAGCGTAGGCATAAAAATAATATACAATTTGAGGTAGCAGTCTTCCAATATTTATTGAGTTTGCAGAAGAAAGATAAATATTTTTTCTTGCCAGTTCATCTTTTATTTTTTTGTCATTAAAGATTTTTTTCACAGCAGATTGTGCATCATCAAAATTGCCGTCGATAGAGATGACTTTTGAGTTTAGAGAGTCTGTTGTGTCCATTTGAGATTTTTGAATGGAACTTACACCTTCTGTTGGATATAAAACTAAAATGTCAATATTATCTATGTTGTAAAAACCCTCTAGGGCAGCTTTACCTGTATCTCCAGATGTTGCCGTTAAAATCAAAGTTTTTTCTTTTATGCCAAGGGATTTTTTGGCATAGGATAAAAGATTGGGCAAAAGACAAAGGGCAAAGTCTTTAAAGGCAGAAGTCTTTCCATGATAAAGTTCAAGATAAATGTTTTTATTGTAATCTATTTTTGCAATCTCATCTTCAAAACTATCATAGGATTTTTCAATTATTTTTTTCAAATCATCTTTATCAAAGTCTGTAAGGTAAAGTGATAAGATTTTGTGGGCTAAATTTGTGTAACTTAAATCTAGATTTTTAATTATGTTAAAACTTGGAAAAGATTCAGGAACAAAAAGACCGCCATCATCAGAGATGCCCTTTACAATTGCCTCGAGTCCAGAGATTTTTAAATTTGAATTTCTTGTAGATAAAAATTTCATATTTCTTCCACCCTTGCAATAAAAATTTCTTCTGTATAGTTTTTTACAATTTCACTTATTTGAAAAAGAGAAACTTCTTTTGTAATTATATGATGATCTTTTTCTATTAGATTATCTTTTGCGATAATATCTTTTAATGTATCTGAAATTTCAGATGTTCTAATATAATATTTTCCTGTAAATTTTTTTGAAACATCAAAGTTATTTTCGTTATTATAAAAGGTTTTGATTTCTCTTTTGGAGAGAATTCTTAAAAGGTCACGCATAATGGCATCAGCTGTTTCAAGCTTTCCAGCTCCAGCACCCTTTAGTTCATATTCACCAAAATTATCTCCCAAAACTTTTATTGCATTGGTGCTGTCAAAAGTTTTGGTAAAGAAATCATCATTTAGTAGAGTGGGCATTACAAAGATATTTATTTTATCATCAATTAATTTTGATTTTGCAATTAGCCTAATGGAATAGCCTTCTTTTTTTATGAAATCTAAATCGGATTTTTTAATATTGGAAATTCCAAAGGTAAAAATCTCTTCTTCATTAATTTGTGCATTGTAAAAAAGAGAAGAAAGTATTCTAATTTTTCTCATTGAATCCAAGCCATCCACATCAGCAGTGGGGTCAGATTCAGCATAACCGAGAGCCTGTGCCTCTTTTAAAACTTCCTTATAATCTAAATTTTCTTTTTCCATTTTTGACAAGATATAATTAGATGTGCCATTTAAAATCCCACAAATTTCTTTTATTTTGTTAAAGGGAAGTTCTTCCGTAATAGGATGAATAATAGGTATAGCAGCAGCAACAGAAGCCTCATAAGAAAAATAAATATCATTTTCTTTAGCAAGTTCATTTAATTCTTCAAAATGTTTTGAAACCACAGCCTTATTTGCTGTTATAATATTTTTGCCAGATTTCATAAGAGATATAATCCTATTATAAGTTTCATCAACAGAAGATGTGGCGTCAATGACTGCGTCAACGTCAGAATTTAAGATTTCATCAAAATTATCTGTAAAAATTAGATCTTTATTCCAAGGATTTCTTTTTTTATTTACATTTTTAATTAAAACTTTTTCAATTTTTATATCAAAATTATTTTTTAAAAGGTTATCTTTTTTTTTATATAAAATTTCTTCGACACCTGTGCCGACAGTTCCAAATCCCATTAGTGCAATTTTCAATTTAAACCTCCAAAAGTTTCTTTGCAATTTGCACTGCATTAGTTGCAGCACCTTTTCTAATATTATCTGCACAAGACCACAAGTTTATTCCGTTTTCGACAGTAAAGTCTCGCCTTATTCTTCCCACATAGACATCATCTGTGTCCTTTGAAAGAAGTGGCATTGGATAAATTTGATTAGTTGGGTCATCTTTCAAAATCATTCCAGGATAATTTTTTATAATTTCTTTAACATCAGAAATTTCAAAAGGCTTTTCAACTTCTACATTTATGGAAATGCTGTGAGAATTCAAAACAGGAACACGAACAGTTGTCGCTGTCACAAGTAGAGAGTCATCGTGAAGAATTTTCTTAGTTTCATTTATCATCTTCATTTCCTCTTTAGTATATCCATTTTCTAGAAAGTCGTCGATTTGAGGGATGCAATTATTTTTAATTGGATATTTGTAGGCAAGATTAGTTCCTTCATTTAAGTCAGAAATACCTTTTATCCCAGAGCCAGAAACGGATTGGTAAGTGGAATAAATGACTCTTTTAATTTTGTATTTGTCGTGAATTGGTTTTAGAGGTAAAACTGATTGAATTGTAGAACAATTTGGGTTTGCAATAATTCCATTATTATAAAGAATATCTTCTGGATTAATTTCTGGAACAACTAGGGGAACTTGCGGGGCCATTCTAAAAGCAGAACTATTGTCAATAACAGTTACCCCAGCTTTGGCAGCTATTGGTGCAAATCTTTTGCTGACAGATCCACCAGCAGAAAATAAGGCAACTTTTATATCTCTATATTCAAAAGAATCTTCTTTTAACTCTTCGACAGTGTAATCCTTGCCACAGTAATTTATAATTTTACCAGCAGATTTTTTGGAACTAAACAAAAATAAATTGTCTATTGGAAAATTTTTCTCACTTAATACTTTTAACATCATACTTCCAACAAGACCAGTTGCACCAATAACAGCTACATTATATTTCATCTTTTTCCTCCTTATAAAATTCACGATAGATTGCTTCGATTGCCTTTTCAAAATCTTTTGTTTCAACACCAATGATTATATTAATTTCACTAGAACCTTGGCTTATCATTTTTATATTTATGCCATACTTTGCAAGGACAGTAAAAATTCTAGCAGAAACACCTTTTTCATTTATCATGCCACGACCGACAACAGCAATGAGAGAAATATCACGTTCCCAACTAATACTATCCACATTTAAATAAATTTTTAATTCTTCCAAAACTTTGTTTAATTTTGGAGTAATGTAAGAATCAGCGACAATTACAGAAACAGAATCAATACTTGAGGGCATATGTTCAATAGAAATGTCATTGCTTTCAAAAACAGTAGTTAGCTTTCTAAAAAAATCTTTTTCAGAGTTCATATTGACTTTTTCAAGATTAATTACAGTAAAATCTTTTTTGCCAGAAATTCCAGTTACAATATTTTTATTTCTAAAATTACATTTAGATAAAATTAAAGTCCCGTCATCATCGGGGAAATTTGTATTTTTAATATTAATGGGAATATTTTTGTCACGAAGAGGAAAAATTGCATCTTCATGAAGAACTTTTGCACCCATATAAGACAATTCTCTAAGTTCTTTATAAGTAATTGTGCCAATAGGGCAGGAGTCTTTTACAATTTTTGGGTCTGCCACCAAAAATCCACTTACATCAGTGAAGTTTTCATAAATTTCTGCATAAAGAGCAGAAGCAATAACAGAACCAGTGACATCTGATCCGCCTCTTGAAAAAGTTTTAATTTTATTATTTTCATCAAGTCCATAAAAACCAGGAACAACAACTCTTTCGTGAGAATTTAAAATATTTTTTATTTTTTCTGTTGACTTATCAAGGTTCAAAACACCCTCAGTAAAGACAATTAAGTCCTTTGCGTCAACAAAATCATATCCAAGATAATTGGCAAGGACTTTGGCACTCATGTATTCACCACGGCTGACAACAAAGTCGTAGCTTGCACCTTCTGTGATTTCATCTTTAACATCTTTTAAAATTTTATCAATGTCAATATCCAAAACAAGATCATCAACAATATTTTTAAAAATATCTTCGATGATCTTGTAAACTTCGTTAAAATTTAAAGCATGGGCACTTAATTCGTGACACATTGCTAGAAGGTCAGTAACCTTGTGATTGTTTCCCACACCCTTTCCAGGCGCAGAAACAACGATGTATTTTCTCGCATCGTCTTTTTTTACAATTTCCTTAACTTTTTTAAGCTGAGTGGCATTAGCGAGAGAACTGCCACCAAATTTTACGACTTTCATCTTTTTCTCCTTTTTAAGTAAATATAAGATGCCTAAAAATAAACAATAAAAATTAAAAGTAATTTTTAAGATTATACAATTATTTAGTAAAGTTGTCAATTAATATGGACGATTGGATTGAAGTTATATTATTATTTATGTGCAAATCAAAAGTAGTTCTATGTATTTTTTAGATATTAAAAAATTTTATCCCCTACGTTTTTATAGATAAGGGGATAAAATATTCAGTGAACTTTTATAAATCAAGATCGGGGACTATTTGAATCTCATAATCTGGATATAATTTTTCAAAATCATTTCTTAATATTTTGAGAGCATCTTCTCTATTTATATCAAAACTTAAAACAACGTCAAATTGCAGAGTCTTTTTTTCTGTATCAGCATATAATCCGTGGACTTGTAGAGCCCAATCATAATTTAAAATTTTCTTTTCAACAGTTTTTCTAATTTCTGTAGCTTTTTTATTTTTGGTATTAAAAGAATAAACTCCAAGGGCAATTAAAATTATGCCAGTATTTTTATATACCTTGTATTGCAATTTTCTAGTGAGTTTATCAACATCAGAAACTGACATAGTGTCAGGAAGTTCTACATGAAGAGAACAGTAATATCTGTTTGGTCCGTAATTAAATAGCGCCAAATCGTAAACACCAAGTACTTGTTCTTCTTCATTTATCAAATCAGTAATTTTTTTCACCATGTAGCGGTCTGCTCTGTGTCCAATGAGATCGTCAATAGTTGAGAGCATCATTTCTATTCCCGCTTTTATCATAAATATGGAGATGATAGTTCCAACGTAGGCCTCAAGAGAAATCTCCCAAGTCATAAAGATTATAGCAGATATAAAAACTGAAAGAGAAAGAATTGAATCGAATAAAGAGTCAGAACCAGATGCAATTAATGCAGTGGAGTTGATCTTTTTACCTTGGCTCTTTACGTATTTACCTAAAATAAATTTTATAACGACAGCAATACCAATAACTATAATAGAAAGCTTTGTGTAGGATGCTGGACTTGGATTTAAAATTTTTTTAACACTTTCAACTAGGGAAGTTATCCCTGCATATAGCACTAGGGCAGATATAATCATTGACGAAATGTATTCGATTCGCCCATAGCCCATGGGATGTCTTTTATCTGGAGCCTTGCTTGATAGCTTCTCGCCAATAATAGTAACAACAGAGGAGAGAGCATCAGATAAATTATTTACTGCATCTAAAACAAGAGCGATTGAATTAACAAGTATACCTAAAGTTGCTTTAAAGGCTGCTAATAAAACGTTGGTTAAAATTCCAATAATACTTGTCCTTACAATTGTCTTACCTCGATTTTCTGATAATTCTAAAATATCATAATTATCCTTTTTCACTTATAGCTTCCGAATCTAATTTAAAAATTTCTTTGCAAAATCTTTAGCAGCCATTAAATCCTCTTCATTAGGTCTTCCTTTGTGAAGTCCCTTAAACTCTCCTTTGCAGTGAAATTCTCTTTCGTCTAAAGAAATTCCAACTTTATCAGATTCTTTTTTTACCTTTTTCCAAGTAGAATTTAACATAGCAGCAGACCCAAAGTTGACAATTTTGCCAACCATGTCCTTATTGAGAGAATCAATAAATTTAATAACTTCTGGGTCAATACTAAAGGCATAATAAGAATTACCTAAAAATAAAATATCTACAGCTTCATCTATGGGAGTGCTAATAGGCAAAGCTTCAACTCCAAGGACCTTTGCAATAGCATCGGCAAGTTTTTTTGTATTTCCAGTTTTTGTATAATAACGCACAGCAAATTTCATAAAAATACCTCCAATTTTTATATTTAATTTATTCCCAAACAATGTAAATCTAAAACTTAAAGATTAAGTATAAGAAGAAATAGAGTATAATTTTTGGGAAAGAATAGTTGTATTAGATATTAAATTGTATAAAAATAAAAAACCAGAGATATTTTTTCTCTGGCATAAAATTTATTTTATATTTTGTTTTATATCATAGGTCCTTTTCTAATAATTTTCCTGTTGCAATGTCATAACTATAGGAAATATCTTCGCCATCTTTTTCCAATTTTACCTCTACAATATAATTCACATCGTCATAGTAAAGTTTATATTCTGTTACTACATAACCTTCACCTGCATCTTGGAGAGATTTTTGAGTAATACTATCGATTGATTCTAGCATATTTTTTTGAATATCAGAAACTTTGTCTTCATTTTTTTCTTCCTTAACTCCGTCTTTTACTACTTCACCAGACTCTGCATTAAGTTCAAATTCGTATTCTTTTTGAGAATCATAACCTTGGATTACGTAAACTAAATCTTGTTTTTTTGTTTCCAACTTGAAAGATTCTACTTTTGCATCTTGGTGCAATTTTTTAAATTCATCGAAAGCATTTTCTTTTGTGATTTGCACATTTAATAAATCCTTTTGAGAATCAGCACTTTTTTCATCCTTAGAATCTTTTGAATTTTGATTTTTATTATCTTTAACATTGGACTTATTTTTTTCAAAAGATTTATCATCCTTTTTATTTGTTTTATCGTCAGATTCTTTACTAGATTCAATTTGTGAATCATTCTTTTTAACTTCTAATGCTGTATTTCTTGGAGCTTCACAAGCAGAAAGAGTAAGGGCTAAACCAATACCTAAAGTTACTAAATAAATTTTCTTTTTCATATGTCCTCCCTTAAAATTAATACAATTATTCTAATTTTATATTTATTTTTTACCCTTAAATAAAAAATTATAAACAAAATAAAATTATATGATATAATAAAAAAGAAGAAAAAATGTGATTCAGGAAAACATTTTATTAAAAGGGAGGAGGGAAAATTTTGGATCTTCGTAGCAATAAAAAATCACTTAGTAATTTGGTGTACAGAGATTTGAAAGAAAAAATTTTAAAAAATAAATTATTGCCAGGAGATAAACTAATTGAAATGGAAATAGCTTCAGAACTTGGAGTTAGTAGGACTCCAGTTAGAGAAGCCTTAAAAAAGCTTGAGGAAGATGGACTTGTTACAAGCTTTCCGAGAAAATCTTACATAGTTTCTAAAATCTCTGTAAAAGAAGCCAAAAATCTTTATATAGTTAGGAAATCGCTAGAGCCACTTGCTGTTGAACTTTTGGCACAGAATGGTCTTAATAAAAAGACAAAATATTTTGAAGATGTGAATGAACAACTGCGTGTTGCAATCGATAACAAAGATGATGAATTGATTCAGAATTTGATTATTGAATGGAATATGGCACTTGTCAGTTCTCTTAATAATGAAATTTTAATTGAAGTTATGAACATGATAAATCAAAGACTTTACAGATTTGGAAATTTTATTTTTAGAGATAAGAAAAATTACAAAAAACATTTTAATAATTTACAAAAAGTTTATAAATTAATTGAAGAAAAAAAACCTAAAGAAGCAAGAAAAGCTAGTGAAAAAACTATAGAGAATATTTACTCTATGTTTGAAGAACAAGCTGATTATAAAATGTTTAAAAGTTGACTAAAAAACACTTGACAAGAGTGTTTTTTTTAATTATAATATTTTTTGTTGCATTGGTAATGTAAAGAGAAAATATCAAAAATGTAAAATTTGCACCTTTAGCTCAGTTGGTAGAGCAACTGACTCTTAATCAGTGGGCCTACGGTTCGAGTCCGTAAAGGTGCACCATCTAGAAGCTTGTAATCTCAATGGTTACGGGCTTTTTTCTTTGCGATAAACAGTTATATATTTTCTGATAAAAAATATTATTTTGATTAATTTATAAATTTAAGTTAAAATATTTTTTAGTTTATAATTTATTATTTTTTTGTGTTATTATAATAAAAGAGCGGGTGATTTAATGGGCAAAAATTTGATTGGATTTTATGACAGTGGAGTTGGTGGCCTTTCTGTTTTAAAAGTTGCTTTAAATAAAATCAAGAATAAAAATTTTGTTTTTTTTGGAGATACTTTGAGGATGCCATATGGTGCAAGAAGTGCAGAAGAAATAAGAGATTATACCATAGAAGCCATGGGGTTTTTTAATGATCTAGGTGTTGATCTTTCCATTATTGCGTGCAATACTGCAACAAGTTATGGGCTCAAAAAGTCAAATGGAACCTACGATTATCCTATTATTGGTGTTGTCAAACCTGGAAGTGAAAATGCAGTAGAGAGGACGAAAAATAAAAAAGTAGCCTTGGTAGCTACAAAATCCTGCGTTGAAAGTGGAGTTTATGAAAAAGCTTTAAGAGAAATTGATCCTACCGTTGAGCTTAGAAGTGTATACTGTCCTGCGCTCACTCTTGCTGTGGAAAGCGGAGATTTTGAAGAGGAATATGTTGATGGAATTGTAAAAAAATACATAGATGAATTTGGCGATTATGATTTTGATACTATGATTTTAGGATGCACTCACTATCCAATTGTTGAAAATTCTTTTAAGAGGATTTTAAAAAGAGAAGGGAAGAAAGTTTTGATGGTAGATCCTGCATATCAAACTGTTTTAGATGCTATGGATATTTTGGATATAAATGAAAATGAAGTTGAGTATAAAAATCGTAAAATTGATTTTTACATTACAGGTGACATAAAAAAGTTTAAGTATACTATGGAAAAAATTGTTGATTTAAGTAGTTTTGAGGTAAATTTTCACAATGTTAAAATAAAAGATTTAGAAAAGTATAAAAAATAAGACTTCGAATTATGAAGCCTTATTTTTGTTTAAGTCATAAATTATTTTTAAACCCTCTAGACCGAGCATCTCTTCTTCAACAAATTCAAATTCATTGTTATCAAGAAGATTTGCATAAATCCCTGTGGTTAAGATTTGTGTGTTTTTTTTATTAAGTGAATGCTTTTTAAATATTTCATTTATAACACCTGAAACTGCATTTTTATATCCAAAGTATATTCCACTTTGGATTGCTTTTTCTGTGTTGTTTCCCAAAATATCTTTACATGATTTTATTTCAACTTGTGGAAGTTTTGAGCTTTCTCGAACAAGAGATTTTTGAAGTAAGTTTACTCCAGGAAATATTAAGCCACCTAAAAATTCTTTTTTTGCATTGATATAGTCGATAGTTGTAATAGATGATGCAGAAATTATTATTAAGTTATCTTTATATTTGTTTGTTGCAGCAACAGCTCTTATTATCCTGTCACTACCAACATCTCGGGGGCTTTCACATTTTATATTAAGACCTGTTTTTACTCCAGCAGAAATAATTTTAGGTTTTTTTCCAATTAAATTTATGGAAATGATTTCGTAATTTTGGTAGAGTTCTGGCACTACTGTTGAAAGTATTATGTCGTCAATATCTTCTAGCATTATATTTCTGTCCTTTAAGATTAATTTTAAAATGAGTTTAACTTCTTCTGTGGATCTATTTCTATCAGTCATAATAGAAAATTTTGTAATAATTTTATCTTCATCAAATACGCCCAAATTAGTATTTTTATTATTTATATCAATTGCAAGTAACATATTAGCTCCTTTTTGATTTTAAAGCTTTTATAACCGCTGTTGTTACAATAACAGATATTATAGCTTCAGGGATGCCTGATGTAACAGAAACACCCAATATCGCAGATTTTGCACTTTCCATGGGAATGTTTAGTGCTTCCACATATCTCTTTGCATAAATTAAATAAATGCCACCAAGGACTAAAATTGTGTTAGTCATTGAACCGATAAAGGCACCTATTGCAATTGGAAAATCTATTTCATTAGATTTAAGAGAATAGATAAAAAGTCCAATACATAAAGCAAGTAAAATTACAACAAAGGTTATATTAATAGTTGATGCTCCCGTCTTAATATCTTTAACAAGCAGTAGAATTAAGAGAAGAGTTACAATTCCCCAAAGAATTTTTGTCAAAACTTTTAGGTTTTTGTCCTTCACTTTTTTCATAGAAGCATAACTGTAATAAGATGTTATTCCAATTAAAACTCTTGGCACAATTGAAATAAGCGGATTATAAAATACAAAAGCAACGGGGCTTGCATTTTTTAAGATGGCATTTAAAAGAGAAGAAATACCAAAAATAAGTCCAACAAGTGCACCAACAATAGGTCCTTCAGCAATGGCTGCAATTATTACAGGAATGTGCATAGTTGTGGCATTAATAAAGCCAAGGGGAATAAGACCAAGTGGAGTCATCCCAAGCACAATTGTAATCGCACCAAGCATTGAAGCTATCACTAGCTTTCTGTTTTTGTTTCGAGCAGTAATTTTATTCATTTTTTCCTCCTGATAGGGTTCTATGTAGATACCCTTCGATAAATTATTTAATACCGTTATAGCTTACCAGTCCGCCAGAATCTTTTGCAGAATAAATTGCATTTGCAATAGATCTAGAAATAGATTTTGCAGCAAGAATTCCAACTAAATTTAAATCTGTATTTACTTTACCACTTGCAAGAGTAAAAATAGTATCTCCATCGTTCATAGTATGCACAGGATTAATACTCCTAGCATAACCATCATGAGCCATTTGTGAGATCTTATTACAATTTGCCTTTGTGAGTTTTGCATTTGTAGAAATTACAGATATAGTCGTGTTGGCAGGACTAAATAGATTATAGTCTTTAAACTTGTTTTCGTAAAGAGTATTAGTATCTAAAAACTTTTTATTTTTTCTGTCATAAACTCCAGCAATTCTTTTTCCAGTTTCACAATCAAAAATATCGCCCAAGGCATTTAGAGCGACAATAGAAGATACAACTAAGTCACCAACTTTTACAGAAGACTGACCAATGCCTGACTTCATTGCAAAATCATTACCTAGAATTTTCCCGACGCTTGCACCACAACCTGCGCCAAAGTTTCCCATAGTTTCATCTTTTTTCTTTGCATTTTTTGCTGCAACATAACCCATATTAAAATCAGGGCGAACTTTAGAATCTCCAACAGCAAGATCAAATAAAACTGCACCAGGAACTATTGGCACAACACCGACACCAACATCAAATCCATGATTATTTTCTTCCAAAAATTTCATAATGCCGCCGCCAACATCAAGACCATAGGCAGAGCCACCAGTTAAAAAAACAGCGTGAACCTTATCAACCAAATTTTCTGCCCTTAGAAGATCAGTTTCGCGAGTTCCAGGCCCAGCACCTCGAACATCGACACCACAAGTAAAACCATCTTCACACAAGATCACACTTGTCCCAGTTAGTGCAACATTATCTTCTGCGTGGCCAAGCTTTATTCCATTAACATCTGTCAAAAAACCTTCGTACATATTTTCTCCTTATAGAATTATTTTATTAAAAATTTTATCAAAAGCCCCATCAAAAGATGAGGCTTAATCTTCATTATCAATTATTTATTTTTCTCTTTTCATTTACAGAAGTTACCTTGTCCTTAAAAGTATAATCTTTGTCACGCCTGTCGTCAATTTTAACAACAGAGTAAACTCTATCTGCTCCATTTTCAAATACAGATTCTTGCATTCTTCTTATGACTTCATATAAAATTTTTAGATCGTCATGAGCTAAAGTTGTGCCCATTGGATTAAGTTCATAAGTTAGTCCTTCGATTTTTTCAATAGAATCAAGTGCACTTGCTATGTATTTACTTACAGATGTCGTCTTTGTTCCTATTGGTATTAGTGTTAATTCTGCTACTGCCATTTTATTCCTCCTCTTTTGAAATTCTTGGCAAGTTCCAATCTTTTTTTACGGCTAACAGTCTTATAATTAAAACTGTTAGAAAACAAATTATCATAGAAATCTCGTAAGAAAAGAAGTGTCTTGTAATTATAAAAGTTGTTGCACCCAATATACATGCGCCCGCATAAATTTGTTCACGAAAGATAAAAGGAATAGTACCTGCCAATACATCGCGAATCATTCCTCCACCTACACCTGTTATTGTTCCTACAAACATAAGCAAAAATTTTTTGTAATAACCAAGAGAGATTGCTGTTGCCATTCCTGTGATTGTAAAAGATGCAAGTCCTATTGTATCAAATATAATCATAAATTTATTCGTTATCTTTAGCCATTTTGGATTTTTAAATTTAAATTGAATGTAAAAGAAAATAAAGACAATTATAGAAAAAATTGTAGATATAATTGCATTTTTTGAGTCTTGAAACATTTTAGGTGGCGTTATTCCAAGTACAAGATCTCTTACAAATCCACCTCCTAGAGCTGTTACAAGTCCAAGTACAATTACACCTAATATATCCATATTCTTTTTACAGCCTAGAATTGCACCAGAAATTGCAAAGGCAATTGTTCCGATTAAATCGAAAAAAATGTTAAAGTCTAAATAATTTCCCTTCATAAATTTATTATATCAAAGTTTAATTTTTCTAGTAACTTATTTGAATAATTTGAAAAAATTTTTTAAACTTTGCTATAATAATACTATTGGAGGAATTATGAGCTTACTTATAAAAAACATTTCTTATTTAGATATAGAAAATGAAAAAATTGTTGATGATGTAGATATTTTTATTAAAAAAAATAAAATAAAAAAAATTGGAGAAAATTTAGATTTAGATGCAGATGAAGTAATTGATGGAAAAAATAAACTTTTAACACCAGGATTTGTAAATGCACATACTCATCTTGGCATGAGCTATTTTAGAAATTATGCAGATGATTTAAATTTGATGGATTGGTTAGTAAACGAAATATGGCCACTTGAAGAGAAACTAAACGCAGAAGATATTTATTATTCTTCAATGTTATCTATTATTGAAAATATAAAATCTGGTGTTACAACTTTTTGCGATATGTATTATGAAATGAATAGAGTTGGGGATGCCGCAATAGAGTCAGGGATTCGTGGAGTTCTTACTCGTGGCATGACAGATGTGGATAAAAAAGGAGAAGAAAAGCTAGAAGAGTTTGATGAACTTTACAAAAATTATCACAATAAGAGTGATGGAAGAATAAAAGTCGTGCCTGCACCTCACGCAATTTACACTTGTAGCACAGAATTTTTAAAAGAAATTGCAAAAAGAGCAAAAGAAAATTATGACGGTCTAATTCATATTCACCTTTCAGAAACATTGACAGAAGTTGAAAATTCTAAAAAAGAATATGGAATGACTCCAATTGAATATGTAAATTCTATTGGACTTTTGGAAAATCAAATAATAGCTGCACACTGTGTTCACATAACTGATGAGGAAATTGAGATTGTAAAAGATAAAAAGTTCTACCCAGTTTATAATCCAAGTTCAAATTTAAAACTTGCAAGTGGTTTTACACCAGTGGATAAAATGTTAAAGAATAAAATTATAGTGGCACTTGGAACTGATGGTGACTCATCAAATAATAATCAAGACTTTGTGGAAGAAATGCACATTGGTGGAATTGTAAATAAGGCTGTCACTATGAATGAAAAGGCAGTGCCTGCAATAGAAATTTTAAAAATGGCAACTGTAAACGGGGCAAAGGCTTTAGGATTTGAAAACCTTGGACTAATAAAAGAAGGTTATATTGCAGATCTTACAATTTTTAATTTAAATTCAAATTCCTTTACACCAAAGAATAATTTAATTTCTGCACTTGTTTATTCTGCAAATTCATCTGATATAGAAAGTGTTATTTGCGATGGGAAATTTATTATGAAGGACAGAGAAATTGTAAAAGTCGATGAAGAAGAAATTAGGGAAATTGTAAATGAAAGATGGGAAGATATAAAGAAGAGGTAGTAAAATGGATGATAAAAAGATAGTTTATAGTGGAATTCAGCCTTCTGGTTCACTCACTATTGGAAATTATATTGGAGCACTTAAAAATTTTATCGGGCTTCAAGATGAATACAATTGTCTTTATTGTATTGTAGATATGCACGCAATAACAGCACCACAAGAGCCAAAAGACCTTCGAAAGAATACTTTAGATGTCCTTGCACTTTACCTTGCGGCAGGTCTTGATCCAAAAAAGAGTATTATATATATTCAATCTCATGTGCCTGAGCACGCAGAACTTGGTTGGGTTTTAAATACGATGACAGGTCTTGGTCAACTTCAAAGGATGACTCAATTTAAGGATAAGTCTAAAAAATATTCTGACGTTCAAGCGGGAATATTAAATTATCCTGTGCTAATGGCAGCTGATATTTTGCTTTATGGGACTTCTTATGTACCCGTAGGTGAAGATCAAAAACAACATCTTGAACTTACAAGAGATTTGGCACAAAGATTTAACTCAAGATATTCTGAAACTTTTGTAGTTCCAGAGATTTTGACGCCAAAAGTTGGGGCGAGAATAATGTCACTTAAAGATCCAAGCTCTAAAATGTCTAAGTCTGATTCAAATAAAGATTCTTTTATTTTAATTTTAGATTCAGAAGATGACACAAGAAAGAAAATAAAAAGGGCAGTTACAGATTCATCTGGCGAATTTAGATATTCAGATGAACAACCTGGTCTGAAAAATTTAATAAATATCCATGCATCCTTCTCTGGCATGAGTACAGAGGAAATTGTAAAGAAATATGAAAATCTTGGCTACGGAGAATTTAAAGAAGATCTTGGAGAAGTTGTAGTTGAAGGTCTAAGACCACTTCGTGAAAGATTTAAGGAGATAAGAGATGACAAAGCTTATCTTGAATCTGTTTACAAAGAGGGGTCAGAAAAGGCATCTTATCTTGCAAGGAAAACTCTTAGAAAAGTTTATAAAAAAGTTGGATTTATCCCTAGATAAAATTTATAAGATTATTGATTTTAAAAGATTTTTGTGGTATCTTTCTTATAAGAAAGTGGGGTTAATTGTGAATAAATTAATAATTATAACAACGATTAGCTTGTTAGGTGTGGGAAATTTATATAATTCAGATGGAGCTGCATCTATTGGAATAATTGGAGGAACAGACGGCTCAACTGAGATTTACACCGAAAAGAAAGAAGACAATGACAAAAATGACAAAAATGAAGGTATAGAAATAACCAGTGGATCAGACGGCTCGACTGAGATTTATACTGATAAAGAATAAAAATAAGCAATAAAAAAGAGGATTGTAAAAATTTATATTTAGAGAAAAACTGCTTGGTGAAAAGTTTTTATAAATTTTATAATTGTAGCTTTTTTGCTTCTTTGGTGAAAATAGTAGCCTTAGACGACTTATCTCGTTAAAGATTCTAAAGTGTTTATTGAAAAATAAAAATTAAGGTGGTACCGCGTCTTTCGTCCTTAGGGATGGAGGACGTTTTTTATTTTTAATTTTATAAAATTGTAAAAATGCAAAAAAAAGATAAATAGTAGGAGGAAAAATGAAGGAATTAAACAAAACTTATGATCCAAAGGATTTTGAAGAAAAAATCTATGATTATTGGATGGAAAATAATTATTTTAGAGCAGAGGTTGATGAAAATAAAAAGCCTTACTCAATTGTAATGCCACCTCCAAATGTTACAGGAAACTTACACATGGGTCATGCTCTTAATAATACAATTCAAGATGTGCTAATAAGAACAAAGAGAATGCAAGGTTACTCTGCTCTTTGGATTCCAGGAACTGACCACGCATCTATATCAACTGAAGCAAAAGTTGTAGAGAAACTTAGAAGTGAAGGAATTGCTAAGGAAGATATTGGAAGAGAAGAATTTTTAAATCGTGCATGGGATTGGACTCACGAATACGGTGGAAATATTGTAAATCAACTTAAAAAACTTGGAATTTCTTGCGATTGGTCTAGACAAAGTTTTACCCTTGACGATAATTTGTCCAATGCAGTAGAAGAAGTATTTATAGAACTTTATGAAAAGGGACTTATTTATCGTGGCAATAGAATTATAAACTGGTGTCCATCTTGCGAAACGTCTATTTCTGATGCAGAAGTTGAGCACGTGGAAACAGATTCAAATATTTGGTATTTTAAATATCCTTTTGCAGATAGAGAAGGTGGAATTGAAATTGCAACTACAAGACCTGAAACAATCCCAGGAGATCTTGCTATTGCAGTAAATCCTAATGACGAAAGATACACTGATTTAATTGGTGAATATGTAATGATTCCTGTAATGGACAATAAAAAAATTCCAATTATTGCAGATGAATATGTCGAAATGGATTTTGGTTCTGGAGCAGTAAAAATTACTCCGTCACACGATCCTAATGACTTTGAAGTTGGTGCTCGCCATGACCTTGGTCAAAATATTATTATGGACGGCAAGGGATATTTGAATGAAAATGCAGGTGCTTATGCAGGTCTTGAAAGATATGAGGCTAGAAATAAAATTATAGAAGATTTTGAGAAGTTAGGTTACTACATTGGCAAAAAGCATCATCACAATGCTGTTGGTCACTGTGAAAGATGTAAGACTGTAATTGAACCACTTATATCAAAACAATGGTTTGTAAAAATGGAACCACTTGCGAAGCCGGCTCTTGAAGAATACAGGAAGGGAAATTTAAATATTGTTCCTGAAAGATTTGGAAAAATTTATGAAAATTGGCTAGAAAATATTCGTGATTGGAATATTTCAAGGCAACTTTGGTGGGGACACAGACTTCCAGTTTGGTACTCAGACTCTGATGATGAAATTGTAATTTCTAGAGTTGATCCATCAAATACAAAGGGACACGAAGAAAAAACTTATACTCAAGATGAAGACACTCTAGACACTTGGTTTTCATCTGCGCTTTGGCCTTTTTCAACAATGGGTTGGCCAGAAAAAACTCCTGAATATGAATATTTTTATCCAACAAATGTACTTGTAACGGGATACGATATTATCTTCTTTTGGGTAATTAGAATGGTATTTTCTGCACTTGAACAAACTGGTGAGCTTCCCTTTAAGGATGTACTTTTAAATGGACTTGTTAGAGATGATCAAGGTAGAAAGATGTCTAAGTCCCTTGGGAATGGAATTGATCCACTTGATATTATTGACGAATATGGTGCAGATGCTCTTAGATTTACTCTTGTAACTGGAAACACACCAGGCAATGACATGAGGTTTTATACAAAAAGAGTTGAAGCAAATAGAAACTTTGCCAATAAACTTTGGAATGCAACGAGATTTCTCATGATGAATATGTCTTGTGATGTTAAAGATTCAAAGTTTGATTTAGAAAAACTTCATTACGAAGATAAGTGGATTATTTCAAAATTACAAAAAACTATAAAGTCAATTACAGAAAAAATTGAAAAATATGAAATTGGACTTGCAGCAGATGATATTTACGATTTTGTATGGTCTGATTTTTGCGACTGGTATATTGAAATTGTTAAACCAGTTTTATATTCTGATGAAGTAGAAGAAAAAAATAATACTGTAAAAGTTCTTCTATATGTTTTAGAAAATATTTTAAAACTTCTTCATCCATTTATGCCTTATATCACAGAAGAAATTTGGCAAGCACTTCCTAATAGAAGTGAAGCCCTAATTATTTCATCTTGGCCAGAATACAAGGAAGAATTTGTATTTGAAAAGGAAGAGCGTGCCACAGAATATATTGAAAATGCAATTCGTGAAATTAGAAATGCAAGAAGTGAAATGAATATTGAAAATTCAAAGAAATCGAATACAATTGTCTACACGAAGGATGCTGAAGTTAGGGGAATTTTTGAAGAAATGAAAAGTTTACTTTTAAACCTTGGATATTCAAATTCAGTTGAAATAACAGACGATGAAAGTAGAAAAAATTCAGAAAATATTGCAATTGTACTTGATAAGGCAGAAATTCAATTACCATTAAAAGAACTTGTTGACTTTGAGAAAGAACTTAAAAGACTACAAAAAGATAAAAAAGAGGCTGAAGCTGAACTAAAAAGGGCGAAGGGAAAACTTTCAAATGAAGGTTTTGTATCAAAAGCTCCAGCAAAATTAATTGAAGAAGAAAAAGAGAAAGTAACAAAATATGAAGAAATTTTAAAAACAGTAAAAGCACAAATTGAAAAGGTAGAAAAAAATCTATGACATATCAAGAAGTTGTAAAAGATATTGAAGGAAGAATTGGCAAATTTAAATCTAAAGGTAATGTTAGGATAAGAAAATTTTTAGAAAAAAATGGCTCTCCTCACAAAAATTTAAAGGTAATTCACGTTGCAGGCACAAATGGCAAGGGTTCAACAGTTAATTTTATAAAAGACATTTTAAAAGAAGATTACAAAGTTGGGTCTTTTGTATCACCGCATCTAATAACTTATTGTGACAGAATAAAAATCGGAGATGCTGAAATTTCTAGGGATGACTTTGCAGACATTGGAGAGTTTATAATAAATAGAGAGTCTGAAATAATAGAAGAATATGGAGCACTAAATTTATTTGAGTTCTTGACAATAATGGCAATAGTTTATTTTGAAAGAGAAAAAGTTGATTTAGCAATTCTGGAAGTTGGAATGGGAGGTCGTGCCGACTCAACAAATATTTTTACAAGTCGTGAGAAATTAATTTCAATAATCACATCAATTTCTATGGATCACATGGAATACCTGGGAAGTACTATTGAAGAAATTGCAAGTGCAAAAGCTGGTATAGTAACAGAAGGTGGACTTGTTGTAACTACAAATAAAGATAGGAAGATTCTTAGGATTATAAATAAAGAAGTAGAAGAAAAAAATGCAGAAATTTTTTATACAAAGAATCTTGAAAGTGAGATAATAAAGTCAAGTTTGTTTGGGATAGACTTTAAATTAAAATTAGATGATTGGGAAAGTTTTATTTTAACTCAAATTGGCGACTATCAAGTGGAAAATGCAATTGGAGCAATTTATGCACTTTATCTTTTAAATAAAAAGAAAATTTTAAAAATTTCTTTGGAAAAAATAAAATCTAGAATAGAAAAATCAACTTGGGCTGGCAGAATGGAAATTGTATCAAGAGATCCATTAATGATTTTAGATGGGGCACACAATTTTGACGGCATTAAAAAATTAGTCGAATCAATTGACAACTTTAAATTTAAAAAATTGCATCTTATTATGTCGATTTTGTCGGACAAAGAGCACAAGAAGATGCTTGAAGAAATTTCAAATTATACAGATGAAGTTGTCTTTGTGAATTTAGACTATAAAAGAGGAACAAATCCTGAAGAGTTAAAAAGAGAGGCTGCAGATTATGGGCTTCATGCAGAGGTTATGAATGTGGAAGATGCAATAAATTATTACAAAGAAAAATACCAAGATGGTGATTTAATTTTAGTGACGGGCTCACTTTATTTTGTAAGTGAAGCAAGATCAGTTATTTTAAATTATAAATACAGTATTTAGAAAATTTGTAAGAAATTCGGAATAAAGTTTTAAAAATGATTTTATATAATGATTGTGGTGATATTATGAAAAAAATTAGAACTGCAATCATTATTTTTTTATTAATTTTTCTTGCGAGAGGATATTTTAATAATAGAGAAAATATTTCAAGAGAAGTTACTTTAAAAGATAGTGAAAATTTTGTTAGAAGAGAAGACTTATCAGACAAAATAGAAATAATAAAAGAAAAAGCAAAGGATGATAAAAATTATGCTTATGTCTACGAAAATATAGATAAGCTCCCAGATCTTATGGTAAAGCTTGCAGCTAAAAGAGAAGAATCTCTTGGATTTATTATTGGATATTTAAAAGATGACAAAAGTATTGCAATGAAAAGTGAAGATTGTGGCGTGGATAATCCTGTAAAATTTTATCTTCAGTATGATCCTCGCTGGGGATATGTTAAATATGCTGGTGGAATAATTGGCACAAGAGGTTGTATGCCCACAACTCTTTCCATGACTTTAAGTGGATGCGGGATAGATAGAAGTCCAAAAGAAATTGCAGAGTTTGCAGAAAAAAGTGGTTATGTGGAAAGTGGAATGAGTTCGTGGAATCTTGTGGAGGATTATTTAAGTAAAGAAGGTATAAATGTTCATGGAATTATGAAAAGTGAGATAATTAGTGAACTTGAAAATGGAAATTATGTAATTTTATCCTTTGGTCCAGGTTATTTTACAGATAGTGGACACATAGCTTTGGCAAGTGGACTTGACGATGAGGGAAGAATTATTTTAAATGACCCAAATTCTATTTATAATTCAAAAAATAGATGGAGATATGATAGAATAAAAAAACAAATAAAAGCAGCTTGGGCTGTAAATAAAGATTTATAAGTAATTTATTAAAAATGATTTTTAAAAATTTTCAAAATAAAAAAGCCATGGAAAAACCATGACTTTTTTGGTTAAGCTAAATTATTTTGCTTCTTTAGCGTCTTTATCTTCTTTAACTTCGTCTTTTTTATCTTCTTTAACTTCTTTTTTGTCAGTTTTTTCTTCTACTTTAGCGTCAGCTTTAAGTCCAAGTTTTTCTTGAGCTTCTACAAGAGCCTTAAGAGCATTTTCAACTTGTTCTGGCTTAGCTTCTTTGTCATCTACAATTGATTTTGCAGCAGCAATTGCATTTTCGTAATTAGTTTGAACTTTTACATCAGCTTTTTTGTATTCGTCAGATTCACGAACTTCTTTTTCTTTTGCGATTTCAGATTTAAGAGATTCTTTTACTTCTTCTAATTTTGGAGCAACTTTTTCTTCTTTAGTATCTTTTTCAGAAGTTAATAAAACGGCATTAGCTTCTTTGTCAAAATCTACGCCAAAGTTAAGAGCTTCGCCAAGATCTCTTAATTTGTAGTAATTGCTATCATCAACTTTGTATGCTGTTGCAGTTAATTCTTTGTCGCCAACAAGAACTTTATCGTTTGTAACTGAACCTTTAGAATCAGCTTTAACTTCTTTTTGGTCAGATTCAGCAACTTTGTAATCAGCACCCTTAGTTAGAGTAACAACGTCATCTTTGTATTCAACGCCAAATTTAGCTTTAGTGTCTTTAAGAACAGCAGCTAAATCTCTTAATTTGAAGTAGTTGTATCCATCAATGTTATATCCGTAGATAACAACATCTTTTCCGTCAAGTTTAACTTTTTGAGTAGTAGCTTTAACATCTTTTACTTCAATTTTAACATCTTTAGCTTCTTCTTTTTTGCCAAGTTTTTCGCAAGCTTCATTAAGAGCTTTTAGAGCATTATCAACTTGTTCTTTAGAAGCGTCTTTATCATCTACAATTGATTTTGCAGCAGCAACTGCATTTTCGTAATTAGATTGAACTTTATCTTCAGCTTTTTTATATGCTTCTGATTCACGAACTTCTTTTTCTTTTGCGATTTCAGATTTAAGAGCTTTTAAAGTTTCTTCAGAAGGCATTTCTTTTTTAGCTTCTTCTGATTTACTTAATTCTTCTTCACCTTTTTTAACTAATTGTTCTACTTTGCTAGGTTCTTTAACTTCCTTTTCTTCAGTAGCAGCAAGAACAGGACTTGCAGTAGAAAGTAGCATTACTCCTGCTAAAGATAAAGATGTAATTTTTTTATTCATTATTTATTCCCCCTAAAAAATATAAGTTACCTCCATTATACAGATTTTTAAAGAGAAATCAATTCTAATTGGCAAATTAATGAATTAATTTAGAATATTTAATATTTTTGTAATAATGATTAATTGTTTGAATAACAGTATATAAAACTACCACTTGCATCAATAAATATATAAATGTTTTGTGGAAAAATTATAAGTGCAAGCTTCAACTTTTCTATTGCGGTTCCATTGAAACTATAAATAGATTTTCAGCAACAGTGCGAAGGATAATACAAATTCTATCGTTCTTAACCACAAAAACTTTTTCAAAAACAAGATTATTAATAACAAGAGTTATTTTTTTCTTTAGCAGCAAGAACATTAGCAAAAATAAAAATTAAAGTAACAAAAAGTAGTTATCTTTTTTTAATAAATTTTTCAATAATGGCAATTATATTATGATTATATAACAGTAGAGTGACTTAAATCTTAGATAAGAACTTATTTTTATTATTTAAGTAATTAATTATTATTTTACTCAAAGTATTTACTTTATCTTCTAAAAATGGATCTCTATAAACTATTGTTATATCTGCATAATCTCCTTCTATTGCAAAAAATTCGCAATTAGAAATAGGGTTTATCATACTTAATGAAGATTCATAGACGAAGGTTACTCCTTTTTTTGCAAGAACAAAACTAACGCAATTCATAATACTTGATGTCATCTTTATATTCGTAGGATAAAAGTTATAATCACAAAATATGTCTTCTACAGATTTCCTCAAATTCTTTATAGGATTTAAAAGGTAAAATGTTTCATTGGAAAAATCTTTCAAATCTTTTTTGCTTTTTGATATTGATTTTGGAAATATTAAATATATTTTGTCAGAAGTTACATACGTTGATTTTAATTTTTTATTGTTAATAGACCTGTTAGTTATAAATAAATCTATCTCGTTATTTAATAATGCCCTTTCAAAACTTGATGAGTCATATTTGGTTAAACTTAGTTCTAAGTTAGGATAGGAGTTAATTAGTTTGGGAACTATATTGGGAATTATATATTGCGATAGGAAGCTAAGAGATCCTATTCTAATGAAGTTATTTTTCCCTTCAATTCTTAAGGAATTAATAGAATTAAACATTTCTCTTTCTAAAATTTCCATTTTTTCAATATATTCAAAAAGTATTTCTCCTTCTGGAGTTAAATTTAATGGAACATTAGATCTATTAAAAATTTTAAAGCCTAAATTATTTTCAATTTTTTTTAAAGATCTACTGAGATTGGGTTGAGCTGTGAAAAGTTCCTTTGAAGCTTGACTTATATTTTTGACATTTTTTATTGTTTTTATTATTTCAATATTTTTATGATCTAACATTTATATCACCAAACACATCATATCATTTTTTATATGCAACATATAGCACATTAAGTATTTGTTTTAAAATAGGCCTTTATGATATTATCATGACAAAGATTATAAAAACGTTATCAAGAGGTTTGATGTTTTTATAATTTATTGGGAGATTGTCGTTATTTTGTTATTAAGAGAGGTGTTGTATGGAAAAAGTAAAGAAAAAGAAAGTTCCTCATACTTTGGTAATTCTTATAGTGATTATACTATGTGCAGTAGCGTTAACTTGGATAATACCAGCAGGAGCTTATGAAAGAGTAGAAAGTGCACAAGGTGTTAAGGTTATCGCTCCTGATAGTTTTCATTATATTGAAAAAAGTCCAGTAAATCCATTAAAGATTTTTAATATTGGATTAAATGGATTTAATGAGACGTCAACTTTAATATTTTTAATATTATTTTCAGGAGCATCCTTTAATATCATTACAATGAGTGGAGCATTACAATCACTTATTGGTGCTGTTTCTAAAAAAACAAAGAGTAAGGAATACTTATTTATACCAATTTTGACATTTATATTTGGATTAATCTGCACAACTCAAGGAGTTAATACATTTATTGGGTTTGCTCCAATTATGGTTATGATTGCCTTAGCTATGGGATTTGACTCGATTGTTGGAGCTTCAATTATATTGCTAGGTGGAGCGGTTGGATTTTCAACGGGAACACTTAATGTTAATACAACAATAGTTGCACAAGAAATTGCTGGTTTACCACCATATTCTGGTCTGGGTTATAGATCTTTATGTTTTTTAATATTTTATATTGTTACTAATTTATATCTAGTTAGATATGCTTTAAAAGTTAAGAATAATCCTGAATTAAGTCCAATGTATGAATTAGACAAACTTAGAGTAAAAGATGCAGATTCAAATGATGAGTTTAATTCACCTATGAATGGGAGTAAATGGATGGTTATGCTAATTTTATTTGCTGCTTTAGGTACAATTGTTTTTGGTGGAATAAAATTAAAATGGAAATTGGAAGAAACAGCGGTAGTATTTATTTGGCTAGCTATCGTCGCAGGATTTGTGGCAGGATTTTCTCCATCACAAATAGCAAGGTATTTTGTTGAAGGTGCTAAGAAAATGGTTGGAGCAGCACTTATTATAGGACTTGCGAGAACTGTTTCTGGTGTCTTAGATGCTGGTAATATTATGGATACAAGTATTCACGCAATGACTAATTGGTTAAATTTCTTTCCACATTTGATAAAAGGACCATTAATGTTTATTGTTAATCTTATCGTTAATATGTTTATAACCTCAGGAAGTGGTCAGGCAGCTGCAATTATGCCGATATTTGCACCGCTTGCAGATACTATAGGAATCACAAGACAAACAGCTGTATTAGCATTTAATTTTGGAGACGGATTTTGTAATTATATATTGCCAACATCTACTGCATTGATGGGAATATTAGGGGCAACAGACATCCCGTATGATAGATGGATGGTATTTATGGGCAAATTGTTTGGAATATGGGTAGTAGTTGGCTCAATAATGATGATTGGAGCTCAGATGATAAATTTTGGACCAATGTAAAGGAGAATTATGAAGAGCTTAGTAGTAAAAGAAGTAGACAAAATAAAAGAAGAGTTATTTGAATTATCAGATAAGATTTTTGATAAACCTGAACTATGCTTTGAAGAGTATTTTGCAAGCAAACTACTGGAAGATTACCTCGAAGAAGGGGGATTTAAAGTTGAGAGAGGGCTTGGAAGTTTAGAAACAGCTTTTAGAGCAAAATATTCCAATGGAGATGCAAAATATAACATAGGTCTTTTGTGCGAATATGATGCCCTTCCCATGGGACATGGATGTGGACATCAGATGCAAGGGCCAGCTATAATTGGTGCAGCAATTGCAATTAAAAATATTATAGGGGATTTACCATTCAATTTAATTGTTTATGGAACGCCAGCAGAAGAAGGTGGCGGGGGTAAAATTATAATGTTAGAAGAGGGTTATATAAAGGATATAGATATAGCACTTATGATGCACGGTGGCCCGGCAACACAAGTTGATGTAAAATCTATGGCATTGTCATCTAGATTTGTTAAATTTTTTGGAAAGTCATCTCATGCAGCGTTAAAGCCAGAAGCGGGTAGGTCAGCTTTTGATGCATTACTGCTGGCTTTTCAAGGAGTAGAGTTTTTAAGGGAACATGTAAAGGAAGATACTAGAATGCATTATACAGTGCAGTCTTTGCCTGGACCAGCAAACGTAGTACCAGATCGAGCGGAAGGACATTTTTCTTTAAGATCTTATAATTCGAAATATTTAAATGAAGTTGTAGAAAGGTTTGATGATATTATAAAAGGGGCAGCCTTAATGACGGGAACAACTTATGAGATTATAGAGGATAGAAGACTTGAATCAAAAATACCTGCATATATTCTAAATGAACTAATAATGAAAAATGCAAAAAATTTGGGAGCACCTAGGATTAGAGAACCAAGAGAAAAGACAGGATCTACAGATTTTGGGAATGTAACATATATGTTGCCAGGATCTTGTGCAAGAATAGCTTTTGTACAAGAAGGAACGTCTTCTCATTCTCAAGAGTTTGTTGATTTGGGAAAAACAAAAGAAGCTCATGATTGTGTAGAGTATGGGGCAAAGATAATTGCTACAACAGTGTATGACTTAATTGAAAATCCAAAACTAATAGAAAAACAAATTCGAGAGTTTAAAGAATATAAATCAAAAATGTAAGAAATAAATTATTATAAATCATCCTCCTTAATATATTTTAAAGGGATGATTTTATTTTTATAAAGTTTATGAAAAAAGAAGCGATAGACGCCTCTTAACTTTTTATCTCAAATTTTTTTCCACAATTTTTACAAGTTACTCGTATTTTGCCTTTGCCTTTTGGCACTTTCATTTCAAACTTGCAATTTGGGCATTTTATGTATTTATAAACTTTTCTGTTTTGATATTTATTTTTTGATTTAAAAAATTTTTTTCTAAGTGGGTCTACTGCGTCTAGGTACTTTTTATTTTCAGCGTATCGTGCATTTACATCTTTTGAAAAGGCTCTGTAATAAAAGTAAATTAAAAGGATTATGGCAGTTGTAGCTAGCCAAGTTTTTTTAAGAAATATATTTATTCCACAACATATTATTACTAAAAACAATATAAATTTTCCAAGTTGGTCATTGCCATATCTTCCCATCATAAATTGTCTAAATTTTTCTTTTGTTTTCAAAAAATCAACTCTTTCTAACAAATGATCAAATAAAATTTTAAGTTCAAGATCATTATATTACATGGGGAATTACAATTCAATTAAATTAAAACCTAAAACAATTTTTGTTTGTAGTACTGCATTATATTTTATAAATATGTGATATTGTGATATGATAAATTTAAAATTTTATAGTATTTTATCTTATCTTTGATATTTTAACTTGAGTTTGTAAAATTTTCATAAAAAACTTATAAAAAAGTATTGACAAAGAATAAAAATGTACGTATAATATATTTTGTTCTTAACACTTCATGCGGGAATGGCGGAATTGGCAGACGCGCTAGACTTAGGATCTAGTTCCATTGGAGTGGGGGTTCAAGTCCTCTTTCCCGCACCATTGTTAATCACTATCTGATGTTTTAATTAGATAGTGATTTTTTTTGCACTTTTTGCTTTTAAAAGTTCTATAAATGTTTACAATATTCTTACATTTTAAAGTTTCTGTCGAAAAAATTTTTCTTCGATGTATAATATATTGGGAGGAATTATGAAGAAGACTTTTAAAATATTCTTTACAATTTTAATTATTTTAATTATTTTTATATATGCAGCAGGACTTTATTTTTTTAAGGACAGGTTTATGCCAAGGACTTATGTAAATGGAAGAGATTTTGGACTTACAAAAATTTCTGAGTTTGAAAAAAATTACAATGATTTGTCCAAAAATTTTGTTTTAGAAGTAGTTTCTAAGGACAAGGAGAATAATGAAAAAATCACTGCAAGTGAAATTAATTATGAAGATAATATTGGCAGTGAATTTGTGGATCAGACTCCTTTTTATTGGCCTGTCGCTTCTTTAGTTCCAAAAAATTATGAAATTGAACATGAGATGCACTATGATGATAATGCACTTTCAAATAGGATAAATGATTTAAAGGTTGTAAAAAATGAGAAGGTTCATTCTGCTGATGCCAAGGTCATTTATAATGGAAGGGATTTTGAAATCGAAGAAGAAGTTTATGGAGATTTTGTAAAGAGAAATGAACTCAGGAATTCTATTTTAAATCATTTTGCGGATAAGGATGACAAACTAAATTTAGAAGATGAAAATCTTTATATTGAACCTAAAATAACTTCTGATAGTGATTATATTAAAAATCTGCTAAATTCTTATAAAGAGGTTTATAAGAAAAAAATTATTTATGATTTTGATGACAGAAAGGAAGAAGTTACTGGACAAAATATTATTGCCATGTATTCTAAAACAGATGACGGGAATCTTGTTGTTGACGAAGAAAAAGTTGCAAAGTTTGTAGGGAATCTCTCATCTAAATATGATACTTTTAAAACTTCTAGAGTTTTTAACGCCACAGGAATTGGAAATGTAAAAGTAGATGGTGGGATATATGGTTGGCTCACTGACAGAGTAAAGACGAAAGAAGAATTGATTGCAGCTTTAGATAAAGATGGTGAGGTAATTTTAAAACCTGTTTATAGACAAGATGCCATTAGTAGAAGTGCAGATGATATTGGCAAAACTTATATTGAAGTTGACCTCGCTAGGCAAAAACTTTGGTATTACAATAATGGAGTTATGGAACTTGAAACAAATATTGTTTCAGGAAATCCCAACAGAGGAAATGGAACTCCAACAGGCACTGATAGAGTTTGGTCTCGTGAAAGAGATAGATATTTGACTGGAGAAACTTATAGGTCTAAGGTAAATTATTGGGTTCCAATTAATTGGTCGGGAATTGGGCTTCATGATGCTACATGGAGATCAAATTTTGGAGGAAATATTTATCTTTCAAATGGTTCTCATGGTTGTATAAATGTTCCGCCAAGTGTAATGGGGAATTTATACGGAAAAACTTTTAATGGGATGCCTGTCATTGTTTATGACTCTGCAACTCAAAAAATTTAAAAATATATAAAATTGATACAATTTATCATTGAAAATTTTTTAACAAATGTTATAATTAAATATAAGAAATAAATATTAATTTAAATCTTCAGGGAAGGGTTAAAGTCCCAACCGGCGGTAAAGTCCGCGAGCGAAAGCTGAATTGGTTAGATTCCAATACCGACAGTAAAGTCTGGATGAAAGAATGATTTAAACTTTCATACCCCGAAGGTTCGGGGTTTTTTTATGCCCCAACAGGAGGTAAAATGAATAAAGTAAATTCAAGTTCTATGATTAGAACAAAAGACATGACAAAAATTGGAATGCTATCTGTGATTGGTTTTGTGCTTATGTATTTTCAGTTGCCGCTTACTTTTGTGGCACCACCTTTTATGAAACTAGATATATCAGATCTTCCAGTTCTTATTGGTGCTTTTACTATGGGACCAGTTTTTGGAATTATAATAGCAGCATTAAAAAATATTTTGGCACTTGTTTTTAAGGGGACTATGACAGCGGGAATTGGAGAACTTTCAAATTTTATAATTTCTGCAACTTTTGCTTTTGTATCAAGCTTTCTTTATAAAAGACATAAAACTTATAAAGGGGCAATTTTTTCACTTACAATTGGAGTTCTTGCTATGACTACACTTGCAATGATTTCAAATTATTTTGTAGTGTTCCCACTTTATGCAAAGGTGATGCCAATGGATGCTATAATAGCAATGGGAAGTGCAATCACTTCAAAGATAACAGGGTTATTTTCTATGATGATTTACTCTGTTCTTCCTTTCAATTTAATAAAAGGATTTACAACATCTGCAGTTATGATGTTAGTTTATAAGAAAGTGAGTCCAATTTTTAAAAAATAATTTATTTTACAGGCTGTCTTGTGGCAGCTTGTTTTTTTACGACTATATAATATAATTTATTCAAAAGAAATTTATAAGAAAGAAGGAAGTAAAATGAAAATTTTGTGTGCAGGTCCAACATCAATTGATGAAGAAGTTATGGAACTTATGGGAAAGTCCCTCACGAATCCAGATATTGATCCAGAATACGAAAAGATACATAGAAGAGTAGAAAAGAAAATTTCAAAGCTCTTAAATACAGATGCTACATCTTTTTTAATGCTTGGTGAAGGGATTATTGGTCTTGAAGCTGCAATTTGCAATTTGGTAGAAAAAGGTGACAGAGTTCTTGTCTTAAATAATGGGGTCTTTGGGGCAGGTTTTGCAGATTATGTAAAATTTTATGGTGGTGAAGCTGTTATCTACGAAGATGATTTTAGACGAGGATTTAATATAGAAAAATTAAAAAGATTTTTGGAAAAAGATCATGATTTTAAAGTTGCAACAATGGTTCACTGTGAAACTCCTTCTGGAATAACTAATGATGTTAAAAGCATTTGCAATTTGTTAGATAAATATGGAATTTTATCTGTTGTGGACACAGTTTCTGGAATGGGTGGAGAAGAATTTGATTTTGATGATTTTAAAGTCGACATAGCACTTGGCGGAAGTCAAAAATGTATATCTGCACCGACAGGTATTACTCTTATTACAATTTCAGATAATGCTAAAAGAGTAGTTGAAAATAGAAAGACACCTGTGCCAAGTTATTATATGAATTTTTTAAACTATTATAATTATTCAGATGGTTTTGCCTTTCCTTATACAATGAATGAAAATTTAACTTATGCTTTGGACCTTGCTCTCGACAAACTATTTGAAAAAAATAGTATCGCACTTCATAAAAAATATGCGGAAGTTACAAGAGAAATTTTTACTCATGCAGGTTTTGAACTATATGCAAAAGATTCATGGTCAAATACTTTGACAGCTGTTCTTGTGCCAGAAGGCTTCGTTGCAGAAGATATTTTAGCATCACTTAGAAATAAGGGAATTTTAATTTCAAAGGGTGCAGGAGATATTTTTGAAAAAGTTTTTAGAATAGGTCATATGGGAAATAATATTTCCTATGAAAATTTTTTGGAACTTTATGAAAAGTTAGATGAAGTTTTTGACGAACTTGGAATAGAGAGAAAAATTTCTTTAAAAGATGAATTTAAAAAAATAATGGATAGATAAAAAAATTTTAATAAAACCTTTTGCTATATTATTTTGGCAAGAGGTTTTTTACTTTTAAAGATTTTGTTTTCCTAGAAGTAATTAGATTTATGAATTTTTTAAAATATAAGTATAGTAAAAATTTTAAATTTACTCTTGCATTTTGACGATGAAGAGAATATAATAATTATTGTATTAAGGAATTGACACAACAATACAAAGGAGTTTAGTATGGAATTTGATAATAATAGACCTATTTATATACAACTTCTAGAAGATTTCAAGTTAAAGATTTCAAGTGGGGATTGGAAGAGCGGAGAAAAAATGGACACAGTGAGAAATTTGGCAAAAATTTATGGAGTAAATCCCAACACTGTTCAAAGAGCTTTGCAAGAGTTGGAGCGAGAGGGACTTGCAAAATCTAATAGAACCACTGGTAGATTTATAACAGATGATGAAGAATTAATTGAAAAGATAGCTAAGGGAGCTTTTTATAAATCTTGTGATAATTTAATTAGCGTCGCAGAAGAATTAAATCTCACGAAAGAAAAATCAATGACACTTTTAGATGAATATTGGAGGGAAGTATGAGTAAGTTAGAAATAAAAAATTTAAACATGGGATATAAAAATAAAGTCCTAGATGATTTAAATTTAGAACTTGACAAGGGACAAATTGTTGGACTTGTTGGACCAAATGGTGCTGGAAAGTCAACTTTGCTTAGAATTTTAGCAGGACTTGAACAAACTTATAAGGGAGAAGTTCTTGTAGATGGAAAAGAGTTGGATTATAAAATGGCAGACATTATTTCATATCAGCCAGATAAATTTGCATTAAGCGACAAGCTTGCTGTTAAAGAAGTTGTAAATATCTACAAATTATTTTTTAAAGATTTTGATGAAGAAAAATTTTACAAAATTTTTAATGAATTTAAATTACCTGAAAAAGCAAAGGTAAAAGAAATGAGTAAAGGTATGAGAGAAAAGATGCAAATTGCACTTAGCCTTTCAAGAAATGCAGATATATATTTATTGGATGAACCAATCTCTGGAGTTGATCCTTCTGCAAGAAAAAAGATTATAGATATTATTTTAAATAATTTTCAAGAAGATTCTCTCATAATTTTATCAACTCATCTTATAAATCAAATTGAACCACTACTTGACAGAGTTTTATTTTTATCAGATGGAAAAATTTCCATAAATAAAACTGTTGACGAAATAAGAAGTGAAGAAAATAAGAGTATTGAAGATTACTTTACGGAGGTATTTTAATGGGAAAATTACTTGGACATCAAATAAAAAGACATTTTAAATCTAACTGGTTTATTCTTATATTGCCAATAATATTTGGAGTTACAGGTTTAGCTTTTAATACAATAAATATTAATTGGGGAGGTACAATTTTTGGACTTTGCATTACTTCTGTGATTTTTGGTTATATTGCAGCTGCAATAACTGTTGTAGTAGGAGATTACAATATGTTTTTTGGAGATAGTGCTCTTTTTTATGAATCCATACCAGTTAGCCCGTGGGCAAAAACTTTTTCAAGAGTTTTATATTATTTTATAATGTTTTTAATTTATTCAATATACATGGGACTATTATTTTTTGTACTTGCATCTATTGCTTTAGATTCAAGTCCATCTAATTTCCAAGGCTTTAATTGGAATAGTTTTATAGAAGAATTAAATAAAGTTGGATTAAAAAATATTCTTATTGCACTTTCTTGGGGAATTATAATTTTGATTAGATCAATATCAAAAATAATTTTCGCTATAAATTATGGCAGTGTTAAAAAAATGGGTAGATTCGGTTCTGGAGGCTCAGTTTTAGTTTATATAGCACTATCCATAGGAGAAGGCATAATTCTTCATCTGCTAGATAAGTCTAATGTAATGACAAATATTCAGTTGTATTTAGGCAATGGAGGTGTGTTTATAAAGATGGGATATGCATCTTTAATTCTAATAGCAATTGAGGCAGCTTTATTTATATATGGAACATACTATTCACACAAAAATAAAATTTCAGTAAGTTAAAAATTTAAAATTAATTTTTTAGAGCTTGTCATGAGATAAGCTCTTTTTCCATCATATATAGTGAACTTAAAATAATAATAAGTTGACAAAACTATTTTTTGATGGTACTTTATTTAAAGTAAATATTTACAATAATAATTATGGAGGAAATATTTGAAAAATTCAAAAGTAAGAGATTTAGTTTTGTGCTCTTTATTTGTTGCACTGGTTATTGTGGGAACTTTTATAAGAATACCAATTCCAGTTTTGCCTTTCACATTGCAACTTTTATTTACAATGCTTGCAGGACTTTTATTGGGACCAAAACTAGGTGCTACTTCTGTAATAATTTACATAATTTTGGGACTTATTGGTATTCCTGTATTTACAGAGGGAGGTGGCATAGGATACATTTTTAAACCGACTTTTGGATACATTGTTGGGTTTGCAGTTGGTGCTTATGCGACAGGAAAAATTGCAAATAAAGAAAAAAATCCAAGTATGAGAAGACTTCTCATAGCAAACTTTATAGGACTTTTTATAGTTTATGCTTTTGGCATGATTTATTATTATATAATCAGCAAATTTTATTTGGCGTCGCCAATTGGAGTAAAGGCAATTATTCTATATTGTTTTGTGCTTGCAGTGCCAGGAGATATTTTTCTTTGCTTTTTGGGAGCAATGCTTGGGAAAAGGCTTATTCCAATGATAAATAGAGGATTTAATTAAAACAAAGGAGAAAAAATTGAGCAAAAAGATTTTTGTAACAGGAACAGAAACTGAAATAGGAAAGACTTATGTAGCAGGTCTTATGGTAAAAAAATTAGCTGAAGCGAATCTAAAATCAGCTTATTATAAAGCGGCTATGAGTGGAAATGAAAGGGACGAGAAGGGAGCACTTATTCCAGGAGATGCGAAGTTTGTAAAAGATTTTGCTAATATAGAAGAACCATTAGAAAAAATGTGCCCATATATTTACGAGAGAGCAGTATCTCCTCATTTAGCATCGCAAATAGAAGGTAATCCCGTTGATTTAAGTGTAGTTATAGAAAAGTTTGAAGAACTTGAAAAAGAATATGAATACATAACTTTGGAAGGATCTGGTGGAATTTTATGTCCCCTTCGCTTTGATAAGGAAAAAATATTCTTAGAAGATTTTATAAAAAAAGCTAATCTTTCTTGCGTGATAGTAGCAGATGCAGGACTTGGAACTATAAATGATGTTGTACTCACAACTTTTTATATGAAAGAAAATGATATAGATTTAAAGGGAATAATTTTCAACAATTTTATTCCAGGAGATTTAATGCAAGAAGATAATATAAAAATGTGCAAATATATGACAGGATCAAAAGTTATCGCATGTGTAAAAGAGGGAGATAAAAATCTTGACATTGATGTAGAAGATTTAAAGAAAATTTATGAATAGGAGTTATTATGATTTGGTATCCTTATGAACAATTGAAAACAATGAAAGAGCCTTATAAAGTAGTTGATGCTAAGGGAGTTTATCTCTACACAGAAGACAATAAAATGATAGATTCAGTTTCATCTTGGTGGAGCAATATTTATGGTTATAAAAATGAAAAATTAAATGATGCAATTATAAATCAAGTAAATAAATTTTCTCATGTGATGCTTGGTGGAATTACTCACGAGCCTGTAGAAAGACTTTCTAATAAACTAAAAGAATTTTTGCCGGGAGATTTGGATTATCCATTTTTTTCAGATTCGGGTTCAGTTGCAGTTGAAGTTGCTCTTAAAATGGCACTTCAATTTTATATGAATAAGGGCGAAAAAGACAGAACAATGATCCTTGCACTTAATCACGCTTATCATGGAGATACTTTTAAAACTATGGAAGTAGGAGATGACGAAGACTATCATTTTGTTTTAAAGGCCTATGGAAAAAGCAAATATGTAGTTCACATTCCAACAGAAATTGATGCATTAGAAGATGCTTTTGAAAAATATGGAGATAAATTAAATTCATTTATAGTTGAACCACTTCTTCAAGGAGCTGGTGGTATGAGAATGTATGATATTTCTTTCTTAGAAAGAGCAAGAGAACTTTGTGATGAGTACAATGTACTTTTAATTTTTGACGAAGTTGCAACAGGTTTCGGAAGAACTGGAAATAGATTTGTAGCAGATTTAGTTTTACCAGATATAATTTGTTTAGGAAAGGCACTAACTGGTGGATATATTGGTCATGCCGCCACAATTGCAAATAAAAAAGTTTTTGACGCTTTTTATGATGATGATCCAACTCATGCACTGATGCATGGACCAACTTTTATGGCAAATCCTATTGCTTGTTCAGTAGCTCTTTGTGGAATAGAAATTTTTGAAGAAGAAAATTTTATGGAAAAGATAAAGAGAATAGAAGCAATAGAAAGAGAAGAAATGGATGGGTTCACACATCCTAAAATAGAAGATGTAAGAGTAATGGGTGGATGTGTATGCATTGAAGTAAAAGATGAAAAAGATATCTGCGGCTTTCAAGAATTTGCTTATGAAAGAGGAGTTTTTGCAAGACCTTTTATAAAATATATTTATTCAATGGTTCCTTATGTAATAAGTGAAGATGAGCTTAGAAAAGTTATGAGAACTATGAAAGAATGGTTTGAAAAATAATTTTATATTTTATTAATTTTTAAATCCCTTTGATTTGTAAAAACAAGGGGTTTATTTTATTGTAGTATGTCAGAAACTAAAAATAATTAAAACAGGTATAATATAATTGAAAGTATAATGCTGGGGTTAAATACTGAAAACAGTAAAAATTTCAATTTTTTTAATGGATGGAGAAGTTATAGGAAGAATAAAGTGTACTTTATTAAATTGGACAGGTATTGCTTATAAAATTCCAAGACCATATCGTTATAGATGTTAGTATAGAAAAGATTAAAAGCAAAGTGAAGTATGATTTTTATTTTCATCAAGTCCTTACTTGTTTAGTTATATATGCTTTTTGTATATGGCATTTTCTTTGTATTAAAGGTTTAATTTTTCTCTTTATAGCTTATACAAGTAAAAAAGTTTTTCCTTAAGACTTTTTAAGTCGGACTAATTTAAAAGATTTGCACATATAAAATAAAAAATCTGTTAGAGATTTACTCCCCAACAGATTTTTTTAAGTCAAGCTGCATTTTCTTTTAAATATTTTATAATGTCTAGTGATTCATAAAGAGGTTTGTCACCTACAAATAGGCACGGAACTTGTTTTTTTCCTCCATTTTCAACTAAATATTTTTCAGCTTCTTTGTCTTCATCAATATTTTTTATTTCTACGCCATGAATTTTATTTTCATCAATGAAAGATTCTACTTTTTTACAAAATGGACAAGTTGTTCTAACGTACAATGTTAATTTTTCCATAATATCCCTCCACAATTATTTTACCCAATTGATAATAAAGAAAACAAGGCGAGTGTTTAAAAGACCTTTATTTTTTGGTATAATAACATAGATTCGAGGTGATATTTTGGGATTTTTTGACAGTATCGATGGAAATGTAAATGATATAATGGGAAATTTAAATTATCTAAAGAAAAAGATTGTAAAAGAATCTGCTGAGATAAAGAAAACAGCAAAAATTAAATATGAAATTTTAAATGAAGAGAGATATTTAAGTGAGCTTTTTGAGAAACTGGGACGTCATGAGTATAAACTTATAAAGGGAGAAATTTCCAATTTAAATGTCGAAAGTGCTTTGGAAGAAATTGAAAGGCACAAGGCAAGAATCTCTTCTTTGAAAATGGGCCTCGATTTAAGTGAAAATTTAAATAATATTGATTTTGTAAATGAAAAGAAAGATGAAAAAGATTTTAGTGGACTCTATGTCGATAAAAGTGAATCAGAAGAGAGTGATGGGTCTATTATTTTTATAAAAGAAGATGAAGATGAAGGTAAATAAAGAATTTGTTGATATAGATGGAATAAAAACTGCATATATAAAAAGAGATGGCGGCAAAAAAATTGTTGTAATCTTACATGGATGGGGAGCATATATTGAATCAATTATGCCAATTTTTAATTCTGTGCCAGAGGATTATACAGTCTATGCTTATGATGCACCAGGCTTTGGAGATAGCGATGATCCAAGTTTTGTGATGGGGACCTATGATTATTATGAATTTCTTTTGAAATTTTTAGAAAAGTTTAGTATAAAAAAAGCTACTTTTATAGGTCATTCTTTTGGAGGGAAAACTCTTACCATTTTAGGTGCAAGAAACAAAGAAATTGTAGATAAACTTGTTATGATTGATGCCTCTGGTGTTCTTCCAAAGAGAAAACTTTCTTACTATGGGAAAGTTTATTCTTTTAAGGCGGCAAAGAAGTTATATATGATTACACATGGAAATAGTGAAGAATCACTTGAAAAGTTTTACAAAAAACATGGCTCTGATGATTATCAATCTGCAAATGGAATTATGAGAAAGTGTTTTGTAAAAGTTGTAAATGAGTCCACAAGGGAAGAATTTAAAAACATTGATGCAGAAACTCTTCTTATTTGGGGCGATAAAGACGAGGCAACTCCATTTTATATGGCAGAGATTTTTGAAAAGGAGATAAAGAATTCTGGACTTGTCATTTTAAAAGATGCGGGGCACTATTCGTATATAGACAAGTTTAGTCAATTTAATGCAGTTTTAAATTCATTTTTAGATTAGGAGAATTAGATGAAAAGTTTGTTGAAGGATTTACCAATTTATATAATAGATTTTGTAATAATTTGTTTTGCACTTTATTGTTCTTATAAAAGAAGCAATTATCCAATTCACATGCTCCAACTTGAGGGGTATGACAATGATGAATACAAGACGTTTTTAAAAAATAATAAAAATAAAGTAAATAAATTAGTTTATAAATTAGATAAGGAGCAGAAAACTCCCCTTGTCTGGACTGATAGGGCAAAAAGACTTTTAAAGAAACATAAAATTGTAAATATTATTTGCTTCGTGGTTGCGATAATAATTTCATTTATAATGCTTAATGTTACAGATTCTCATATAGTTTCAGTTTTGGTAACTATTGTACTATCTTTTCTAGTTTATTTTTACCAATATAAAGTTTTAATTTTATCAAATAAGTGGGCAAAGCCAACAGAAGATAGAATAAATATGGGATTTTTCAATCAAGCACAAGATAAAATAAGAAATTATAAGGAGAATTATGATTTAAAAGTTCTTGGGATTACAGGATCTTTTGGGAAAACATCTGTAAAGTTTATTACAGATACAATTTTGTCAGAGGGATTAAAAGTAAAAAATACTCCATCTTCTTTTAATACACCTATGGGACTTTCAAAAGTTATAAATAATGAACTTGAAAGCGATAGAGAAGTTTTTATTGCAGAACTTGGAGCAAAAATTCCAGGAGAGATTCACGAAGTTGCGAGTCTTGTACAACCAGATATTGGTATAATAACTGCTATTGGGCCAACTCATATGCACCTCTTTAAGACAATTGACAATATAATGAAGACTAAGTACGAATTAATTGAAGATCTTCCAATGGATGGAGTTGCAATTTTTAATTACGACAATGATTATGTAAAAATTTTGGCAGATAAAACTGAAAAGAAGACTTTGAGATACGGAACAAAGGACATTGAAAAGCTTGATGTCTATGCAGATGAGATAAAAGTTGACGAAAATGGTTCGGAATTTATGCTACACATAAGAGGTGAAGGAGAAATAAAGTGCAAGACAAAACTTCTTGGAGTGCATAATATTTCAAATCTACTTGCATCAGCCACTGCGGCGAGTGTTTTGGGACTTAGTTTAGAACAAATTCAAAGTGGGATTGCAAAAGTTGAGCCAGTGGAGCATAGACTTAGTCTTATACCATCAAAAAGCAATACAATTGTAATTGATGATGCCTTTAATTCAAATCCAGTTGGATTTAGAGCAGCTCTTGATGTTTTAAAAGAGTTTAAAGGGCACAGAAAAATAATAATTACACCTGGAATGGTCGAACTTGGCGATATGGAAGAAGATGAAAATAGAAAAATTGGTGAAGTTATCTCAGATGTTGTTGATTTTGTAATTTTAGTTGGCAAAAAGAGAACTGTTCCAATTTACGAAGGGCTAAAAAATAAAGATTTTAACGAAGATAATATATATAGAGTTTCTTCTCTTGCTGAGGCGACAGAAGTTCTCGCAAAAATTTCTATGCCAGGAGATGTTATTTTATTTGAAAATGATCTTCCTGACAATTACAATGAGGAGTGAAATTAGTGGAAAATATAGGAGTAATCTTTGGAGGAAGATCTGTTGAACACGAAGTTTCTGTGATAACGGGAATGCAAATTATTGAAAACATGGATAGAAGTAAGTACAATCCAATTCCAATTTATATTACAAAAAGTGGAAAGTTTTTGTCAGGAGATAGTTTAAAAAATTTTAAATCATATAAAAACGAAGATTTTGATGATGCAGTGGAAGTTTTCTTCAAACCGATTTATGGTGACAAAAATTTATACTGTGTAAAGCATAATGAAAAGAAACTTTTTAAACCTGAGTACAATTCTGTTGAGGTTTTTGAAAAGATAGACGAAATATTTTTTGCACTTCATGGAACTTTTGGAGAAGATGGATGTACCCAAGGACTTTTTGAATTAATTGGTATGCCTTACACCGGTTGCGGTGTAATGAGTTCGGCCGTTGGGATGGACAAAGTTGTCATGAGAAAAGTTTTTGAATCAGAAAGTATTCCAATGACAAATTATAAATATTTTTACAAAGAAGAACTCAAAAATTTACAAAATATTGTTGAAAAATGTAAAAATTTAAATTACCCTCTATTTGTAAAGCCAGCAAATCTAGGCTCATCAATTGGAATTTCTAGAGTAGAAAATGCTCTTGATCTTTCAAAAGCTCTTGAAGTTGCTGCAAATTATGATAGAAAAGTAATCGTGGAAGAAGCTGTTGTTAATCCAAGGGAAATTAATGTTGCTGTTTTAGGCTATGAAAATGAGTTTCAAGTTTCTGCAGCAGAAGAGCCAATTGGATTTAAGGATCTTTTGAGATATGAAGATAAATATGTTGCAGGGTCAAAGGGTGCAAAATCTTCACAAAAGAATCAAAATAAAAAACTTCCGGCAGATTTGACGCCTGAACTTGAAAAAGAAATAAAGAATCTTGCAAAAAAAAGTTTTGCAGCAATTGATGCTTCAGGGGTTGCAAGAATTGACTTTTTAGTAGATGGCGACAAGGCTTATGTTAATGAAATAAATACACTTCCTGGTTCTATTGCCTTTTATCTTTTTGAAGTAGAGGGTATTAAAATAGAGGAGTTAATTACTAAGTTAATTGAACTTGGATTTGAAAGACATAAAGAGAGAGCAGAAAACAATTATTCCATTGATTCAAATTTATTTAATATGACAAGTTATGGAGCAAAGATTTAATGATTAAAGATAAGATTTTAAAGATTATTGAAAATTCAAAGCCAAAGTCAAAGGACGAACTCATTAAGCTATTTAAAATTAAAAATAAAGAAAAAAACCAGTTTATGAAAATAATAGAGGAACTTGAATGTGAAGGACTTATTTTTAAGGACAGCAGAAAAAAATATAGAGTCGTCGACAATGAAAGATATTTTTATGGAAAACTTCAGACAAATGCAAAGGGTTTTGGATTTTTGATAACTGAAAATCTTGATGAAGATATTTATATCTCAAGGAATAATTTAAACTCAGCATTAAATGGTGATGAAGTAGTTGTTAAAAGATACAATGATTCTTCAGGAGATAAGCCAGAGGGCAAAGTTATTTCCATTGCCAAGAGGGGCAACACTAAGTTTGTAGGTGTATTTCAAAAGAAAAAAGATTTTGGCTTTGTAATAGCTGATGAAGAAAAAATGACTATGGACATTTACATTCCAAAGAAAAAAATAAATGGAGCAAGAAATGGTCAAAAGGTCGTCGTTAAAATAGAAAAATGGCCAGAAGAAAATAAAAAGCCTGAGGGCAGGATAATTGAAATTTTAGGTTATCCAAATGATCCTCATGTAGATGTGATGTCTGTTGCAAAGTCACTTGATATTCCTATGGAGTTTAACAAGGCAGTTAAATCTCAAGCAAAAAATCTTCCACAAAAAGTTTCTGAAGAAGAAATAATTGGAAGGCTTGATTTAAGAGATTTAATTACATTTACAATTGACGGAAGAGATTCTAAGGATTTTGACGATGCAATTTCTCTTGAAATATCTGATGAGGGAAATTATATTTTGGGAGTTCACATTGCTGATGTGGCACATTATGTTGAAGAATATGGTGCGATTGATGAAGAGGCTTTTAAAAGAGGAAACTCTGTTTATCTTTTAAATAAAGTGATACCGATGCTTCCCTTTGAACTTTCCAATGGAATATGTTCACTAAATGAAGGTGTGGATAGACTGACTTTATCTTGTATTATGGAAGTAAATAGAGAAGGCGAAGTTGTAAAATATAATATCAAAGAATCTGTAATAAATTCTCACAAAAGACTTGTCTATGATGATGTTTCTGATTATTTAGAAAATGGAGTTGTGCATGAATCACTTCGTGGAATTGAAAACATTTTGGACAATATGTATGAGCTTTCTAAACTTTTGCAAAAAAAGAGAGAAGAGGGCGGAGCAATAGATTTTGACATTCCAGAGGTTGTAATAGATGTAGATGAAAAAGGATGGCCAAAGGATATCCACAAAAGGGATAGAAGATCTGCTAATAAATTAATAGAAGATTTTATGCTACTTGCAAATGTCTGTGTTGCAAAAGAATATTTTTTTAAGAAGGTTCCATTTTTATATAGAATTCACGAAAGACCTAAGGAAGAAAAAATTTCTGAACTTAATTCTTATTTAAGACCACTGGGATACGTGATAAATTATGATGAAAAAGTGGAACCAGTTGATGTGCAAAAAGTTCTTGAAAAAGCAAAGGGAACAAAAGAAGAAATGTTTATATCAACACTTACACTTCGCTCTATGACAAAAGCAAAATATTCTGAAGTAAATGATATTCACTTTGGACTTGCATTTGAGCATTATTCACATTTCACATCTCCTATAAGAAGATATGCGGATTTGACAATTCACAGAATTATAAAAAGGTCTTTAAAGGGAAAACTTTCAAAGGGAATAGTGAAAAGCTTAAAGGTGGTTCTGCCAGAGATTGCAGAGCAAGTTTCGAAGACAGAAAAGATTGCCCAAGATGCAGAAAGACAAGTTGAAGATATAAAAATGGCAGAGTATATGTCTGAGAGAATTGGAGAAGTTTACAATGGGCGTGTTTCAAGTATTACCAATTTTGGTATTTTTGTAGAGCTTGATAATTTAATAGAGGGACTTGTGAGCTACAAATCCATGGATGGCTATTATGAATTTGATGTAGATCACTATAAAGCTGTGGACTATGAAACAAAAAATGAATTTCACATTGGCGACGAAGTGAAAATTGAAGTTGTAAATGTAGATTTAAATATGGGAAATATTGATTTTAAATTAGTAGGTGATAAAAATGAGTAGGGAAAAAGATAATGCAATTGCAAATAATAAAAAGGCGAGCCATCTTTATTTTATTGAAGACACTTATGAAACAGGCATAGAACTTTTTGGCACAGAAGTAAAATCAATTAGAGCGGGACAAGTTAATATAAAAGATTCTTACTGCGATATAAATAATGGAGAAATTTTTATTCATGGAATGCATATAAGTCCCTACGAGCAAGGAAACATTCATAATGTAGATCCAATGAGAAAGAGAAAACTTTTGATGCACAAAAGTGAAATCCTACGTCTTGAAAAAGTAAAGACTCAAGATGGCTACACAATTATTCCATTAAAGGTCTACCTAAAGAGGGGAAAAGTAAAGGTCTTAATAGCAAAGGCAAAGGGTAAAAAACTTTGGGACAAAAGAGAAACAATGAAGAAAAAAGAAGTTGATAAGAAAATAAGGCAAGAGCTTATGTATTGAGTTCCTGTCTTATTTTTTATATATTTAATTTTTTCTTTCTTTATAAAATAAAAAACACTCAATTAAGATAAATATAGATGGAATTATAAAAAAAATAATTATCATTTAGAGAATTGGCAATATCACCTGACATAGCTACTGCATCTATAACATTAAATGAAATTAAAATGAGATAGAAATTAAATCCTATTATAGATTTTTTAATTAAAAATATTCCCAGTATATTAAATGTAAGTAGACTTATGAAATAACTAAGAGTTTGGTTATTTTTGGTAAACTTGTTAAAGACAATGTGACTTCTACTTGAAAGAGATACTTGAAAAAGTATATAGAGTATGGCAAAAATAGATACATATTTTAAAATTTTTTTGCTTTTGGCATTCATAATTTATCTTAATATATTTCAATTTAGATTTTAAATAAACTACTTGTTTTCATAACTTAAAACTAATCAATAAAATAACCATCCCAGAATATAAGTTATAAATACATAATATTATATAATACTGTCATTAAAAAAATATTATCAAATTGAATTATAAAATAAAATTTGATTTACAAATTTTTTACGAATTATATATTTTTTCTATTTAATTTATAAGTAGAATAGTTCAGGTGGAGGGAGGAGAGAAATTGTCCAAAATTAGCTTAAAAAATATATGCAAAAAATATGAAGACAATGAGGAATATTCTGTAAAGGATTTTTCCATAGATATAAGAGAAAATGAATTTATAGTTTTTGTAGGGCCATCTGGTTGTGGAAAATCGACAAGTTTAAGGATGATTGCAGGGCTTGAAGATATAACAAGTGGGGAACTTTATATTGATGGAAAATTATCCAATGAACTAGCACCAAAAGATAGAAATATCGCCATGGTATTTCAATCTTATGCACTTTATCCTCATTTATCTGTCTACGATAATATAGCTTTTGGATTAAAAATAAGAAAATTTGACAAAAATATAATTGATAAAAAAGTAAGGGATACAGCTGAAATGTTAAATCTTACTAATTACTTAAATAGAAAGCCTAAGGATTTATCTGGAGGTCAGATGCAAAGAGTTGCTTTGGGAAGGGCAATTGTAAAAGAGAGTGACATCTTTTTAATGGATGAACCTTTGTCAAATTTAGATGCAAAACTTAGGGCTGAAATGCGTGAGGAAATTTTAAATCTAAAAAATAGACTAGGTTCAACTGTAATATATGTGACTCACGATCAAACAGAGGCCATGACTATGGCAACAAGAATAGTTTGTTTAAATGAAGGAGTAATTCAACAAATTGGAACGCCAAAGGAACTTTACACCAATCCAATTAATGCTTTTGTAGCTGGATTTTTAGGATCTCCATCTATGAATTTTATAGAAGGCAAAATAAAAGATGGAATATTCTATGACGACAATAAAAATAAATTAGTTGAGAAGATAAATATTTCTGATGGCGAAGTTATTCTTGGAATAAGGCCGGAATCTATTGAACTTTCTAGAGATGAAGGGTTTGATTTTGACATAAATTTAATTGAACTTTTGGGATCTGATTACAATATATCAGGTAAACTTTATAGAAATAAGATAATTTTAAAATGCGATCTTGAAAAAAATCCTAGAGATAATGGTCCTTTATTCGTAAAATTACCAAGAGAAAAAATATATTTTTTTGATAAAGATACTGGCAATAGAATTTTTACAGGTGAAAATCATGAAGAGTAATTGTAAAAAAAGTTATAAGAGGAAGTTGGGACTAAAAGAATTTTTAATTTATTTTTTAGTTCCTTTGACACCATTAATAATTTTTTGGTTTTTGCCTATGATTACTTCTATTTTAATTTCTTTTACAAATTGGAATTATGTAAGCCCAAATTTTGATGTTGTTGGAATAGACAATTATAAAGGTATTTTGCAAGATGAATTTTTTTGGCAAGCTTTTAAAAATACTATTATTTTTGGAGTTGGGACTGTTGTGCCAGTTTTATTTTTTGGGTTTATATTTGCGCTCTTGTTACAAGGAAATATAAAGGGAAAAGTTATATATCAAGGATTTCTATTTTCCCCTTGGGTAACTCCAATGGTTGCTATGTCTATTGTATGGTCTTGGATGCTTAGAGGGGATGTGGGTCTTATAAATAGAATACTTGAAATTTTTGGAATTAATGGACCAGAGTGGCTCTCCAATGAGAAGACGGCGATGTTTGCTGTTATAATGGTAACTATTTGGAAAAATGCTGGCTGGGCAATGTTATTTTATACAGATGCAATGAGTAAAATTCCAAAAAGTTTATTTGAAGTTGGAGAGGTCGAAGGAATAAATACTTTTGAAAAAATAAAATATATTTATTTTCCCATGACTAAGAGGACAACTTTTTTTCTATTAATTATGAATTTAATTACATCAATTCAGGCTTACGATCAATTTTCAGTTTTGACAAGAGGTGGGCCTGCAGGCTCAACTAGAACGCTCCTATACTTGTTTTATCAAAAAGCCTTTGAAGAATTTAACATGGGAAGTGCAAGTGCAATATCTTTAATTATAGTAATAATAACTGCAATATTATCTCTATTTATGATTCATATGAAAAAGAGGTTGGATGCATGATGAAGAAAATATTTAGACATATTATTTTAATAATTCTATCCATAATAACCTTCTTTCCACTTTTGTGGATGATTTCAAATTCTTTTAAGACGACAGAATCTATTATGCGAAAGCCTCTTAGTTTTGTGCCGGATTTTTTGGATTTTAGAAATTTTGCTGGAGCATTAAATTTGGCACCCTTTGATTTATATATTATAAATTCAATTGTGACATCTATAATAATTGTAGTTTTACAAATTATTACAGGAGTTTTACTTGCTTATGGGATGTATAGATTTTCTTTTAAAGCTAGAGGAGTTTTGTTTAAGGGCATTCTTTTAACTTATATGTTACCTGCTGCCACAACTTATGTTCCAAGCTATGTAATAATTGCAAAGATGGGTTTAATAGATACTTTGACAGGAATTATTATTTCAAATGCAGTTGCAGTTTTTACAATTTATATGCTTTACAATACCTTTAAAGAAGTCCCAAAAGAGTTAATTGAAGCGGCAGAAATGGATGGTGCAAGTGACAGAGATATACTTTTAAAAGTAATACTTCCCATTTCAAAATCAACAATACTTACTAGTGCTCTTATACAATTTGTAACAATGTATAACAATTATATGTGGCCATCTCTTATTACCAATTCAAAATCAAAATATTTGATAAGCGTTGGACTAAATAAGTTTTTCACATCACAGGGAAATTTTGGAGAAAATTTGCCTCTTCTTATGGCAGGAAACACTATATCTGTATTGCCACTTTTAATACTTTTTGTAGTCCTACAAAAGTGGTTTATAAAAGGAATATCTGACAGTGGAATAAAGGGATAAGAATTATATTTATAAAAATAAAAAGTTAAAAAGGAGAAAAAATGAAGAAAATTACAAAAAGATTATTAATTATTTTGTGTGCTCTAATGCTATTTACAGGTTGCTCAAATGCATCAAAAACAGCAATGAAAGAAGATGACCAAAAGGAAAATAGCGGTGGACCAACTGAAATTGAATTTTGGTATGGTCTAGGTTCAGTTGCTGGAGAAACTATGGAAGAAATCATAAAAGAATTTAATGAATCTCAAGACAAGGTGAAAGTTGTAGGTGTACAACAAGCTGATTATGCAGAAACTTTCCAAAAGGTTCAAGCTGCTGTTGCAGCAAAAAAACCGCCAGCAGTTTATATTGGTTCAAATGTTGAACTTAGAGTTAAAGATGGAATGCTTGCAGATTTATCAGAATATATTGACGATAAAAAGACTCCACTAGATGATTACTTAGATGTATTTATGAAACCAGAAGTGATAGATGGAAAAGTTTATGGATTTCCTGCTTATGGAACTACCCAAGTAATTTATTATAGAAAAGATTTACTTGATAAAGCAGGACTTGATCCAAAAAAAGTTTACGATACTTGGGAAGATGTTTTTAAATATTCAAAAGAAATTCAAGACAAGAAAATTGCAGACTATGGACATCTTGTTATGTATAATCACGAAAATTTAATTGATATGGCACTTTCAAATGGTGGAAAAATACTTTCTGACGATGGCAAGAAAGTTTTAATTAATAGCAAAGAGTGGATTGATGCTTGGAATTTTGTGAGAAAGCAAATTTTTGATGACAAAACTACAAAAATTGAATCAGGTGGACAAGGTTGGGAATATTGGTACAGAACTATTGATGATGTAATGAATGGAGATGCAATGTCCTACACAGGTTCATCAGGTGACAAGGGAGACCTTGATTTTACAAAAATTTCATCACTTCCACAACCAGGATTAAATGGAAATCCAGGAAAGCCAGTAGCAGGGGCACATTCACTTTTAGTTCCAGCTGCTGCAACAAAAGAGCAACAAAAAGCAGCTTACGAATGGATTGCTTATTTTACAAGCCCAGAAGTTTCTGCAAAGTGGTCTAAAAAGATTGGATATATTCCAGTGAGAAAGAGTGCCGCAGAAGTAGATGACTACAAAAAATTTATAGAAGAAAATCCATATGCAAATGTGCCTTATGAACAAGCAATGCACGCTTCACCTGCATTTATAGATCCAACTGATGGAAAGATTACAGATGCATTAAGTATTGCAGCTGACAAAGTTGAACTTCAAAATATTGATGCAAAAGAAGCTCTTGATGAAGCAGCAAAGACTGCTCAAGAAGCACTAGATGCAATTAACAAATAAAATTTTATAAAAAATTAGCTTTGGGACACATTACACTCAAAGCTTTTTTTAAGAAGAATTATGGAAAATATTATAGAAAATCTAAAAGATGGATACAATGAAATTGATTTAAGAATAAGTAAGAATGACGTGAAAGAAGATTCCATTGAAATAAAAATTTGTGGCGAAGAATTTTTTATAAGTTTGTTTATTTATAAAGATGAAAAAATTTGTGGCAGTATTACAACTAATAGAAGTGTAAATAGATTTATGTCAAAGGACATTTTAAAATCTTCAGATGGATTTAAAAGTCTTGAAAGCGGAGATTACAAAATTTCTTATCTTCTATATAAAAAAAGTGATGTTACTTTGACCATCGGAGAAAAGAAAAGTGAAGTCAATTCAAAAAATGAAATTGATATAGAATCTTCAGAAGTTAAATCAAAGGAAGAAAAGTGGTATGCAGGAGATTTCCACACTCACACATTTTATTCTGATGGGAAATTGTCCCCAGAAGAAAATATAGAAGTAGCAAAAAAGAAGGAGTTATCATTTTTTTCGCCAACAGATCACAACTTTAATCACACAAAATTTCCAGAAAGCGAGCTTTTAATAATAGAAGGAACGGAAGTAACATCAAGTTTTGGTCACATAAATATATTTTTTACGAATCAATCTATATTTGATAAGTTTTCTCTTGAGATTTTAAACACGGAAGAGGGACTTTTAAAGATACTTGAAAGTTTGGATGGAGAAATTTATTCTATAAATCATCCATTTATGGAAACTTTTGAATTTTTAGTAGATGATTATAATTTAAAAAATTTGAAATTTATGGAAATAATAAATGATCCAACATATATGACTTCTGTTGACGCCATGGAAAAGGCACTTTTTGCATGGGATATACTTTTACAAAATGGCTATGAAGTCTATGGACTGGGCGGAAGCGATTCCCATCTTTATCCAGATGAAAAATATGAAAATTCAAATTATCCCTCTTTACTTGGAGATCCTAAGACATTTGTATATTCAAAAAATCTTTCAAAGGATAAGTTAAAAGATGGTATGTTATCTGGGAAAATTTCTGTATCTAGGGAAAAGTTAATTGAGCTAAAAGAAATAGAAGATTGTGAATTTTTTATGAAATTAGAAGAAAATACTTTTCACAATAAAAAACTTTTTATAGAATTTATATTAGATGGAAAAATATTAAAGACTTGTGAAAAATCTTTAAACATAAAGCTTGATTTAGATGAAAATTATCATTATGCAAGAGTAAATGTTAGATGCGAAGATGGAGAACTCTATGGATTTACGAATCCCTATTTTTATAATTTAGATAAGAGTTCTAAAAAAATAAAAACTTGGAAGGAATTGAGGAAATTAGTAAATGATAAAAGCAGTATTATTTGATAAAGATGGGACTCTTCTTGAATTTTCAGACTTGTGGATAGATTCTGTCATAGGATTTTTAAAAGAGAAAGATTTGACAGAAGAAGATAGAAGAAGTTTATATAAAAAAGTTGGAATAAATGAAAATAATAAAGTAGAAGAAAATTCCATACTTTCATCAGAAACAGCGAGAGATTTGGCAGAGATATTTTCAGAATTTATAAAAGAAGACGAAGAAAAAATTTATAAAGAATTAGATAATTATCTATTAGATTTTTTAAAAAATAGTAAAAGTGAAATAAAAGAAACTTGTGATTTAAAAAAATTGTTTGAATATTTAAAAAGTAAAAATATAATAATAGGCATTTTTACATCGGACAATTATAGACAGGCAAAATTTTCTATGGAGTATTTGAAAGTAGACAGTTTTATAGATTTTTATGCAGCTGCTGATTTGTATAAAAAGAAACCAGATACTGAAGGGCTTGAAATTTTTAAAGAAAAGTACAATTTAAGAGATAAAGAGATTATGATAGTGGGAGATTCTAAAGTTGATATGATATTTGGAAAGGACACTATAAAGGTAGGAGTGCTCTGCGGCACAGGTTCAAAGGAAATGTTGGAAGAATACACAGAAAATATTGTAGAAAATCCAATGGAAGTTTTAAATTTTATATAAAGTTTTCGTAATAAAAAATAAAAGGGCTCAAAAAGCCCTTTTTAAATATAAATTATTCTTCAGTTTCTTCTTTCTCTTCACTTTCTGAAACAGTAGGAACTTCTGCAGAAGCTTCTTCACCTGTTTCTTCTGGTTCTTTTTCTTCTGTTGGTTCAACAAGAGTTGCAACTGTTTCTTCACTAGCAAGGTCAATTTTAATATTTTCATTGCCGTAAATGTCTAAGTCAGCAACAGTTACAACATCGCCAATTTGCATATCAATAACATTTACAACAGCTTCAGATGGAAGATATTTAGGAAGACAAGTTACTTCAACTTCATTTAATACTTGAATTAATGATGATGGTTGAACTCTAATGTCATCTCTACCTTCAAGAATAACTGGAACTTCAACAGTAAGTTCAGAATTCATATCAACTTCATATAGGTCAAAGTGAACCATTGAATTTTTAATGTGGTGCATTTGAACTTCTTTGAAAAGAACGGATATAGTTTCTCCATCAACTTCGATTTCAAAAATATTTGAGTATCCTTCTTCAGAAAAAGCTTTCAATAAATCTTTTTCAAGACCACTTAATAATTTTGCGTCTTCTCCTTTAGAGTAAAGAACTCCAGGAATTTCGCCATTAGCTCTAAGTTTATCAACTTTATTTTTACCCTTAGAATCTCTTTTGTTTAAAACTAATTTCATATAAACCTCCAAAATTTATTAATTATTTTATAATACCTGAACCAAGACAGACATCATCTTGATAAAAAACACACACTTGACCAGGTGTAACACCCTTTAGTGGATTTTTCAGTTTTACAACATATTTATTATTTTTAATTTCTAAAGTCGCATCTTCATCCTTAGCTCTATATCTTATTTTAACAGATAAATCTAAAGGAAGAGAGGGGATTTCTGTAATCCAAAAAACATCTTCAACTTCAAACTCATCCCTATAAAGAACAGGATTATTAATGCCTTGTGCGACAATTAAAAGATTATTTTTTAAATCTTTGTCGGCGACAAAAAAGGGCTCTCCACTTCCTACGCCTCCAATTCCAATTCCACGTCTTTGACCAATTGTATAGTGCATAAGACCGGAATGTTCTCCAATTACATTGCCCTTTTCGTCCACAATTTTTCCAGGCTTAGTAAAAAGAAACTGATCTAAAAATTCATTAAAATCTCTTTCACCAATAAAGCAGATCCCAGTAGAATCTTTTTTTGAAGCAGTAGATAGATTGTATTTTTTTGCAATATCTCTAACCTCGTTTTTATTTAAATCACCAACTGGAAAGAGGGTCTTTGAAAGTGCATCAGATTTAACTCGTGATAGGAAATAGGATTGATCCTTGTTTGAATCAATCCCCTTTAAAAGGTAAGTTTTTCCATCAATTTTTTTAGTCCTAGCATAATGACCCATTGCAATATAATCAGCATCAAAGTCCATCGCATAATCTAGGAAAGCTTTGAATTTAATTTCAGTATTGCACATGACATCTGGATTGGGAGTTCTGCCTTTTTTATATTCACTTAAAAAATAAGAGAAAACTCTATCTCTATATTCTTTTTCAAAATTGACAGTAAAATATTTTATATCAAGTTGTGAACAAACAGAAACTACATCAATGTAATCTTCTCTTGCGGTGCACATTCCATCATCTTCAGCCCAGTTTCTCATAAAAACAGCAGTGACATCATAGCCAGCTTCTTTTAAGAGAATAGCAGCAACAGAAGAATCAACACCGCCGCTCATTCCTAGAATGACTTTTTTGTTTATTTGCATCAATACCTCCAATCCACTCAATAACAATACATAATTATACAATAGTTGTACCAAAAAATCCACCCTTATTTCATAAAACTAAGCTTACAAGCAAGTTTAAGAAAAAATAATTATGCGAAAAATTATAAATATAAGTTAAAAATTTTTAAATTTATAAAACTACAAAAAAATCATAAAAAATATTGACAAAGAAAAAAATATAGAGTAAAATTATAAATTTATTTGACAAGAGAAGATTTTTAATGTATAATAATTATGTATTAAAAGTCTTTGGAAGGAATTGATAGCATATGAATCAAATGGAATTAATAAAGAGAGAGCTGGAGAACCATATTGGGAAAAAAGTGATTGTAAAAGCCAATAAGGGTAGAAAAAAAATTGTCACTAGAAAAGGAATTTTGAAGGCAATTTATCCAAGTCTTTTTGTACTTGAAGTCTTTAATGGAGAAGAACTTGTAACAGCAAGTTATACTTATTCAGATGTTTTGACTTCAACTGTTAGAGTTACAGTTTTGGATGAAGATGTTAGTTATAAGGATGCAAAGATGATTTCATAAAGATAGCTGCTTAGGCAGCTTATTTTTTTGCACAAATTTATATAGTTAAGTTAAAAAAATATTTAATTAATTTAAGATTTACAGATTAATTTCAGAAATTTATTTAAGTTAATAGTTGTAAAAATAAATTAGTTTTAGATTTGGTTAAAATAAATAAAAAAATAGAAAAGAGTTAAGATGCAAAAAATTTATTTATGAATTATAATTATCTTGAGGTGTTTTATGATTATAAAAAAGGCACATGCCAAATTGAATTTATCTCTAGATATTTTAAAAAAGAGGGAAGATAATTATCATGAAATAAAAACTTTAATGGTTATGACGAGTTTATATGATGAAATGAAATTTGTTAAAAATGACAAAGTTGAGATTTTTCCGAATTTTGATTTTGATATAAAAGATAATTTGATATACAAATCTTATGAGGTTTTAAAAACTGAAGTGGGTTTTGACCTTCCTTTTAGAGTAGATATAAATAAGAAAATCCCCATAGCAGCGGGGCTTGCAGGGGGTACTTCTAATGGTGCGGCGACTTTTTATGCTTTAAATGAGCTTTATGATTTAAAAATACCCAAGGATAATTTAATAGAAATGTCCAAATGCATTGGTGCAGATTTTACATATATGATGACTGGAAAAAGTAAGATTGCAAAAGGAATTGGAGATATTTTAGAAGATGTGCCAAATATAGAATTAGAAAACGTGCTTATTGTAAATCCTGGATTTGGAATTTCTACAAAATATGTTTACGATAGGATGAAAGTTGATAAAAGTAGAATTCAATTTGATAAAATTTTGAATTCTATTTACTCTTTAGATATAGAAAAATTAAATGATTGTCTTGAAAATAAAATGGAAGAAGTTGTATTTTCTATGTATCCAGAAATAAAAAAAATAAAAGAAAAATTGATTTCTTTTAATTCGGCAGCGCTTATGAGTGGGAGTGGTGCCACAGTTTTTGGGATTTTTGAAAATAAATATGATTTAGAAGAGGCATTTTTATTTTTTAGAGATAAGTATGAGAATACTTTTAAAGTGAGGGTAGGTGAAGATTTTGGCTGTTTTTGACACAGGACCTGGTATTGTGGGTTTATATGAAAAGCACATTGATAATTTAAATTATTATGTAGATGATAAATTTGAATATTATGGACTTTATAAGAGAAAAGATGTAAATGACAGAATAGAATTTTTAAAAAGCTTTTTCAAAAAAGATAAAAAGATTTATGTAATGGACTTTGATGCAATAAATTTTTTTAAAAATTCTAGTAAAGCAGAATTCGGAGAAAGTTCTCTTAGGAAAAATTTAAAGGACAAAAAAGTCTTATGCCTTTCCACGCCTCTTACTTTTTTCGAGAAATCTTTAGACTATTTTTCCAATGGGAAAGTTGATTATATAAGTGTTCCAATTTTGATAAATGCTTCGAACGACGGAGTTGCTGATGAAATTGTGAGAAAGATTTGCGATGAATATTTTTGTAAAGTAGATTTAAAAAACTATGATTTGATTTTTTTGGCATCAAGTGGTCTGCATTTAAAGAAAGATTTTTTTAAAAATTATTTTTGTGATAAGGAAATTTTTTCAAATACAGATGCAATTTTGGAAGATTATGAGTATAGAAAGGAAAATTATATTAGAGATTATTTTTATGTGACATATTCAAAACGGGGATTTTATTCTCGTGGTGAAAAATATTTAAGGGAGAAAAATATTTTAAAGAGAAATGAAATTTTAAATGTTTCTAAATTATTAAAAAAAGACAATAAAAAAAGTCCCAATAAATGGGACAATATGTAGCCATGCACTCTGTGTCGAAAGTTAGTTTCACACGGTACCCTTACAGTTAGCTCAAACTAGGCTACCCTTGCGGCACACAAAAGATCTTACTTAGTGCTGCTTCGATCAGGACCTGACACGGTTCATAAGTTTCTGTTGCGCAGGACCCAATTATCAACACCACTTATAAGGGGCAGTCTGCAAAAATAAAATCCTCGACAGAGAATTCAGCCCTGCTCTAGCGAATTGCAGGTACAGGACATCGCTAATTTCCCGCTTAGCATGGCAGTGGCGGAGAGAGGGGGATTCGAACCCCCGATACATTTGCATGTATACTCGCTTTCCAGGCGGGCTCCTTCAACCTCTCGGACATCTCTCCACAGTCTAGAAAATAATTTTACAGTAGATTTAATAAAAAGTCAAGAATAAGGTGATAAATTGAAAACTAAAGATATTGTTTTAAAAGAATTAGAAAGAAATAGGGCAAATTATATTTCAGGACAAGAACTTGCAGAAAGGTTAAATATTTCAAGGACTGCAATTTGGAAAGCTATAAATAGTTTAAAAGAAAGTGGGTTTCAAATTGAATCTCAGACAAAACTAGGGTATAGATTGATAGAAAGTGACGATAAGTTGTCTAGCGAAGGTATAAAAAAGGGTCTTCGAGATGAATTAAAAGATATAGACGTAATTGTTTTTGACGAAATAGATTCTACAAATACAGAGGCAAAAAGAAGACTTTATTCAGAAAATGTCAAGGATTTTACAGTAATAGTTTCTGATATGCAAAAAGGTGGACGTGGAAGGACAGGAAAAACTTTTGAATCGCCAAGGGGGAGTGGAATTTATTTTAGTATAATTTTACACCCAGAGGATTATTTTGACTTTTCATATTTTGATTTAATCACTGTAAAGGCAGCTGTATCAGTTGCAGAAGGTATAAAAAATGCCACTGGAAAACAGGCAGAGATAAAATGGGTAAATGATTTATTTATGAAGGGCAAAAAGATTTGCGGAATTCTTTCTGAACTTGATGCAGATTTTGAATCTAGAAAAGTTAATTCTGTAATAGTTGGAATTGGAATAAATGTAAATGAACCAGAAGATGATAGCTTCAAGGATTTAAAAGATATTGCTGGATATATTGACACAGATACTATAAGAAATGAAATTTTATCAAGTATTTTAAATTCTTTTTATGAAAATAATTTTGTAAAAAAAGAAGAAGGTGTGATTGATTATTATAAGAAACATTCCCTTGTAATTGGAAGAGAACTTAGCTTTGAATTAAATGGGAAAAAATATTTTGCAAAGGGAATTGATATAAATAAAAAAGGCAACTTAATTGTAGACACTGGAGAGGAAAAATTAACTTTATCCAGTGGAGAAGTTTCCATAAAAGGAGATTTTTATAGATAGGGCTAACTTTTAAATGATAAAAAGTTATAGTATAATTAATAGTAAGATTTAGAGGGAAAAGATGGACACTCCATTGAGAAATGAAATTGAAAAAGTAAAAAATAAAATATCTTTTGGAATGCCAGGGCATAAAGGAAATAAATTTTTTGATCTGTCAGAGGAGATGGATTTGACAGAAGTTTTGGGGACAGATAATTTATTAAATCCAGAGGGAGCAATAGCAGATCTTCACAAAGAGATAAAAAATCTTTTTGAATCTAAGGAATCTTTCATGACAACCAATGGTTCCACTGGGGCACTTCATATTGCTATTTCTATGGTGACAAAACCAAAAGACAAAATTTTAATTCAGAGGAATGCTCACAAGTCAATTTATAACGCACTTTTATTAAATGATCTTGATCCAATTTATTTAAACACCATTTATGATAAAAATCGTGGAATGTATTTTGGAATAGATAAAAGGGAACTTTTGAAAAAAATAAATAATAATGATATAAAGGCTTGTGTACTGGTAAGTCCAAATTATTTTGGAGGAATCTTAAAATTAAGAGAAATTATACGTATTTTGCATGACAAAAATATTGTAGTAATAGTTGATGAAGCTCATGGAGCTCACCTTTATTTCTCAGATTTAAAAAAATATTCTGCACTAGATGCTGGGGCAGATCTTGTCATAAACTCTACACACAAGATGATTCCATCTCTAACACAAAGTGCAATTATACACAGAGGAACAGATAGGTTTTCTCATGAAGATCTTTTAAAATATATTAATATTTATAACACAACTTCGCCTTCGTATTTACTCATGCTTTCAATGGAAGCTGGACTAAAATATATGGACGAAATTGGAAGAAGTGAAATAAAAAATAGAATCTTTGATTTAGAAGAACTAAAAAATGAAATTAATTATAATTTAAATTTAAGCCATGAATCTATAATAGCAAATGACCCAATGAAATTTTTATTCAGAATTCCTAATATGACAGGAAAAGAAATTGTGGAGGATTTTTTAATAAATAAAAACATACGACTTGAAATGGGTGATTTATACTATGCCCTCGCAATAATCTCCCCGATGAATACTAGTAAGGAAATAAAAAAATTAAAAGAGGCAATCTTAAGTTATGACATAAACGAATGCAGAAAAATTTTTCCTATAAATTTTGAGATACCCAAAAGAGAAATGTTTCCTAAAGAAGCATTTTTAAGTGAGGGGGAATATGTAGATTATAGAGATGCTTGTGGAAGAGTTGCGAAAACTATTATTGCTGCTTATCCACCAGGAGTTCCTTTGGCTAGTTTTGGTGAAGTTATTAATAAAGATATAATAGAAAGTATAGATAAATTTTTGAGTGAAGGCATTGAAGTAATTGGTCTTTTAGACAAAAAAATTGAGGTAGTTAAATGAGTGCATTTATAACTTTTGAAGGGCCAGATGGTTCTGGGAAGTCGACAATTGCAAATTTAGTTTATGAAGAAATTCTAAAAAAAAATAAAAAGGTTTTAAAGACAAGAGAGCCTGGAGGCACTAGAATAAGTGAAAAAATAAGAGAACTTATTTTAGATAAAGATTTAGAAGAGATGGATAAAAGAACTGAGGCTCTTTTGTATTCTGCTGCGAGAGCTCAGCACACTTATGAAAAAATAGTTCCTGCTTTAAGGGATAGCTATATAGTTTTGTGTGAAAGATATGTGCTGTCCTCTCTAGCTTATCAAGGTTTTGCAAGAGGACAGGATTTAGAAGATATAATGGCGATAAATAATTTTGCAACAGGAAATATTAAGCCAGATATTGTTTTTATTTTTAGGACAGATAAAAAAACTCTTCTCAGAAAAGACAAAAATTCTTATGACAGATTGGAAAGAGAATCAGATGAATTTCACAAAAAGGTCAGAGAGTATTACAATAATCTGGAAAAAGAGGATAATTTTTATTTTATAGATGTTAGTAAAAGTATTGAAGAAGTTTTTTGCGACTGCATGAAAGTTCTTAAAGAAAGGATGATTGTGTGAAACTTGTAATCGCAATAGTTCAAGATGAGGACAGCGAAAGATTAGTAAAAATTCTTAACGGAAATGATTTTAAAGTTACAAAGATAAGTTCTACTGGTGGATTTTTAAAAGCTGGGAATGTAACTCTTCTTTCAGGAATAGAAGATGAAGACCACGACAAGTTCATGGATATAATCGAAGAAAATTCAAAGACTAGAGAAGTAAGAAGGACAATTCAACCTATAAATATTCCTGGGCAAGCCATGATTCCAGTCCCAATAACAGTAAAAGTTGGGGGAGCGACTATTTTTGTAATTGATGTTTTTGATTTTAAAAAGTTTTAGGTGATATTATGAATACGAAAATGATGATAGCAATAGTGCAAGAGAAGTATACAGATGCGATAATAGATAGATTTTTAGATGAAGATATTTATGTTACTAGATTGTCTTCTACTGGTGGTTTTTTTAAGTCAGGTAATACAACTCTTTTATTGGGTTGTAAAGAAAGCGAACTTGAAAAGATTTATGAAATATTTAAAGAATTAACTGAGCCAGAAGATATTCACAGAGAAGAGGGAGATTTCAAAGTTTCTGGAGCTACAATTTTTGTTGTTGATTTGGAAGAATCAAAGAGAATTTGATGTTTTTAGAAAATAGAAAGGCAATAGATAGCTTGGAAGTGGATTTAAAAAATAAATCCTTTAGCCATGCTTATCTTTTTTGTGGAACCAAGGGAATAGGAAAATTTTCTCATGCAAAAAATTTTGCAAGAGCGATTTTAAAAGAAGATTCAGAGGAGCTTAGATTTTTTAATGGGATTGATGAGTATGAAGATACTGATTTATTAGTGGTAAAAAGTAAAGACAGTATAAAAAAACAAGAAATTGAAGAGATAATTGAAGATTCTTTTTCAAAGCCCTATTCTGGAAATTATAAAGTTGTAATTATAGATGATTTTGATAAAGTGACAGTTGAGGGGCAAAATGCACTTTTGAAGACTTTGGAAGAACCTATGGATTACCTGATACTTATTTTAATATCAAGTACAGTAAAAAAAATTCTTCCCACAATTATTTCAAGATGTAGAGTTTTAAAATTTTCAGATATTTCAGAAAATAGAATTGAAAAATTTTTAATTTCTAAAAATATTTCAGAAAAAAATGCCAAACTATTTTCAAGGCTGTCCAATGGAAATGTAAGTCTTGCCCTTAAATATTCAGAAGATCCAGAACTTTTGTCAAAGAGAGAAGAGATTATAAGAGCTTTAGACGAAATTATTAGAAGAAGTGAATTTATCTTTGATGAGATGAATTTTTTTAAGGAAAATAAAGATGATTTTAGAGATATTTTAAATTTTATGCTGATTTGGTATTTGGATCTTATTTACTTAAAAAGTGGAAGAGAAGATAATATTGTAAATGTCGACAAATTAGATCTTTTGAAACTTCAGGATGTTAATATACAAAGAGCTTTGAAGTCCTATGATGCAATAATAAATGCAATTAAAAGAAGTGAAAATAATATTAATTTTGATTTAAATATAGAAAACTTGTTGATGGAATTGGGGGAATGAGATGATAAAAATAGCTGGAGTTAGGTTTAAGAGGACTGGCAAAATCTATTATTTCGATCCCGTTGATATAGATATAAAAACTCGTGATTACGTAATTGTAGAAACTATAAGAGGTCTTGAATTTGGAAGAGTTGAGATTATAAAAGAAATAGATGAAGAAATTATAAAGGGAGAATTAAAACCTGTAATACGTCTTGCTACCGAAGAAGATAAAAATATCAATGTGGAGAATAGAAATAAAGCAAAAGAAGCAATAATAATTTGCGAGCAAAAAGTTGAAGAACATGGGCTAGATATGAAATTAATTTCCTGCGAATATACCTTTGATCGTTCTAAATTATTGTTTTATTTTACAGCAGATGGAAGAGTTGATTTTAGAGAATTAGTAAGAGATTTGGCTGCGATTTTCAAAACTAGAATTGAGCTTAGACAAATTGGCGTGCGTGATGAAGCAAAGTATGTTGGGGGCCTTGGTTGTTGTGGAAGAGCAACTTGTTGTTCCACATTTTTAAGCGAATTTTCTCCAGTTTCAATAAAAATGGCAAAGGATCAAAATTTAAGCCTGAATCCTGCAAAAATTTCCGGAATATGTGGAAGACTTATGTGTTGTTTAAAGTATGAACAGGACGGTTATGAATGCATAAATAAAAAAATGCCTAGACTTGGAGAAATTGTAAAGACTGAAATAGGAAAAGCAACAGTAATTTCAACTTACACAATACAAGAGCTTGTAAAAGTCATCTACGAAATTGAAGATGAAAAAGAAACTGCTTATTTTGAGCTTTCTGAAGTTAAAAGAACTTATGAATTTAATAAAACTTTTATAAATGAGTCTAGGTCTTTAAATGTTGAAGAATATGACGAGAGTGAATTAGTAGAATTAGAGAGGGATTAGGGATAAGTTTAGGGCTTATCCCATTGTTATGAAAATAAATAATTTTTTAATAAAGATTTCAAATAAATTAAATGAATTTTTTAAAAAGCATTTTGGAAGAGCAAGTGAATTTAGAATAGTGACAATATTTATAATGTCACTATTTTCGGCTATATTTTTTTATTACTATATTTCAGATTTAAATGTGCCAAAGATATTAGCTTTTATTATTTCGACACTTATTTTTTTTGTGGGATATTTTGTATTGTATTTCTTTTTAAAATATATTTTTACTTTAATAAAGAGAATTAGGGCAAAAAATATGGCAATTTACGGAATTTTGCTCTATGGGATAAAGTATTTCTATGATGAATGTCTTTATTATGTTGATATTAATCACTTCGAAATAATTTTTATTGTTGTAACATTTCTTATAATTATTATTTTTTCGAAGTCCCTTATAAGTTTTACAAAAAATAAAAGGAAAAAAGCCTTATTATTTTTAATTCCAAGTACACTTGTTGTTGGAGCATCAATTTATTTTATGCTTTTTAGTGGATTTAATGGATCTGAAATTTATACTTTAGATTTAGAAAGGAATAAAATTGCAAATAAACCTGAGAAATACAAAGTTGAGATAATAGATTACGAAGCAAATTCAGCTGATTTGACGGATTTTGTAAGTTATAGCGGGAGAAAAAAGAAAATCAGAGATAAATTCTTTGGAAGAAGTCTTAATGAAACTGAAGTAAAGGGAAGAATTTATGCACCAAAAAATTTAGAGAAGGCTCCCGTACTTTTTGTAGCCCATGGAAATCATAGATTCACAACAAAAAATTATCTTGGATATGATTATCTTGGCAAGTATCTTGCAAAAAGAGGTATAGCTGTTGTTTCAGTTGATATGAATATGTTAAATGGATTTATGAAGTATGGACTTTCAAACGAAAATGATGCAAGAGCAGTTTTATTTCTTGAAAATATACAAAATATTGTTTCTAGGAATAAAAATAAAAATAGCATTCTATTTAACAGATTTGACTCAGAGAAGATTGCACTTTTGGGACATTCTCGTGGTGGAGAAGCAGCTGCCATCGCATATAATTTTAATGAATTAAATCTCCATCCAGACGATGGAAATATTTCTCATAAGTATAAGTTTAATATATCAGCTGTGATTACTATTTCACCAACGTATGATCAATATTCTCCAGCTGATAAAAATATTGTTTTAAAAGATGTAGATTATTTGTCACTTGGGGGGACAAATGATGCAGATGTTAAAGGATTTGAAGGGATGTTACTTTATGACAATGTATTTTTCACAGGTGAAAAGGACAAATTTAAAGCTGCACTCTACATAGGATATGCAAATCATGGGAATTTTAATTCTCTTTGGGGGAATTATGATTTAGATCCAGCAGAAGGATTTTTCTTAAATAGAAAAGAACTTTTGGATGGTGAAAAGCAAAGAGAAATACTTTGCACCTATGTTTATAACTTTTTAGAAAATTCCTTTGGAAAAACTTATAATAGAGAAATTTTTAAAGGAGGGCCAGAAAAATATAAAGATCTTCCAGAAACAAATTATTACAGTAGATATATGGATTCAAATTTTATAAAATTGGCAGATTATGAGGAAGACTATGATTTAACAACAGGCTCTATCAAAGGCAGTCTTATAAATTTTTCTAATTTAAATGAAATTTATGAATATAGTCACGACTATGGAAATAGCAGTTCAGATACAACTGCAGTTTTTGTAAAATCAAAAAAAGATTCTAATTATGGGATAAGATTTACAGAAAAAATTCCAAATAAAAAGTATTTGCAATTTGATATAGAAAATTTAAATTATCAAGAAGTTTCAGATGAAATAAATATTGAAGTTCAAGATACTTGGGGAAATAGTGCAAATTTAAATTTAAATAAGTATAAGAATTTAACTCCAATGACAAAATCCTTTATCTATAAGACTGATTACTTGACTGATGATTTTGTAAAGAGATTTGCACCTCAGACAGTAATAATTCCTCTAGATGATTTTAAAGCTAAAAATAATAATTTAAATTTGGAAGAAATAAATAAAATTGAATTTAAATTTACAGGTAATATAAAAATTTCAATAGATAATTTAGGATTGTCCAGTTAATTGTTTTAAAAATAAAAAAGAGGGTAACATATTTACGTAAGCAAATAGAATTTATTGCTAATATAATTATAAATAATCTTAGGAGGAATATATTTATGGAAAGTAAGTTATTAAAAGGACTTAATGAACAATATAACTTTGAAATTGAATCAGGATATATTTATATATCTATGGGACATTATGTAAAAGACAAAGGAATGGACGGATTTGCAAATTTCTTTTACAAACAAGCTTATGAAGAATTTGGACATGCAGAAAAATTGAGAAACTTCTTATTCCAAATAGATGAAAAACCAGTTCTTAGAGAACTTCCAAAACCACAAGAAGAATTTGGAAATTTTACAGAAACATTTAAATTTGCATTAGAACACGAAAAAGAAGTTTCTAAGAGAATTCATAATTTAGTTAATCTTGCAGTAGAAGATGATGACCAAAGAGCAACATCATTACTACAATGGTATGTTGATGAACAAGTTGAAGAAGAAGACACATTTAGAAATATAATTGAAAGACTTGAAAGAATTGACGAAAGCTGGTCTGGACTTTATATCTTTGATGCAGAACTTGCAAAAAGATAATATATAATATAACTTAAAGTTTTACAAAAGATACATCGAGAGAGGTATTTTTTATATGGCTTGAATTACAAAAAACGGGTGTGTGTCAGAATTCAATTATTCTGACACACACCCGTGTAAACTTCTCTTGACTTAATCAGTTAGTTTATTATTAAATTAAAATATATTTACTGCTTACTTTTACAAGAGATTTAAAAGAGTTTACACAAAAAACTTGACACTACCAAATCTTTTATTTTTGTAGTTAGATGATATAACATATAATATATAGGTATTATAAATTTTTATACAGTTTTTAATAACTGCTAAAATAGTATTATTTTTTTTATTATAAAGTTTATATTATTTGTCAAATTAACATCTACAATTTGATTTTGACGGGATATATATTTTTTTATTATTTAAGCATTAGAAATTAAACTTTTTATAGAAACGTTATCAAGGGTATTATCATTATAATAAAATCGAGGTGAGTTAAGATGTTTATACTTTCAAGAGGAGTTAAGAAAATAGTATGTATTTTGCTATTACTCATAACTTTTACTACTGCATGTGCAAATAGAAACCTATATCAATTAAAAACCAACCTATCAGATAGAGAGGGTGTGGAGAATATAATCTCTCAAATGGATTGGGACGGAGATAAGGTAAAAGATTTTGAAGTCAAGGGCAAAAATATAGCAATTACTATGTCAAAGGACTACGAAGATTATGATTTAAAAAATGCAAAGAATTTTGTAGTAAATGCAATAAACTTAATTATATTGACAGATGCACAAAATGTAGACTACTTATATGATGAAAACCTATTTTTCTCTATAGATTATGAAATTGTAGATATGATAATTAATACGAAATCTAAAAAGAGTGTAGAATATTATAGAAATGATGAAGAAGAATTTAAAAAATTACAAAAGTATTTAAAAGGTTTTCAAGTTAACGGTGTTAAACATTAGACTAATATATTATAGGTGGTGATTCCAATGGTTAAGTTTTAATTGTAGTGTATAATATAGTTACAATCAGGAGGGATTTTATGAAAAAGCATATTAGTATAATGTTGTTGTTAACTTTAATTTTAATACCATCTATTATTTTAGCAAAAGAGGATAAAGATTTAAAAGATAAGAAAGTGAGAAAAATTGTTACAGTTGGTTATTCATTAAAAGATAAAGAAAAAATATTTGGGGATAAATCGCTTGATGAAATTGATCAAATTCTGAAACAAAAGTGCGAGGAAATTATGGAAGATGACAGTAAGTATAAAGTAAAAATGAATGCAGATAATTTTATAGATGGAGATTTAATAATAAGTGTATATTATCCCAAACGTGATTTAAGTAAGGATGATTTAACCACAAATTTATATTCTAAATCAAATATATTGCCTTTAGGAAACTCATTTCATGAAATAAGAGATCGCTTTAGGTATACGGTAGGCTTTGATGTTGGTGACATAGGAGTTGCAGCTTATGGAGGCTATCAAAGCAATTTAAGAGGGTCTTATTCTGATGTACATCAACAAGGAGTTATAGATAGCCTAAATACTTATAATATTGAAGGGGCTTATTATCCTGTGAAAGATTATGCGTTCGGTAAATCTAATGCGTATAATGTCTTTTCTAAACCTTATGACATAGGAAGAATAACACTTGGTAGAGGAGATTTTAATGTTGTTAGTGGTGGAAGAATAATATTTTCAGGTATAAGATAATAAAATTTATAACTATATATTATCTTGAGTATTGTGCTTACAAATAATATTTTTAAAAAGCTAATAAAAATTTAATTTAAATTACAAGGCGAGGGTTTTTATTTTCCTCGTCTTTTTAATAAAATATATTTATGAAAAATACTGCATCGTATTGAATAATTTTACTATAGCTAGTGTTAAATATAAAAGTGGACAAAAAATATTGTTTTATAATATAAAGAAGAAATCATTTGGGATTTATGCGAAGATAAAAAATTTTATAGACAAGATTATACATCTGCCTAATTATTATTTTGATAAGTTAATGGATTGTTCATACCTTAATTTTATCAAAAAAATGATTTTCGCATATGCGAGCCGTTTTTTTGGTTTATTCTATTTTGCAACAGTACCTTTTTTGTGTTATTTTTCTTTAATCTTTTTAATGATATAATAAAGGTGATAATAAACTGAGGTGTTATATGAATTTTAATGACTTTGATATATATAAAAATTTGGGCGAATTTTATTATGATGAACCTATGAAAAATCACACATCTTTTAATGTTGGTGGTCCTTGTAAACTTTTAATTAAACCAAAAGATGAGGATTCTCTTATAAAAATTTTAAAAGAAATTAAAAAAAATAATTACAATTATTATGTATTGGGCAATTGTACTAATGTAATTGTTAGAGATAATGGTTTCGATGGAATTATTATTAAATTAAAGAACAATTTAAATGATTTAAAATTAGTTTCTGATACAGATATTTATGCAGGTGCTGGTGTGAGTCTTAAAAAAGTTAGTGAATTTGCAATGGAAAATTCTCTTACAGGTCTTGAGTTTTGTCATGGTATTCCAGGTTCTCTTGGTGGCGGAGTTACTATGAACGCAGGTGCATACGACGGAGAGATGAAAAATGTAATTAAAAGTGTTAGACTCCTTGATGAAGACTTAAATATAATTGAGGTTTCCTGTGATGGTATGAATTTTTCTTACAGGAATTCTCTTGTGCAAGAGAAAAATTTAATTGTACTTGGTGCAACTTTTTCTCTTAGCTATGGAGATAAAACTGAAATCAGAGAAAAGTATGAAGAATTTGACAGAAGGCGAGAAGAAAAACAACCTTTAGATTTGCCTTCTGCTGGTTCAACTTTTAAAAGGCCTACTGGATATTTTGCAGGGAAATTAATTGATGATTCTGGACTTAGGGGTTTTACTCACAATGGAGCTGGTATTAGCGAGAAACACTGTGGATTTGTTGTAAATAAAAATAATGCCACTGCAAGTGATGTTTTAGAAACAATTGAGATTGTGCAAAAAGTTGTCCAAGATAAATTTAATGTTAAGCTAGAAAGAGAAGTAAAGATTATCGGAGAATAATAAATATTTGGTGATTAAATGGAACTTATTATAATTACAGGAATGAGTGGGTCTGGAAAGTCCTTTGCTTTAGATGTTTTTGAAGATTTAGGGTATTATGCAATGGATAATCTTGCACCAGCACTTCTTCCAAAGTTTTGCGAAATGGCACTTGATGCCAAAAGTAAAAATTTTGACAAAGTTGCAGTTGTCGTTGATTTAAGAAGCAGAGAATTTTTTAATTCCTTTTATTCTGCGTATGAAGATTTAAAGGGAATGAATGTAAAAACAAAACTTTTATTTTTATATGCAGATATGGAAGCTATAATTGCAAGATACAAGGAACTTAGAAGACCTCATCCAATGAATAGCTCCATAGTTGAAGGATATAAATTTGAAGAAAAAACTCTTGAAAAAATAAAAAAAGGGGCAGATTTTGTTATTGACACCACAGGTCTTTCTACTAGAAATTTGAGGACTCAACTTATGGCATTTGTATCTTATGAAGAAAAGGACAAATTTGCTATTGAAGTTACAAGTTTTGGATATAAAAATGGAATTTTGAGAGATGCAGATTTAGTTTTTGACGTTAGATTTTTGCCAAATCCTTTCTATATAAAGGAGTTAAAGCATTTAAATGGAAAAACTGAAGAAGTTAAAAATTATGTAATGAAGTGGGACCTTACAGAGGAATTTCTAGAAAAAATAATAGATCTTCTTAAATTCTTAATTCCAAATTATATGGCAGAACAGAAGAGAGTTCTTACAATTGGAATTGGTTGTACAGGAGGCTTTCATAGATCTGTTGTAATAGCAGAAGAGATTGGAAAAATTTTAAGAGAAGAGTATAAATCCACCTATGTTACTCACAGAGATATGGAGAAAAATTTATGGAAAAAAAGATAGCGGTATTGGGTGGAGGTACAGGGATATCTACGATTTTACGGGGACTTAAATATTACACAAAAGATATTTCTGCAATTGTATCTATGTCAGATGATGGAGGGGGAAGTGGAATTCTCAGGGAAGAGTTAAAAATACTTCCTCCAGGAGATGTGAGAAGATGTTTAATAGCTCTTTCTAATACAGATAAGACTTTAAAGAATTTGTTAAATTATAGGTTTAGTTCTGGGAGTCTTGACAATCAGAATGTGGGTAATATTTTAATTGCGGCACTCACTGACATAGCTGGATCCTTTGATAAAGCTGTAATAGAGATGAGTAATGTTTTTAATGTAACTGGAAAGATTATTCCTGTAACTTTAGACGAAACTAATTTAGTTGCAGAATTTCTCTCAAAGGATAAAGTAGTTGGTGAATCTTACATTCCAAAAATGTGTTACAGATTGAATACAAAAATTGAAAAAATGAGTATGATTCCTCACTATCCTAATGCAAATAAAGAGGCTCTAGAGGCAATTTTGGATGCGGATATAGTTATAATTGGTCCAGGATCTCTCTATACTTCTATAATTCCAAATTTTTTGATTAAAGGGATAAATGAAGCTCTTTATAAGACTAGGGCAAAGGTTATCTATATTGCAAATGCAACTACTCAAAGAGGAGAAACAAAAAATTATTCTCTAAAAGATCATGTGGATGCAATTTTTAGGCACTCACAATTTGAATTTATTGATGAGGTAATCGCAAATGACTTTGAAAATGATAAAGAGAAATATAAAAATTATTATAATGAAGAAGAGTCAAGTCCTATTTTTGTAGAAGAAGAAGATAGAAAATATTTTAAAGAAAAGAATATAAGATTAACTGAGGGGAATTTTGTCGAAATCAAAGATGGTCTGATAAGGCACGATGGCAGGAAAATAGGAGCGCATATTTTTGAAACTCCTTTGTTGTAAAAAAATTTTAAAAATGATATTATTTATTTGTTAAAGGAGCGGATTAAATGAGAAAGTATAGAAAGACAGAACATATAGAAAATTTTCTTCGTTCAACTTATGTTGGCGACGCACTTTTTTCTGACATCTTTTTGTACAATGATTCTATTCCAGAAATAGATTATAATGAAATTGATACAAGCGTTGATTTTTTAAATAAAAAAATAAAATTCCCACTTATGATAAACGCAATGACAGGTGGCAGCAGTCTTTCCGAAGAAATAAATAAAGGTCTTGCAAGCGTTGCTCTTGAATTTGATTTACCTATGGCAGTTGGATCTCAATCTATTGCCCTTGAAGATGAAGATTCAAGGAAATCCTTTGAGATTGTAAGAGAAATTATAAAAGAAGGAATAGTAATTTCAAATTTAAGTGGTTTTTCAAATGCAGAAGATGCCAAAAAAGCAGTTGATCTTTTGAATGCAGATGCAATTCAAATTCACTTAAATCCTGCGCAAGAACTTGTACAAATTGAGGGTGAAAGAAATTTTTGTGGAATTTTAAAAAATATTGAAGAAATTGTAAAAAAATCTGAAGTCCCAGTTATAGTAAAAGAAGTTGGTTTTGGAATGTCTAAGAAAACTGTAAAGACTCTTTATGATATAGGAGTGAGAAATGTAGATGTATCTGGATATGGAGGTTCTAACTTTTTTGAAATAGAAAATTTAAGAGATCCAAATACAGATTTCTCTGATCTTTTTTCGTGGGGAATTCCAACATCACTTTCTATAATTGAAGCAAAAAGTTTAAATTTAGATGATTTATATATTATTTCAGCAGGTGGAGTAAAAAATTCAATGGACATAGTAAAGAGCCTTGCAATTGGTGCTTCCATGACTGCGATTAGTGGTGAGATCCTTGCGTATATAGTTCGTGGTGGATATGATTACACGCTAAGATATATTGACGGACTGATAGAAAAAACAAAAATGCTAATGGTTTTAAATGGTGCTAAAAATATTTCTGAACTTCAAAAAGTAGATTATAAAGTTACTGGAAAATTAAAAGAATTATTGGAGGGCTAAATGAAATTTATAAAGAAAAATGAATTTAAAGATTCAAAGTGGTCAGCAGGAGTTACTACGGAAGTTTTTATATATCCAGAGGATGCAAGTGTAGGAGAAAAAAATTTTGATTTTAGAATTTCTACTGCAACTTGCAATGAAAAAGTTTCAAATTATACACCTTACACAGGATTTAATAGATATATCACACCAATTAACAATGTGATGAATATTGAAACTGGCGAAGAAAAATTTAGACTAAATCCCTTTGAAGTTTTGTTTTTCAATGGAGATGACGAAACAAAATCTTCAGGAGATGTGAGAGATTTTAACTTAATTTACAAAAAAGGTCTTGATGCCAAGATGTACTCACTTAATATCAATAATTTTGTTTTTAAATCAGAAAATAAATCTGTAATCTTCAATTACGAATCAGATTTAGAAGTTGATGGAAATAAGTTTGAAAAGTTTTCTGCAATTTATCTTGAAGATGAAAAGATTGAAATAAAGGGAAAGGGCAAAATTATAATTTGTGAATTTTAATTTAATAGATTAACTATTTAGACAAAATAGAGTTGTGAAATAAAAATCACAGCTCTATTTTTGTTTTAGCTAATTTCTTGTGAGAAGACTATCGCCGACAAATGAAGTTTTAAAGGTTTTGTAAAAGTCATCTTCAAAAAATATTTCATATCCACTTTCCTTAGAGTTCTCATAAATTTTTTTAATATTTTCAGTTGTAAGCCCAAAAGATATTGCGAGGATAGTTGCATCTTCTACATTGACTTTGCAATTTAAAAGATCTTTTTCAATTTTTTCAAGTTCTCTAAATTTTTGATTGCCAAGTTCTGTCATTTTTGAAAAGCTTGTTACAAAAAAGGCGTAGCAAATTATTGAGAAAATTATACTAATGGCACCCCAAAAATTTTCGTTATAAACTGTGACAGTTCCAGTGAAAAACAAAAGTGAAAAAATTACAAAAGCTAAAAACATTTTAAAAGTTTTCTTTTCCTTGGAAAAAAGTTTTTTCTCCACCATTTTGTTTTCCATAAAATAGATAAAATCATTAAATTTTTTGTTGTAACTATCTGGTTCAGTTCTTCTTATTTTGTCAAGAGTTCTTGTTGAAATTTCACCATTTCCAAAGGAAAATAAGATGCCCATAATTTTTTTCTCTGCATCACAAAGATTAGATTTTTTTACATTTTTTAAAATATATTCTTTTTTATTTTCTCCACTTTTTGTAACATAATTATTTTTTTCTATTTCGAGATTTCCTTCGCCATAAATTTTTAAAATCATAGCAATAATTGTATTGTATATAAAATTAGCACCTTTATATAAGTAGCCCTTTTCATAATATTTTAAATTTATAGAGTTGTCTTTAATATTTTTTACTTTTTTATTTTTTAAAATAGTAATCATAATTATAGATAAAATTATTAAAATAATATTTACAAATAAAAAATATGTACTGCTAAAATTCATTTTTAAATTCATTTAATCACCATATACTATTATATACAAAAAAGTAATTTTGGGTATAATAAATATATTGGAGGGATTTAATGTACGATATTATAATAATTGGAGGAGGGCCAGCAGGACTCACTGCAGGTCTTTATGCAGCTAGAAGCAAAAAGAAAACTTTAATAATAGAAAAGGGAATCGAGGGTGGACAAATTGCAGAAACTACTCAAGTTGAAAATTATCCAGGAATCGACACAATAGACGGAGTAGAACTTGGGAAGAAAATGGCAGATCAAGCTAAGAAATTTGGTGCAGAAATTGTAATGGATGAAGTTACTGACCTTGAGCTTGGTGGAGATATTAAGAAAATAAAGGGTCAAGTTGATAATTATGAAGCTAAGGCTGTTATTATTGCAACTGGAGCATCTCCAAGAGAGATTGGAGCACCAGGAGAAAAGGAATACAAGGGACGTGGTGTAAGTTATTGCTCAACTTGTGATGCAGCTTTTTATGAAGATGAAACAGTTTATGTAGTCGGAGGCGGAGATTCTGCTGTTCAAGAAGCAATTTTTATTACGAATTTTGCAAAAAAAGTTTTTATAATTCACAGAAGAGATGAACTTAGAGCATCAAAAGTTTTGCAAGAAAAAGCTTTTAACAACGAAAAAATTGATTTTATTTGGAATACAACTGTTGAAGAAATAAAGGGCGATAAAATTGTAAATGAAATGATTTTAAAAGATACAAAGACAGGTGAAATGAGATCAATTAAATCAGATGATCCATTTGGAATTTTTGTGTTTATTGGTTATATTCCTAAGACAGATTTGTTTAACGGAAAAGTTGAACTAACAGAAGATGGCTATGTAAAGACTGATGAAGAGATGAAAACAAACGTAAAGGGAGTTTTTGCAGCAGGGGACATTAGAAAGAAAAGTGTTCGACAAGTTATAAATGCAGCAGGAGATGGTGCAGTTGCAGCTATGAATGCACAGAAATATATTGATGAAGAAGAGGGAAATCTCTACGAAGGTTTTAAAGAAAGTAAATAAATTGCAAAAAACATTGCTAGTGTTTAAAATCACCTAAAGCAATGTTTTTTATATAAAAGTTAAGTTTTACTTTTTAATTTAAATGGGTTTCATCCAATCCACCTTGACAGTGTATATAATCATTAAAATTGTTCCTATAGCCCATGATATTGGATATAACATATATACATTTTCAATTGTGTTATAGTTTGGAATTATAAATTTAACTGCGAGAATTCTAAAAGCACAAAGTGACACTAAGAGTATTATCATTGGCGGAACTGTTCTTCCTGTTCCTCTAACTGTACCGGCAAGTGAGTGCATAATTGCCAAAAGAAAATAGAATGGACAGAAAAATTTAGCGGCGAGGACTCCAGATTTTATTACTTTTGTTTCTTTTGTAAAAAGTGATATTACATTTGGGGCAAATTTGTAAAGTAATGTTCCAGTTATTATCGTATAAATAATGCTCATAATTAAAGTAATCCACATTCCTTTTTTCACTCTTTCGAATTTTGATGCACCATAATTTTGTCCTGAGAATGTTGTTATTGCCATACTTAAACTCATTACAGGCAAAATATTAAAACCGTCTATTTTTATAAATGCGCCAAATCCTGCCATGGAAAAAGCTCCAAATACATTTACACTAGATTGCATGATTACATTGGAAAGTGATATGACTGTGTTTTGTATTGCTGTGGGAATTCCCACTTTTATTATTTTAAGGGCCATTTTCTTGTGTATTTTTATTTTTGAAAGGCGAACTTTATAAATTTGTGGAACTCTCATCAAAAATAAAAGAGCAAGTATAGAAGAAATTGCTTGGCTTATATTTGTTGCCACAGCTGCACCCTTAACTCCATAACCGAGCTTTTTAATAAATAAAAGATCTAGTATTATATTTACAAAAGAAGCTATAAAAAGATATAAAAGAGATCTTTTTGAATTACCTACTGCATTAAGAATCCCTGCTTCCATATTATAAATAATATTAAACACAAGTCCAAAAGAAAATGTTCTAAGGTAACTAATGGATTCTTTCATGACTCCTTTTGGTGTGTTCATACTCTTTAAAAGAAATGGCGCAAGAAAATATCCCAAAATAGATATTAGAAGACCAAGTACAATTGAAATTGCTATTGAAGTGTGAACTGAAGTCCTAATATCTTTTTGTTTATCGCTTCCCATGGATTGAGCTACTATTATGCCACATCCTACTGCGATACCTTGGCTAAAAGATATTAATAAATTAATTAAAGCTGTGCTTGATCCAACAGCTGCAAGTGCATTGCCGCCCACATAATTTCCTACAATCATTGAGTCAACAGTATTATAAGTTTGTTGCAATAGATTTCCAAAAATTAGAGGGATTGAAAATAATAAAATTGTTTTCCAAATGTTACCCTCTGTCATTAAATTTTTTTCAATATTTGATATTGATTTACTTTTCACCTTTGAATCATTCCATATAATTATTTTAAAAAATTATTAATTCGTGTTACTATTAATTAGTAAATATTTTTATAATACAATCAATAATATTGTACTTTAAAAAATAAGAAAACACAAAAATTAGGAAGACATTATTATAATATTTGATTATATATCTATAAGTATTATAATAAATTGTGAGATTTTTACTCTTTTTAATAAATGATAGGAACTTTATGGACAGAACACTAAATATTTGTGAAAAATTTTATAAAACTAAAAATATTTCTTATGATGATTTTTTATATCTCATGAAATTGGAAGAGGAAGACGCTGAAAAACTTTACAAATTTGCAAGAGATTTGACTATTAAAAATTTTGAAAATAAAATTTATATAAGAGGTCTTATAGAGATAAGTACATATTGCAAAAATAATTGCTTTTATTGTGGTCTTAGAAATGCAAATGAAAAAGTTAGTAGAGTTAGGCTATCTAAAGATGATATTTTAAATTTGGCAGAGCATTCTGTGGATTTGGGCATAAAAACTATTGTCCTTCAAGGTGGAGAAGATGATTTTTATACCTTAGATTATTTGAAGAAGATCATTGAAGGTATAAAAAATAAATTTGAAGATACTGCAATTACTTTGTCACTTGGCGAAAGAGATTTTTCTGATTTTGAAGAACTTAAAAATATTGGAGCTGACAGGTACTTACTTCGACACGAAACTTATTCAAAAAGTCATTACGAGAAACTTCATCCAAATTCAATGAGTTTTAAAAATAGGATTGATTCTATTTTTAAATTAAAAGAAATTGGATTTCAAACAGGATGTGGAATGATGATAGGATCGCCTTTTCAAACTTATGATAATTTGTATGATGATTTGAATTTTATTTTAGAATTAAAACCTCAAATGGTTGGATTGGGACCATTTATTCCGCACAAGGATACACCTTTTAGAAATTATAAAAGAGGAAATTTATCTGATGTTCTAAAAATTTTATCAATTGTTAGAATATCAGATGAAAAAATACTTCTTCCAGCAACTACTGCTCTTGGAAGTATTGATGAATTTGGACGTGAAAATGGAATTCTCGCAGGGGCAAATGTACTTATGCCAAATGTAGGTGCAAAGAAACTTAGGAAAAATTATAAATTGTATGACAATAAAATTGGGACAGAAGTTGAAAATTCTGACGATTTTAAAGGCTTAGAAGAAAAACTTAAAAAGATTGGCTATGAAATTTCTCCATATAGGGGAGATTACAGGTGAGAAAGAAGGATAAGATGTATAAAAAAGATTCAAGAGTTGCAGAAGAATTTATAAATCACGAAGAAATTTTGGGCACGCTTGATTTTGCGGAAAAAAATAAAAATAATAAAGAAGTTTTGGATAAAATTTTAGAAAAAGCAAAAAGAGAAAAAGGACTAAGTCACAGAGAAGCAGCTGTACTTTTATTTACTGAAGATAAAGAAGTTCAAAGAGAAATTTATAAACTTGCTAGAAAAATAAAAGAAGATCATTATGGCAATAGAATTGTTTTATTTGCACCACTTTATCTTTCAAACTATTGTGTAAATGGCTGTGTTTATTGTCCATATCATGCAAAAAATAAGAATATTAGAAGAAAAAAATTAACTCAAGAAGAAATAAAAAATGAAGTAATTGCACTTCAAGACATGGGTCACAAAAGGCTTGCAATTGAACTTGGGGAAGATCCTGTAAATAATACTATGGAATACATCTTAGAGTCCATAAAAACTATTTATTCAATAAAACATAAAAATGGACAGATAAGAAGAGTGAATATAAATATTGCAGCTACAACTGTGGGAAATTATAAAAAATTAAAAGCGGCTGAAATTGGAACTTATATACTTTTCCAGGAAACTTACAACAAAAAATCCTACGAAGAACTTCACCCAACAGGGCCTAAACACAATTATGCTTATCACACAGAGGCAATGGATAGAGCAATGGAAGCAGGAATTGATGATGTGGGAATTGGCGTTTTATTTGGTCTTGAAACTTATAAATATGAACTTGTTGGACTTTTAATGCACGCAGAACATTTGGAGGCGACTTTTGGAGTGGGACCTCATACAATTTCTGTTCCAAGGATTCAACCAGCTGATGATATTGATCCAAGTGAATTTAAAAATGAACTTGCAGACGATATTTTTGAAAGATTAATTGCACTTATAAGAGTTTCTGTACCTTACACTGGCATGATTATTTCAACTAGAGAATCAAAAAGAGTAAGAGAACGTGCGCTTGAACTTGGCGTCAGTCAAATATCAGGAGGATCAAAAACTTCTGTTGGTGGTTACGTAGAGGAAGAAAAGAAAGAAGATAATTCGGCCCAATTTGATGTTGCAGATAATAGAACTTTAGAAGAAGTAATAGATTGGCTAATAGAACTGGGATATATTCCAAGTTTTTGCACAGCTTGTTATAGAGCAGGACGAACTGGAGATAGATTTATGCAACTTTGTAAATCTGGACAAATTTTAAATTGTTGTCAACCAAATGCTCTTATGACTTTAAAGGAATATATGTTAGATTATGGAAATGATAGGACAAAAGAATTAAGTGACAAATTAATAGAAGAAGAACTTAAAAAAATTCCAGATAAAGTTGTAAAGGGGAAGGCAACAGAATATATAAATGAAATGGAATCCGTTGGAAAGAGAGATTTTAGATTTTGATGGAGCTAAACAAGACAAATTCTGGAAATAGAATTCACATAGGCTTTTTTGGAAAAGTAAATTCAGGGAAAAGTTCTTTAATAAATGCCTTTGCAGATAGAGATATATCTATTGTGTCGAGTAAAGAAGGAACGACGACTGATCCTGTATATAAATCAATGGAAATAAAAAGCCTAGGACCTTGTCTATTGATGGATACTCCAGGGATAATTGATAATACAGAATTGGCAGAAAAGAGGCTAAAGAGAACTGAAGATGTGATTTTGAAAACAGACATAGCGGTAATAGTTATTTCTGATACAGAAACTAAAGATGAAAAAAATTTAATAAAAAGTTTTAAAGATACTCCAATTATTGTAGTTATAAATAAAATTGATATCTTGAGCGATAGTGAAATAAAAAAAATAAAAGATGATTTTAAAAATTATTCCATTGTAGAAGTTTCAGCACTTAAAAAACTTGGTCTAGATTTATTCTTAGAAGAACTTTTGAAGTTTAAACCAGAAAGAGAAGAAAAACTTTTTGATGGCATGGTAAAAGAAAAAGATTTAGTATTATTAGTAATTCCACAGGATATTGCAGCTCCAAAAAACAGATTGATTTTGCCTCAAGTGCAATCCATAAGAGAACTTTTAGATAAAAATTCAATTGTAACTATGGTTAAACTAGAAGAACTTTCCGATGTACTTTTGCTTTTAAATAAAAATCCAGATTTAATAGTTGCAGACTCATCAGTATTTCTAGAAGTTTATGAAAAGAAGCCAAAAGATGTAAAACTGACATCTTTTTCAATTTTATTTGCGAAGTTAAAGGGAGATATAGAAGAGTATGTAAGTGGTGCTAGTGCAATTAAAAATTTAAAAGAAGATTCCAAAATTTTAATTGCAGAATGTTGCACCCATGCACCAGCAGAAGAGGACATTGGAAGAATGAAAATTCCAAATATGATTAGAAAAAAGTTTGGTGAAAATATAAAAGTTGATGTAAGTAGTGGGGCTGTCTTTCCAGATAATATTTCTGATTACGATTTAATAATACAGTGTGGCGGATGTATGTTAAATTCAAAAAATATAAAAAATAGAATAAAAATTGCAAAAGAAAAAAGCATCCCCATTACAAATTATGGAATTGCAATTGCATATTTTAAAGGGATACTTGATAAAATTGATTTTTAACTGTGGTGTGAATCACAGTTTTTTTAATTCGTATTATTTTCGATGTTTTCTTCATTTACTGAAAGTGTTCTAATTATATTATTAACCTTTGACGGCATTATAATTTCATGTTCTCCTGGGGCAAAGTTTGTAACTCCTAAATTGTTGCAAGCTACTACGAAATCTTCAGGAGATTTTATTACTCCAAGGGTTTTTAGTGAATTTGCCACATCATTTGGAGTTGCACCTTCAGAAATATTTATATTGTACTTTTTAAGTTCGGTGTTAGAAATTTTTGCCAATATTTCTCTAACTGTCAAACCTTTTTCAAAGTTGTAAGTTCCTGGTACAATTGAATTTTCTATTTGCATGTCATCAACTAAGTATTTATAGGCATTTACATCTTTTATTAAATTATTTGAAAGCAAAATTTCTCCCAAAGTTTCTACATTTGTACCTTCAGGAATTGTTATTTTATTTACATTTAAATTTTCTTCTTTGTCTTTTTTATTTTCTTTATCTTCATCTAATATGACAATGGGCTTTACTGATTCTTTTTCTTTAAGACCAGTAGTCACGAAAATTTCATCTCTTATTTTTTTAAATTCGTCAGTTACTCCAATTTTTAAATCTTTATGTGATATTGAATTTAAATAAAGAGAGTCAATTCTCCATTTTACGACAAAGATTAAGGCAAATAAAAATAAAATAGAAAATAGAACTTGCAAAAATTTAATTAAAAAAAGTTTGCCTCTGTTAAAATTTTTCAAAATAAACCTCTTTTCATCTCGTTTTGATATAATTATATCAGTAAAGTTAAAAAATGGAAAGTTTGGAGAGATCAATGAGAGAAATAATTGTTAATAAAAATGACGAGGGAAGAAGACTTGACAGATTTTTGAAAATTTATTTTGAAAAAGCACCGTTATCTTTTATTTATAAAAATTTGAGGAAAAAAAATATTGTCTTAAATGGAAAAAAAGCGAAACCAGAGGATATTATAAATGAAGGAGATATTATAAAACTATTTCTTTCAGAAGATACAATAAATAAATTTAAAAAGAAAATTAAAAAATCAAAGCATTCAAAATTTCCAGATATTTTGTATGAAGATGAAGATATTATTTTAGTAAAAAAACCTGTAAATATGCTCACTCACAATGATAGTAATATATATAAGGATAACGCTCTTGACAGGATGGTGGATTATTTGATTTATAAAAAAGAATATTCCCCAAGACTTGAAAAATCCTTTAGACCTGCTTTTGTAAATCGCCTTGACAGAAATACCTCGGGAATTTTAATTGGCGCAAAAAATTTAAAAACTTTACAAAATTTAAATGAGGCAATAAAAAATAGAGAGATAAAAAAATATTATCTAACTATTGTGTCTGGAAATGTAAAAGATGATTTTTCTGTGGATATTAATTTAAAAAAAGACAAAAATAATGTTGTGAAAAAGACTACAAAAAATGAAGGGAAGAAATCTTTGACAGAATTCCACTTATTAAAAAATATAAAGGGCTATTCTCTTCTATCTGTAAATTTGATAACGGGAAGGACTCATCAAATTAGAGTATCTCTAAAAGAAAAAGATCTATTTATAATTGGTGACAGAAAATACGGAGATGAAAGGATTAATAAAAAATTTAGGGAATTAGGTTTAGATAGTCAGTACCTTCACAATTATAAAATTGTATTTGAAACAGAAAAATTTCCGAATTTAAAAGGAAGGGAATTTATATATCTGCCTAACAAAAAAATGATGGATATTGCAGAAAATATTTTTGAAATAGATCTAGGTGAAAAATTAAATGAGAAAGATAATTTTTAGAAATCCAAAAAAGAGGCTAGATTTAAAAAAATTGAAGGGAGAGAATACACTTGTTATCTTGCCATCTCAAGCTACAATAAATTTTTATATAAGAGATATGTTAAAAAATTCCGTTGATATAACTAAGACAGAATTTGAAACATTCGATGGAATTAAAGGAAAAGCTAAGAGAAAAAAACCAGATACGATTTTAAAATGCATAGTGCTTTCAAAGATTTTAAAGGAAAAATTCCAAGAAAAAGAAATTTTTCCTGAAACTATTGATATTGTCCTAGATTTTTTTGACGATATAGTTGAAAAAAATTTAGGAAGTGAAGACATCCTAAAAATCGAAGGAGATTTATTTGAAAAACTTTCAGAAGTTTTTTTGCAATATAAAAGATTTTTTGAAAAGAGGTCTTACGAACTATATGATTATGTGGACAAAGAATTTTTAGAAAAAAGTAAATTTGACAGCATTATAATTTCTGGATTTTTGGAATTTAGAAAGAGTGAAATGGATTTAATAGAGGAACTCTCAAATTCTAACAGAAATATTTATGTAGATTTTCCTTTTAATTTCATCAAAAGTGATTTAATAAAAGATACAATAGATAGTCTAAAAAATGTTGGATTTGAAGTCTGTGAGGATAATTTTTTAAATTATCGAGAGTATTTGAAGGATAAAAAAATAGAGGTCATATCCACAAAAGATGATTTTTATAATTTATTTTTTTCTCAGTTAAAATTAACTCTTCTTGAGGAAAAAGTTTCTGATGTAAAAATTTTAACAGGATCCAAAAAACTTGCTGAGGGCATAAAAAATCGCGAGAGTTTTGAAAAGCTTGAATTTAATTTTAAGAAAAAGGAAAATTCTCTTTTGTGTAGGGAATTTATAAATTTAATGGATTATTTTGTATTAAAAGACAAAACTAATACAATAAAAAGAGTGAAACTCAATTATTTTAAATTACCTGTGAATGAAAACAAACTGGAATCTGTTCTAATATCCTTTAATTTTAAAAATTTAGATGAAATAAATTTTGACAACATAAAAAATTTAAGCATAGAGGATGAAAATTTAGTCGATTTTTTATATGGTGTAGATTTTTTAAAGTCTGAAAAAATAGAAAAGAAAAATAGCATTGATTATTATACAGAATTTTTTTCTAAATATTTAAAAGATGCAGAAGAGGTTATAAATTCACAGCTTGAAGAAAGTCTAAATTTTATACTTTTCAGAGAATTGAGATTTATAAAAAAACTTAGAGAAAGTTTTGATAAAGTAAAAAGACTTGAGGAATTTTATCGCCAAATAACTTTAGAAGAATTTGTATTGATTATTAAAAAATATATTGAGAATTTCAAGACTGAAGAAGTTCAAAATCTAGAAGGAATAGAAATTTCTGATTACAGGTCAAATTATTTTGGGTATTTTAGTAATCTATTTCTAATAGGATTTGACCACAATTTTGAAAATAATATGAAAAGTAATTTTATTTATAAACTAGAAACAGAAGGGTACATGACAAAAATTGGACTTATAAAGGACAATTTCCAAAGAGATTATATTTACTTGATATATGATTTAATTTTAGCTGATAAAATTTTTATATTGAATGAAGATGAAGAAAAGGGATTTTCAAAACTTTTAAATACTTTAATTTTTGATTTAAATTTAGATATAGAAAAAAAGAAATTAGCATATAAAACTTTAAAATTAAAAGAGGAGTTAGAAAATTCAAAGCATGATTATAACTTAGGTGCAGAATATATTAGTAGAATAAATGATAAAATTTGTAGTAGAGTTTATTCTGCGACAGATTTTGATATTTTAAAAGATTGTCCCAGAAAATTTCTTTTTGAGAGAGTTTATAAAATTGAGGAATTTAGCAGAAAGTATGATGAAAAATTTTATCTAAACATGGGAGATAAATATCATCATATTTTAGAAAAATATTTTAAAAGAGAAAAAGATTTTAGAGAAAAAACATTGAAGGAAATTATTTTAGAAGAAGAAAATTTGGGAGATTTTGAAAGTCTTAATTTTCTTCAAAAAATTTCTGTAATAAATACTTTTAATATTTTAAAAAGATATATAGAAAAAGACTTAATAGAACAGAGAAAGTACGGATTTGTGCCAAAATATTTTGAAGAAAGTTTTGTAACGGAAGTTTCGGGAATAAAGATAAAGGGAAGAATTGACAGAATTGATGCTAGATCCGATGAAGAAATTTTAATTGATTATAAGAGGTCATCTGTAAAAAATAAAAAAGAAATTGAAGATTTAAAATCTTTTCAGATGCCAATTTATGCTATATCGAGGGTAAAAAAGGGTAAGAAAATAGCGAGTGCAAATTATGGATCTGTGAAAAGAGCAGAAATTGTTACAGTAATAAAGAATTCAGATATACTTCCAAAAGATGATAATAAAAAGTATTATTTTACTGAAGAAGAATTGCAAGACCTGCTAAAGAGAGTAGAAGATGAAATTATTTCCATGGTATCTAATATAAAAAGTGGCAATTATAATTCAGATAGCAAATGTAAAAATTGCAATTATAAAGAAATTTGCGAAAATAAGGAGAATTAAAATGGATAAAAAAGAACTTAGAAAGAAATATACAAAAATAAGATCAAAAATAAAAAATAAGAAAGAAAAAGATGAAAAAATTAGAGAAAATTTAAAGAACTTAGAAATTTATAAGAATGCAAAATCAGTTTTTGTTTTTATTTCTTATAGAACAGAAGTTGACACATTAAAAATAATTGAAATGATAAAAGAAGATGGCAAAAAACTTTTGGTGCCACTTGTTAAGGGAAAAGAAATGATCGCAGTAGAAGTAGAAGGGATTGAAGATCTAGAGCCAAATAAAATGGGAATACTTGAACCAAAGGAAGGAAAAGAAGAAATAGATGTTGATCTTACAATAACACCAGGTCTTGCTTTTGATAAAGAGGGATATCGCCTTGGATATGGCGGAGGATTTTACGACAGGTTTTTTGAAAAAGTAGATACAATAAAAATGGGAATAGGATATTCTGATCAGAAAGTCGATAAAGTAATTCACGAAGATTATGACAAAAAATTAGATTATCTTTTGACAGATGAAGGGTTTGAAAAATTTGACAAATAAAATGAATAGAGTTTATCCTAAAATTGAAGCCAAAACATATAAATGGATTTTAGCACTATTAGTTTCAATTGCATCTTTTTATGGAGTAGGAATAATTTTCTATGTATTTAATATAAAAAGCGAAATATTAGGTGCAGTAGCAGTGAGTGCACTATGTTTATTATCTCTTTTAATTGTAGATAGAGATTTTATAAAGAAAATATTTTTGCCTATGAAAAAAAAGGACATATTTTATATAATTTTGGGTCTTTTGTTTTGTGCAGTAGCTATTGTAATATCGAGCATAGTGATGCAACAATTTGGAATAGAAGGAAATACAAATCCTATTTTTGAAAGCTTAAATCCAGATAACTTTAAAGACTTTTTTGTTTCCACAATTATACAGTTTATTGCAGAAGAAATAATTTTTATAATTCCCTTTCTTTTTGTAATAAATAAAATGAAAACAGAAAATGAAACATTTAAAAATATATGTGCAATAATTTTATCTTCAGTAATTTTTGGAGCAATGCACATTACGACTTATAATTTTAACATTTTGCAAGCGGTTTTGATAATTTCAATAATACGAGCAGGCCTGTCAATGTCTTATGTGCTTTCAAAGAATTTGACAGTGACCTATTTAATTCACATAATATACGATTGGAGTTTAATAGGGCTTTATATAACTGCTGGAAATATAATTAACTAAAGATAAAAACCACGAGTTTTGATAAATTGTCGTGGTTTTTTTATATTATATAGAAAGCGCTTTAAATCCATTGCCCAAAATTTCTGAGGTTTCTGATACAGAAACAAAAGCTTCAGGGTCTTCTTCTTTTATGATTTGTCTAACTTTTACAAGTTGCCTAGAGGAACAAACTACATAGAGAATATAAATGTTTTTCTTTTTATAAGAAGTGACTCCTTTTATGTATGTAGAACCTCTATGTATTTCTTCATGAATTTTTCTAGAAATTTCCTCATTTTTTTCAGAAATAACTAAAACTTGTTTTTGTTTTCCAACACCTAATTGTATTCTATTTATTACACTATAATTTATAAACATTAAAATTAAAGTAAAAAGAACTTTATCAATTGTATAAAGATAGCCTAGGCAACTTACAATTATAAAATTAATTCCCATAAGAACATTTCCGATAGTTATATTAAATTTCTTTTTTAAAATTGCAGCAATTATGTCAAGACCTCCAGTAGAAGTTCCGCTTCTAAAAGCAATGCCCGCTCCAATTCCATTTAAAAGTCCTCCGAAAATACAAGCAAGTATTGGTTCTTTAGTGAGAAAAAAATTTGGCATAATTTTTTCATAAAAAGAGATAAACATTGATAAAAGTAAAATTGCTAGAGTAGAAAAAAAAGTAAAATCTCTATCTAAAAAGAAAAAACTTAAAACAGAAGTTGGTATATTTAAAACAAAAACTAACATTGGAAGACTAAGGCCAGTTACATTTGAAATAAGAATACTAAGACCAGTTAGACCTCCAGATATAAGTAAATTTGGTTTAATTATGTAAGTAATGGAAAATGCAGCAATAATATTACAAAGTATTACAGAAAAAAGTTTTCTGGCAAAAGTTTTTGAGAAAATCCAACTTTTTAAACTTAAATTACTAGAACTCATAAAATCACCTCAACAAGTATAATACACTATAATTGAAATAAAATTAAGGAGAATTAATTATTTTAAATAAAAAATTTTAACCTAAGGGAGATTTTTTTATTAATTTAAATTTAAATGATGAAAATGATATCATAAGTAAAAAGGCTATATTTAATAGGATATTTATTAATATAAAAAATAAAAATCCAACATAAAATAAAGATTTTTTTAAATTTGGCTTACTTTTGTTTACGAATTGAATTAATATTCACTAAAAAAAAGTAAAATTTAAAGCGAATAGTACAAATAATAACAATTCGTTAAAGTTAATAACACTTCTTGAACTTAATAAGTTGATTTGATATAATAAAAGCTGTAAGAAATGGTTATCATGATTATACATAAAGGAGAGTGTTAAAAATGACAGATACTTTAAATCCATTGGTAGCAGCTCAACAAAAAGTTAAGGCTGCATGTGATAAACTAGGTTGTGACCCAGCAGTTTATGAACTTCTAAAAGAACCTGAAAGAGTTATTGAAATTTCTATTCCAGTAAAAATGGATGACGGTTCAGTTAAAGTTTTCAAAGGTTGGAGATCAGCTCACTCATCAGCAGTTGGTCCTTCTAAGGGAGGAGTTAGATTCCATCCAAATGTAAATCTAGATGAAGTTAAAGCTCTTTCTCTTTGGATGACTTTCAAAGGTGGAGCACTTGGACTTCCATATGGTGGTGGAAAAGGTGGTATTTGTGTAGACCCATCTGAATTATCTGAAAGAGAATTAGAACAACTTTCAAGAGGTTGGATAAGAGGACTTTACAAATATCTTGGTGAAAGAATTGATATTCCAGCACCAGACGTTAACACTAATGGACAAATTATGGCTTGGTTCCTTGACGAATACATCAAATTAAATGGAGATAGACAAGATATAGGAACTTTCACTGGTAAACCAGTTGGACTTGGTGGGTCTGAAGGAAGAAACGAAGCAACAGGCTTTGGTGTTGCAGTAGTAACTAGAGAAGCTGCAAAACGTGAAGGAATTGATTTTGCAACAGCAAAAATTGCAGTTCAAGGTTTTGGTAATGTTGGATCTTTCACAGTTAAGAATATTGAAAGACAAGGCGGAAAAGTTTATGCATTAGCTGAATGGGATAAAAAAGAAGGAAACTATGCTCTATATTCTGAAAAAGGATTAGATTTCAAAGAACTTCTTGCTTATAAGAATGAACACAAAACTCTTATTGGATTCCCAGGAGCAGAAAAAATTTCTGAAGAAGATTTTTGGACAGGCGAATGGGATATCTTAATTCCGGCAGCTCTTGAAAATGTAATCACAGGTGACGTTGCTAAAAAACTTAATGTTAAATTAGTTTGTGAAGCAGCAAATGGTCCTACTACTCCAGAAGGAGATAAAGCTCTTATGGAAAGAGGAATTCCTCTAACTCCAGATATCTTAACTAACTCTGGTGGAGTTCTAGTTTCTTATTACGAATGGGTTCAAAATCAATACGGAATGTACTGGACAGAAGCAGAAGTAGAAAAGAAACAAGAAGCAGATATGATGAAAGCTATCGAAGGTGTATTTGGAATTTGTGACGAATATGATGTAGTTCCTAGAGAAGGAGTTTACATGTACGCTATTCAATCAATTGACAAAGCAATGAAACTTAGAGGATGGTATTAATCTGTTCTGTAAATAAATTTTACAAAAAATGAAGATAAAAGTCGCAGCTTGTAGTTGCGGCTTTTTTATTTATTTTAGAAAAATTTAATGTATGTTACAAAAATAGTTTAAAAATATTTTAGTTTAAACATTAATATAGTAATAATAAATATATTGAGTTTATGATTTTATCAAAGGTAAAATACACATATTGAAAGATATTTAAAAGATAAGTTTTTTGAAGAATTTATAACTATATGAAAAAGCTGCATTTCTGCAGCTTAATCTTTATATCTTTAAAGTTTTATTTTAAAATTCCAAATTCATAGCCTCTATCTTTAAAATATTTTATTACATCTCTTAGAGAATCGGCAGTTAGCTGTTTGTTTTTAGCATCGTGTGCTAGAACAACGGCAATTTTTGTATTTTTATTTTGGTTTAAACTTTTGTCGAGGTAGTTTACAAATCCTTCAACTGTAGTTGGCCTAACAGACTTTCTTTCTGCATCGCCGACTAAACAGTTCCAGTCAATCCAGTGAATTCCATTAGATTCTATTAATGAATTGGAAGCAATTGTATTATTCCAAGACATTTCTCCGCCAGGGTATCTAAATACACTGGAATGAAAGTTATCGCCCAAAATATTTTTTAGTCTGCCATTGGTTTTTTCTATTTCTTCATAAACTCTTGTGCCATTTACAGTTCTATTTGGATATAAATAGTCGTAATCATGACTAAAGGAATGAGTTGCAATAGCATTTCCATTAGATAAAATTTCACGTACTCGTTGAGAAGTTTTGTCGCCAATAGATTTTCCAACTAAAAAGAAAGTAGCACGAACATTTTCTTCTTTTAATATATTCAAAATTTGTGGAGTAATTACATTATTTGGACCATCGTCAAAAGTTAAGAATACAATTTTTTTATCACCTTTATAATTATTTTTCTTTATATATTCTCTAATTTCCTTAGCATCGTAAGCATATTTATCGACTTTTTGAAGGTGATTTGATCCTTTTACTATAAATTCTTTTCGAATATCTCTAAAAGGTTCAAGAGCTTGGTTAGAGATATAATCGCTGTCGTAAAAATATTTTTTCGGTCTATCTGGCCAGATTTCATTTGTATAATACCACATAATAGATGGTGAAATTTCTTTTGCAGGTTTTTTAGAAGAAAGAATTTTTGAAAAAGTAAAAATTATGACAATTGCCAGAAGGGAAAGGGAAATAATTTGTCTAATTCTCTTTCTTCTTCTTGCCTTTTGTCTTCTAATTCTTTTTCTTCTATCGTAGTTTGAATCGTTCATAGTACCTCCCTATGATAATATACATCACAGGAATCTAAGTTGCAATTACAAAAGAATTACAATTTATTTATAGAATCATAGATAATATATAAAACATCTTCAAGATTTGGCTGAGAGTCTGGATCAACATCACAATTTAAAAATCCAAAGCCCTTTGCCACAATATAATATTTTTCGTAATCTTTTAATTCTTCTTTATTTTTAAATAAGTCTTCTTTAAAAATATCTTTGGCTTCTGTAAATTTTTCTAAATCATTATTTATCACAAGGCCCTTTATCACGTCTTTTTGTAAAATATTTTTATTTTTTAAATTTTCTATATCAATTCCAAATCTAGATTTATAATAAATATCTTTTCCCAAGTCTTCCCCTATGAGAGAATAAAATTCTTCATAAGTTACTTTGTCAGATAGATTTTTTCCAATTAATCCAATGCCCATTTCTTTTAAAGAATTTAGAGCTTTTTTATTTTTTGCATTGTCAAAATCTTGGTAATTAATTTGTTCTTTAAAATTAACTATTTCTCCAAAGGAATCTCTCAAAATTCTATCTTTTCCAATGATGGGCTCTATTTTTTTTACGGTTCCATATAAGAGTTTTGGACCTTTGTCAGAAATTTCATATTTTAAGCCAAAATTTTTGGAATTTAAATATATTTGATTTGCCTCTTCTTTTGTTAGATTAATTTCTTCTACCTTTTTAAAGTCATGTTCAGATGAAGTTCTATCATAAGTAGTTACTATTTTTTCATCATCTACAAAAATCATAGCGCCTTCATCAATTACAGGAATTTTATTTACATATCTAGGGAAAAAGACATTTGTGCCCATTTGAGATTTTTCAACTATAATTTTTTCTAAATTTAATTCGCTCTTGTCGCCATACTTTTCAAGGAAGTTTTTTGCAATTTTTATTGCATCTTTTTCTTTAACATTGTTATTATATTCTTTTTTGTCAGACCAAGTGTCAAGGTTTATTAAATTTAGATTCTCTGCATTTAAAACAATTTGTCCTCCATTTTTTTCTTTTTCAAGATTCATTCTGTAATAATAATCTTTTTTGTCAGAGTAGAGAGAAATATTTGATATTTCGAAATCTTCTCCTACAATCTCAATTGCTTTTTTCTTTGCTGCATTTTTAGATTTAATATTTTTAAGTCCATCAATTTTTTTAATTTCAGTTTTAGTTAAATCACTGGAATCTTTTGCTTCTTCTACTCCTCCATAAGGCATAAAGTTTAAATCTGTTTTTTCTTTTACAATATCTCCTGTTTTTGCGTCAATGTCTGCTACTTTTGTGTGGTAAACTTTTTCTACGCTGTCATCTTTCTCATTAATTTTATAGGAAAGAACAAGGGGAGATTTTTCCAAAAATATTTTTTTAGCTTCATCTAAACTTATTTTATTGTCTTTTTTAAAATCAGAATTTTTTAGAAAAGAGTATGCATTAGAATTTGCTCCCAAAGAATAGATATCACTAACTTCTCCAAAGCGAGAGTCAATATTTACAGTCATAAAGGTATCAGCAAGAGGAACTCCATTTATAACTCTTTGATAAGTAATATTTATGTCATTACTTCCTTTAAAAACTTCATAGTCACAGAAAGTATATTTTTTGTCAAAATCTTTTATTAATTTTTGCAAAAGTTCTTCAGTCATTTTTTGTGCTTCAACCTTAGAAAGAGTCTTTGTACTTTTTTCTGGTTCATTTTTCCATTTTGAGTAAGAAATAAATTCACCGTCACTATTAAATGAAACGTCAATTCCACCTAGATTTTCATCGCTCCATTTATACATTTCAATGTATTTGTCCTTTACAAGTTTGTTTAAATAATCACTTCCAGTGTCGCCATCAACAGGTTCCTTTAAAATTGTGAAATTTTCATAGTTTTCTGTAATATTAAATATTTCTTTTATCTTTTTTACTTTTTCTTTTTCCTTTGCAGTAATTTCAACTGAAATTGCTTCATCAGGCATCGCATTGCTATTTTTATTTAGTTCACTTGCATATACAGGTGATAGAAGTAATAAAACTGATGTAGCAACAATTAAGTTTTTATTTTTCATAATTTCTCCTCGCATATAAAATATGTAAAAAAAGAAGAGGCCAACTGCCTCTTCAAAGTATTAAGCTTCTGCTTCTTCCTTATCATCTTTATTGAGAGCAGCTACTATAATATTAGGATCTATACCATGAACCATAGCAGCTTCTTCAAGAGTTTCCATTTGAGAAGAAGGGCACATTATACATCCCATTCCAAAACTCATAAGAGTGCCAATGGATTCGGGTTTCTTAGAAAGAATTTCTCCGATTAACATATCTTTTTTTATTTCCACTTTAACACCTCCTGCTGACATTATACCCAAAATTATTCGTAATTAAAAGATGAGTATTTAATAAAATTATCTTCTTTTTTTGAACCTAAACTAATTTCAAATTCTTTTGTAGAATCAAAACCCTTTGAAGTTAAAGTTTTTGCAACTTCAAATTCGCCAGAGTATGGGAAAGTTTCAGACTTATCACCTTGAGTAATTTCTATATAAGGTTTATAAGAAAATTTTCCGCTGTACTTAGTTGATTTTGGAATAATTTCTACAATATTTTCTGATTTCACATAAGTGGCCTCAGAAGTAATTTGCCCCTCATTTTGAGTGGCAAGGATGTTGTTTTTAACATTTGAGAAAAATTTATTTATATCTAATTTAGGATTTTTAATTATATCCAGATTGCTTTCATCGTAACTAGTTTTATAATCGACTATTTTGATTTCAACTTGATTGTTTACAAGAGATTTCCCATCTATAGCCTTTGAATCAATTAGAACATTATTATTTTTCTCGTCAAAAGTAACGTCAAACCCAATAGTTTTTCCAAGTTCACGAAGATTAAAGTAATTGTAGCCATCAATAGTGTAGACACTAAAGGAATGTCTAACTCCATTTACAAAAACATTGTGACTAGATTTTTTTATTTCAGAATCAGTGTCTTTAAGTGGAATTAAATCTTTTTCACCTTTTTTGTAATCAGATTTGCTATTAATCATGACAGCAGATCTATTTTCATCATAATTCACACTAAACTCGGCATCTTTGCCATCTAAAAGAGCGGCAACATCACGAAGCTTAAAATAATTGTTGTCCTTTATGTTGTAGCCCTTTATGCCAGTATCTTTACCATCTAGAACAATACTTTGACCAGAAACTTTTGCACTTGCAAAAACATTTACATTTGAAAATAAGATTAGAGAAGTAACAGCAACGCCAATAAATTTTTTCATAATATAACCTCCTATGACTATTGTATTTTAAAACATAGTTCTCGACAAGAGAAAAAGTTTCACATATAATTTTAATAGGTGATTAAATGGAAAATTTACTTATGGGATTTAATATAGTTTCTCCAGTTTTTTTAGTACTTTTGCTGGGATATTTTGCAAAACAAAGAGGACATATAGATGATAATTTTGTAGATAAGGGAACTTGGATAGTGTTTTACTTGGCGCTGCCCTTTAAATTATTTTACGATATAAAAAATGCTAGAATAGAATCTCTTCATCCTAAGTATGTTTTATACATACTTTTGGGAGTAATATTTGTAATTTTTTTATCGTTAATAATAGGAAAAGTAATAGGAATAAAAGACAAGAGAAAACTTTCTGCGTTTGTGCACTGTGCTTATAGATCAAACTTTGTCTATGTTGGTTTTCCTATACTTGATATATTGTATAATGGCGCACCATCAATGGAACATATGATAGTTATAGTTTCCTTTGGTCTAACTCTTTACAATATCTCTGCAATAATACTTTTGACATATTATAGCGAATCAGAAGAAAAAAGAATATCTTTCTTAGATATAATTGTAAAAATTATAAAAAATCCAATGATTATTGGAGTTGTTTTTGGAGCATTATTTAATTTTCTTCACATACCAGTTTATTCTGGCGTTGATAAGGCAATTGAAATGGTTTCAAAAATTTCAACTCCAATGTCTTTAATACTTATAGGAGCAAGTTTAAATTTTGAAAGTTCAAAGAGTGATTTTAAATTGATGTTCTTATCAGCATTTATAAAAACTGTTCTTGCACCATTAATTTTAATTCCAACAGGAAAGTGGCTTGGATTTACAAATATGGAGTTGGGAATAGCTTACGTTTTTTGGGCAACTCCTTGTGCAGCAAACTGTTTTATTTTTACAAGGCAAATGAATTCAGATTATGAATTTGCTTCAAAGATAATAACTCTTAGTTTTATAATGAGTATAGTTACTTATCCTGTTGGGATATCTCTTATGAATTATTTTAATTTGTTGCACTAAAAAATTATAAGTGCTATAATCACATTACAACTAAAAAAAAGAATACCTTATTGAGAGTGGTGGAGTGAATGGGCACTTTGAAACCCAGCAACCTAGTTGGTGCTAAATCCCACAGATTTTTTTATCTGAAAGATGAGGTTTAAGGGTCCTCGCTTTTTTTGTGAGGATTTTTTTATGAATTAAAAATGTTATTGCGTGAATTTTAAATTTTTACAATCTTATAAAAATCATAAAAGTTTAAAATCACAAATAAAAATATAAAAAGTAAAATAAATTCATAAAATTAAATCTAAGGGGTATTATAAAAAATGGAGGAATGAAAAAAATGAAAAAATGGCAATTTAGTTCAGAGTCCGTAACAGAAGGACATCCTGACAAAGTTTGCGATCAGATATCAGATGCCATACTAGATAAAATTTTGGCAGAAGATAAAAACGCAAGAGTAGCTTGTGAAACTATGGCTTCCACAGGCATGATAGTTATAACTGGAGAAATTTCAACAGACACTTATGTAGATTTTGAAAAAACTGCAAGAGAAGTTCTAGATGAAATTGGATATAATAGAGCAAAATATGGTTTTGATGGAAAGACTTGTGCTGTACTATCAGCAATAAAAGAACAATCATCTGATATTGCAATGGGAGTGGACAGATTCAAAGAAGAAGGCATAGATGAACTAGACTCTTTTGGAGCAGGCGATCAAGGTATTATGTTTGGATTTGCTTGTAATGAAACAGAAGAACTTATGCCACTTCCAATTTCACTTGCACATAAACTTGCAATAAGACTTACAGAAGTTAGAAAAGATGGAACGTTGGATTATTTAAGGCCAGATGGAAAGACACAAGTTACTGTTGAATATGAAGAAGACAAACCTGTTAGACTTAAAAATGTAATTGTATCATCACAACATTCAAAAGAAGTTCCAATGGAACAAATAAGAGAAGATATTATAAGAGAAGTTGTGGAAAAAGTTGTTCCAAAGGAATTAATAGATGATAAGACAGAATTCTTTATTAATCCAACTGGCAGATTTGTAATTGGTGGACCAATGGCAGATGCAGGATTAACAGGAAGAAAAATAATTGTAGACACTTATGGTGGATTTGGAAGACATGGCGGTGGAGCTTTTTCTGGTAAAGATCCAACAAAAGTAGATAGATCTGGAGCATATTATGCAAGATATATTGCAAAAAATATTGTAGCAGCAGGTTTAGCAGACAAGGTTGAAATTGGACTTGCTTATGCAATTGGAATAGCAAGACCAACTTCAGTATATGTAGAAACTTTTGGTACAGGTAAACTATCAGATGAAGAAATTGAAAAAATAATTATGGAAAATTTCGATATGAGACCAGCTGCAATTATACGTGAGCTAGATTTATTAAGACCAATTTATAGACAAACAGCAGCTTATGGTCACTTTGGAAGAACAGATATTGACTTACCATGGGAAAAGACAGATAGGGTAGAAACTCTTAAAAAATATTTAAAATAAGTTCATAGTGAATTAAAAGAGCAAAATCGGGTAGAAAATAATTAGCCGAGAAAAAACACTATCTTAATATGTTATAATATATTGAGAAAGTTTTGAGAAATAGAAGAGAAGAGGATGATTATGAGGAAAAGTTTTAATTATTTTAGAGCAAACCCATGTGGTAATATAACTGGATTTGTTGTTGCACCAGTTTATCCAGGATATAGAAAAGCTTACACTGACTGTATAATAAATCAAATTGATAAAGAAGTTGAACAAGTTGGTTTTATATCTCCAGCTTATGAAGGGGCACCACTTAGAATGGATATGATGGGTGGCGAATTTTGTGCAAATGCGACAAGAGCCTATGGACTTTATTCAGCAAGTTTTTATGACACAGATGGTCCTGTTGATATAGAAGTTTATGTAAGCGGAAAAGAAGGAACAACAGATGTAATAGCAGATGTAAAGAATAAAAAAGCTTATGTGGCGATGGAAGAACCTCTAGATAAAAAAACAGTTAAGGTAAAAGATAAGGAATATAAACTTATAGAATTACCAGGCATAAGTCATCTAATTGTAGAAGAAAAGGAAGACGAAGAATTTGTAGAAGAAGCTCTAAAGATTCTAAAAGAAAATTATAAATCTGAAGCCTATGCAGTTATCTTTTTAAATAGAGAAAAATTAGAAATTGTTCCCTATGTATTTGTTGAAGAAACTCAAACACTTTTCAGAGAAGGATCTTGTGGATCAGGGACAGCAGCTGTTGTTAATTTCTTAGAAGAGGATATAAAATCACTTGATGAAGATTACAAAATATCAATAAAGAATCCAGCTGGTGAACTAGAAGTTTTTGTCTATGAATTTGAAGATGGAAAAAAATTATGTGTCGGCGGAGAAATTGAACTATCCGATGTAGAAAAGAAATCAATTGACATTCCACAAGACGTAGTAGAAAAAGTCGTAGCAGAACATGACAAAATCGTTGCAGAAAGAAAAGAAAATGAATCAGAAGAAAAAGACGAGAACGACTTGACAGATGAAGAATTAAAGGTAATGAGAGAAAAATTTGGATTTGATTGATTAAAATATAAAAAAGGGAGGGAAACCTCTCTTTTTTTGTACTCAAAAATAAAAAAAATCTACTGACTAAAAATCAGTAGATTATCTTGGAGGCGACAACCGGATTTGAACCGGTGATAAGGGTGTTGCAGACCCGTGCCTTACCACTTGGCTATGTCGCCATAACAACATTAGTATAGCAAAAAATAATAAAAATTACAAGTAAATTTTACAACAATTATTTATGCTCTCAACTATAAAGACATATGCGAGTCTATTACATATATCTTTTTTTTATATTATTACAAAAGCACAATTTTTAAATAAAAAGATTATAATTAATTGAGTAAAATTTTCTTTATAGAAAATTTTATCTACTTAAATAAGATATTCGCAATATCCAATAAAATGAGTTATTGTTGCTCCTAACACGAATAAAAAATTTCTAGAAAATTATTTTAATTTCCTAGAAATTTACTTTAATTTATTCTATTTTTCATTTTTAAAATGTTAATGACAATTACAACAACGAAATAAACTATCCAAAATACAATCATTACATAGTTTGTAAAAAATTCTCTTAAATTAAAACTTTTTTTTAAAAAATGAGAGAAAATATATCCGCATAAAATTTGTATACCAAGTATAAAAAATATTTTGATTAGTTCTCTCTTGATTAACTTCATAGTTTAATTAAGCCCTCTTTCACTAAAAGACCAAGAACCAATATATTGCGTCCTTTCAGAATCTAAATAGTAATCATTTTCATATCTAGTATAGATTTTACCTGTACTATGAGTTCTATAAACATTACTAGTAACGTATAAATAGTCTGGTAGTGATGCAACTCCGGCTCCACCACCTGCAGATATAGCTGAAATAATGATTTTTGTTGCAACTGGCATATTTATATATGCTACTGCAGCGACGATTGCTGCTGCAGCAATTGCAATAGTAACCTTTTTACCTACTAAAGAAATCCCATACCTATCAGTTCGCAAATAAGTATTATTTCCTAAGAGTGATATTTCATTTTTATCTTGTTTGTGATTTTCAATATTATCAATTATTTTTGCTGAAACCTCATATTTTTCAACTATACCATCTGATTTAGTTTCAAGACAAAAAACTTTTCCATTCTCAATTTCACTAATAATCGAATTTTTTAAAACATTCTCGCCATTTTCGATTTTATAAATCTTACTATTAATTTTATCGCCATTAATTTTTTCTACTATGTAATATTCTCCATCTTCTCTATGTTCTTTATAATCAATTATAATCTCATCTTTATTAAAATCTTCATTAATATTTATAAAGTTAGTATCCAATTTTGAGTTAGCATAAATCGGTGTTACAGAGTTCATCATAATAACTACTACTAACGCTAAACTTATCATTTTTTTAAAAATTTTCATAATTTCCTCTTCTATTATTTTATTAATTCATTTATTTTTATTTTTTAAATAATTAATGTTTAAATCTACACCTCCTTTTAATTTTAGGCAAATTTTCAAAAATCTACTATTTCAATTGATGGTTAGTTTTAATAGAATTACAATTCTCCAAATTAATGATATCAATTATCGATAGCAACGTCAATACTTTTTATAATTTTTATTATAATTTTTATTTATATATTTTCATTAACTGTATGGACATACGTTACACTTTTACTTTGACGGGATTTTGTGAATTTTATAAGAAATATATCTAAAGCTTTATAAATTGTTAAAAAAGTCTTTGAATAATGCTATGATTAATGTAAGAATTTAATTTATTGGAGGTTCAAATGAAATTATTAATTTTAGTTGACAACAACAATGCTATTGCCAAGGATGGAGAGCAAATTTTATTTGTAGAAAATGATCTTCATATGTTTAAGAATTACACTACTGGAAATATTATCGTAATGGGAAGAACTACTTTTGATTCTATTGGAAAGAAACTTCCAAATAGGATTTCTGTCGTTTTTACTCATTCTGATAGAGAAGATGAAGAAGACTTGTATTATGTTGATTCCATAGAAAAATTAAATAATATTACAAATAGATATAAAGACAAAGAAGTTTTTGTAATTGGCGGAGCTGAAATTGTAAAACTTTTGTGGGATGAAATTGATGAACTTATAGTTACAAGAGTTGACACTGTTGTAGAAGGTGCAGACAAATTTATTCCTAGTTTTGACGATTTTAAACTTATAGATAAGTTTGAAATAGAAGATCCAAATTATAAAGTTTTTCATGAAATTTGGAAGAGGAAGAAATGAAAATTTTAGTTGTTGAAGATGAAGAAAGACTTTTGGAGTCCATAAGAGAGGGCTTGGTCCACTCTGGCTATGTTGTTGACACAGCCCTTGACGGCGAAGAAGGGTCCTTTATGGCCTTTACCAATGATTACGACCTCATTATTTTAGATATAAATTTGCCTAAAAAGGATGGGTTTGAAATTCTAAAGGAAATAAGAGGGGAAAACAGTGAAGTCAATGTAATTATGCTAACTGCTCTTTCTGATGTGGATGACAGAGTGCGTGGGTTTGACCTTGGTGCAAATGATTATATTATAAAACCCTTCCATTTTGAAGAACTAAAAGCTAGAATCAGATCACTTTTAAGGCGAAAGACAACAATAGAAAATTCCATTATTGAAAAAGAGGGGATTAAATTTGATACTACAAAAAGAATTTTTTATATAAATGATGAGGAATTAAAACTTACTGCAAAGGAAGCGGGGATTTTAGAATATTTATTTTTTAATATTGGAAGGTATGTAACAACAGAAGAGCTACTTGAACATATTTGGAATGACGATGTGGATTTATTTTCTAATGTAGTTAGAGTTCACATGTCTGCACTTAGAAAGAAATTAAAATCAAAACTTGGTAAAAATATTATTGTAAATGAAATTGGAAAGGGTTATATGATTAAATGAAAAAGTTTAAAAATTTTGAAAAAACTATTGTCTTTAAGCTTTTATTTTCTGTAATTTTAATTTTTGTGATTATGACAGCAACATCTAATTTTATTATTGGAAAATATCAAGAGAAGAGAATTCTTGACCTTGGTGAAGATATTATAGAAGAAGAAAAGGTTCATAAAAGTGGAGAAGATCTTTTTATTGTAATTGAAGATGCGAAGCTAAATTCAACAAAAGAGATAAAAAATTTTTCTAAAATTGTAATTGTATCTACAATTTTAATAGGCTCTCTAATTTATTACAGAGTAATTTTAAAAATCATAAGCCCTTTAAATGAATTAAAGGAAAAAGTTATTGAGATTGACATGGACAATTTAAAAGATAGAGAAGAGATTTGTATGAAAGGTGAATCACAGGAAATTGAAGAACTGTCCCTTGCCTTTGAGAAGTCTTTTGACACGATTTATTCTAGTTATTTGAGGGAGAAGTCCATGGCATCTTCTATTGCTCATGAGTTAAATACGCCTGTTGCCGTTATGAAGTCATCTCTTGAAATTTACTTAATGAAAAATAAAGTTAAAGATGAGGATTTGCGTGAACTTTTAGATAATTTCGAAGAAAATACTGATAAAATATCTAGTATAATTGAAACTATTTTATTTTTAAACAGAAGAGAAAATGTGAATTTTAGTGAATTTGATTTAAAGGATTTAATTGATGAGGTTATTTTAGATTTAGAGGACTTGGCAGATGAAAAAAATATAAAAATTATTTCAAATGTGGAAAGTGAGATTATCTATTCCGGTGATATTTTGCTGGAAAGAGTGCTATTTAATGTCGCAAAAAATGGAATAATTTATAATGTTTCTGGCGGAAGTCTTTCCTTTAACTTTAAAGAAAATGAGGAAGATTATTTTATTGAAGTAGTTGACACAGGAATTGGCATAAGTGATGAGGACAAGGAAAAGATTTTTGATTTATTTTACAGAGTAGATGAGTCGAGAAATAAAAAAAGTGGAGGCTATGGCATAGGGCTAAATCTTGTGAAAAATATTATGGAAAAATTAAAGGGAGATGTAAAAGTTTATGACAATAAAAATGCAAACAATGAAAAAATTGGAACTATTGTAGAAATAATTTTGCCCAAAATAAAAGATATTTATTGAGGCTTTTTTCGAAATTTATACATAGTCATTTTTGACATACAAAAAGAGATTCCATGTTGAATCTCTTTTTAAAGTGGCATTTTATGTATTATTTACTACTCCATAAATCCAGAACCATTGCAAATTTTATAGACCTTTAGATCAGAATTCATAGATCTATAATAAGTAAATTTAATTTAATTCATCCCAACGAAATGTAAATTGTCTTTATAATAATTAAATCCATCCTTTGTATAGAATACACCCCAAGGTACAGTTTTTTCTTGGTAGAAATTATAATCTTTTACGACATTATATAGTCCCATTCTAAGAGGAACCTCGTCATTAATATTCTCTTTAATAGAACTTGCTGAAATTTGACAAGGTAAAATTAATAGAGTCATTACTAAAAGTATAAATAAATTTTTTTTATTCATTATTATCAACTCCCATTAATAAATTTTTCTGAATTTAATGGGAATAATCTATAAAAGGGATGAGATCTTATGCTTTTTATATTAATTGGTCCAAAAGCCCTTGAGTCCATTGACCCATTTGGAGTCCGGTTATCTCCTAATACAAATAATTCATTATCTTTCAATACAAATTTATTTGTATTTGAAAGTGTGTAGGGTTTTTTATCAAAGTATTTTTCATCTAATTCTTTACCATCAATATAAATGGTACCATCATAAAATTCTACCACTTCTCCTGGAAGTCCAATAATTCTTTTTATTAAAAGCTTATTTTCATTAACTGATTTAAAAACAATAATATCTCCTCTTTTAAAGTCACCTTTAAATCTGTAAAGTGAACTAGAAAGAATTATATCATTGGGCTTTAATGTAGGATACATTGATGTTTGCTGAACTTTAACGGTATTAAATAAAAAAGTTTTAATGAAAAGAGCAATTAATATTGCAATTATTATAAATTTTAAGTCCGATAAATGTTTTTTCATAATAACTACTACATAAAACACCTATTTTTATAATACTCATTATTTAGTTTTTTATCAACAAAAGTTTCGTGATATAATGTTTTTGGTGAAATTATGATAATTTTAAGAAATATAAAGATTCCCTATGATAAAGACGAAAGTTTTTTGAGGGAAAAAATTGAAAGAGAAATAAATAAAAAGAATTTTAAATATAAAATTTATAAAAAGTCTATTGATGCAAGGAGAGGAATATTTTTTGTATATCAAGTTCTTGTGGATCTAGATTTAAAGGATATTGACAAAAAAATTGTAAAAAAACTTAGAAATAATATTGCAGAATTTCAGGAAGAAAAACTTGAAATTAAAAACAAAAATAATATAAAAACTGCAGTGATAGTTGGGACTGGACCTGCAGGTCTTTTTGCTACCTATGCACTTTCAAAAAGTGGCGTAGAAGTTACTTTAATTGAGAGAGGTAAGCCAGTTGATGAGAGAGTAAAAGACATTGAAATTCTTCATAAAATTGGAAAGCTTGATGAGAATTCTAATGTGCAGTTTGGAGAAGGTGGTGCTGGGACTTTCTCTGATGGAAAGCTTACATCTAGATCGAAGGATAAAAAAGTTTCGCACATATTTGATATTTTTGTGAAAAATGGTGCACCAGAAGATATTTTATACGAACAAAAGCCTCATATTGGTACAGATATTTTGTGCGATGTTATAAAAAATATGAGAAATGAAATTGAAAAATGTGGTGCAATTTATAAATTTAGCGAAAAGTTAATTGATTTTAAAATAACAGATGGAAATCTAGATAAAATTATAACTGATAAAGGGGAATATCAAGCTGACGTTTATATTTTGGCAATTGGCAATTCTGCGAGAGATACTTTTGTTATGCTCGATAAATATAATTTAGTGGAGCAAAAACCCTTTGCAGTTGGCTTTAGAATTGAGCATAAGAGAAAAAATATTGAACTTTCACAGTATGGAATGATTTCAGAAAAACTTCCATCTGCAACTTATCAGCTAAACGTCACAGATAAAGATGAAGAGCATTCAGTGTATACTTTTTGTATGTGTCCTGGTGGTTATGTCATTAACTCGTCTTCAATAGAAGGAAAATTATGTATCAATGGCATGAGCTATCACGACAGGAGTGGAGAAAATTCAAACTCTGCTATTGTAGCAACAGTGGACTCGAAAATTTTTGGCGAGGGAAATTTAGCTGGAATGAATTTTCAAAATAAAATTGAAAAAAGAGCTTATGAACTTGGATGTGGGAAAGCACCAGTGCAAAGAGTTAAGGACTTTTTGGAAAATAGAGTGACAGAAAAACTTGGAGAAGTAAATCCAACTTTTAAACCAGATTATACCTTTAAAAACTTAAATGATATTTATCCAGATAGCATAAATCACGCTATAAAAAATGCACTAAATGTAATGGACAAAAGAGTTAATGGTTTTTGTGATGATGATGCAATATTAACAGGAGTAGAAACGAGGACATCTTCTCCAATTAGAATTGTGAGAAAAGATTATAGAAGTGAAAGAATTAAAAATTTATATCCCATTGGAGAAGGGGCAGGTTATTCTGGTGGAATAATTTCTTCTGCTCTAGACGGACTTAAATGTGCAATAGAAATTTTGGAAGGAGATAAAAAATGTTAAATATAGTATTTTATGAACCAGAGATTCCCTTTAATACTGGGGCAATCGCAAGAACTTGTGGACTTACTCATACAAGACTTCATTTAATTAAACCACTTGGATTTAAGGTTGATGACAAACATTTAAAGAGGGCAGGACTAGATTATTGGCACTTAGTGGATATAAATTATTATGATTCCTATGATGAACTTTTAGAAAAATATCCAGATAGCAATTTTTATCTTGCAAGTACGAAGGCAAAGAAAAAATATTCTGATGTAAAGTACAAAGATGGTGATTTTATTATTTTTGGGCCAGAAACTAGAGGATTGCCAGAAGACTTAATTTTTTCGAATTATGAAAATGCAATAAGAATCCCCATGCTAAAAGATTATGGAAGAAGTTTAAACTTGTCAAATTCAGCAAATATTATACTTTTTGAAGCTTTAAGACAACTTGATTTTTTAGATTTGGAATAAATTTTTATATTTATAGAGTTTTTGATTTTGTAAAAAGAGAGGGTTTATTGTGAAAGAAGTAAAAATCTCCGTAAGAAATTTAATAGAATTTGTCAAAAGAAGTGGCGATATTGACAGGAGATTTTTTTCCAATAAAAGAGCTATCGAGGGAATAAAGGCACACCAAAAGATTCAAAAGTCTTACACAAAAAATTATCTCACAGAAGTTTTTTTAAGAACTCATGAAGAAATAGAGGATATAAATTTCACAGTAGAGGGTCGTGCTGATGGTATTGAAGTTGCAGAATCTGTAACTATCGATGAAATAAAATCTACCACAAGGGATTTAGAAGAACTTGAAAAAGAAGAAAATCTAATGCATTGGGCACAGGCAAAGTGCTATGCTTACATATATGCAAAGGAAAAGGGACTAGACGACATAAATGTTATGCTCACTTACTATCAACTTGAAACAGAAGAAGTCCTTCATATAAAAAGAGCCTTTAGTTTTGGCGAACTTCGAGATTTTTTTATTTCTACTCTTATGGAATATCTGGAATTTTCAAGGAGAATTGTTGAGTGGAAGGAAATAAGAGATGAGTCCATAAAAAGTTTAAAATTCCCATTTAAAAATTTTAGGAAAGGACAGAGAGAACTTTCTGTTGCAGTTTATAACACAATTGATGATAAGAATAAATTATTTGTAGAAGCACCAACAGGAATTGGCAAGTCAATTTCTACAATTTTTCCGACAATAAAGGCGATGGGAGAGGATAAGATTGACAAAGCCTTTTACCTTGTAGCAAGGTCCACTGGAAAAAATGCTGCGAAGGATGCCCTTGAGAAACTTTTAAACAAAAAATTGAAAATAAAAATTACAATTGTAACTGCAAAAGATAAAATTTGTTTAAATGATAAAGTTTCTTGCAATCCCAAGGACTGTCCCTATGCCAAGGGACATTTTGATAGAGTCAACGATGCAATCATAGACATATTTGATTCCTGCGACAATTTCACGAGAGAAAATATTGAAAAATTTGCAAAACTTCACATGGTTTGTCCCTTTGAGTATCAGCTAGATCTCTTGGACTTTTCAGATTTTATTGTGTGCGATTACAATTATATTTTTGATCCGACAGTATATTTAAAGAGATTTTTTGAAAATACAATGCTTAGATTTACCCTACTTGTAGATGAAAGCCACAATCTATTGGAGAGAGGTAGAGAAATGTATTCATCGGAAGTTTTTTTGGATGATTTAATAAATCTATATGAAATTCTTCCTAAAAAGAGAAAGACTGCGAGAAAACACCTTAATAATGCGATAGAAGAGTTTAAAAATTTGGGTGATAAAACTTTTTATTCTTATGAATCCTTTGTAAAGTTTAATGGAGAGATTGAAAAGACAATTTTTGCTATGAATGATTTTTTGACTAAAGATAAGGATGTAGAAAATTATGAAAAGGGGCTTGACATTTACTTTTCACTCTTCAAATATATAAAAATTTTGGAGTATTACAACGAAGATTTTGTATCCATAAAAAGTGGAGAGAGCGTGAAAATAAAATCTCTCGACATTGCACCAATTTTTCAAAATATTTTAAAAGTGCCAAAGTCTTCTGTATTTTTTTCTGCAACCTTGAGTCCAATAAAATACTACGGTAAACTCCTTGGAGCAAATAATGATACAAATTATTACAAAATAAAATCGCCTTTTGATCCAAAAAATTTAATAGTTTTTCGCAATCAAAATATTTCAACTGTATATAGAGATAGAGAAAATGCAATTAATGAAATAGTAAAAAATTTAGAAATTTTTACAGAGGACGATGGAAATTATATTTTCTTTTTTCCGTCATATTCTTTTATGGAAAGCGTCTATAAAAAATATATAGAGGAAAATAAAGGCGCAATAAAACAAAATAGAGAAATGACAGAAAGGGAAAGAGAAGAATTTTTAAATAATTTTACATTTTCATCTAATGCAACAGCCTTTGCAGTTATGGGTGGAGTTTTTTCTGAGGGAATAGATTTAATTGGTGAAAGACTTAAAGGTGTAGCGATAATAACTGTTGGATTGCCAGGACTTTCCTATGAAAGAAATATTTTAAAAGTTCACTTCCAAAAAAAGTACAATAAAGGTTACGAGTATGCCTACATCTATCCAGGCATGATAAAAGTTGTCCAATCTGCAGGAAGAGTTATAAGAACAGAAGATGATAAGGGGAAGGTTCTTTTAATAGATAAGAGATTTTCATATGAACCTTACAAATTTTTACTGCCAAATCACTGGAAAGTTTATGACTTTATGGACTCGGCTGAAATAAGTGAAATCTTAAGAGAATTTGAGGAAGAGAAAGACAAGTAAAGTCACAAAAGGAATAAAGAGGAGTTTTTAAAATGAATTTAGAGAGGAAAAAAATTATAGAAAAAATTGGATATGCAGTAATAGTTTCTTTTATTATTTTTGTTTTTTTGGCATCAGTTAAATTTAAAGGAACTTCATACTCTTTTTTTGTATTTAGGTCTCTTTTAAATCCTATTTCAATTTTTATTGGATTTAGTTGTTTCTTTGGTATCCATATTAGGGATTTTTTTAAAGATTTAATCAAGGGAATAAAAGAAATAAAAGTACAAGAGTTAATTTTATTTTTAAAATATGTTTTTATTTATCAGGGAATTATTATTTTAACAACAAATTTGGATGCTTTACAAGAAATGAGCAATGATTCCACTAGTTCTATTGATTTATATGTAAGCATTACAATGATATTATTTGTCTTATTTGAAGAGTATATCTTTAGATATATAGTACAAAGGAAGTTAATGAACGTCTCAAGAGATTATGGAATCCTAGTTATGGCAATAGTTTTTGGACTATTTCATTACGGAAAATATAAATCAGGTTTTTTATTTGGTATTGCATTAGGAATTATTTACGCAATAACAGAAAATATCTCTTATACCGTAATAATTCACTATTTTTTAAATTCAACAGTATCCATGAGGATTGCAGTATTTTGTCAAAATCTTTTTGCGGTAAATAACATTGAATTAGCCCAAATAAATAAGACTACTGGATTTATAAGTTTACTCTTGGGATTTATTTTAATTATTGGGCAATTTTTATTAAATAAAGATTTTGTAGCTACTTTTAGTCAAAGGGAAAAAGAAACTCTTAAAAAAGTACTGCAAGAGATTAAATATTTACCTGAACTTATAAAGGCATTCCCACTTAATATAGGGTTTCTCTTTAGATTTTTTATTTTCTTACAAAAATAAATTTGAAATTTTAATTTTTTTATCATAAATAAGGAACAAATAAATTTGTTAGAAAATTTTTAATAGGATAAATTGCACAAAAGTAGAGAAAATTATCGCAAATTGCTTTACAAATAGCTACATTTGTGGTAGTATTAGCTAGTAAATCAGAAGGAGCCAATGGCGGCTCTTTTTTTTAGCACTGGAGGTGTTTTTATGGCAGATAGAGTAGTTCTTGAGTGCACACAATGTAAAAACAGAAATTATGTGACATATAAAAACAAAAAGAACACTACTGAAAGATTGGAACTAAAGAAGTATTGTAAATTCTGTAAAGAACATACAACTCACAAAGAAACTAAATAAGGAGGATTTATGGCTACTAAAACTACACCTAAGACTGAAGAGAAAAAAGGCAGTTTAGGTAGATACTTTAGAGGTGTGAAATCTGAATTCAAAAAAGTTGTATGGCCTACAAAGGATACTGTAATCAAATATTCAATAATAGTAATTGTGGCAGTTATTTTGTCATCATTATTGTTATTAGCATATGATAAAATCGTAATGTTTTTATTTGGTTTTATTTTTTGATTGGAGTGTTTTAATTGGATACACAAGAACTTAATAACAATGAAGCTTCAAAATGGTATGTAATTCACACTTATTCTGGTTATGAAAAAAAGGTAAAGGATAATATGGAAGCCATGGTTCATAATCGCGGAATGGAAGATTTGATTTTTGACATTAGAATTCCCATGGAAGAATATGTTGAAAATAAAGAAGGCATTTCAAAGGCAAAGGAGAGAAAGATGTTTCCATCTTATGTCCTTGTAAATATGATTATGAACGATGAAACTTGGTATCTTGTGAGAAACACAAGAGGTGTTACTGGGTTCGTTGGGCCTGCATCCAAACCTGTTCCATTAACTGATGAAGAAGTATTACTTCTTGGAGTTACAGATAATAAGGAATTATTTGATAACTACGAGATAGGTGAAGTTGTTAAAGTTATTAATGGACCATTTAAAGATTTGGTAGGTAAAATTAACAATTTCAATTACGACAAAGCTAAGGTTAAGGTATGTATCTCAATGTTTGGAAGAGATACAATAGTTGAATTGGATTTCAATCAAATTATTAAAGAATAGTAAATGTGTGGGAGGGTAAACCCGCATTACCACAAGGAGGAAATAAAATGGCAAAAAAAGTCATAGCATTAGTAAAATTACAAATTCCTGCAGGAAAAGCAACACCAGCACCACCAGTTGGTACTGCACTAGGACCACATGGTGTAAATATTATGCAATTCACAAAGGAATTTAACGCAAAGACTCAAGATCAAGCAGGTATGATTATTCCTGTTGTTCTTACAGTTTATCAAGATCGTTCTTTCACTTTTATCACTAAGACTCCACCAGCTGCAGTTTTAATTAAGAAAGCTCTTAATATGTCTAAAGCAAGTGGTGAACCTAACAAGAAAAAAGTTGGAAAATTGACAAAATCTCAAGTTGAAGAGATAGCTAAAACAAAGATGCCAGATCTCAATGCAGCAAGCGTTGAAGCTGCTATGGAAATGATCGCAGGCACAGCTAGAAGTATGGGTATAGAAGTAGAAAGATAAGTGGGAGGCTGAGCCGAAAGTACCACGAAGGAGGTAAATATGCCAAAAAGAGGTAAAAAATATCAAGATAGCGTAAAGCTAATCGATAAATCAAATTTATATGATGTAAATGAAGCTCTTGACTTAGTTACAAAGACTGCTAAGGCAAACTTTGATGAAACAGTTGAACTTGCAGTAAGACTTGGTGTAGATCCAAGACATGCTGACCAACAAGTAAGAGGTACTGTAGTACTTCCTAATGGAACAGGTAAAGAAGTTAAAGTCCTTGTTCTTGCAAAGGGAGAAAAAATTAAAGAAGCTGAAGCAGCAGGTGCTGACTATGCAGGTGGAGAAGAATACGTTGAAAAAATTCAAAATGAAAATTGGTTTGATTTTGATGTACTTATTGCAACACCAGACATGATGGGCGTAGTTGGTAAGATTGGTAGAGTTCTTGGACCAAAGGGACTTATGCCAAACCCTAAATCAGGTACAGTTACATTTGATATAGAACAAGCTGTAAAAGAAACTAAAGCAGGTAAAGTTGAATATAGAGTAGACAAAGCTGCAATCATTAATGTTCCAATCGGAAAAGTTTCTTTTGGAGTTGATAAACTTGCTGAAAACTTCAAAGTAATTGCAGATGCTATAATAAAAGCAAAACCAGCAGCTGCAAAGGGTCGTTATTTAAAATCAGTGACAGTTTCATCAACAATGGGTCCTGGCGTTAAAGTTAATGGATCTAAATTAATGGAAAAATAAAAACACCAAAAATAAACCCCTCTTATTTCAAAAATTAAAAGAGGGGTATTTTTATGACCTTTTAAGAAAATCTTAAAGTTTTTTTAGTTTTAAAGTTTTTGCAAATCACGTGTTAGAAAATTTTTTAGTAAAAATATAACTAGTACAGTGACTGTAAAATCAATTGATAAGAAAGATGCATTATAAGTTATAGAGTAAGCCCATGAGTTCATACCAGCTGGAGTATATTGCTTAAAGAAGATTACTCCAGATAGAACATGGCAAATAAATCTACCTAGTACACCTACAAGTGATCCAAGTAAAATTGTTTTAATAGAATGAGTTTTTTGAAATTCATCCTTAAAAATTCCTGCAAGGCCTAAAAGACCGTATGCTAATGGATAATCTAAAATAGCTTGAACTGGATGGAAAATACTTCCACCGAGTATCATAGATAATACTCCATAAACTGAACCAACTATAAATCCTTTAGAAGGTCCATACCTAAGAGCAAATATAATTAGAGGAATCATCTTGCCGGGAGAAATAGATCCGCCATTAGGTAGTTCATAAATCTTAATCGTACGAAGAATAAGGGCAAGCGCTATACACACAGAACCTTCAACTAACATTTTTGTTGTCCAATTTTTATTAAATTTTTGCATAAAAAATACCTCCTTTGCACATACTTAAAGAGGTTTAGACACTTCCCTCCACAAGCATTACCTTGATTGGTTTAAGGGTATAATCTCAGCCAAATGGCACCCCTAGTGCAAGTTAATTATAGGTTATTGGTCTTCTTTTGTAAAGTAAGTTACAGATTAAAAAGATAATATAAATTGTATATTTAAATTAGTCACCAAAGAACATAAAAAAATATTGACAAATTAAATAAAAGTATATATAATACTAATGTTACTAAGCCGCAGACAGTAGGTGGCATTGCCATAAGTCCTACCGAGGTTTGAAATTCGGATTTATTTGATTTTCACATCTCACGGCGGTGTGAGATTTTTTTATTTTGGGGGTGACAAATTGAAAGAAGAAAAATTACAATCAAAACAAGTCCTAGTTGATGAAATTAAGGAAAAAATTCAAGGAGCACAATCTATAGTTCTTGTAAATTACAGAGGTCTTACAGTTGAAGAAGTAACTGAACTTAGAAGTAAGTACAGAGAAGCAAATGTTGACTACAAAGTTTACAAAAATACAATGATGAAACGTGCTTTTGAAGAATTAGAAATTACTGGACTTGAAGAATTTTTAAAGGGACCAAGTGCCGTAGCTTTTGGTATGGAAGATCCAGCAAGTGCAGCTAAAATTTCATCAGAATTTGCAGAAGATCATGAAGCTTTAGAAATTAAAGCAGGTTACGTTGATGGAAAAGTATTATCACTTTCTGAAATTGACGATCTTGCTAAATTACCATCTAAAGAAGTTCTTGTTGCACAAGTACTTGGCGGCTTGAATGCACCAATCCAAGGATTCGCAAATGTATTAAATGGAACATTGTCAGGATTTGCTAGAGTTATTGCACAAATTGCTGATAAAAAAGAACAAGAAGCAGCATAATATTATGCTAAAAAATTAGGATTATTAAAATAACGGAGGAATAAAATGTCAGAAAAAGTAGAAAAATTAATTGAAGAAGTTAAAGAACTTACAGTATTAGAATTATCAGAAGTAGTTAAAGCTCTTGAAGAAGAATTCGGAGTTTCAGCAGCAGCACCAGCAGCAGTTGCAGCAGCACCAGCAGCAGGCGGAGCAGCACCAGCAGCAGAAGAAGAAAAATCTGAATTTGATGTAGTAATCACTGAAGCTGGACAAGAAAAAGTTAAAGTAATAAAAGTTGTAAAAGATATTACAGGACTTGGACTTAAAGATGCAAAAGCTGTAGTTGATGGAGCACCTAAAGCAGTTAAAGAAGGCGTTTCAAAAGACGAAGCTGAAGAAATCAAATCTAAGCTTGAAGAAGTTGGAGCAACTGTAGAAGTTAAATAATTAATGTGAAGTTAATTTGTTAAAACTACCTATCAGATGTAGGTAGTTTTTTTATAGATACATAGTAAACTAAAAATATAAATAGGATAACAAATGAAAATTAAGAAAATTACTATTATTCCAATTTTGGCAGTTATAATTATGCTTTCAAGTATAATAAAACTCCCCAGTGTTTTTCTGGGGGCAGAATTTCAAATGTCTGCACCAATTTCTGTATTTATAGCAATGTTATTTGGTCCACAAATTTATATTATTGCAGGAGTACTTGCATCTTTTTTATCCTTTTCCTTAGGTATTTCTAATATTTACGGAATTATTGTAGTTTTAGTTTTTAGATTTGGAGTTATTACATTTATATGGATTGTAAAGAATAAAAATATCTGTCTAATTTTTTCAGGTGCCTTTGGATCTATATTATCTAGAATAGTATTGTCAAATTTATTGGGAGTATCTTTTATTAGTTTAATTATACCTGCTTTACCAGGAATGATTTTAACGGGAATATTTGCAAGACTTCTATATGAAAAATTGCATTTGATTTTAAATAATTATATAAAATTGGAGGAAATAAGTTGAAGTACAGTGTAAAAATGAGAGCTTCTAAAAATATTGATGATAAAGATTTGCACATTGGTGGAGCTGAAAAAATTATTGATGAAAGTGAACTTTTAAATGTTGTAAACAAACTTACTTTGCGTGGTTTAAATCATTCAAGGGGAGATGCTGACTTTATAAATTTAAAAATAAATAAAGTGTTTGAAGAAGATATTATAAAAGTTAAAGCTTTAAAAACAAGAACTATAGATGTCAAAGATTCTAATGAAGGACTTAGTGTAGTACGAGATCTTTTAACTTCAATGGGTATAAGTGATGCTCAAAAAGTAATTGACTTATTAGTAAATACAAATAATATGAGGGGAGCTATAATCTTAAATATTTTTGATTTTAAAAGAATGGAAAGTGATCACGAAAAAGGGATTAGAGTAACTAATATGGATTATGATAAAAATAAAGATGTAGAAGTTAAAAATCATAGAAGAGAGGCTTTGTGTTTAGCTACAAAAACATTAAATGCAAAAGCTATAATTGGTGAAGTTTGTATTTCTGATGATTCCAACTATGTAACAGGTTATGTTGCAAGTAAAAATGAGTACATAAGAATTACAAAATTAAAAGAAAAAGGCGACTACAGGGGAGGACGCATTTTTCTTTTTGATCCACGTTTGGATACAATTGAAAATACTATAAATTATTTAGAAAATCAGCTGGTGGTAGTTTATGAATAGATTTGATTTTTTAGGAGAAAAGCTTGATTTACTTGAAAAACAAAACTTAATAAGGGATGAAAGAGTATTTTTAACACCACAACTTCCGAAAAGTACAATAGGTTCCAAAGAATATCTTTTATTTTCATCGAGTAATTATCTGTCCTTGTCGGAAAATGAAGAAATATTAGATATAGTAAAAACTAAGATGAAAAATATTGGAATGGGAAGTGGAGGATCCAGATTAACTACGGGGACACACAAATTACATATTGAACTTGAAAAGATGCTTTCAAATAGCATTGGTTATGAAAATAGCTTGCTCTACTCAAGTGGTTTTATGGGAAATTTAGGATTTCTAAGTGCAGTCTGCGATAAAAATACAATAGTATTTTCAGACGAGAAAAATCATGCTTCAATAATTGATGGTATAAAACTTAGTGGAGCTACTGTTCAGATATACAAACATCTTGATTTTTTAGACCTTGAAAACAAATTAAAAAAGCATCCAAATAATAGAAAAGTTGTTGTTTCAGACGGCGTTTTTAGCATGGATGGAGATATACTTCCACTAGATAAATTTTGTTTGATTGCTAAAAAGTACGATGCAATAAGTTATGTAGACGATGCACATGGTTTTGGAGTATTGGGAGATAGGGGTTTAGGTATTACAGAAATGTATGACACATTACCTGATGCACTTTTAGTCACTTTCTCAAAAGCAATTGGAACTAGTGGGGCAGCTATTTTATGTTCTGATTTGATTAGAAAATATCTTTATAATAGTAGCAGAGAATTTATCTTTTCAACTTCTTTAAGTCCTTTTGATATTTTGATGACAATAGAATCCTTAAATTATATTTTGAAAAATAATAATAGACAAGTAAAATTAATGGAAAATATTAATTATCTTAAAGATAAGTTAAAAGATAATGGCTATGATATTCGAGGAAATTCTCATATAATTCCTATTTTTATAGGAGATGAAGAGAAGGCTCAAAAAATATTTGAAAATTTATTGAAATGTGGAATTTTTTTATCTATAATTAGATTTCCATCTGTGCCTAGAAACCAGTCTATACTTAGAGTAACTCCTATGGCAGAACACAGTATTAAAGATTTAGATTTTTTAGTAGAAAAACTTAATGAATGTGTAAGATCTATTAACGACTGATATATTTTTATAGTTTATTTAAAAAAGTCCTTTTTGCTAGTTTTATAGTAAAAAGAACTTTTTTTATTGTTAAGAGTTTTTCAAAACTTTATTTATAATAATCTTATTTTCAAACCACAGGGAAGAAAATATTTATAAACTGTGGTAAAAATACCATTAATACTGTTGCGATTGGTTGAGTTGCAGCATAAAATGATGATACTTTGTCGTCATTTGTTACTTGAAGAAGTGCTCCAAGTGAAGGTGCAGATGTCATTGCACCAGTTGTTGCTCCAAGTGCTGCAAAAAGTGGCAGTTTAAATACTTTATATGAAATTATAAAGGAAATAAGAGCTGGCACTAAAGTCATAATTACTCCGGCAAAGAAAAGTTTTGCTCCGTATTTTGTTACTACTTCTACAAATCCACTTCCTGCACTTACTCCTGATTCTAGTAGGAAAAATGCAAGTCCAAGATCTCTTACAAGTGATAATTTTTCTTTTGAAACTGATAAATTAATTTTTCCAATTTTTCCATGGTGACCAAGAATTAGTCCTGCAATTAGTGATCCTCCTCCTGCACCAAGTGAAAGATTTACACTATCTCCAATAGGAATTTTTATTGATCCCAATAATATTCCCAAAACACATGTGAGTGCAATTGGAAATAGTCCATTTTTTTCAAAGTCAATTAATTTTTTAATTTCAATTTTTTCCCCAGTATTGTCGCTAACTGGAAGAATTAGCTTGTTGTTTTCTTCTTCGACATTTACTTTTAAAATTCGTGGAATAAGTTGAACAATAAGAACAACTCCAACAACTCCAAAAGCATAAGCAATTCCATATCCAACGCCTGGAAGATTTGAAGTAGTAAGACTTTTTACAGTTCCAAGCATTGACGTTGAAGTCATTGCTCCAGTTGCAAGTCCCATAGAAAGTGAAAGTTCGATATTAAATACTTTTGAAATAAATACTATTAAGAAACCACCTATGATTGCAGTTATAAGTGAAATTGCAATAAATGAAATTCCATTTTTCTTAATGTTCGAAGAAAAAGTTGGTCCAGCCATTAAACCTATTGGTGCAAGGAAAAGCACAAGACCAAGACTTGCCAAAAATTTTGGGACTGTATAGCCAAAGTGACCAAAGAAAAGTGCTATAATTAAAATTGCAGAAGCACCAAATCTAATCCCAAAGAAATTGATACGACCAAAGGCATAGCCTAAGACCATAATTAAAAATATAATTAGTAATTCATTCATACTAAACCCCCTTAGAGTAAAATATAATAGCACTTTTAAATAATAAAGTAAAGCTTTTTTGCATTTATTTAATACACATAATAAAATAATTTAAACATAAATTTAAAAAATTTTACATATTATATAAAGTTATTACAATTATGAGATGATTTGTAATATAAAAAAGCTGCAAATTAATGCAGCTTTAATAATCAAAAATTTATTTCCTAAGATTTTTTAAAAGTTCTATTTCCCTTTTGTGCCCTTCAAGTTCATTTGGTGTTTCCAAATAAAAGGGAAGATTTCTTAATTTTTCGTGATTTATAATTTTTTCTATTGTGTCAAGACCAATTTTACCTTCGCCAATTTTTTCGTGGCGATCTTTTTTTGCACCAATTTTATTTTTGCTGTCATTTAAATGAATTGCGTAGAGTTTATCTAGTCCTATAACCTCATCAAATTCTTTTAAAACTCCATCCAAGTCATTTACTATATCATAGCCTGCTTCGTGAATATGGCAAGTGTCCATGCATACGCCAACTTTTTCTTTTAAGTTTACACCTTCTATTATTTTTGAAATTTCTTCAAAGGTGGAGCCAACTTCTGTGCCTTTGCCTGACATGGTTTCGAGTAAAACTATGGTATTTTGATCTTCGTGAAGGACAAAGTTAAGTTGTGCAGAAATTATTTCAATTGCCTTTTCTATTCCAAGCCCTGTATGTGAACCTGGATGAAGATTGTAGTAAGTGTTTTTAAAATATTTTAGCCTTTCTAAATCTTCTGCCAAAACAATATTTGCAAATTCTCTTACACTTTCTGTTTTTGAACAAGGATTTAGCGTGTAGGGTGCATGGGCAAGAAGTGGACCAAAATTATTTTTCTCTGCTATTTCCATTAATTTATTTATATCACTTTCGTCTAATTTTTTCATTTTTGATCCTCGTGGATTTCGAGTAAAAAATTGAAATGTGTTGGCAGAAATTGAAAGTGCAGTTTTGCCCATATTGGCATAGCCCTTTGATGTGGAAAGATGTGAACCAATTATAAACATATTACCTCCTGAATAAAATTTAGTGAAATTTGTTTTCTTTTGGATCGTGAAACTTCACGACTTTTGCAGGAACTCCAACAGCAGTTGAATTTGGTGGAATATTTTCCAAAACGAGAGCACCTGCTCCTATCTTTGCACCATCGCCAATCACAACTGGTCCAAGTATAGTTGCTCCTGTACCAATTATAACATTATCTCCAACTGTTGGATGTCTTTTCATTTCTTTTTCGTTGCCAGTCCCTCCTAGAGTTATGTTGTGATACATATGGCAATTATTTCCAATTTCTGCCGTTTCTCCAATTACCACAGACATTCCATGATCTATAAAAAGATTTTTTCCAATTTTTGCACCAGGGTGTAATTCTATTCCAGTTTTTTTTCTAGCCCTTTGCGAAATCCATCTGGCAAAAGTTGTGTGGCCTTTTTTATAAAAGTGATGTGCAATTCTATGACTTATCATGCAAGAAACAATAGGGTATATAAAGATTGCTTCAAATAAACTTTTACAGGCAGGATCTTTTTTTAAAATAAATTTTCCATAGGAATGTAATTCTTTAAAAAGATTATTCATTCTTAAATAAGTCTGTTGACATATACCTTTCTGCAGTATCAGGTGCGACTGTTACTATATTTCCACCAATTTCTTTTTGCATTTTTAACGCACCCAAAACATTTGCACCACTAGAAATTCCCACTGAAAGTCCTTCTTCTCTTGAAAGTCTTTTTGCCATTTTTATAGCTTTTTCTGATGGAACTGTAATAGTTTTATCAAGAATTTTTTTGTCTAAAACTTTTGGAATAAAGTTTGCACCAAGTCCTTGAATTTTGTGAGGACCAGCTTCGCCCTTTGTAAGAAGTGGAGATTCTTCTGGTTCAAGACCCCAAATTTTTATATCTTTATTTTGTGACTTCAAATATCTTCCAACACCAGTTACAGTTCCTCCAGTTCCAATTCCAGCAATGAATCCAGAGATATCTTTTAACTCTTTATAAATTTCTGGACCAGTAGTTTCTTCGTGAGCTACTGCGTTATACTTATTTTCAAACTGATTTGGCATAAAATAATTGCCTGTTGCTACAAGTTCTTTTGCTTTATCGACTGCAGTTTGCATTCCACCTTCTCCTGTCAAAATTAAATTTGCACCAAAGGATTCAATTAAATTTCTTCTTTCAACAGACATTGAAGAAGGCATTATAATATTTACTTTGTATCCAAAAGCACGACCAATCATGGCTATTGCAATACCAGTGTTTCCACTTGTAGGTTCCACAATTTCCATTCCTTCTTTAAGAGAGCCATCTTCAATTGCACCTTTAATCATATAAAGTGCGGCTCTATCTTTAACTGAACCTGCTGGATTTGATTTTTCAACTTTTACAAAAACTTTTCCATTTCCAATATTTTTAAGTTGTACAAGTTTTGATTTTCCAATTGTTTCTAATAATTTTGTCATTTTTTTCCTCCTAAATAAAAAAGAGAGTATATGCAATCATATACTCTCTAAATTCTTTTGCCTTAAAAAATTCTAAATATTGATTCGCATTCAAATAAGTTCTATAAAATTTTTTATAGAACAACAACAGAATGCTTGAGTTGTGAAATTTTTAAAGATTTTCATTTCAATACACCTCATTCAATATGACTCGACTATACTATTAAATTTTTGTTTTGTCAAGTCATATGAAAAATTTTTCATAGATAGTATTTGAAATTATATTTTATTTAAAGATAATTTTAGTTAATGAAGATGAAAAACATTATATTAACTAAAAATAAATAAAAAATTAATTTTAAAGTTTCTTTACAAATCAAAATTTTCAAAGGAAACAATGGAATTTTACAAAGGGTTTAAAAATAAATTAATTTGTGAAATTTTCTTGAATATAAAGTGCTTTGTTAGTTATAATGTAATAAGTAAATAAAAAGAGGTGTTTTATGAAAGTTTCAGTTATCCTGGCAGCAGGAGAAGGAACGAGAATGAAGTCCAAAAAACCTAAGGTACTTCATGAAATTCTTGGAAGACCTATGCTTTTTTATGTCCTGAATTCTTGCAAACATTCGCAGATAGAAAAAAATATTGTAGTAGTGGGACACAATAAAGAAAAAGTGCTGGGGGCCTTTGAAGAGGAAGAAAATGTAGAATTTATTGAGCAACCAATTGGTAAGGATGTGCCTTATGGAACTGGATTTGCTGTACTGAATGCTATTAATAAAATAAATGATGAAGATACGGTTATAATTTTAAATGGAGATACTCCTATTATCTCGGACTCAACTATTTCTTGTTTTTTGAAATTTCACGAAGAGAGAAATAATGATGTAACAGTTCTTTCGGCTGATTTAAAAGATCCAACAAATTATGGAAGAATTGTAAGAGATGGAAATGCAAAGGTAGTTGCAATTGTAGAAGAGAAAGATGCAAGTGAAAAACAGAAATTAATAAGAGAAATTAATTCTGGAATTTTTGCTTTTAAGGGAAAATCTCTTAAGTACGCACTTTCACAAATTAAAACAGACAATGCTGCAAATGAAATGTATATTACTGATGCTCTTGGTATTTTAGTAGAAAATGGAGAAAAAGTTGATTCTTTTAAGCTTAGAGATACAAGGGAAATACTAGGTGTAAACTCCAGATATGAGCTTTCCATTGCAGCAGAAATTCTACAAGAAAAAATAAATAAAGAATATATGTTAAAGGGAGTTGGTATTGTAGATCCAAAATCCACATATATTGAATTGGGCGCAGAGATTGAAAAAGATGTTATGATTTATCCTGGCACTTGCATTGACAAAAATTCTGTAATTAAAGAAGGTACAAGTATTTATTCTTCAACTATAATTAATTCGACAATAGAAGAAGATGTAACTATAAAATCTTCTGAAATTGAAGATTCAAAGGTAGGTTCTGGTACAACAGTTGGACCTTATGCACATCTTAGACCAAATTCTAATGTGGGCAAAAATTGTAAAGTTGGAAATTTTGTAGAGATTAAAAATTCTAATATTGGAGATAAATCTAAAATGAGTCATCTTGCTTATGTTGGTGATGCTGATGTGGGAAGTGGCGTTAATATCGGATGCGGTGTTGTTTTTGTAAATTATAATGGCAAAGAAAAATTTAGATCAAAAGTTGGCGACAATGCATTTATTGGTTCAAATGCAAATTTAGTTGCACCAGTAGAAGTACAAGACAATGGTTATGTTGCAGCAGGCTCTACAATTACTAAAGATGTTTTAAAGGGACAGCTTTCTCTTGAGAGGGCACCTCAAAAAAATATAGATGGTTGGGTAAAACGTAAAGGATTTTTAAAATAGGAGGACATAATGAGCACAGTTAATGGAGATATTGTAGTATTTACAGGAAATTCTAATACTAGTCTTGTAGATAAGATATGTGAGAACTTGGGGATTGACAAGGGAAAGTGTACTGTTTCTACATTTTCAGATGGAGAAATTTCTATTGATATAGGAATTTCTGTAAGAGGTAAGGATGCTTTTATAATTCAATCAACTTCTTCACCAGTAAATGATAATTTAATGGAACTTTTAATTTTAATTGATGCACTTAAAAGAGCATCTGCTGGCAGAATTAATGCAGTGATTCCTTATTATGGTTATGCAAGACAAGATAGAAAAACTAAGGCGAGAGAACCTATTACTTCAAAACTTGTTGCAGATCTTTTGACCAAGGCTGGAGCAGATAGAGTTGTTGCAATGGATCTTCACGCAGGTCAAATTCAAGGATATTTTGATATTCCTGTGGACCACTTGACTGCAGTTCCTTATCTTGCAAGATATTTTAAAGATATTGTAAAAGAAGATGATTTTGTAGTAGTTTCACCTGACCTTGGCGGAGTTACAAGAACAAGGAAGTTTGCAAATGAATTAAATCTTCCAATTGCGATTATTGAAAAGAGAAGACCTAAGGCAAATGTATCTGAAGTTATGAATATTATTGGTGATATTGATGGAAAATCTGTAATTTTAGTAGATGATATTGCAGACACAGCAGGTACTATTACTCAGGCAGCTGATGCACTAAAGGCTAAGGGTGCAAAATATGTTTATGGTGCAGCAACTCATGGAGTGTTGTCTGGCCCTGCCATAGAAAGAATTAAAAATTCATCTTTAGAAAAGTTTGTAATAACTGATACAATAGAACTTCCAGAAGAAAAAAATATAGATAAAATAGATGTTGTATCTGTTGCACCAATTTTTGCATCAGCAATTAGAAGAATCAACACATCAACATCAGTTAGCGAAATGTTTGAATAAGGTGAGAGAGTGTATATAATAGTAGGTCTAGGAAATCCTGGTAAGAAATACGAGGATACAAGACACAATATTGGTTTTAAAACTATTGATGCACTTGCCGATAAATTAAATATAAAAGTTAATAAGATAAAATTTAAGGGGCTTGTAGGAGAAGGGAGGATAGCTGGAGAAAAAGTTATTCTCTTAAAGCCTCACACTTTTATGAATAATTCAGGTGAGTCCGTAGTTGAAATTTTAAATTTTTATAAATTAAAACCAGAAAATTTATTAGTAGTAGTTGACGATATAGACATTGAATTTGCACAGCTTAAAATAAAAAAGAATGGTTCTGCTGGAACACACAATGGTCTAAAATCAATTGTAAATTTAATAGGAAGTAAAGATTTTGCCAGATTTAAAATTGGTGTTGGTAAAAAACATCCAAATGAAGATTTGGCAAGTTTTGTGTTGTCTAATTTTCCATCTAGGGATAAAAAACATATTGAAGATGCAGTAGATGCTTGTTCTGAATCAATAATAAAAACTGTTACAGATGGAATTGATGTTGCGATGAATTCTTATAATAATAATATTTATTGAGGTGCAAATTGAGTTTTTTAATAAATAGCGTAAAGAACTTAAAATCTTTTAAAGAACTTGAAAATTCAATAAAAAATTTTAAAAACACTGCTGTATTTGGATCTGATGAGGCAGTGATTTCTCTTTTTGCACCAGCTTTTTTATCTCAGGGGAAAAAAGTTTGTGTGATTTCACAAAATAGGGTCACTGCAAGAAAAACTTATGAAGATATACTAAGTATTTTCAATGAAGAATGTGTAATATATCCAGAGAAAGATGTCTTCCTTTATGACAGAGATTCAAAATCAAAGGAAAATACTAAAAAAAGGCTTGAAGCAATGGCAGAAGTTTCCACTGGAAATGCCAAAATTGTTGTGACAACTCTAAATGCTCTTACTGCGAAAGTATCAAATCCAGAAGTTTTTGCAAGTCACAAAATAAATATTAAATTAGGGTCTGTAATTTCAATAGAGGATTTAAAATTAAAATTGATGGAGATGGGATACGATAGGTTTCCAGGTGTTGAAGGCGTGGGACAATTTTCTATTAGAGGGTCAATTATTGACATTGCAACTTATGATGAAAATTATAGAATTGAACTCTTTGACGATGAGGTGGATTCAATAAGAAGTTTTGATATTGAAACGCAAAGATCCATTGAAAAATATGAAGAGATAAATATTTTTCCCATAGAAGATTTAATTTTAAAAAGTGATGACAAAAACAAAATTTCAAAAAAAGTAAAAAAGGATATTTCAAAGACGAGATTAGCTGGTAAGGAAAAGGATAGACTGACAGAAAAGTTTTTAAAATATGTGGATAGACTTGAAAATGATGAAAGTATTTTAAATAAAGATTTGATTATTCCCTATATTGAAGAAAGTGATTTGTCATCTTTTTTAGATTATCTTGATAATTTTATTTTTTTAATTGATGAGCCAAGTAGAATAATTGAAAGGGAAGATGAACTTTTTGTCCAAAATGGAGAAAAAATTTCTATGTTAATAGAATATGGAGAAGTTACAAAATCTCATGAAAAAACTTTTTATGATTATAAATACATTGTAGAAAGATTAAATGAAAATAAAATTGTAACCTTTAATTCTCTTTTAAAGCCACCAAAGATGTTCAGCCCTCAGGACATAGTGAATATGAAAATAAAAAGTGTCACAAATTATATGTCCAAGATAAAATTATTTAAAGAAGATTTAAATTATTATGGCAATAATAATTTTAAAGTGATTTTACTTGGTGCAACAGAAAAAAGAGCAAAAAGGCTTTTTGAACACTTAGTGGAGCTGGGATATTCTCCAGAATATGCAAGAGAGAATGCGAATTTAAAAAAGTTTTCAAATTTAATTGTAACCACAGGATCCCTAAATAATGGAATTGAATTTTCTGATTCAAAAGTTGTATTTATAAATTATTCAGAAATTTACGGTTCTTTTTCAAATAGAAAGAAAAAGAAAAAACCAAAGAAAAAAGAACTTAATTTTGAAGATTTAAAAATTGGAGATTATGTTGTGCATGAAGCACATGGTGTTGGGAAATATGTGGGCACAACTAGACTTTCTGTTTCGGGAATACAAAAGGACTATATAGTAATAGAATATGGCGGAGAGGACAAGCTATTTCTTCCAATTGAATCATTGGACTCAATTTATAAATATTTACAAGAGGGAAAAAGTGAGCCAAAGGTAAATAAATTAAATTCTTTGGATTGGAAAAAGAAAAAAGCTCGTGCCAAAAAATCTATTGACGATATGGCAGAAGAACTTATAAAACTTTATGCCATAAGAGAAAACACCAAGGGATATGCTTTTAGCGAAGATAATCAGTATCAAAGAGAATTTGAAGATGCCTTTATCTATGAGGAAACAAATGGGCAGTTAGTTTCATCGGAAGAAATAAAAGAAGATATGGAAAAAAATGTGCCTATGGATAGACTTTTATGTGCCGATGTTGGATATGGAAAAACAGAAGTTGCCCTTCGTGCAGCTTTTAAGGCAATTCTTGATGGAAAGCAAGTTGCTTTTTTAGTTCCAACAACAATTTTGGCACAACAACATTATAATACCATGAAAGAGAGATTTAAAAATTTTCCAGTAGGAATAGGTCTTCTATCGAGGTTCAGAAGTAAAAAAGATCAAAAAAATGATCTTGAAGGGCTTAAAGATGGAAATATAGATATAATTGTTGGAACTCATAGGCTTCTATCAAAGGATGTTTACTTTAAAGATTTAGGTTTACTTATAATAGATGAAGAGCAAAGGTTTGGTGTTCGTCACAAGGAAAAACTTAGGATGTTAAAAGAAAATGTAGACACTTTGACTTTGACGGCGACACCAATTCCTAGAACTTTGCAAATGTCTATGATTGGAATAAGAGATATGTCTGTGATTGATGAGCCACCAGAAGAGAGATTTCCAGTTGAAACTTATGTGTTGGAATATAATAATTTAATGGTTCGTGAGGCAATTTTAAAAGAAATTGAAAGAGATGGTCAAGTATATTTTCTATATAATAAAGTTTCAAATATGGAAAATAAATTAGCAGAGTTAAAAAAGTTAGTGCCTGAAGCAACCTTTTCTATGGCAAATGGTCAAATGAGTGAAAAAGTTTTGGAAGATACTATGATTGATTTTATAGAAGGAAATATTGATGTATTAGTTTGTTCTACAATTATTGAAACTGGTATGGATGTTCCCAATGCAAATACAATGATTATAACTGATTCAAATAGACTTGGACTTTCACAACTTTATCAGCTTCGTGGAAGAATAGGAAGATCGTCAAGGATTGCTTACGCTTATTTTACCTACGACAGATCTACTTCTATTTCTGAAGTTGCACAAAAAAGACTTGAAGCAATAAAAGAATTTACCGAGTTTGGATCTGGTCACAAAATTGCAGAAAGAGATTTAGAGATAAGAGGATCTGGGTCAATTTTGGGATCAAGACAATCAGGGCATATAGAAAAGATTGGTTATGATCTTTATATGAAATATTTAAAAGACGCTATCATGAAATTGAAGGGAATTGAAGTTGAAGATAAAATTGAAACTACAATTGATTTGAAACTTGACTCTTTTATTCCAAAAGAATATATTGAAGATGACAAAACTAGGCTTGAAATTTATAAAAAGATTTCTGTAATTGATTCTGAAGAAGATTATTCAGATTTAGTTGATGAATTAATTGATAGATTTTCTGATTTTCCTGAAGAAGTTTCTAATTTGATGGATATTGCACTTCTAAAAAATAAAGCACAGATAGCAAGGGTAAGTTCAATTTCTCAAAAAGATAGTGAGTATAGAATAAAAGTTGAAGGTGATGTTGCAATTGAAACAATTATGGAGTTAAATAATGAATTTGAAAATATTTCTTATTCTATGAGTGATGAAAATGAAATTGTAATTTCAGAATTAAAATATCCTTTAGATGAACTTAAAAAACTTGTAAGTATTTTGTATTTACACAAAAAAGACACAAAAACATCTATAAATTAGTGTATAATAAAAATATTGACGAAAAATAAATATAATAAAGGAGAGAAAAATGGGTTTTAAAAAATTTGGAAAAGTAGTAGTGGCTGTTGCTCTAGCTGGGTCACTTATTGCTTGTAGTGGTAAAAAAGAAGGAGTAGCTGCAGAAGTTAATGGGACAGATATTCCAATGGAAGATTTTTATAAATCTTATGCAGCAAGAGTAAATCAACTTACTTCAATGTATGGTGAAGATATTCTTAAAAATGAAAATGACAAGCAAAAGAAATCTACTGATGAGCTTTTGAGAGAACAAGCACTTGAAGATTTGACAACAACTGAAGCTATAAAACAAGATGCGGAAAAGTCAAATATTACAGTTACAGATGATGAAGTAAATAAAAAAATATCTGATATAGAAAAACAACTTGGAGGCAAAGAACAATTTGATAGTTTCTTAAAACAAAATGGTCTTCCAAGGGACTATGTAACAGAAAATATGAAAAATCAGATGTTAGTTGGGAAATATACTGACGCAAAACTAAAAGAATTAGAACCGACTGATGAAGAAGTAAAAAAATATTATGAAGACAACAAAGATTCTTTCTTTAAAGCAAAAGCTTCTCATATTTTGGTTAATGATTTAAAAGAAGCAAATGTCCTTAGAAAAAAAATTTTAAAGGGTGAAGATTTTGCAAAAGTAGCTAAAGAAAATTCAAAGGACACAAGTAGCGCAAAAAATGGTGGATCACTTGGCGAATTTACAAATGGTCAAATGGTGGAAGCTTTTGATGAACAAATTGCAAAGATGAAAGAAGGAGAGATTTCTGAACCGATTAACACTCAATTTGGATATCACATTATAAAACTTGATGAAAAGAAAACTCGTGAGTTTGATGAAGTTAAAGATGAAGTAAAAGCCAATCTTCAACAAGAAAAATTCAAAGATTATATTGATAAAGTAAAAAAAGATGCAAAGATTAAAAAATATGTAGATACTAAAAAAGATGTAGAAATTCCTGAAGAATATAAGAACTTTGGAAAGATTGAAAAAGAAGGACAAGAACAAACATCTGAAGCTAAAGAAAATACAAACAAAGATGCAAATAAAAATTCAACAAAAGAAAATACAAAAGATAATAAAAAAACAAAATAATTTGAATATTTAAATTGTTTATCTTATAATTAAGAAGACTTGAGAGATGATACAACCCTTGGGAACTAAAATTTTAGTAAGCCATCTCTTAGGTCTTTTTATTTTTAGTGTACATAAAATATTATTTTTAAAATAATTATAAAATTAAAGTATTTATTAATAAATCTGATATAATAAAATAAAATGGTTTTGCAGTAGAGGTGATATTATGAGCTTTTCTTCTCAAGTTAAAGATGAGGTTGCAAAGATAAAAGTAGATGATTACGAAATTATTCTCTCAGAACTTGCAGGAATCACGCCTATGTGTGCAGTTTTGAATTTTAAAAATAAAAAAATTTCTATGGAATATATAACTGAAAATGCTCCAGTTGCCAGGAGAATTTTTACATTCTTGAGAAGATCCTTTGGATTTAATGTTGAAGTAAAAAATGTAAGGTCTGCTCAACTTAAAAAGAATTTATTTATTATATATATATCACAAGATGAGTCTTGCAGGTTGCTACTAGATGAGTTAAAATATATGAAGGGTGCAAGCGTATTTATGATAAATTATTCGCCTGTTGATCTCATAAAAAATAATAGACAGAAGAAGGCTTATATACGTGGTGCCTTTTTAGGTTCAGGCTCTGTTACAAATCCAGAAAAGTCTTATCACTTAGAATTTGTTTCTGAAAACGAATCCAACGCATATTTTTTAAGAGATACAATTAATGAATTTGGATTCTCCTCAAAGATTATTAGGAGAAAAGAAAAACACATAATTTATATCAAGGACTCGGAACAAATTTCTGATTTTTTATCTCTGATAGGTGCTTATAACTCTGTTTTAAAATATGAAAATATTAGAGTTATAAAAGAAATGAGAAATAATGTAAATAGAATTGTAAATTGTGAAACTGCAAATTTAAATAAGATAGTTAAATCAAGTTACAATCAAGTTGAGGACATTAAATTAATAGATAGAGAGATCGGGATAGAAAGTTTAGATGAAGATTTAAGAGATATTGCAACTTTAAGACTTCACAACAGGTCCATGAGTTTAAATGATATTGCAAATTCACTTGAGCCCAAGATATCAAAATCCACTGTTAATTATAGATTTAAAAAACTTAGAAAGATAGCAAATGAGTTGAGGGGTGTATAAAATGACAAATAAAGAAGTTGTACTTAACAATAACGATGGACTCCATGCGAGGGCAGCGGCTCTTTTTGTGAGGGAGGCAAATAAATTTGCAAGCGATGTAAATTTAGAAGCTCATGGGGAAAAAGTAAATGGAAAAAGTATTATAGGCATAATGTCACTAGGTGCATTTAACGGTGAAAAGATAATAATTGAAGCTGATGGTGCAGATGAAGAAGAAGCAGTTAATAAACTTGCTAATTTAGTAGAAAAAGATTTTGTAAATATTTAATGATTTTTTATTTAATAAATAGTTTTTAAAGAGTTTTGGGTTTTATCCAGAACTCTTTTTTCATGTTCTTTTATTTGTTTGATAGCTTTGATAAAATGTACTATATAAGTTATAAGTAAGTAATTTTTATTTAAAAAGTTTTAATTAAAGTTATAAATTAAAGGATGATTTTATGAATAATTTTGTGCATCTACATTTGCACAGTGAATATTCTCTTTTGGATGGTTCTACGAGAATATCTCTTCTTCCAAAAAGAGTTAAGGAACTTAATATGAATGCGGTAGCATTAACTGATCATGGGAATATGTATGGTGCTATTGCTTTTTATAAAGCTTGTAAAGATGAGGGAATAAAACCAATTTTAGGCTGCGAAGTTTATATTTCAAAAAAGGATCTTTCAATAAAAGATAAGTCAAACGAAAGATATCATTTAATTCTTCTTGCAGAAAATAATGAGGGTTTTAAAAATATTATGAAAATTGTATCCATTGGATTTGTGGATGGATATTATTACAAGCCTCGTATAGATAAAAAAGTGTTAAAAAAATATTCTAAGGGGATAATTGCAACTTCTGCTTGTTTAGGTGGCGAAGTGCAAAAATTAATTTTAAATAGAGATATTGAGGCTGCAAAAAAATCTGCCTTAGAATACAGAAAAATTTTTGGGGAAAATAATTTTTTCTTAGAACTTCAAGATCATGGGATGCCAGAGCAAGCTAGGGTAAATAGAGAACTTATAAATTTGTCAAAAGAACTAGAAATACCTCTTACTGTATCAAATGATGTTCACTATTTAAATAAGGATGATGCGAAAAGTCACGATGTGCTACTTTGTATTCAAACGGGGAAAACTGTAAATGATGAAAATAGAATGAAATTTCCTTCAGATGAGTTTTATTTAAAATCTCCCGATGAAATGGCTGCACTTTTTCCAGAAAATAAAGATGCACTTGAAAATACAGTTGAAATTGCAAATAGATGCAATGTGGATATAAAATTTCATGATCTTCACTTGCCAGATTTTTCTGTTCCAAGTGAGTACACCCACGAAGAGTATTTAAAAAAACTTGCTGTTGAAGGGATGTATAATCGCTATGAAAATGTTACAGATGAAATAAAAAATAGATTTGAATTTGAATTTAATACAATTAGAGATATGGGTTACGTAGATTATTTTTTAATTGTATGGGATTTTATAAGATATGCTAGAAAACATGAAATTCAAGTTGGGCCTGGAAGAGGATCAGCTGCCGGTAGTGTGATTTCTTTTTGCCTTGGGATAACTGATGTTGATCCTTTAAAATTTGATTTACTTTTCGAAAGATTTTTAAATCCAGAGAGAGTTTCAATGCCAGATATTGATATAGATTTTTGTTACGAAAGACGAGAAGAAGTAATTGAGTATGTAAACAGAAAATATGGAGATTCTCATGTTGCACAAATTGCTACTTTTGGAACTATGGCAGCAAGAAATGCCATAAGAGATGTTGGCAGAGCTCTCGACATGAGTTATGCAAAAGTTGATTATATTGCAAAACAAATTCCTCAGGCACTTAATATGACAATAGAAAAGGCTCTTGAAATATCTGAAAGTTTTAAAAGCATTTACGAAAAAGAAGATGATTCAAAAGAATTAATTGATATGGCGATAAAACTCGAGAGCCTTCCAAGGCATACCTCAACTCACGCAGCTGGCGTTGTTATTTCTAAAGATGAGCTGACAGAATATGTTCCATTAACTAGAAATGATAAAATAATTGCAACGCAGTTTAATATGATTGAACTGGAAGAGTTGGGACTTCTAAAAATGGATTTTTTGGGTCTTAGGACATTAACGGTTATAAGAGATGCCATAAATTTAATAGAAGAAAATTATGGTAAGAAGATTTCTTTTGAGAAATTTGACTATAATGATCCTGATGTTTTAAAGATGTTTGCAAGAGCAGATACTCTTGGGGTTTTTCAATTTGAATCAAGTGGCATGAGAGCCTTTTTAAAAGAATTAAAGCCTGATGAATTTTCTGATCTTGTAGCTGCCAATGCACTTTTTAGACCAGGGCCAATGAAGCAAATTCCAAAATTTGTTGGGTCGAAGCACGACAAAAGTAAAATTTCTTATCTCCATCCAAAGCTTGAACCTATACTCAAATCCACTTATGGTTGTATAGTTTATCAAGAGCAGGTAATGCAAATTGTGCAACAAATTGGTGGTTACTCACTTGGAAGAGCAGATATTGTTAGGCGTGCCATTTCCAAGAAAAAAATGAAGGTAATGGAAGAGGAGAGAAAAAATTTTATTTATGGAAATGTAGAAGAAGAAGTTTCTGGAGCTATTGCAAATGGAGTAGATGAAAAAACTGCTAATGAAATCTATGATTTGATTATAGATTTTGCAGATTATGCATTTAATAAATCTCACTCTGTTGCTTATTCTGTTGTAGCTTATAGGACAGCTTGGTTAAAATATTATTATCCTAGAGAATTCATGGCTGCACAAACTTCTACCTATACAAATGATATAAAACAAGTAAGTCTTTATATTGAGGAGATAAAAAGACTTGGTATAGAAATTCTTCCGCCAAATATAAATTATTCTTTTAAAAATTTTACTGTTGAAGATGGCAAAATTAGATTTGGGTTAAAAGCAGTTAAAAATGTTGGAAATAATTTAATAGACGTAATTGTAAAAGCTAGAGATAATGGAAAGTTTAAATCTTTAAAAGATTTTGTGGATAGAATTAATGCGATAGATAAGTCTGCCTTAAATAAAAGAGCAGTTGAATCTCTTATAAGATGTGGAGCAATGGATGATTTTAACGGAAATAGAGCACAGTATCTTGCAATTTATGAAAAAGTAATTTCATCTTCATCAAATACTGCAAAAAATAATGTTGTTGGACAATTTTCTCTTTTTGAAAGCTCAGATGTTCAAGAAGATTTGCCAAGTTTAAAGGACTTTTCACAAAAAGACAAGCTTGATATGGAAAAAGAAGTTGTAGGAATATATATTTCTGGGCATCCACTTGATCCATATAGAGAATTAATTGAAAAAAGTGCAGATACAAATACAAATGAAATTTTTGAAAAGTATAGAGAAAATATGTTGAATAATAGCAAGGTAAAAGTTGGCGGAATTTTAAAAGCGAAAAAGACCATGATTACAAAGACAAATAAAATGATGGCCTTTGCACAATTAGAAGATCTTTTTGGGACAATTGAACTTGTAATTTTTCCAAATGTATTTTCAAAGTATAGAGAACTAATTGAAGATGAAAATGTAGTTTTTGTTGAGGGACATTTTCAGGAATCAGAAATTGAGGAGCCAAAAATTTTGGTAGATAAAATTTCTAAGATTAAAATGCCAACAAATAAAAAATTATATATTTCAGTAAATTCGATGAGAGATAAAAACTTGAGAGAAATAAGAAATATTTTAAAAGATTATAATGGAAATACTCCAGTAATATTTTATGAAGAAGAAAGTAAAAAAGCTTTTGGAACGGAGAATAATTTGTGGATAGATGAAAATTTATTTGAAGAACTTAGGGATGAATTAATATTATTTACAGAAAATGATAAAGAGAAAATAATCTTAAAGTAAAAGAAGTAGGTGCTTATGAGAATTGCAATTTTAACAAGTGGTGGAGATGCTCCAGGGATGAACGGCGTAATACGTGCAGTAGTTAGGACTTGTATATATGAAGGAATAGAAGTTTTTGGAATAAATGGTGGCTACGAAGGGCTAATTGATGGAAAATTTGAAAAATTAAATCTTTCTTCTGTTGCAGATATAATTCAAAGAGGGGGGACAATTCTATCAACTTCTAGGTCAGAAAGATTTATGACAGAAGAAGGATTTAAGAAGGCATTAACTTCGCTTGAAGTTTTTGAAATTGATGTCTTAATTGTTTTAGGTGGTGATGGAACTCTTAGAGGTGCAAAAAAACTTTGTGATCATGGTATTAATGTAATTGGAATTCCATGCTCCATAGATAATGACCTTGCATATACAGATTTTACTATTGGATTTATGACTGCTGTTGAAACTGTTACAGAGGCAGTAAGTCATATTAGAGATACCACTGAAGCTCATGGTCGTGCAAATGTAGTTGAAGTTATGGGCCGTGAGTGTGGAGATATTGCACTTTATTCTGGTGTTTCTTCGGGTGCAGAGTCAATCCTTATACCAGAAATAGAAACAAATATAAATGAAATTGCAGAAAAGGCAATTATGTGCAAAAACAGGGGTAAAAGGCATCATATAATAATTATGGCAGAGGGATGTGGTAATGCCTTTGATTTTGCAGAAAAGTTTGAAAAGTTGACAGATATTGACACAAAAGTAACTGTTTTGGGTTATATTCAAAGAGGTGGAGCACCAAGTGTTTTTGATAGAATTTTATCGTCAGAACTTGGCTATTTTGCAGTTAAGGAAGCAAAAAAAGAAAATTCTGTTGCCCTTGGTGTAAAAAATGGATCTGTAATAAAAATGGAGTATGATGAAATTTTTAAATGTAAGAAAGTTTTTAGACACGATCTATTAGATATACTAAAGACAGTTTCTATATGAGGTGTGAAATGAAAAAAACAAAAATTGTAGCAACAATTGGTCCTTCAAGTGAAAGTGAAGAAGTTTTAAGAAGTTTGTTTTTAGAAGGAGTAAACGTTGCAAGGCTAAATTTTTCTCATGGAAGCCATGAGGGGCATAAAATAAAGATTGATAGAATAAAAAAGATTAGAAAAGAACTTGACCTTCCCATTGGTATAATGCTTGATACAAAAGGACCAGAAATTAGACTTGGAGATGTAGAGGGAGAAATTTTTTTAGAAGTTGGAGAAAATTTTACGCTTACAAATAGAGAAATTGTGGGCGATAAAAATATTGCCACAATATCCTATAAAGAACTTTATAATGATGTAGAAGTTGGCGGTAAAATTTTAATCGATGATGGTCTTGTGGAACTAAAAGTAGTTTCCATTGTAGATGAAGACATAGTGACTGAAGTTTTAAATTCTGGATGTATTTCTTCCCACAAAGGAGTAAATGTGCCGGGAGCAAATTTAAATTTGCCTGCTCTTACTAAGAGAGATGTAGAAGATATAAAATTTGGCGTGAAAGAAGATGTTGATTTTATTGCCGCATCCTTTGTTAGAAGTAAAGAAGATGTTCTTAAAATAAGAAAAGTTTTAGAAGAAGAAAGGGACTACACAACAAAAATTATTTCAAAAATAGAATCTCAAGGTGCAGTGGATTTAATTGACGAAATAATTGAAGTATCTGATGGCATAATGGTTGCTAGAGGAGATCTTGGCGTTGAAATAGAAACAGAGAAAGTTCCAATTGTACAAAAAGAGATTATAAAAAAGTGCAATATATCTGGCAAAACTGTAATTACTGCAACGCAAATGCTTGATTCAATGATTAGAAACCCAAGACCAACTAGGGCAGAAACAAATGATGTTGCCAATGCTGTCTTAGATGGAACAAGTGCAGTGATGCTCTCAGGTGAAACTGCAAGTGGAAAGTATCCCTTAGAATCTGTTATAACTATGCGAAAAATTTTGGAGTACACAGAAAATACTATTGATCACGACGAAATTTTAAAAAATATAATTAAAGTTGTGGAAAATTCTATGACTAATTCCATTGGGAGAAGTGCCTGCGTAATAGCGAGAGATTTAGATGCTAAGGCAATTATAACAGCAACAACTTCAGGAAATACATCAAGGGCAATTGCAAAGTTTAGACCAGTTACGCCTATTATTGCATCTACACCTTTTGAAAAAATAAAAAATCAACTTAGTATCGTTTGGGGCATAAATCCAATAAAAGTTTTGAATTTTAAAGATACAGATAATTTAATAGATGCATCAATGGAAGCTTCTGTAAAAAAAGGATATTTAAAATCTGGAGATTTAGTTGTACTTACAGCAGGAGTGCCAACGGGAATTGCTGGATCTACTAATCTTCTAAAAATAGAAAATGTTTCGGAAATTTTGGGACGTGGCACTTCAATTGGAAAAAAGAAAAAGAAAGCTAGAGCCATAGTTGTAAATTCTATAAAGGATTTGGAAGGAAATTTCGAAACAAAGGATATTATTGTGTGCAAGAGTACAAATGAAAAAATGATTCCTTTCATGGAGAGATCTTCAGGATTTGTAACAGAAGAGGCAGGATTCACATCAAATGGAGCAGTTTCTGCAATATCTCTTGATAAAATGGCAATAGTTGGAGTGAAAGATATAACTGCGAAAATAAAAACAGGGGATATCATAACAATTGATGGAATAGATGGAACTGTTAGAAGATAAATTTTTATAAGAAGTATTGTTTTTTGCTTAGTTTATAATAAATTTATTTTAAGTCTTTTAGATAATTAATATCAGTGGTAAGGTAGAATTTATAGGATTTGGACTTGTTATTATGAAAGAAATAAAGAAAAATTTTGATTATATTTTTGGGGAATTTTTAAAATTTTCAAAAAAGGGAAATATAGCACTTTTAGTTAATGCTATATTTGAGCCTTTTCCCACTTTTTTAATAGCACTTTTAAGTAAGAATATATTGGACTTATTTAAAAGAGGTGCAGGTTTAAGATTTATAACTAGATATTTGTTGTATTTTACAATTTTATTATTTGCAATAAATTTAGTTGTGAATTTTTCTTACAATATTTTTTGGCCAATTGTTGTAAAATTCCGATTTAGCAAACTTACTCATTTGGGAGAACTTGCGATGAAGATGGATTATTCACTGTTAGAAAATTATAGTGTGATGGAAGAGTTTGAAATTGCAAAGTCATCTTCATCTGACAATCAAAAAGGATTTGCAGGGTATGTTTTAAATTCAAATAAGATATTAAAGGGAATAGTTGGATTTTTTTTAAATGGTGCAGTCTTGCTATATTATTTGCCATTTTTAATTGCACCTGCAATTTTTGTATTTGTATTTAGTCTTAAAAAAAGTGTTAAGAATAGCCTTTTTATTCATGAGAAAGAAAATTATATAATTAAAGAATGCGATAGAAAAGAAAATTATTTTAATGATGCAATATGGGACTTTAGCACAGGAAAAGAAATAAGAATTTTTTCAATGGAGTCTATATTAGTCAGAAAGCTTAATTGTATCTTTAAAGAAATTAATTTAAATGTGAAAGATATTCTAACGAAGGAAAATAAACTATTTTTCTCAAATGGGTTAATTTGGTTTATATTTGAAATAGCTACGTATTTATATATTTTTATTTTGCATATAAATGGAAAATTAAGCATTAATTCGATTGTAATGTTAATAATGTTAATCTCTTTATTTAGACAAGCTATGAGCCAGATGATTCACGATTTTAGCAATCTTTATAAAAATAGTATTGAAGTTTCAGATTATTTATCTTTTTTTAATAAATATTCTGAAAAAGAAGGTAAGGGTTGTAATATTAGTAATATAAAAATTAAAGATATATATGAAATAGAATTTAAAGATGTTTGGTTTAGATATTCTGATAGAAGTCCTTTTGTACTTCAAGGAATTAATTTCAAATTATCTAATAAAGAAAAGTTTGCAATTGTCGGTGTAAATGGAAGTGGAAAAAGTACAATTATAAAACTTTTACTTGGATTATATAAAACGAGCAAGGGTCAAATTTTAATAAATGGGTTTGATATAAACAATATTGAGAAAAAGAGTTTATATTCTGCACTTTCTGCAATGTTTCAAAAAACTATTATATATTCTTTTACTGTGGCTCAAAATGTAGCTATGGCATCTGAATTTAATAGAGAACGAGTAATTATTTCTTTAAAGAGAGCAGATATTTATAATGTGATTAGTGGTTTTGATGAAAATGTAGATAAGATGATGTTAAAATTAATAGATGACAATGGTTATGTTCCTTCAGGTGGACAAAGTCAAAAAATTAATTTTGCAAGAACGCTTTATAGAGGAAGTCCCTTATTTATTTTAGATGAGCCATCAGCTTTTTTAGACCCTTTTTCAGAAGAGAGAATGTTAAGAACAATAGTCGAAAATTCAATAGATAAAATTACGATTTACATTTCGCACAGACTCACAACAGTAAAATTTTGTGACAAAATAATATTACTTGAAAATGGAAAAATAAAAGAGCAAGGGAATTTTGACGAAATAATGGAAAAACAAGGCGAGTTTTATAATATGTATATGAGCCAGAAGATGCTATATTTAAAAGATTAAGATTACAATTAGGAGAAAAGAATTGTTTAGAAGGATTTACAAAACTATATGGGAAATGTCTAAAAAATATTTATATTTTTCTCTTATTTTAATAATTATAAAGAGTATATTGCCAATAATTACAGTTATATTTCCCAAAATTGTTATAGACAACATAACTTCTGGAAAGGGGTTTAAAGTAGTTGTAAGTACAATTATTTTTATAATCTTTATAAAGTATTTATTAGAAATATTAGTAAATATTTTTGACAATAAATTAGAATATATTGGGACAGAATTAAATCAAAAGTTTGAATTAAATATACTAAAGAAAATAATGCGAGTAGATTATGAAATTTTAGAAAGTCCAAAGATACTTGATATGAAAGATAAGGCACTTGAAGGAATTTCTGTAAATAATGGAAGTATATCTATTTACAATGAAAAAATTATAGAAATTATATCTTCTATTATTTCTATTTTTGGTGTCACATATATAATAACAAGAATTAATATAAGGTATTTATTGGCACTTGTTTTGATTTTAATTTTAGATTTTGTAATTGAAAAACTGATAGCGAATTTTGAAATAAAAAATTGGAATAAATGGATTCCAATTAATAGAAAATTTCGAATGGTATATGATTTGATGTATAATTTTAATAACGGATCTGATATTAGAATCTTTAATACGTCTGATTTTTTTGGAAATACTGCAAAAGATACCAATAAAGATATGTATCAAGTTATGAGCGATGAGGCAAAAACTGTTTCTAAATATAATATACTTAATAATTTGTTAGAATCACTTAAAATTTTTTTGGTTTTTTATTTGGGATTAGAGGGTCTTACAAAAAAGAGCCTTTCAATAGCAGACTTTAGTTCATATTTAGTTTCAGTGAACGTGTTTTTGAATTCAGTTAAGACTATTAGTCATGCTATTGTAGATATTAGTAAAATTAATTGCTATGTAGAAAGTTATTTTGTATTTTTAGACTTAGATATTTCAGAAAAAGAAATTATAATTAAAAATAAAAATATTTTAAATTTAGATAAAAAAGGTTCTAAAATTGTATTTGAAAATGTATATTTTAAATATCCATCTCAGGATAAATATACATTAAAGAATTTGAGCTTTAAAATAGGAAAAAACGAGAGAGTTAGCTTGGTAGGTTCAAATGGTGCAGGCAAATCTACAATTATTAAATTACTAATAGGTCTTTATAAGCCAACTGAGGGAAGAATATTAATAGACGGTTGTGACTTAGAGAGCTATAAAAAAGAAGATTTATTTAAAAAATTTGGAGTAGCTTTCCAAGACTTTAATATTTTTCCTCTTTCAGTATCAGAAAATATAGATACGAATTATAAATGCGATGAGGAAAAGATAAATGAATTATTATCTGAGTTTGGCCTTTATGAAAAAATAGAGAGTTTGGAACATGGATTAGAAGAAAATTTGTACAAGGCTTATGATTCTTCATCTACGGATTTATCTTTGGGGCAAAAACAAAAAATTACTTTAATAAGAGCCTTATACAGTGATAGAGAATTTTTAATATTAGATGAGCCAACTGCTTCTGTTGATGTATATACGGAGGTGGATTTCTATAAAAGTTTAGAAGAGTTCACTCGCAATAAAACTTCGATTTTTATTTCACACAGGCTTATAAGTTCAAAATTTTCTGACAAAATTTTTGTTTTAGAAAATGGCGAGATAATAGAAAGTGGAAGTTTTGAAGATCTTATGAGAGAAAATAGTAGATTTAAGGAAATGTTTGACATTCAAAAGAAAAAATTTGTATAAAAAGGATCTTTAGACATTTTGTATTTATGTTTTAGAGATCTTTATTTTTGTGCTATTATTTTTTTTATGTTTTTTTCTCTTTCCTTTAAAATGGAATTAAAGTTTTCTAATTTTACCTTTACATTTTTAGATTCTGACATTAATTTTATTTTAGAAAATTTTTCTGATTCATTTAAGTAGTTGAAATTTTCTTCAATTTTTTGGGATAGAATCTTGTAAATTTTATCTAAAGTTTTAGAGGCTTTAGATAAATTATTTAGTGTGAGCAGTATATCAATTGCAAATAAAACTCCCAATATAGAGGTGATTAAGTTTATTAATTTGTTGTCTGCAATAGATAAGAAAAAAATCATAATTGGGGTTAATTTTTTTACTATTGCAATATTTCCAAAACCAAAAATTATAAGACCATATAAGCAGACTCTACTTTTGATTTGGAAAGGATAGTTGCTATAATCCCACCATTTCTTGTGGAAGAATCTCTCAAGAAAATATCCTATCATATATTCTACAGTGCAACATAAAAAGGCAGAGTATATAAAAATGGATAGGCTTGATTGAAAACCTTTAAGTGTGAAGTAGGACAGAGTGGCACCTATGCCATAAATAGGGCAACAAGGTCCTAGCAAAAATCCTCTGTTGTGAATTTTATCAAGTTCAACGATAGAACAAGGGAAACTCTCCCATAACCAACCTAAAAATGAATAGATAAAAAATATTAAGTAAAATTCTGATATTTTCATAAATTTTCAAAACTCACTTTCGCAAATCTATGAGATACAGTTTCAACTGTTGACACCCATTTGTCTGCATAAGTTATAATCCATGATTCCAAATATTTTGGTGGAACTACAGTTAAAGGGAACATATGCTTTATTATTATATCTTTTTCAACATTGTTTAGATCAAGTTCACTCCTTGCATTTTTGTAAGCTTCTTTTGGATGAGTAAAGCCATGAAAACTTTTTTTATGTTTTTTGTCATGCCAATCGTATAAAAAGTAATCGTGAAGAAGAGCACCTCTTATTAGAGAATCCATGTCTACATTTAAATTATATTTTTCGGCGATTTCAATAGATTTTTTTGCAACGGAAATAACGTGAGAGTATACAGTTGTATTTCCATGCTGTATATAATTTTTTGTTTTTAAAAATCTAGTATTTTTATTTAATTCTTCTATAATTTCTTTAAGTCTTTTTTCATTATCCATCTTATTCTCCTCGAAAATTATTTTAGATTAAAAATGTAAAAAATTTTCTAAATTTATGTTAAAATTTAAAGAAAATTGCAAAAAAATAAAAGTCATATTGCTATGACTTTTATTTTTTATTTTCTATTAGAACTTTGATTCAAAATAAATTCTATTTTCAGAAGAAACAAGAGCATCACTTAGTTCTATTAATTTTAAATTTTCTTTAGAAAAGGTCAGCATAGAAGTTGCCTTTTCAAAGTTTTTATCATTTAGTGAATATCTATTTTTTATAATTTCTATTTCACTTTCATTTTTTGTTGTAAATTCGTATACAATTTTGTCTTTTTTATTTAAAACTGTTGGATTTGTTTGAACTTGATTTAAAAATTCAACCAAATTATTTGAATTTATAGAATTTTTAATTTTGTCAATTGAAATATCTTCTAAAAAGTTTTTTTCCTTTGAATCACAAAGGTTTGGATAAAGTTCTGTAATTTTTTTAGTCTTGGTATTTTCTTTTTTTATAGAAAATTTTTCTGGTTGTATTTCTTTTGAAGAATTATTTAAAGAATTTATAACATCTTCATATTTTTTATTTGTTGTAGGAGTTTTGTCTTTTTTATTCTCTTCTGAAGATTCATCTTTTTTGGATTCATTGATTATTTTTTTGACATTTTTATCTGTATCAGGACTTTTAATTTCCAAATCGTGAAGCTTTTCTTGGGAAGGTTCATTTCCTTCTTTTTTCAAATTTTTGTCTTGAGATTTTTCTCTATTAAGGTTAGTTTCGTTAGAAATTTTTACATTTTTCTTTGAATCTTCTTTATGTAATCTAGCCGAGCTTTTTGTAGTTTCATTTATATTTTTTTTATTAGCGGGAAGAGCTTTTTTATTACTTTTAGATTTCCACAAATAAAAGATAAGGACGATGACTACAATTAAAATAAAATATAGCATTTCAGCACCTCCAATTATTTATATTATACCACTTAAATACAAAATAACCACTTTAATTAATTAAAAAATTAAAAAGTTTTAAATTAAAAAGAACTCAGTTTCCCAAGTTCTTTTCAAAGTATTAATTTTCTAACTTTCTTTGTTTTCTATTTTCTATTTTTCCCTTTAAGATAGGCACGACATCTCTAACTTCACGAACACCCAAGTAATATAGACAAATTAAATAAATCACAGCGGCAATTGCTACTATAATTATTAAAAGAATCAAACGCAAAAGTGTTTGCATACCACCACTAGCAAAAGAAATAATTAATTTTTCATAAGGGAAGTAGGCAAGCGTAACAAGTCCCATAACAGAAGATGCCATTAATGCTTTAACAAGTGCTTTTACATAGGATCTTACTCCAAGATTTTCAATTTTTTTCTTTAAAAGTATAAATGAAATAAAAACTGCTATCATAGTTGCAATTGAAACTGATGCAGCAAGTCCATTTGTGCCAAAGTGCCTTGCAACTAAGAGGTTTAGCCCAACATTTATTGCCACATTTACAACTCCAACATAAAATGGAGTCTTTGTGTCATCAACGGAATAATAAATTCTATTTAATACATTTATTAATGATATAGAAATAAGTGAGAGTGAATAAAATCTAAGCGTAGAAGTTGCCGCAATCCCATTTTCTGGAGTAAAAGCTCCACGCACAAAGGCAATTTCTATAATTGGTCTTGCCAAAACTATTAGACCCACAGTTGCAGGAACAGTTAAAAATAAAACTGATTTTATTGATGCATTCATAACTTTTTTTCCATCACGCATATTTCCCTGACCAAGTGTCCTTGTTAGTACTGGAAAAATTGTTGCAGTTATTGCAGTTATAAAAATCCCAATAATCATTGTGTTCATTTTATTAGCATAATATAAAATTGAAGCAGCTCCTCTACCCATTCCAGAGGCCAAAGATCTATTTACAAGTGTGTTTATATCGTTTATAGATACAGAAACAAAAACAGGAAGAGCAAGAGTTATTGCTTCTTTTACATATTCATCTTTAAAATCCAAGACAAATTTAGGTTTGTAACCGATTTTCATTGCATGAGGAAGTAAAAATAAAAATTCTGCAAGTATTCCTAGTACAGATGAAATTGTAAGCCCTATTATACCAACATGACGAGAAAATAATGCTAAATATATTATATATGTTAAGTTTAGAGGAATTGCTATTGCACCAGCTGCAGCAAATTTGCCACCATGTTGCAAATATCCTTCCATTACCCCAACCCATGATGAAAATAATACTACTGGCATCCCAACTTGAATTAATTTAACAACAATATCATAAGTTTCTTTATCAGCTTGGGATGCTGTTAAGTATGCAATTTGCCTTGGAAAAATTATACCAAGGATGATAAGTACAAAGGATACAAGTGAGGCAATTGATAATAAATTATTAGTAAAATAATTTTTTTGGTTTTTACCGTAATCTAGTTCAGCTTTTTGAACTGATGGTATATAAGTTGTTGCAATAGCTTGAGTTACAAAAGCTGCAATCGTTGCAGTTGCAGCTTGTGCAAGAGAAAAGGCGTCCATTTCAGTTCCTGCACCAAAGACATTTGCAGTTAAAGACTCTCTAAAAAATCCAAAAACTTTTCCTATTAACGAAAAGATTATTATTGCAAGAGTTGACTTTGCAATTTTTGAGCTTGTATTACTTTTATTTTCCAATTTAAAAACTCCTTTATATCTTCTCAAATTATAATTTGTTTAAAATTTTATGTCAAGTAAAGGGATTCTTTTCAATTTAAAGAAAAGATTTTTTGTGTTATTATGAATGTAAAATAGAAAATTAAAAAAATTACAAATAGGGGGAAAAATGAAAAATAAAAATTTAATAAAAAAAGTAATGCCATATTTTTATAAGTATAAATTGACTTTGTTTTTAGATTTATTTTGTGCAGCCTTTACAACTGCAAGTGAAATGATCTTGCCATTAATTCTAAGAGCACTTACAAATAGAGGGATGAAAGATTTAGAATCTATTACCTTTGATTTTGTATTAAAACTTTCTCTTATATATATTTCAATAAAAATTGTGGAAATAATTGCTCAGTATTTTATGACAAGTATTGGGCACATAATGGGTGCGAGAATAGAAACAGATATGAGGCGTGATTTATATTCGCATCTTCAAACTCTTTCTGATACTTTTTACAACGAAACAAAAGTCGGAGTTATAATGTCAAGAATTACAAATGACCTTTTTGACATAACAGAATTTGCACATCACTGTCCAGAAGAATATTTTATTGGGGCAATAAAAATACTAGTATCTTTAATTATTCTTTTAAATATAAATGTGAAGATGACTCTTTTGATTTATATTATGATTCCTCTTATGATATTTTTCTCAGGAAGATTTAGAAAGAAAATGCGTGAAGCACAAAAAGATCAAAGAGTTCACATTGGGCATTTGAACTCTTCCATAGAAGATTCTTTACTAGGAATAAAAGTTGTAAAATCTTTTGCAAATGAAGATGTTGAAAACGAAAAATTTATGAATGAAAATGATAAATTTTTAAACATCAAAAAGAGATATTACAAATCAATGGCAGGATTTAATACAATTAACAGAGTTTTTGATGGTTTGATGTATCTTATCCTGATAGCAAGTGGCGGATATTTCCTTATGAAGAGGGAAATTGGACCAGAAGATTTGATTGTCTATGTAATGTATGTGCAATCACTTCTTGCAACTGTGAGAAGAATTATAGAATTCACAGAACAGTTTCAAAAAGGAATGACTGGAATTGAAAGGTTTGCAGAAATTATGTCTGTTGAATCTGACATAAAGGATAGAAAAAATGCAAAAGAAATAAAAAATGTGAGAGGAGAAATTTCCTTTAAGAATGTTTATTTTAGTTATGGAGAAGGTGGAGAAAAAGTTTTAGAAAACTTTAGTGTTGATATAACTCCTGGAGAAAAGCTTGCAATTGTTGGACCCAGTGGAGCAGGAAAGACTACAATTTGTAATTTAATACCAAGATTTTATGATGTAGACAGTGGTTCTGTAAATGTAGATGGGATTGATGTGCGTGATATAAAAATAAAATCATTAAGAGAAAATATTGGAATAGTGCAACAAGATGTATATTTATTTTCAGGAACTGTGAAAGACAATATTGGATATGGAAAAAGTGACGCAAGTGATGGAGAAATAATTGAAGCAGCAAAACTTGCAGGAGCCTATGAATTTATAAAAAATTTACCTGACGGATTTGACACCTATGTTGGAGAGAGGGGTGTAAAATTATCAGGAGGACAAAAACAAAGAATTTCTATTGCAAGAGTTTTTCTAAAAAATCCACCAATATTAATTTTAGATGAAGCAACGTCTGCTCTAGACAATAAAAGTGAAATAATTGTACAAGATTCCATAGAAAAACTTTCCAAAGGAAGGACTACAATTACTATTGCACATAGACTTACAACAGTGCAAAATGCAGATTTAATAATTGTAATGACAAAGGATGGAATTATAGAAAGAGGAAGCCATAAAGAGTTAATGGATAGAAAAGATTATTATTACAACCTTTATACAAAAGGAGGAAGATTAGAGTAAATGAAACTTTTGATATAAAAGTGATGAAGAAAAATTTTATAGATTTTATCAAGCAAAGTAACTGATTTAATTTTTATAAGAGAGATGCTATAAAGGACAAGAAAAAATATTCCACAATACAGAAAATTCTTTAAAATTTTAAAAGTAATTGGATAATTTAAAATAGAAAATATGAATTGATTTCTGAAAGTTGGTTTTTGAAAGTCGATTTTTTATAAAAGATTTATAAATATAGGTATATCTAATAGTATTAAATTAATAAAAGCTAAATAGAAATTAAAAAGCTTTTGCTTAAAATAAAAATTTAGATAAAAAACTACCAGAGATAGTTTATAATTTCTCTGGTAGTTAATCTAAGGTTATAGGGCAGCGTAATTATACTGCAACAATTTTATTTTTAATAATACTAAATTATATTAAATTCTTTTAGCATTTCTTCTATATCTGTTCCCTTAATAAGTT